>Ga0256405_10000036_pt1 | contig 384049 bp, 344 predicted proteins | sample RumenRJG_02DNA_FD_189096 | JGI IMG/M metagenome (GOLD analysis project Ga0256405, IMG submission 189096) | Bovine rumen microbial communities from Lethbridge, Alberta, Canada - RJG_02 | ecosystem: Host-associated > Mammals > Digestive system > Stomach > Rumen | place: Canada: Alberta... | reverse complement strand
TCGTAGCATCTCGCGGCGCAATCTCCTTACGCTCCGTAACATGCACATTCTTAAATCGGCCACCATAGTTACCATGATACTCCAATTTGATATACTGCGTAGCCGGATCCAACTGCAGATTGCTCTCAGTACCCTCAGAAGTACCACCGGTAGAATTCATTAAAGCATCTTGATACTCCTTGATCAAATTCCAATCAGAACCATTACTGCTCTGATAGAAATGCCAGCCGTATTGGGTAGCGATACCTGACGTATTTTCGAAATCAAAACTCAGTTTATTCGGAACACCTACGAATTTGAGAATGATAGATTTGGCTTTCCATCCTCCAGGGCCTGCCAAAGTACTTGTACTTCCAACAACTACACCTCCACCGTTCCATGAAATACTACCGGATCCTCCACCGTTATAATCTTCCAGATTACCACTCGTCAATGTAAACGGCAGTCGGTTATTCGGCTGGAAGATGGTAAATGTCTTCTGGTAGTTTACTACCGCATTGTACTTATAGTTGGCATCCTGATTAACCGTAAAGGTCACATTTCCGCTCGTACCATATACATAAATCTTATCTTCCTCTTTGATGTATTTTGCCAGAGTCTCGTTGCTGGATTCAATGGTAAACGGTTTCTCTGTATTCAGCGACTTGAACGGATGCTCAATAATCGAGTACCACGGGTGACGGTTAGCCAACGCAGTCGTCATATTCGGATCTTTCTTGCTTACCGTAATGGTTTTGCTCTGGCTGATTCCTGTCCAGTATTCCGTCGCCGGTTGCGAGAAGGTAACGGTATTGGTTCCTGCCGCCAAAGCGATCAGCTTACCATCCTCATATTTCATACTTCCTTCCGGTGAGCAGCTGAACTGAACAGCCTCAGCCGTATTTACCAAGCCCGTAAAAGGAGTAGCAACCGTATCTTCCACTTCCATCGAACTCGTCAGACCGGCCAGCGAAAGTGCCGACACATTCCGTTTAACCGTGAACGTATAAGTGATATCTCTTGGGAACAAGTAATCATTACCCGGTTGATCAACAATAATCTCCTGCACACCATCACCAACTATCGTACCTTTAACAGCCGTAACGATAACACGGCGATTAGCCGGTTCATGAACATAAGACACATATGAGTGTTCCGATGCCGTACCTATTGTAAGGAACTTATTCGTAAACTCATTATACGTAATAATCGCCGTTTCGCCAATATTCAGTGTCTTCGAAACAGGTGCATTCTCCACACCTTCCATCGTAAAGACCGGCGAACGTTTTGCACGTACAGCATAGTTATGCGTCACCGTCAACTCAGCCGCATTATACAAGGCGTCCTCCGTAGTCGATGCCGTTATAGTTACTTCAACAGCACTACCTTCCGGAGCCGTTACGTTACGAGCGGTCAGCGTTGTCCCTTCTACGTGAATAGCGCCGGTAATACTCGGATCGCTGGATACATAACTTACCACGCGGTCAATCTCCTTCCCGTTATACTGTCTGTATGCCGGTTGCTCAATTACATCGCCCGAATAAACGATCTCCGGATCATCCGTATTGTCAAATACAATTGTCGGATTCAGTTTGTTCACCGTTACCGTGAACTCATCCGTTGCCTCCTCATAATAATCGGTCTGTGCCTGTGTAGCTACAATAGTATAAGTACCTACAGCCGTAGCCGTGAATACATTATCGCCATCAATTGCAGCATTCTCAACGCTTTTCGATCCGTTACTCTTAAATGCAAACGATATCCCTCCTGCACGATTGCCGTCCTCGATCTTCGACTTAACCAATCCATCCAAATCAATCTTGCACTCATTGAGATCATCATTGATGCCGGCAACTTTCACCTTCACGTTTCCGTTCTTCATCTGAATAGCGCCATCTGCACGACTAATCGTCACCGGCATATCAAAGGTCGTGGGATTATACATTCCGCCATCCGTCGGAGTGAACGTAATCGAATAGTCATGACTTCCCTGTGCAGCCGTCACCTGTCCCGGATTCGTCCAACTGAACGTACCAGCAACTGGCGTATTCTCTGCACCTCTCAGCGTCACCGTAGCCAGACCTGCACTCAACTGCGTTCCTTCTCCGTTCGTCAGATTATCCAAATACTTGATCTCACTCACGCTCGGCTTCGTCGCAATCGTCGGGGTTACTTTATTAGCTATAATCGTCTTGGTAATTTCCGGCGCTTCGTTATATTTGTCATCTCCTTCTTGGTAAGCAGTCACCTGAATACTGCCAGATCCAATAATAGTTAAGGTATTTCCATCTATTGTTGCCTTATCTGCATCTTCTTCTGCGACACGATAACTAACCTCCAGTCCAGTTGCATCTGTAGTAGCATTGAACACAAGCGGCACATTAGTAGTCGGGAACTCTTGATTATCCGTAAAGTTCCATGTAATAGCCTGATTAAAAGCTACCGTTTTAACACTCAACGGAATAGTCGCAGTATGATTATTCGTTGCCTTACCATCAGTAATAGTTATAGTGCCGGTATAGGTTTTGTTTTTGGTCGTCGGAGTAAAGAATACCTCAAACGTCTCAGTATTCATATCTGCACAATCTGTACCAATAGAAGTCTTGCTTAACTGGAACGGACAGGAAGCGTCGGCACTGGCAACAGTAATATCCAACACGTCAATATTAGAGCGAGTTACCGAAATAGTCTTTGACCATTTCACATTACGCTCAGCTTCGTCTGTTATACTCGTCTCGCTGACATTAAAGATTGTTTTACGTGCAGAAGTGATACTATATACTTGTTGCTCTGCATACTCACCTGAACGGAAACGAATCTTCGTCGCTGTTTCCTCTAATGGATATGGGCCATAAGAACCTTCGCTTGTTCCCGGTTGGATAGCCTCTACTTGTTTCCACTCTAAACCAGACCCAAAATTGGCATATTGCTCTATATACAAATCCTGCTGTTCCGACCACAAATATTTTAGTCCTCCGCGCTTAGCCTTAAAAGTCAAGGTGGTCGGCTTGCCGGTCAAGTTAAAGACTTTTTCAGACATACTGGTCTTGTCGCCACTACTGAAAGTAAACGATTCATCCGATATCGCATACTCATCGCAAGAAGAGTTCGGATCACGCACTTTCACTTGCTTGATTGCCGTTGCAGCAATCCAGTCTTCACCGCCAATAATACCACCCGTTTGCGTTGCTTTAACATATGCCGTTCCGGGTGTTCCGGTAATGGTCATTACAGAGTTATTCGTTCCGCCCAAAGTAATACAACCATCTGAACCTGCTTCTATAGAATAGGTTATGGTACCATTACTCGTTGCAGTAGCATTCAAATTAACCGTTTTCGGATTTGCATTCGTTTTCAAACCCATTAGGTTCTGATTCCAAGTAATAGTCTGCTTTTTCTTAGCCGTTACAGTAAAGAGTTTAGAGTCACTACCTACTGCATAGATATTGCTACCTGTTGCGCTTGCCGTGATAGTCGCTGTACCGGTACTTACTGCCGAAAGTATCTTGCCATCGGGAGAAACTGCTATCACATCACTATTACTGGATGTATAGGTAATAACAGCTTCTTCGTTATCTGCTGTTGCGATCGCACTCCCCGTTAAACTCTCCTCTGCGTTAAGTGTATAATTTACTGCTGCTAAATTTGCATTCCAGTGAATTTCTTGCGGACGTTTGGTGGTAGAACCGGAAACAGTTACTGTTTTTGTATAATTGCTATTTTTAATTGTAATCGTGGCACTGTGATTTCCTACCGCAACATCCCTGTCGTATTTTACCGTTACAATTTGTGTTCCATACTTTGCTTTACTACCAAACGAAGTTGGAGAAATGGTAAAATATGTTGGATTGCTGCTTGTAACACTCAATGCACTTACGTTACACCATTCAACATCAAAAGATAACTCTGCTTTTCCTGAACTAATATTACCACTTCCGAAATCAAGAGAGGTAATTTCCTCCTCGCCTACTTTCGGATTGTGAACATACGCTTGATCAGAAACGACAATAGAGCCAAATGTTCCTGCATAGTTACCTTGATAGCAAAGTTTGATGTACTTTGTGGATTTGGAAAGCGTAACTGTTTGCGTTTCACTCCAGTCCGTTGAGACAGTCACTTTTGAAGTACTTGGTGTTGTATATGTCCAACCTGTTGAGGTCCAATTTTTGTTATCCGAACTTTCATGAACGTACCAGTACGGATTTGATGCTATTGCACTTGAACCTTTACATTGAAATGTTAATTGATCCGGAATACTATTCTGATTAAGAGCAATGATAACATACTTATCGTCCCAGTTCCATTCTGAGCCCACAAGACGACTTTTTTTAGCTTCAAGCCGTATTCCACTATCCCATTTATTCTGAGAATAAGATGCGCCATCTTTCCCAACCACAATACTCGAATTGCTATAATGCGAAGATGTCATGGTCGTATTATACGGCAGTTGCGCCCACGCTTTCTCATTTACACCAAACAAGCTGATCATAAGTACAATCAGCATAGTAAACAGTGAGTTCCCCGTGGTAATCCTAGACTTTACCCGATCCATTCCCGATCCATTCCCGGTCCATTCCCGAGAGATCATATTATATACCTGAGTAAATTGTTTCATATCTTTCTTAACCTTAAATTCGATTGTTTGTTGATTTTTTTTGTCGTGTCGTTTTGCCTCTTTAAAAAACTGTCGTGACGGTTTGACGGTTTGACGGTTTTAAAAATTGTCGTGACACTTTGAAACTTTGACACTTTTATCTATTTCGCTGTTTTACAGCGACTTATGTTCATTTCTTATTATTTTGAAAGTGTCAAAGTGTCATTTTCCAAACAGCGACACAGCGACATCTTTCATTTTTTTTGAATCATTTTTGGCCCTTTGGGACTAATCCTCTTCTTTGTCTTCCAATTCCAATTTCGGTTCTTGTCCTTCGAAGAAGCGCTTTGCGCTCAGCGGACTTACCACCTCTCTGCCGGTTTTGGCTTCTAATTCTTTTCGTGCCACTCTCGCTACTTCTCCTCCCTCAGCCGCACATTGTTTGTTTTCATCGAGCGTTTGCGGATCACGCGCTTTCGTAATACTCGTTGCCGATAACTCCGCTAACATATTCAGCACTAATTCCTCATTGGTCATATTGTCGCGCAAGTTCTCTTTCTTCAGCCCCTTAAACTTCTTATACTGCCGCGCAGTCTTGCCAGACCATGCCTGATAGATAATGTCCGTCAGCGTTGCATATTCTTGCCCCTCTTGCACTCCGTGCTGATCCCATTGGTCTGTCAAGTCCTTGCGAATCTCAATACTCTTCAGCCGCTGATTAATCCAGTTGTCCGAATACCCGAGACGCTTATAATCCCGCAAAGCCTGCTGAATACTCAATTCCGGATCCTGCAGTTGGTTCAAACGTTCTTGTCCTACTCGTGCCAGCCACAACTTAAACGGCTCCGCTTTCTTACTCGGTATTGATTGTATGAGGCGCAGAATTTGCTCGGTATCCGCCACATCTGTCAAATATCTCTTACCATCAGCAGCTTGCAATTTCAGTTGTCCCACGTTTTGGGACAACTCACTTCCCTCTGCCTCCAATTTAGTTTTTAGAGCATTCCAGTACTTGCGAGGACGCGGACTATCCGTCAAAACCTCCACAACATCCACTACCGAGAAGAACCATTTTTCTCGGTCCTCATCCCAAACGGTGCGTATCTTCGCTTGCTCGAATAGTTTAATTACTTCCTGCTGTGGCATATATCTCCTTTTCTTAAACTTTGGCAATCTGCTAAACGCACTTTACAAAATGTCCTATTATTAAGATTTTGCTAAATACATTTACTTGTTTGCCGCTTAAAAAGCGTGCAAAATTAATATTTTTTTTTGAATTGTGCAAGTTTTCTCACGTATATACGCGCGCAAAATTAATAAGGTATAGCCGATTCTTAAAAATTGAACATAAAAAATGCGACACAGATTACTCCATGTCGCATTGATATTAATAATCGTAAATTTTACTTCACTTCGCGTCCCTCTGCGGTGAACAACCGCTCACCACGACGGATGTACAGCGTACCGTTACGGAACTCCTTAACAGCCTCCGAATTCGCATTTACGCGCTCCAGAGCAGTCGTCTCTCCCGGGTTCTCCGGCTCAGCCTGATAGAGCACCGTAACAATGATCTTAACGGTCGAATCGCAGCCAAACTTGGTCTCATCATAATGGATGAACTCCAGACCGGTGGTGTCTTCCAATTGCAGCTCGTAAGTAGAACCCTCGATAAGCTCTTCGCCGAGATACCACTCGCCTTCCGGCAACTCGATTACATGACCTACCGAATCTTCCTTATATTCGGTCGTCAGTATCTTTTCGTGAACCGTAACGACCACTGTGATCATCGTGTCGCGGATAGTGCCTTCGATAAGATCCAGCGGGAACGAACCCGTCTCGGTATAAACCACACCGCGATACGTTTGTTGATCCTCTGCGCAGAACTCGATCGGATACTCCATTTCAACCGCTGCCTGCTTGTTCACCGTCAGCGTCAGGGTGACGGTCGAGTCGCAACCGGCTGCATTCGATGTCACAAAAATCACCGTATGTACGCCTACGGTCGAGTCCTTCAGCGAGATTCCGTTCCACTCCTCCTCTGCGCCGTAAACGATGGTCTTGGTATCCGTACCCGTTGTCGGCTGCAGAACTGTTACGGTTACATTATAAACCGTATCACGCGTAGCGCCTGTTGCATTCACCGGATACGTTCCTGCCTCTGAATATTCCACACCGCGGTAGAAATCCGATCCTCCTGCGCAGAACTGCAAATCTACCGGCACATTCAATGTCTCCATCTTATTTACCGTCAGCGTCAGTGTGATTGTGTGCAGACCACCGGTCGCATTCGTTGTCTCAAAAACAACATAATGTACGCCTACTGTAGAATCTTTCAAGGCTATTCCATTCCATTCTTTTTCATCTCCATATGTAATCGTCATATTCTCTTCCGCCGAAGTAACTTGTCCGGCAATTGTGAACGTACGAACTACATCCGCAGCGGCATTGAACTTATAGTTACCTGCTTGCTTAGCTGTCACCGACACTTCGCCTACATACAGCTTAACAAAAGAACCGTTCTCAAATTTCAGAACGTCAGGATTCGAAATTTCGTATGTTACATCCAAACCGCTGGTCGCACTCGCCAAAACTATTGCATCTTCCCAAGCATACTTCTCAGCCGGTTCCCAGTTGATAGATTGGTCTACTTTAAGACCCGTACCGGTTACATTAAATGTACATGTGTTTGTTCCGTCAGAAATGGTTATAGTACCTTCATATTCTTGCTCTGCTTGAGGACAGAAATATACACCGAAGTTATAATTTGCCACATTGCCCAATTTGCTTCCGCCGGCTTCACCGTTACCAGTCTTTGTAGCACAAGCGTTAGCTCCTACTGCATAGACTAATGCAGCTGTATTATCTGCGCTACCTACGCGGAATACTTCAGGAATGCTACTGGTAATGGTCAAATCACCGTTGGTATAGAACGAACGGAAATTTACCATATACGGCTCGGACACTTCATCAATAGCCAACTCACCGAATGCTTTGTCTTCCCAGGTGGCCTTTCCATTAACGGTGCCATTCTCAAATAGAATGTGGTGCTTCATCGGTAAACGCAAATTAGCGACCGTACAACCATAAGTGGTATGCATTGAGAATTTGAACTTGCGCAAAGTATTTGGATTCTGTACAGAGTAAGACTCGTTCTGGAATGAAGTTTTATCTGTACGCACGCCATACTCAACTACTCGAGTTGCCTCCCCATACGAACTGCCGTTTGTACTCTCGTAGAAATCCAGATCCAAACTTCCGTAGTTGTTTCCAACAAAGTACTTACGGTTTTTGCATTGAAAGGTCATCGTGGACTCTGAAGGAGAAAATACAGTAAACTCTTGTTCCTGCGTCTCGTCTCCCCATAAGCCGCTAACCGAAATGGAATATTCCTGATTCGATAATAACGAATACCACTGTCCACTGTAGTACGATTGAGCAGATACACTCATTGCCATAAAGGCAAACAAAATAATAAAAATTTTTTTCATACTTTTTTATGTTAATCTTAATTTTCGTACCAAAAAGCGTACAAAATTACAATATTTCTTTGAAATATACAAAAAAATCGCACACTTACGCGCGCGATTAATAATAAGGTGTAGCCGATTCTTAAAGATAAGACCGTTTGACTGCCAGGATACAGGATACAGAATACAGAGTACAGACCTATTATGCTTCAATGACTCCTGCCTCTTTCCAAGACTCAATCGTAGCCGTGACATCGGTCATGGCCTGTTCGGGGCTCACTTCATACTCCGCACAAAGGGCTTTGCACAGCGATTGGGCATCAAACTCTCCCTTTTCGGCTTCGCTCCAGAGGAAAGCGGCTGTCTCATTGAGAGTGATCATCTTATTGAAATTGATGAGCGCCATCGACTCTCCCACCAAAATGTACTCGTTGCCTAATTTACGCAACTTAAATCCTTCAATTGTTCTCATATCATTTTTATTTATATAGCCATTTCACTGCAGTGTGCCGATAGATTTTCAGCAACCATTTCCGTACCGGCTTGAGTGCGAACCATAACTTGCCTCTTGTCAGCGGTTTACGCCTGCCTCTCGGGTTCTCAATTCGTATAACCCGACCTATTACATCCGCCGCCTTACAGCGTTCCTCTCCAGCCAGATTGCCGTCCCCCTGGAGCACGAGCGTCTGCCCTTCTATCCGAATCAAACGGTGCAGTACATATGTCTTACGTCCGCAGAGCGTTTCTACTTCCGCCAATAAGATATCTCCCCTTCGCGGCTTCCGGTTTAACGGCGCCAGGACCACGCTATCGCGATCTCCCTCTATATACGGCCGCATACTCACGCCGGACGGCGTAAACCGCACCTCTTTCCCTTCAGCCAACAAACGAGCCAACTCCGGAATCAATATGTCATTCGCGATCTTCATTATTCGACGTATCGGAAACAGTTACATTTCTCCATAAAATACGAAATGGACCGTATAGCAAAGATAGAAGTTGTCGTATTGGTGATTTTGACGTAATAACTGTCATGCATAAAAGTCGGAATATCAATCGAGCCTGTTTTATGGGTGCCTTCTACCGAAACCAATTCCCATTTAGCACTATCCAGCGAAATATACACTTGTACATTTTCGCATATTGCATAGGGATCATGGATGATCTGCAAACCTACCAAATCCGATATCTTTGTGGTTGTTACCGTACTTCCGTTATCGGGTAAAAGAATGGATATGTAACCACTAAGAATGGAGGGGTAATAACCAAATTTGGTGTTATCCGAACCGGAACAGGTGTACGTCACAAAATCCGTTATACATTTCTTATTCTTATTTGTGTAAGAAATCGAATCTCCCGGAATTTTTTGAAATTCCTGTACCTTACCCCATCTCTGCGCGTTGGCGCAAAGCGGACAGAGCGTCAGTAAGCACAAAGTTATATATACAATCGTTCTTCTCATCTTTATTATTCAAATCGGGTGCAAAGGTACTACAAAAATCGCACATACGCAAATTTAAGGGTGTAAAAATTGACGTAATATGTAAAAAATACAAAAAATACTCCTTAATATTTGCGTATGTGCGCGAAAAGCAGTATTTTTGTACCCGATTTGCAAAGTGAATATAGCAAAACTACATAAAAAAACCAATTTTTTCGTTTAACCAAAAACATTAATGAAGGTTCGAGCAAGTCGAGTGTAAGTTCGCTTACGCAACTCGACGAAGCCGAAGCTCCAAATTTTAAAATCTATTAAAATTATGAAAAAGATTTTCACATTAGCCGCTGCCGTATTAGCAAGCGTAGCAATGATGGCGCAAACCATTACTCTGTCGACCGCTGGCAAATCCGGTAACTGGTACGAAGTAGAAGGTGTAGGTCGTGTTGCCAACAAATCCGGTAATGCATTTTCGGATCCTGACATGACTTGCGAAGGTTCAACAGGTTTCAAGACCGGTAGTTCGTATTTTACCATTCAGACTTATCAAAACATTGACGCTCTGATCATTTGGGCACGTTCGACTTCTAACCGTACCATTAGCCAACTGACTGTTTCGGATGAGTTGAGCAGTAGTACTCCGAGTAGCACCAACGTAGAGTACACCATGGTAAACGAGGAAAGCGAGAGTTATGCGATACCCAAGAACGCATGCGACAATGAGTTCACGATTACGTTCGCCAACACCGTTGCTGCTAACAGTTACATCCAGATCCTTTTTAGCGGTAATGCCGAAATCGTTGCCGTAACACTCGTAGCCGGTGAGATTACTCCTTCTACCGATCCTGTTGCTGAAGTTACTATCGCAGGTCCGGAAGCTGTTTACGTAGGTCGCAAGGCTTCGTTCAGTGCTACTACCGACGTTAAGGCAAACGCATACAAATGGTTGGTTAATGGTACTGAGCAAGAAGGTGCGACTACCGCTAAGTTCGATTTCACTCCGGATGCTGAAGGTAATTATGCCATCGTTTGCAAAGCGAAGAACGACAACAACAGCGATTTCGTTGCTTCCGCAGCAATTAACTTGGTAGCTTCTATCAAGCAGCCTGCTGTGCAAGTTGATGTTACCGAAAGCACCACTTGGGATTGGGCTAAAGCCGGTTCTGCTACACCCGAGCAGACCAATGAGACCGTGCCGAGCAAGGCAGATGAATTTAACTTTGCTGATGTACTTATTGATCCGGCTGAAGGATTCAATGCTGCTGCGTTGATGGGTATTGCTCAGTTCGCAAACCGCGGTACTTATTTCCAAGGAACCCAAATTTCGTTCAACACCACCGTTCCTGGTTATGTAGCTGTTACCTATTCAAATACAGGTGGTAGCAGACCTTATCGTCACGTAGAAGTAAACGGAACTCTTTCTGCAGAAGGTTCTGCTGATCAGACGATGAAGAATACAGAGGCTTTCAGCGTTGCAGCCGGTATTGTTACTATTAAGTTCTATATTCCGGATGCAGACACTCCTCAAGCACGTAGTGGAGATGTAGTCGGCTATAGCATGGGACGCGTCTCGAAGATCATCTTCAGCACCGAGCCTATCGCTACTTCGATCAGCAACACCAACGCTAACGTGAAGGCTGTGAAGGTGGTTCGTAACGGACAACTCTTCATCGAGAAGAACGGTGTCCTTTATAACGCACAAGGTGCTATCGTGAAGTAAAAATATGAAAAAGATTATTTCGCTTCTTATGGCGGCGACATTGAGTTTCGGCTCAATGTCCGCCGCCATTAAGGTTCATACCATCGGCGATAGCACGATGGAGCAATACGACGAACAGGCCACGGACAAGCGCGGCTGGGCTACGTATTTAGGCGCGTTCTTTGATAACACGCAAGTGATCGTGAACAACCGAGGTAAGTCCGGAAAGGACACGCGGACGTATTACAACGACAACGCTTATTGGGCATCGGTCAAGAGCCAGATGAGCGCCGGAGACTATCTCATTATTCAGTTCGCGCATAACGATGAAGGTGTCGCTACGTACGGTACGGATATCGAGGAGTACAAAGCCGCTGTTCATGCCATTTATCCGGACTCCGTGATCACGGAGTTACGCGGAACGAACCCACAGACCACGTATCGCCAATACTTGCGCCTATTCATCGACGAGGCACGTGCGCTGGGCGTGAATCCGATTCTGGTGGGTCCGATCTGCCGCGCGTACTTTCAGGGCAACACCATCAAACGGAACGGTCGGCACGACTTAGGCGATAAGTTCAGCAAGATAGAGAACGGCGTTCTCTACGAGAACCAAAGTTTACCTGCCGGCGACTCGACCATGAGTTATGTAAAAGCGATGAAAGTAGTTGCAGCAGAGAAGGACGTACCGTTCATCGACTTAACGGCTGCTACACGCGATTTGTACCTCAGTTATGGCGAGCAACAGTGTCTGAGTTTGATGTTCGTAGATAAAGAACCCGGAAAGAAAGATCAGACCCACACCAACGCAGTAGGAGCTAATCTCATTGCACGCGAGGCAGCTATATTGCTTCAGAGTGCAGGTATTTTGGCGGAGCATATCACAATTCCGACCGATATCAGTGCCAACCCCGCATCTATCGCTTTCGGCGAGACCTACAGCGGTGTGGAGCGCAATAGTGAGTTTTTGTTAACCGGCTACGGTCTGGAACCGGCAAGCGGTAGTGTCAGTCTGACGGCCGAAGGAGATCTGACCATCTCGACCGATCAAGAGACCTTTGCTCAGACCGCCACGGTAAACTACACGAACGGTACCCTGTTACAAAAAGTTTACGTGCGTGTTTCCTACACGAGCGCAGGTGATAAGAGCGATAAGATTGAGGCTACGTTTGGCAATAAGCATTTCGATGTGCCGGTTACAGCGAAGGTGATCACGATGGAAGGCGGAAGTGCGGTAAGCGCTATGTGGTCTGTCAGCGATAAGAACAATCCCGGCGCAAGTGTGACGGAAGGTCCGGTAGGGGCCGGTTTTGCAATGAGTAACATGTGCGCTGTAGACACCAAGAGCGACGCCGGTCCTCAAGGTAACATAACGGTTGTACGTTTCCATAACGGAGAAACCAAGACCGCTTGGCCGACAGGAGAAATAGACGAGAACGCAGAGCGTTATATCGATTTCTCCGTTACCGCTCCGAGTACGATGGAAGTGCGCGTAACCGGTATCTCGATGGAGATAGGTGCGTATTCGACAGGCACCATGAAATGCCACATCAACACCGGATTTGGCGACAACTTCGCCCAAGAGCAGATCATCTATGAGGCATCCGCAACGGCGCTGCCTAATATAGCGCCTGTCACCGATAAAACCACCAAAGAAATCACTGCCTATGGTGCACCGATGACCGCATTGGATCTGAAACCGATGCTCACTATTCCGGCCGGTGAGACTTTGCACTTGCGCGTATTACCGTGGCACGAATACAAAGAAGCCAAAGACGGTAAATATATCTGCCTAAGAAACGTGCATATCGAAGGTATGGCATTTGAGCCGGGTGAGGAGACAGAAGGTTGTGCCAACACCAACGCTGCCGTAAAGGCGGTAAAAGTGCTCCGTAACGGACAACTCTTCATTGAGAAGAACGGTGTCGTTTATAACGTTCTCGGCTCGACCGTACGTTGATCCTATGGGAATTACGGGGTAATTACGCGGTAATAACGCGGTAATCACCCGGTAATCACCCCCTTTTGGACCTCATTTGGACCTCATTTGGGCCTCGATTGGAGCTCCTTTAGGGCACAAAAAACAGCCTGCGGCGAATTGCTGCAGGCTATTTTTGTACAAATTGTTTTTGAACAAGTGTTTTTTGTTCCGTTTTGTACGAATCTGTAGGAGTCGGAATCAGATCCAACGAACGTAGCAGAAGTCCATGCGGTGCGGCAGGAGTTCGTTCTGCGGATACATACGCAGGGCGAATTTCATACCACCGGCATAATCGACTTGGTAGATATTCTCGAAGAAGAGATGACTTCCTTCGCTCTTCACCAGTTTCAACGGCTCTACTTCGTAGAGTTTGTCGTTGTTATGGGTCGAAGTACGAACCGCTACGAGTTCTACGCCCAGACCCTTGTCGTTGAGGTTGTGGGTGTCAAGTTCAACCGCTATACGGATCTTGTCACCTACGGTGAGGGTACTCAAATCCGGAGCCTCTTTCTTCACTACCTCAATCTCATCCCAGTGCGCTACCATGTTTTCTTTCCACTCAGCGATGTTCTTGGCAACCTTGTAGTCGTCTGCCATCAACAAGTTATGACGTTTAGCCAGCTTGTTGTAGAACTTATCGAAGTAGTCGTCAATCATACGCTTCATCGTGAAACGCGGAGTAATCTTGGTAACGCTGTTCTTGATGTACTGAATCCACTCAGGGCTATAACCCTTGGAGTTCTTCGCATCATAGTACAGCGGAATAATCTCCTGCTCCAGCATGGTGTAGATCGTAGCTGCATCGAGCTGATCCTGGTGCGCCTGGTTCTCGTAGGTGCGTTTCTCGGTCAAAGCCCAGCCTGCGCCCTCTACGTAACCTTCGTACCACCAACCGTCCTTGACGGAGAAGTTGAGTACACCGTTCATCTGCGCCTTCTCGCCGGATGTACCGGAAGCCTCTAACTGACGAGTCGGGGTATTCAACCAGATATCTACACCGGAGATCAGACGTTTAGCCAGACGCATATCGTAGTTCTCCAGGAAGATGATCTTACCGAGGAATTGCGGCATACGGCTGATCTCGATGATACGTTTGATCAGACCTTGACCACCGCCATCTGCCGGGTGCGCCTTACCGGTGAAGAGGAACTGAACCGGATAGTTCGGGTTGTTCACCAACTTATCCAGACGCTCGAGGTCCGTGAACAGCAGGTGCGCCCGTTTGTAGGTAGCAAAACGACGACCGAAACCGATAATCAGGTTATTCGGGTTCATCTCACTCAAAGCACGAACGATACGACCAGGATCACCTTGGCTCTTCATCCAGTCATCGCGGAATTTCTCCTTGATATAGTCCACCATCTTACGCTTCAAGCCCAAACGGGTTTGCCAGATTACCTCATCCGGAATCTCTGCGTACGGTTTCCACATATCGAGGTTCGATTGGTCATTCATCCAGCCTTTCGGCAGGTATTTGTTATAGATCACTTTCCAGTCGGAAGCAGCCCATGTCGGCATATGAACACCGTTGGTAACGTAATCTACGTGCAGCTCCTCCGGGAAGTAACCCGGCCATACGGGGCTGAACATCTTCTTACTTACCTCGCCGTGGAGCCACGATACACCGTTAGCCTCCTGGCAAGTGTTGAGCGCGAAGACAGACATCGAGAACTTCTCGCCCTTGTCCTCCGGATTCGTACGACCCATACCGATCAGCTCGTCCCACTCGATACCGAGTTTCGGAGCGTACTCGTTCATGTATTTGTAGAAGATATCCTCCTCAAAATAGTCGTGACCGGCAGGAACCGGGGTATGACAAGTGTACAGACCGGAAGCACGAACGACTTCTTTAGCCTGGTTGAAGGTCAGACCCTGCGCTACCAAGTCAATCAGACGTTGCAGACCCATAAGCGCTGCGTGACCCTCGTTGCAGTGATATACATCTTTCTTGATGCCCAGTTTATTGAGCGCCAACATACCACCCATACCGAGCATAATCTCCTGTTTCAAACGGTTCTCGTTGTCGCCACCGTAGAGTTGGTGCGTGATCGAACGATCCCATTCGCTGTTCAACTCATTGTCAGTATCCAACAAGTACAGATCCATACGACCTACAGCAACACGCCAGAGGTACGCATGTACGGTACGACCCGGGTACGGAACATCGATGATCATGTTATTGCCATCTTTGTCTTTTACCTGATAAATAGGGAGATTACTGAAGTTCTGCGCCTCGTAGTTAGCAATCTGCTGACCTTCCGGGCTCAGCGTCTGTGTGAAATAACCGTAACGGTAGAGGAAACCGATTGCCGTCATATCGACGTTGCAGTCCGAAGCCTCTTTGATGTAGTCACCGGCGAGAATTCCCAGACCTCCGGAGTAAATCTTCAGCACGTGCGTCAGACCGTACTCCATCGAGAAATAAGCAATCGTCGGTTTTTTCTTGTCTTTCGGGGTGTCCATGTATTTGCGGAACTCGGCATACGTCTCGTTCAGCTGTTTCATGAACTTCTCATCTTTCGTGAGCTCTACCATCTTGTCGTAACTGATCGTGTTGAGCAGCACAACCGGGTTCGAGCCTGCACGCTGCCAAGCCTCGTTATCGATATAGCGGAACAGATCTTTTGCCTCTGCATTCCAGCTCCACCATACGTTATAGGCCAGCTCTTGCAATTTACTCAACTCTGCAGGAAGGGTAGCGTGGATATTGCACTCTTTCCATGCAGGCTGATTCACATTACTTACTCTAACTTTCATAAATATATTCAGTTTTATATTTTTTTCGTTTTGTTTGCGACTTTACACGCAAAAAAGCGTGCAAAGTTACAGAAAAATTTTGACATATGCAAGATTTTTTGTAATTTTGCACCGGATTTTACGATTTTGTGTACTACAATTAGCAATCTATGATTTCTCCTCTGGAAATATTACGCCGCCGCGACATGCGAGAGGTCTTCACGTTTACCATCGATCCCGCCGATGCGAAGGACTTTGATGATGCGATTTCTTTTGAACGATTAGGGATTAGAGATGAGGGATTAGAAAAAGCGTATCAAATCGGTGTACATATCGCCGATGTCTCTTTTTATGTTAAGCCTGGCACTAAAATCGATGATCAGGCCTACCAACGCGGTACATCTGTTTACCTCGTTGATCGCGTCATTCCGATGCTTCCGGAGGAATTGTGTAACGACAAATGCTCCTTGCGTCCGGGCGAAGACAAACTCTGTATGTCCGTCATCTTCACGATGGACGCCCACGCGCGCGTAATAAAATATAAGGTGTGCCGCACAGTCATCCGGTCCGACGCACGGCTCAACTATGATGAGGCGCAGGCACTTATTGAGGGCGGCAATTCTGTCGAGACCTCGAGTTCTCGAGATTCCGAGATCACGAACGCCCTCTTAACGCTTCATTCTCTGGCGGACCAACTGCGTGCAGAGCGGATAGCCAACGGGGCATTGACGATTGAGCAGGAAGAGATGCGGTTTAAGTTGGACTCCCACGGCCATCCGACGGAGATCTATTTCGAGAAACCCAACCAAGCCCACCACCTGATCGAGGAGTTTATGCTGCTGGCTAACCGAACAATCGCCAAAGCCGTAGGCAGCGGACGACCCTTCGTCTACCGCGTACACGACCTGCCTGATGCCGACAAACTCGACGAAGTGGAGCGGTTCAAGAAACAGCAAACCGGCAAACGCGGATCCCGATATGCCTCCAAGTCCACCGAAGGACTGCGCCGCGCCATCGAGATGCTCACCATCCGAGCCCAGGCCAAAGCCGTCTATTCCACCTACAACATCGGTCACTACGGACTCGCTTTCTCCCACTATACGCATTTCACCTCTCCCATCCGGCGGTACCCGGACCTGATGGTGCACCGGCTCGTGGAGAAATATATTCTAACCGGCAAGAAAGTGGAGATGAACCGCGAAGAGATGGAGCTGATGTGCGAACATTGCTCGGCTTGCGAGCAGGAAGCGGCACAGGCGGAACGCGATTCAATCAAACAGTTCCAGGCCCTTTGGATGAGCGACCATATAGGCGAGATCTTTACCGGTTACATATCCGCTGTGATGGACTTCGGGTTGTTTGTGCAATTGGATCAGAACCGCTGCGAAGGATTGATTCATATCTCGAAGATCGGGGACATCAAACGCTACACTTTGGGTGACGCGGTGACGGTAAAAATTGAAAATGTGGATATAAATCGCAGCCTAATTGATTTAGTATTTGCATAATTGAAAAAAAAGTTGTACCTTTGCAGCCGATATGAGAAAACTCACTGTCATATTCACTCTTCTCGCCTTGTGCGTATGCGTGCACGCGGAAACGATAATTTTGCGTACAGGCGCGCGTGTGCAGGGAACGATTGTCTTCCAGAATGAGGAAGTAGTCATCATCCGCAACGCCGAAGGGGCACGTTTTCAGTACCCTAAGTCCGATGTGGCGGAGATTGTGAGTGAGGACAAGATCCCGGAATCCCGGAATTCCGAGATCACGAGAGAAGATCCGGAAATCAAAACCTCCAAGAAAGCTTCCATCCTTCTGGAAATAGCGGCGGGAGGTGCTGCTGTTCCGAACCAAATGATGGGCGCTGCCGTGTCGGCGGATCTGCTCGTAGGCTCGCATCACATAGGCGACCGGCATATATTCGTCGGCGGTGGTTTGGGTTACCACGGACTGTTTGTGGAAGGCGACAAATATAACTTCCTTCCCATCCAGGCCGTCATCCGTATGCCGTTTATGGAAACCAAACATGCGCCGGTTTTCGGTATGGGTGTCGGATACGGTGTCGCGCTGTCGAAGAACTACATAGGCGGACTGTACGCCGGTGTCGATCTCGGTTACCGCTATCAACTTAACCCCAAGACGGCCTTAGGTGCTGTTTTCTATACCCAGTTCCAGCAGGCTAAAGTGCTCGTATCGGAGACGGTTGAACAGGCGGTGTTTACTAATTATACCGGCCGAAGTCTGATTGCTTTCGGTGCCAAATTTACCTTTTATTTCTGATGGCAAAGGCTCCGCGTGAACATAGGATATCGATTTTGCTCAATGAGAGCGAGTGGCGTACACTTGATCGTTTCTGCGCCAAATACGGTGTGAAGAACCGTAGTCGCGTTATTCGTGAATCCCTGATGCGGGCGATCCTCAAAAAAATGGAAAATGACCAGCCGACTTTATTCGACTGATCATTCACCATTTTCCATTCACTCATTCATCCGTTCATTCATTCATCCCTTCATTCCTTACCCAAGATAGGTCTTAAGTATGCGGCTGCGTTGACCGGACTCCAGTTTGTGGATTGCTTTCTCCTTGATCTGGCGTACACGCTCGCGGGTCAGATGCAGCTCATCGCCGATCTCCTCCAGCGTTTTCTCGGGTACACCGATACCGAAGAACTTACGGAGGATATCCGCCTCACGGGGTGTGAGGGTAGCTAACGAACGGTTGATCTCGGTCGAAAGGGACTCGTTGATCAGACCTCTATCCGCACGGGGCGAATCTTCGTTTACCATTACGTCGATCAGACTGTTGTCCTCTCCTTCTACGAAAGGCGCATCCACGCTGACGTGACGACCGGACATCTTCAAGGTCTCCGCAATCTTATCCACCGGGATATCCAGCATCTCTGCCAGCTCTTCCGCACTCGGCTTACGCTCGTTCTCTTGCTCGAAACGTTGGTAAGCTTTGTTGATCTTGTTCATCGAACCGACCTGGTTCAAAGGCAGACGTACGATACGGCTCTGCTCCGCCAAGGCCTGAAGAATAGACTGACGAATCCACCATACGGCGTAGGAAATGAACTTGAATCCACGTGTTTCATCGAATTTCTCTGCTGCCTTAATCAGACCGAGGTTACCTTCATTAATCAAATCCGGAAGGCTCAGACCCTGATTCTGATACTGCTTGGCTACAGACACTACAAAGCGTAAGTTACTACGGACCAGTTCTTCCAAAGCCGCGCGGTCTCCATTACGGATACGACCGGCCAGTTCTACTTCACGATCTACGGAAATCAGATCCTCCCGACCAATCTCCTGGAGATACTTGTCGAGGGACGCAGACTCACGGTTAGTGATAGATTTTGTAATTTTTAATTGACGCATATAGTATAATATGGTTTGTGATTCGGGCGGGATTCGAACCCGCGACCCACAGCTTAGAAGGCTGTTGCTCTATCCAACTGAGCTACCGAACCCCGCGCTCTGCGTTATGGAAGAGCGCGCAAAAAGCGCGCAAAGGTACTGCTTTTTTTTGAATTATGCAAATAAAATCGTATTTTTGCGGCTTTTTGTGTGCTTTTTTTACAAAAGACTGTCAAAAAGTTGTGCTAAGTCTTGTTTTCTGCACGCACCAACGTGGCGGTTAACGAGTTCGCCGTTCTGGAAGAAGAGCATCGTCGGGATGTTCATGATACCGTACTCTTCGCAGGTGTCAGGGTTGTCATCCACATTCAGTTTGCCGACTACCACTTTACCTTCGTACTCGTTCGATAACTCTTCCAAAATAGGAAGCATCATCTTGCAGGGACCGCACCATCCGGCCCAGAAATCAACCACTACGGGTTTGCCTGACGCTACCACATCCTTGATGTTCGCGTCTGTAATTTCGATTGTCATACTTGTATCTTTTTTAATGTTATTTTTTTCTGATTCGGTCTGCGCAGCAGGATATCCGTCAGCGGATCCTCCAGATACGTCTGTACTGCACGCTTCACCGGACGGGCTCCGTTCTTGGAGTCAAAACTCTTCTCCACCAGCTCCGCAATCATCTCCGGCGAGACGGACAGCTGATGTCCCTGGGTCTTCATCCGTTGTTGCAGTTGTCCTACCTCGATACGCACGATCTGACCGATACTGTCTTTATTGAGCGGCTCGAAAGTCACCACATTGTCAATACGGTTCACGAACTCCGGCGGGAACTGTTTCTGCAGCGCCTTGAGCAACGTGGCATTCACACGTTGCTGGTTCATCTCCCCGGCTTCAAAACCGATACCGGCACCGAACTCCTGCACCTGTCGCGTACCGACGTTACTGGTCAGCACGATGATCGTGTTGCGGAAATCCACATAGTGTCCCTGCCGGTCGGTCAGACGTCCTTCGTCCAGCACCTGCAACAGCACGTTGAAGATATCCGGGTGCGCTTTCTCTATCTCATCGAAGAGGATGATCGAGTAGGGTTTTCTCCGTACCGCCTCTGTTAGCTTACCACCTTCTTCGTGCGCTACATACCCCGGAGGGGCTCCGACCATCAGGCTCACCGCATGTTTCTCCATGAACTCCGACATGTCGAAGCGGATGATCGCGTCCTTGGAGCCAAACAACTCCTCTGCCAGACACTGCGCCAGATAGGTCTTACCCACACCGGTCTGACCTAAGAAGAAGAACGTTCCGATGGGTCGTTTGGGGTCACGAAGGCCCAGACGGCTACGTTGGATTGCACGCACGACAGTCTCCACGGCTTTGTCCTGTCCGATGACGCGGTGCTTGAGCGTATCGGCCATCGTGCGGAGTCGTTCGCTCTCGGCCGTGGCCACGCGTTGTACCGGTACCCCACTCATGATGCTGACCACACCGGCTACATCTTCGGTGGTGATGACGTACGGCGTCGTTTGTTTTGCCAACTCCTGTTGGCGCGTCTTACTACGCGCACCTACCTCGTCCAGCACATCAATCGCTTTGTCCGGGAAAGCCCGGTCGGTCAGGTACCGTTCACTTAGTTCGACGCAGGTCTTTATCACCGCATCGGTATAGACCACGTGATGATAATCGGCATAGTGTTCGCGCAGACGCTTGAGGATGTTGACGGTCTCTTCACCGGTTGTCGGACGCACCATCACTTTCTGGAAACGGCGCTCGAGGGCACCGTCTTTCTCGATGGTCTTGGCATACTCTGCTGTCGTGGTGGCACCCACGCATTGTACTTCTCCACGCGCCAAAGCCGGCTTGAGGATATTGGCCGCATCCAGTGATCCGGAAGCGTTGCCGGCTCCGATGAGCGTATGTATCTCGTCCACAAAAAGGATGATCTCCGGATGCTCACGTAACTCGGTGATCACTTGTTTCATGCGTTCCTCAAACTGACCGCGGTACGTTGTACCGGCCACCATCGAGGCGATATCGAGGGTCACGATACGTTTACCTTGCAGTGCCCCCGCGTCGGCATGTACGATACGTGTGGCGAGTCCCTCTACGATAGCGGATTTGCCGACACCCGGTTCACCAATCAGGATCGGGTTGTTCTTCTTACGTCGGCTCAGAATCTGCACCACGCGCTCGATCTCATTCTCACGGCCTACGACCGGATCCAGTTTGCCTTCTTCGGCCAACTTGGTCAGATCCCGACCGTATTTATCCAATGCCGTCGTCTTTTTCTTACCTTTCGCAGCCTCGCGTTGGGGTTGCCAGCCGCTGTCGTTGATATCCGTGCCCTCTTCGTTTCGATCTTGCGTATAGGCAATTGTCTCATGGGGCTCACCGTACAACTCCACAATCTTATTGAACGAGATTTTCCATTCGCGCTCCAGATACGCCGCCGTCTTGTTGATACGTTCCCTCAGGATGGCCAGCAGCATGTGTGCCGAGCAAACCATCTCCGAGTGGTATTCCCGACTGATACCCTCCGCGATACGGAAGATACGTTCGCAGGTGGAACTCAGGGGCTTGTTGACGGATTCGACTTCTCCCGTCACCGATTGTTCCAAAGCCTCTTTGGCATCATCCGGAACAAAACCGGCTTGCGTAAGCAGGTTATAAGCAGAACCATCTCCCAAACGGATGATGGCCAACAACAAATGTGCCGGTTCAATGCACGCACTATTTAAACGTCCAGCTTCCTCCTGTGCGTACAAAATAATCTTGTTTGTATTTTCTGATACTACCATTGTCATTTCCCTAATCTCTAATCACTAATTCTCTAATCCCTAATTATAGAAGTGCCAAGCCAAACCCGCACGGAACACGTCGCGGTTCGTCGGATAATTGGGCATGGTCAGATAGTCAATATTATCTTTCATGAAAAGGTGGTTTATGTGTTGGTAATGTGCGAAGAAACGCAGACGTATCGATCGCACATAAAAACTGGCATACACACTCATCCACGGGTAGTTACCTATCTTCGTTTCCTGTTGTGTGCCAAACATACTGGTCGCCGGACATAACACCGGTGCATGATATTTCGTGAAGTACCTCAGATCCACACCGATCTGTGCGTCCAAGGCTTTGAACCACGTACCGTGGTAATACAAGCGGTGCTGGAGGATGAGTAAGGGTACCGGCATCACGCTGTCGTTGGTCGTATGCTGAATCACCGCATGGTTCTCCAGGTTGATCCACGGCGTGGTCAGATCCAGTCCAACATCTCCGGTCAGGATCTGTACGTTGCCCTTGTACTGCCGCGGTTTCCAGTCGCTCGCACTCACATAAATCGGATTGGTCTGGTTCTCAAAACTGAAATCCACCCGCGGCTTGAGCCACTTATACCCGTATGCCACCGTGGCGCCTCCCAAGAAGCGGTAGGTAAACCCGAAATCATTCTCCCACATCAGGTGGTTGGACGTGAAATGCTGCAAATACCAGTTCGGTGTCTCGCTCTTCGCATAAGCCCGGGCATTCACCGAAAGCGGATAGCCACCTGCCATGAACTTGGTCTCCAGGTTTCCGTGTACGTCAAACTCACCGATCTTATATCCCAGTACGCAGACCTGACCCTCCACACGATAGCGGACGTTTTCTCCGCTTTGCTTATGTAGCGCACCGCCGACGAAGGTGTTATTGAGCCATTTATAGTGGACCGTACTGTCTTTGTAATACGGCACGCTGTCCGTCAGGAACCGTTGACACTCGTTCATCGCAAACGCCGTGAAACCGAACTTGAGCTTGGTGTTATACGCCTCGCAGAAGGTCACCGCCAAGGTGTTCCGAATCGTGAGCACGTCCGTCGTATCGTTCGTCTTGGATTTGTCGTAATAGGTGGTGTCGTAAAAACTGCTCGGTACACTCTTCTCCAGGTACCGGCGGTTGGAGTTGTTGGTCTCGAAGACGTGACTGAAGGTCATCAGCGGGATGTACTCGATCTTCACCGTATCCCGCCAGATGCGCTGTCCGTCTTCGATCACTTCGATCGAGTCATGATACTCGCGTTCTTTGGTGATGGCGTACTGGTTATGCAGGTAACCGCTCAGGTACCGGTAGGCCGTCATCACGTTGATGCGCACCGGCAGATCCTCCGGATCCAGACTGCTTCGCAGGTCCGATACATTCGACAATCCACCGTTGTCGAAGGAGCTGAGTCGACTCCAACTGAACGCACCGTGACAGGTGTAGTGAGCTCCGTTGTAACTGCCCCAGACCGATCCGCGGAAGAGCTTACCGGAGGTGCTCGCATAGTGACCCACCGAACTCAGATAATCCATCTCCAGACCTAAGTTTAGGGCTTTGCTCAGGTTACCGGTGAAGAGGAAATCGATATCGTTCTCCTCATGTCCGGTCACAAATCCTTTCTTGTACGCCACGGTTGAGAAAGGTGTTGTGGTATTGAAGAACCGCTGTTGTTGCGGACTAACTACATACGGCGCCAGACTCCAGGCAAAGGGATCATCCACGTTCTTGATCCGGTTGTTGATCACCCGGCTCTGCAGGGGCGAGACGAGGATGTTTCCGTTCATCGCGTTACTGATGGACCAGTTGTTCTGAACATCTACATCATGGTAGTTCAACATCAACGTATCCATGAACGTCAATGTGTCCGCTACCGCCGTCCAACCCGGCATACTCCAGGTCTTCACCTGCGTCGTTACACGAGGCGGTTTGGCAGCGGCCACAAGGGTCGCTGCCAACAGCACTAATACTATTCCGACTCGTCTAAGTTGCAAATTTACTTTTTCGCTTTTTTGAGCTTCTCGTTCAGTTTCTGAATCTCTTCTTCCTGGTTACGGATGGTCTTCAAGAGCTCATTCAACTCCTCGTTCTCGATCGTCGTCGGATACTGCTCCTCTACCGTCTGCAGGAAGTCAGACAGGATATTCATATAGTTGATGAACGCATCGTATGCGGACTCAAACTGCGTCTCACCCTGATCAATATGGTTCATGAAATGCAGATAGTTCACATCCTGCAGACGTAACCAGTTGGTCTTTAGGTTCTTGTCCTGACAGAGATGCACACGCTCGGTAACCGCATACAGTTTGTTCAATGCCTCTTGCTGCAGGTCATTACCGGTGTAGATACTCAGGTCTTTCGCCTCACCGCTCCAGGTCAGAGGATACGGACTCGACAACACATCCTCCGCCGCCAGCTTCTTCGCAGCCTCAGCAGGAGTCATAAAGCCCATCTCGCGCTCCAGCACGAAGTACGGCAGCGCTTTGAGGAAGTCGAAGATACCCGTTCCCGCATTCTGACGAACACCGAACGTCTCGGCACCTACCCAGATATTGATGATATCCTCACCCTCCGGCAGAGCTTGCAGCATGTTTGCGTATTTCTCCGCATCGATCGGGAAATTAGCCCAACCCGGATCGGAGAAATGGAAACTCAACTCGTCACTAAGGTTCGTGTTACGCAGCAGCACTTTCATCTTCGGTGCACCGGCGCTCTGATAAACCTTGTTCGGGGTCTTCCAACTGATGACATGCTTGGCACCTTCGGTGAGGATGGCTTTGTAACCCAACTTATTCAGGTTGTACGCAAGCTCATCGGTATAGAGCAACTCTGTGTTCCATACGCTCTGTGCCTTCACTCCCAAGATCATCTCCAGCAACTCACCTTGGAACTTGAGTTGTTTCTTGAACTCCTCCTCATTATACTCCGAAGCCAGCGAATAAGCGTACGGGGTAGCCAGGAACTCAACGGCCTTGGTGGCAGCCAACTCCTTGAGGATATCGATCATCTCCGGGTTGAACTGCTCGAACATCTCCAGCATCGTACCGCTGACGCTCAACGCGCAGTGGAACTTACCCTTGGAGAGGTTGATCATGTCTTTGATAGTCTGGCAAAGCGGCAGATACGAGGTCTGTACCAACCAGTTAACGTGCTCTTCGGTGGCCATATCATCATAGTAATAATGGTCATTACCTATCTCAAAGAAACGATAGCGCTTCAGACGATACGGTGTGTGCATCTGGAAGCATAAACATATATTTTTCATAATACTAAAAATATTTCTTTTAACATTAAACTTTTAACATTCAACCTTAAAGTGTGTGATTGATGACGCCGTCATAAATCCGACGCACTTTAAGACCCGCATCGGCCCACTTGATATTGTTCACTTCTTCCATACCCAGTTCGTGCAGACTCTTGTACAACGCCGGGTACTTCACAATCGCGTAGATAGCGTCGGCCATGGCGTCGATGTCCCAGTAATCAGTCTTAATAGCGTGCTGCAGGATCTCTGCGCAACCGGACTGATGACTGATGATGGACGGACAGCCTACCTGCATCGCCTCCAGCGGACTGATACCGAAGGGCTCACTCACGGACGGCATGATATATACGTCACTCATCGCCAGCATCTCCTGTACCTGTTTACCGCGCATGAAGCCCGGGAAGTGGAACTTATCGGCGATACCGCGTTTGGCTACGAGATCGATCATCTCTGCCATCTTGTCGCCTGAGCCGGCCATGACGAAACGTACGCCATCGGTTTTGCTCAGTACACGTGCTGCGGCCTCCACAAAATACTCCGGCCCTTTCTGCATCGTGATACGACCCAGGAAAGTAACCAACTTGTCCTTCCGTTCCGGCTTCGTGAACTCCTCCGGATGCGCTAGCGGCTCTACGGCATTGTGTACCGTGCTCACCTTACGCGGATCCTGACCGTATTTCTCGATCACCGTCCGTCTCGTCAGGCTACTTACGCAGATAATATGATCCGCTTCGTCCATACCGCGCTTCTCAATCGCATACACCGTCGGGTTCACATTACCGCGACTTCTATCGAAATCCGTCGCATGTACGTGGATCACGAGCGGTTTACCGCTGATCTGTTTGGCAAACACACCTGCCGGATAGGTCAACCAGTCGTGACTGTGGATAATATCGAAGTCCAGACTGTGCGCCAGCACCGAAGCTACCGCCTCGTAGTTACCGATCTCTTCGATCAGGTTATCCGGATAGCGACCCGAGAAACCCACACAACCGAGATCGTCCGTACCGATACGACGATAGTCGTACTTGATACCGTCACGCAGGTGGTAGTACTCCTCCGGACTCATCTTACCTGCCATCCGGTCCTTGACGTAGTTATAATCGACATCTTTCCAAACCACCGGCACACTGTTCGCACCGATGATACGCAAGAAAGACTGATCCTCGTCTCCCCAAGGCTTCGGGATAACGAAGGTGATCTCCAGATCTTTCTGCTCACTCATGCCTCGGGTCAGACCGTAACTGGCTGTACCCAAACCACCTAAGATATGAGGGGGAAACTCCCAACCGAACATTAACGCTTTCATTGTTGTGCCTCCTTTTCTTTCGCCTCTTTCTCGGCTTGTATGTATTTCTTAAGGGTATCCATCAGACTGATCACGGCAGCCACACTCGGAGCGCTACTCATACCGCCACGTCCCCTATACGGCGGATTCGGCTCGTAGAACTCGTTCAGCGTACCGATCGTCAGTTCGTCCATCTCGGCCTCGAAACCGATCAGCAGACGCTCCATGAAGCTCGCACCGCTGTATTTGTACACATTCATGTACGCACGCGAATATGCTGTGATGGTGGACGGCCATACGACGCCGTTGTGCAGACTGCGGTCACGCTCGGTCGCATTGCTGCCGTAGAACGGATGATACATACCGCTCTTCGGACTCAAGCTACGCAAGCCCTTCGGCGTTAACAACTCCTTCGTACAGATATCTACCACTGCTTTCTGCTGTTTCTTATCCAGCGGACTGTACGGCAGACCGACTGCCCAGATCATGTTGGGTCGAACCTCGCGGCTCTCGTAGTTACCTACGACGTAGTCATTCAGGTAGAGTCCGTTCCAGAACATCTTCACAAACGCATCCTTACTGATCTCTGCCTGGTATTCCATCAGGTCCGCACTCGTCTCTTTACCCATCTCGCGCAACATCTCTGCCGTGAATCGCATCGCGTTGTACCACAGGGCGTTGAGTTCTACGATATATCCCGTACGCGGGGTGATCGGCCAACCGTTCTCAGTCGCGTTCATCCAGGTTGCCGGACGTTGGGTACCATCGGTCCAGAGCAGACCGTTCTGGTGCAACTTGGCACGCGGATGGTTCTGCTTGCGGTACCAGGTGATGATATCCAGACAGAGCTGACCGTACAACTCGGCTGCTTCCTTCACCGTATATTTATGCGCGTACTTCTGACACGCACGAATGAACCACAACAGCACGTCCGGTTCGTCCATACCCGTCATCTTAATCTCATTGCCGCGACCGTTCATGAACTTCTGAATCTCCTCAATCGCAGTCTTGTTCACAATAGCATCCCAGTACTCCGGTCGGTCGATATCCAGCGTACAGCTCGCTACAGAGAAGAAGGTCGTTCTGGCATCTGCCTTGAACCACGGGAAACCGGCTAAGAGATAGCACTTATCGCCTTCGCGTTTATAGAACTGGCTGGCGCTGTTCTTCAAAGTAGAGAACATATCCTCGCGACGAATGCGGCGCTCCAGTTCTTTCTTCCATACGTTCTTCAGTTGGGCGGTATTACATTCGGTTACACCGGCAGCGAAGATCACGCTCTCGCCTTTCTTCATCGGTAACTCGAAGTAACCCGGTACCAGCAGATCCTCTTTGAACGCATACCCGCGCTCACGCTCTTTGCGGTACACGATATCCTTGTACCAGGTCGGATCGTGGTGGTACTCCACCGCCTTACTGAACTGCATGTACAGGTTCGGGAAACCCGGGTACATCCGGTTGAAACGACCGTTCTCGCAGTCGTTCATGTCGGGGTTCGCCAGCGGGTTCTCGTGCGTCAGTTCGTTCACATTGCGGAAAGCCAGGAACGGACGGAAACGCAGGGTGGTCGGACTACCGGACTCGAGGAGCGTGTAACGAATCAGCACACGTGGCTCGAAACTAACCAGCAAACGCTCTTTCTGCAACACCATCGCACCTACACGATAGGTCGTACGCGAAATCAACTCGCAGTCAAACTCGCGAATGTACTTGTGCCCGTTCGGACTGAAATGATTGTCGTTGTACTCGTGCAAGCCCAAATTGAACTCCGCGCCATGCTGGATCACCGTCTCGTCCAATGAACTGAGCAACACAAAATTGTCATCACCCAATTCTGGAATCGGCATCACCAGTTGACCATGGTACTTACGCGTGTTACAATCTACCAACGTGGTCGAGTTGTACACGCCAGCACGGTTCGTCCGAATCATCTCTTTCTGAAGACTGCGCTCCAGATTAACAAGTACTGTCTTGTCAAAATTAAGATAACTCATGATGAATTCAAGTATTAAGTAATTTGTTTGTAAATTCTTTAATCCGCTGCTCCTCCGCTTTCTTGCATACCAACAAAGCGCCCTTTTCCTCCACAATAATCATATCGTTCACGCCCTGCACAATCGCTACCTTACCCGGCTCCAGCACCACAATATTCCCCTCTGCCTCATAGTAATGCGTTTCACTATGCAGACTCACGTTGCCGTTTTCGTCCTTCTCACTCAACTCATACAGACTGCCCCAGGTACCGAGATCCGACCAACCGAACGAAGAGGGCAACACAAACACATTGTCCGACTTCTCCATGATGCCGTAATCAACCGAAATATTCGGACATTGCGGGAAATACTCATTGATAAAAGCTGCCTCTTTATCCGTTCCGATGAGACCTTCGCCTTTACGGAATATCTCTGCTACTTCCGGCAGATAAGTCGCAATTGCCTTATCGATCGTCTCCAAACTCCAGACAAAGATACCGCTGTTCCACAAGTAATCCCCACTCGCTACATACTTCTTCGCGGTCTCCAAATCCGGCTTCTCTTTGAACTGCTTTACGGGATAAATACCATTCACCCCTTTATCCATTACATACTGGATATATCCGTAACCGGTTTCCGGACGGGTAGGCTGCATACCGAGGGTACAGATGGCATCGTGCTGACCCGTAAACGCAAAGGCCTTCAGAATGACGTTTCGGAATTTCTCTTCTTCCAGAATCAGATGATCACTAGCCGCCACAACTATCTTTGCTTCCTGTAACCTGTAACCTGTAACCCGTAACCGCTCTTTTATCCACGCTGTCGCGTACGCGATACAGGGTGCCGTGTTGCGTCGTGCGGGTTCGCAGAGAATCTGCGATTCGTGCATATCAGGTATCTGCTCCAGGATCAGCTCTTTGTACGCTACGTTCGTCACAACTATCATGTTTTCTATAGGAACGATCGGCCGAAAACGGTCTACCGTCATCTGCAGCAAACTTCTACCCGTACCGAAGAAGTCCAGGAACTGCTTCGGTTTTTCTTCCCTGCTGAACGGCCAGAATCGACTCCCGATGCCACCCGCCATGATCACACAATAATTGTTATTTTTCATCTTTTATTCCAAAAATCGTGCAAATATACAACATTTATTTCATATACGCAAGTGCGCGCGTTCTTTTTTATAAAAAAAGTGTTATTTCGTGTAAAAAACCCGAAACTTTCCACTTTCGACTTTCCACTTTCGACTTTTTTTTGTAATTTTGTGCCCAAATGCGAAAAATCGGCTTAATTATAGTACTGGTCGCCTTGTTCGTTTCATGCACCAAGGTGTCGTCTCCGAAGCCCTACGGCTACTATCGGATCACGATGCCCGATACGGCGTATACGGACTTCGATCTGCAGTATCCCACGTATCCGTATACTTTTGCGCTCTCGCGCAATGCGATCGTGCAACCCCGCACCGACGAGCCGTATTGGATAAACCTCTACTACCCGGCGGCGAATGCAACGATTCACTGTTCGTACAAGCGTGTGCAGGGTAACCTGAGGGAGTTAACCAACGATGCGTTGGAGTTCGTTTATCGCAACGCCTCTTTTGCGTCCTCTATCCCGGAGCAGGATTATATGCATCCTGAGGCGCGGGTGTATGGCGTACTCTTTGATTTGGAGGGCAACACCGCCTCGTCCTGTCAGTTTTTTGTGACGGACTCGGTACACCATTTCTTCCGGGCATCGGTGTACTGCAACTGCGCACCTAACGCCGATTCTTTGGCGCCGGTATATGAATATTTACGGAAAGATGTGATCCGCATGGTGGAGAGTTTTGAATGGAAATAAACAAAAAACATAGTTTGGCCTTGCTGCTGGATCCGGAGAAAGCAAATCCGGATGCACTGCCTATCACGGCAGACTGCCATCCGGACTATATCTTTGTCGGTGGTTCTACCGGTGGGGATACTACGGATTTTATCCTCGCCCTTAAAGAAAAACTTTCATCCGTTCATCCATTCACCCATTCATTCATTCCTATCGTTTTATTCCCGGGAAACGCCTCCCAATTTAGTCCCAAAGCGGATGGCATTTTGTTTCTCTCGCTCTTATCCGGAAATAATCCCGAATACCTTGTGAATCAGCAGATTAAGTCCGCTCGTGCTATCCATGATTCGCATATCGATTTCGTCCCAACGGCCTATATCCTGATTGACGGTGGTGTAGAGACTTCGACGATGAAAGTGACGGGTACGAAACCTATCAACCCCTCTGACCTTCAAACGATAGTAGACACCTGTATCGCGGCGGAACTGATGGGTAAGAAAGCTATCTATCTGGAAGCAGGTTCCGGTGCAAAAACCCCGGTTTCATCGGACATAATTCGTGCGGTGCGTGCCGTGACTTCGGTCACGCTGATCGTGGGTGGGGGAATACGTACACCGGAAGCGATGAATGCGGCGTATGATGCCGGTGCCGATATCGTCGTTATCGGTAATCACTTCGAGCAACATCCGGAGGAATTGTCGGCCTTCCTTAAAGTCCTTAAAGACCTTAAAGACCCTAAGGACTCTATTTTGGCCGACGACGAGCGCTATATGTCTTTGGCGTTGGTGGAGGCCCGCAAGGCGTTGGAGCAGGATGAGATTCCCATCGGCTGCGTCATCGTCTCCCAAAACCAGATCATCGGTCGGGGACATAACCTCACCGAGACCCTCGAAGACGTTACAGCCCATGCCGAGATGCAAGCCATTACGGCAGCCACCCAGACCGTGGGAGGCAAATACCTGCCGGATGCAACCTTGTATGTCACGGTTGAACCTTGCCCGATGTGCGCCGGTGCAATCGGTTGGGCGCAGATCAGTCGTATTGTGTACGGTGCACCGGATCCCAAGAGGGGGTATCGTACGTACGCGCCGCGTGTTTTTCATCCGAAGGCGAAGGTGACAGCCGGTGTGCTCGAAGACGAATGCCGGGCATTGATGCAAGAATTTTTTAAAACCAAAAGATAATGGACAAATACTATCGTTTAGGAGTGTTTGCGGTTTTGGCAGCCGTCATCGTGCTGATGTTTCCGCGCTACAACAACGCCTTTCGTTACCACTACGAGATCGGTAAGCCTTGGGGGTATAATGCCCTGACTGCCGATTTCGATTTTCCTATCTATAAGACGGACGAGCAGTTGAACAAAGAGCAGACCCAACTGCTCTCGACCTTCGCGCCATACCTTAAATATATACCGCACGTGCAACGCGAGGTGAAGGTGGTGTCGCTTCAGACTATGGAGTGGATTCAGAACGAGGGTTTTACACGTGTAGCGATTAATCAGACCAGGTATCCTGTTTCGGAACTCTATACGCCCATGACGGCGCATAAGAAATACGGTTACGACTGTGCGGTTAATCTCGTGCTCGATACCGTACGAACCGAGAATATGCGTGAGAAACTGTTGGCAACACTCTCGCCTACGATGGGATTGGTGCAAAAAGGGGAGAAGATCATCGACCACGGTGACATCGTCACCGAGCGTACCTATCAGATCTTGCAGTCGCTTCGTCGTGCGTATGACGATGAATCGCTTGGGACCAAACAGCGGACGCTCTCTATCCTCGGAGAGACCCTGCTGGTACTGCTCTTCCTCTGCCTGTTCGTGGTGTACCTGTACGTCTTCCGCCTCTCGTACCTGCGCTCGACCTCGACGGTCCTTTTCTTTGCGCTGCAGATGTTTATCGTGATTGCCTTGGCGTGTCTGGCCTTGCGTTTCGGTCTGTCGGTGTACCTTATTCCGTTTGCGTGGGTGCCGATTCTGACGCGTGTCTTCCTGGATTCGCGTACGGCGCTTTTCCTGCATTTCACGACTATTCTCATCACGTCCATCGTGGTACCGGCACCGGTAGAGTTCTTCTTTATTCAGATTGTAGTCGGTATGGTAGCGATCTCATCTTTGGGTGACATGACGCGTCGGGCGCAGTTGGTTCAGACGGCCGCATGGATATTGGCGGCGCAGGTGATTGCGTACACGGCGATCACGTTTGCACAGACCGGTGCACTGGCGTCCATCAACCCTTGGATGTACCTTTATTTCGTGATCTGTGCGTTACTGACGATCGGTTGTTACGGTCTGATCTACACCTTCGAGAAACTGTTCCGTTTCATCTCGTCCATCACGCTGGTCGAACTTACGGATATCAACTCCGAGTTACTCCACACCCTCGCCGAACGTGCTCCGGGTACGTTCCAGCACTCGATGCAGGTGAGCAATTTGGCGGCAGAAGCAGCGAAGGCGATTGGTGCCAATGCACTGTTGGTTCGTACCGGTGCGTTGTATCACGATATCGGTAAGATCTCCGATCCGCTCTACTATGTAGAGAACCAAGTCGGCGTCGAGAACCCCCTCCTCAAAATGGACCCGCGGGATGCCGCACAGGTCATCATGGCGCATGTCACCGAAGGAGAGAAGATTGCGCGTCGAAATCATCTGCCGGAGGTGGTGATTAATTTTATCACGACCCACCACGGCACATCGTTGGTGCGCTATTTCTATAACACGTACTGCAACGCTCATCCGAACGAGAAAGTCGATGAGAGTCTGTTCCGTTACCCGGGTACCAAACCGAGTACCAAAGAGGGCGCTATCCTCATGATGGCCGATGCCATCGAGGCGCGCAGTCGCAGTCTGGACGAGTTCACCGAAGCATCGATTACGGCGGCGGTGAATCAGATGATCGACGCCCAGATAGCAGATGGTCAGTACGCCGAGACACCGCTGAGCTTCAAGGACGTAGAGGATATCCGACGCGTCTTCGTTTCCCGTCTCGTAGCCATGAACCATCATCGTATTTCCTATCCAACCCTACATAATAACCGGTCGTGATCACATGATCACGTGACCTCGAGATCACGAAAAATGAACGACAATAAATTATATCTCGCGCCGATGGAGGATGTCACCGATCCGGCGTTCCGAATGCTGTGCAAGCGTTACGGGGCGGATCGTGTCTATACGGAATTCGTGAACGCGGATGCGTTGGTGCGTGACATCGCTTCGACGACGCGTAAGTTAACGATCCATGACGAGGAGCGTCCGGTAGCGATCCAGATCTACGGTCGGGACCCGGAGTCGATGGCAGACGCGGCACGGATCGTAGAGCAGGCGAAACCGGATTTTATCGATATCAATTTCGGTTGCCCGGTCAAGAAAGTAGCGGGTAAAGGTGCAGGAGCAGGTCTGCTGAAGGATGTACCGAAGATGCTGGAGATCACGAAGGCGGTAGTGAATGCGGTGAAGACGCCGGTGACCTGCAAGACGCGTCTGGGTTGGGATGAACCGAGTCTGTATCTGGCAGACGGAACGCCTTTTATTGTCGATTTGGCGGAAAGACTGCAGGACTGCGGTATACAGGAACTGGCGATTCACGGAAGAACACGTAGTCAGATGTATAGAGGGGATGCCGATTGGACGCTGATCGGGGAAGTAAAGAACAATCCGCGCATGCATATTCCGATTATCGGTAACGGTGACGTTACCACCCCCGAGCGCGCGAAGGAGTGTTTTGAGAAATACGGTGTCGATGCCATCATGGTCGGTCGGGCTACTTTTGGTGCCCCCTGGCTCTTCGCCGAGATGAAAGAATATCTCGATCCCTCATTCACGAGATCACGTGATCACGAGATCACGATCCCTCGCTCCATGAGCGACAAAGTCGCTGTCCTCAAGGAACATGTCCTTGCCTCCATAAAGTGGTGCGGCAACGATGAACGGAAGGGAATTATTCATTCGCGGCGCCATTTTGCCGCCTCTCCGGTCTTCAAAGGCCTTGATAACTTCAAACAAACCCGCATAGCCCTTCTCCGTGCCGAGACCGTCGCCGAAGTCTTCCGAATTATGGATGAGATTGTAGATAAATGGTCGTCATAACGTCATAACGTCATTACGAAAAAATTATGCGTAAATTCTTTGATTCCAACGCCCTCTGGCTCTCGATGCTGATCGGTGCCGTGGGTTACAAGCTTTTTTTGCCGTTGAAGCCGACCCTTCCTTGGTGGATATTCTTCATGCTCTTTTTTACCTTCTGCAAGGTGAATCCCTTGGATTTGCGGTTACATAAATGGCATTGGGTGGTACTGGTCACACAGTTGGTTTTCTCCTTTGGCACGTATGCCGGAATACTCCATTTCACCGGCAATCCGATTTTGGCGCAGGGACTGCTGATGTGTTTTATTATGCCTACGGCGACGGCGGCACCGATTATTGCGGGTAAGATGGGTGGTTCGATCCAGAATCTGACGACTTTTACCTTATTGAGTAATTTCGCGACGGCGATTATCGTTCCGGCTACTTTCCCGCTGATTAACCCAGCCGCCGACATGACTTTCTGGCCGGCGTTCCTACTCATCCTACGCCGCATCGCCCCGCTCCTCTTAGGTCCCTTCTTTGCCGCATGGATCGTGCGCCTCATCTATAAATGGCGCACCAAAAAGGAGTTTGTACTGCCGGTGAAGATCGCGGTGGTGCCGTTCTATCTCTGGGTCTGCTCGATCATCGTGCTATCGTCGGTAGTGACGGAGACGGTAATCTCCAATTTCCACTATCAAATATCCAATATGGTCATTTTATTAGTATCGTCTTTCTTCATTTGTCTGATTCAGTTCGGACTCGGAAAGCTCATCGGGTACTGGTTACCGGCGCCGAGTAAGGGTAGGGACTACCAGGATGTACTGATTAATCCGGCGGCTGCACCGAAGACAATGGCAGGGGTGAGTTCTATCACGGCCGGACAGGCGTTCGGACAGAAGAACACTTCGCTCGGTGTTTGGATGGCGAATACGTTCTTGGATCCGATGTCGTCGCTGGGAGCCGCAGCCTATATCGTTTGGCAAAATATCTTCAATTCAGTTCAATTGATGGTCGTTGCGCATAAAAAATAAATGTTATTTAACATTTTATTTGCACATGTCAAAAAAAAGTCGTAACTTTGCAGCAGAAATTAAATACAAACAACATAATTAACTTTTTTGTTTAACTAAAGTATGAAGGTTCGTGCAAATCGAGTGTAAGCTTGCTTACGCAACTCGACGAAGCCGAAGCTCCAGAAATTTAAAATCTTTAAATTTATGAAGAAAATTTTTTCTCTTCTCGCTGCCGTGCTTTTCGCTGGTAGCATGATGGCAAAAGAGTACACGGTAACAATCAGTCCTTCTGATTTTCCCGGTAGCTCTTATGCAAACAACAATGGTCCGCACACCTCGAATGCTGTAGCTTCGGATGCATCCTCCATTGAGGTAGAGTGGACATCTAACCAAGTTATGGCGCAGGATAAGGGTACTACTATTCAGGGCCAGAAAAACACTGGCTGGATCAAGAATGAGGAATCGTGGGGCACAATCATCTCCATTACAATCAACGACAACCAGAATTACTCCTATTCGATTGATACTGAGGATGCGGGCAAATTCGAAATCAAAGCGGGTTCCTCTACCTCGAAGGCTTCTTCTATCGTGATCGTTTTTGAGCAAGAAGAGTCCACTACTCCGGCTATTTCTGCTAAAAATATCGATTTCGGTAAGATTGTTATTGCTCAGGGCGATGATAGTTATGTTTTGGACACCACCCTCGTTGTTACCGGCGCGAACCTCACCGGCGACATCGTGGCTGCTGGTAGCGAGCATGTAACTGTTTCTGGTACTCTGACCGCAGAGGGTGGTACGCTGAACCTCCATATTGTTGCTGCACCCGGTGACTTCTCCGAGACCATTACGCTCACCTCTGGTGAGACCGTCAAAGAGGTGGTCGTTTCCGGTAAGGTCATTGAGGTGGTCGTTCTCCCGGGTACGCCTGCTACCATGACGGAGAATGGTGATACCAAATCGTATGCTGCATCTGTAAATGGAGTTGCCGGAGTTAAGGCTGGTACAGGCTCTGTTGATGGCTCTTTCGTAGTTACTGTTCCCGCAAACGCTACTGTACTGCACTTCTTTGCTGTAGCCTGGACTGGAGCTGCTGGTACAATCGCTGTTTCGGCTCCCGAAGGCGTTACGCTGGATCAAGATGAGTTGACTTTGGAGGCTGATGCAGGAATTGCTGGCGCAAACAACGATTATATCCTTCAATCGCACGATCCGGCAGACTGCCGTTTCGATATTGAACTCTCTGGCGTTGATGCAGAGACGGAGATTACTTTTGCTTCGGGTACTGCACGTCGTTTCGTAGTTTGGGGTGCAACTTATGAACTTGGTGATGCTACCGCTATCCACAACACAGCTGCTGAGATCAAAGCTATCAAGCGTATCGAGAACGGTCAGATCGTTATCATCAAAAACGGTGTGAAATACAACGCTGTTGGTACGATCCTGAAATAAGGTCTAACCAAATAAAAGGAATGGGACGATTTCGCCCCATTCTTTTTATTTATCCCTAAAAAAATCATGAAAAAAATCTTATCTCTTATTGCTGCCATCGTCTTCACCGGCAGCATCATGGCTACCGAGTACTACCTCACCGGTTATTTCGTAGGTTGGGACGATGTCTGCTACGATGATTACCATTTCGCGCCCATCCCCGACACCCCGGGCGAGTACATCCTTCGCGGTATACGTCTTCCGGCGGGTGGGGGCATCAAGGTCATCAGCCCCATCGAGGGCAGCGAAGGCGTCACCTACTATCCTTCCTATTCCGAAGCAGAAAACTATGAGGTGCCTAAATGGGGCGCGTATGACATCTATTTCCGTCCCAACGGAGACGGCGAGGGCGACGATTGGTACCATGGCTATTTCCGCCTCCAGGAAGTGCAGTACCTTGACTTCGAGTATGCCACCGTTGAGGTCTCGAATGAGTACTTCGAGGATATGGAACTCACCAGTATCAAACTCTATACCTGCGACCTCGATGACTACAACACCCCCACCTCCAACGGTATCCTGCTCGAGTTCTACGTGACCCCCGATGATCCCAACGATCTCAACGGCACTTACTCCTATCAGGACTTCACCTTCGATGCCGAGAGCTCCTATCTCACCATCTCCGAGGACCACGCAACTACCATCACCGATATCCTCTTTGTGGACGGCGAGGTAACCATCGTCATGACCGATATCAATCCCTCCTCCGGTACCGCGACGCTCGATCTGGCCGGTACTTTTGTCTCCGACCAGGGCGATATCTATGAGTTCGTTACGACCCATTCAGCCGAGTACGACTACTATGTAACTCCCGATCCCCAAGGGGAAGCGGTGGATAACATCCGCACCGACCGCCAGGCTATCAAGAGCCTCAAGGCCGGTCAACTCGTTATCATCAAAAACGGCGTGAAATACAACGCTGTTGGTGCTATCGTAAAATAAGCTCCGGCCCTCGGTTTTTACCGCTCGGTTCAGCTCTCGCGGCTACTCCCGCGAGCATACAAAAAGCACGGCCCTCGGGGTCGTGCATTTTTTTTCTGTTTTTCTGTTTTTGTTATTCAGCCTCAACAGGAGCCTCAACAGGAGCCTCAACAGGAGCCTCAACAGGAGCCTCAACAGGAGCCTCAGCCGGAGCCTCTACTTGGATAGCCGACTGATCAGCAGCAGCCTCTTCCTGACCGTGGTTGAAACCAACGGCAGCAATCGAGAACACTACAATCAGGGCAATCATCGTCCAGGTAGCTTTCTCCAAAAAGTCAGCTGTCTTGGGCGCACCCATTACTTGGTTACCGGAAGCAAATCCTGCTGCCAGACCACCACCTTTGCTATTCTGTACCAACACCAAGAGGGTGAGCAGTACAGCCGCAATTACAATCAAAATAGTTAAAAATATGTACATAATTTTATAATTTTTGTCAAAATCGGCTGCAAAGGTACAACAAAATTTTGGAATACACAAATTTTTTTGAGTTTTTTGTGCTTTTCATTTCCAAAACAACGTGATCAACACACATTTTTGTGTGAAAGTGTGATTTACACCTTTCGCCAGGTTGTTTCGTTGATCTTCTCTATTCGGTTTGTGTTTCGCCATCGGCTTAATACCATACTGATAGAGGAACCTTTGACAGATTGCCCTTTACGCGCGCGCAGTCTAATAAGGTCTGCGGTGGAGAACTCTTCCGGAAGGGAAGCTAACAATGAACGAACACTGCCTCTATCACTCGAGATAACTTCTAATGCTCCGGTCAGTTCTTGCTCCATCTGGTCGCCCCAGAGTTCCATCTGATTTCGGAACACGTATTCGGCTACCCATTCTGCGAATTGTCCCACGATTTCGGTATATTTATGATCTTCCAAAAGGAAGCATAACATACCGGCACGAAAGCCAATGACTGCGGAACGACGACGGAGTACATCCATAGCATGACTGTCTGCATCGATAGCTTGTTGGCGTTTGCGCTCAAGCCAGTCTGCAATCACTTTATTGATCTCCGGGCAAACAATGGTACCTTTTTCGGTGTCCAGTCTGCGTGCCCAACGGATAACTTCCTCCTTCTCCTCCTCGGTATAAGGAGCGAACACGGGAATCTCGGTAAACGAGGTGTCCGGCAGTTGTGCGAAACAAACACGCGTAGCCAGACCATTCTCCAGATCTTTGAAGAAACGCTTGAGCGAGTTAGGAGTACCGGTAAGCAACAGATTGTAGTACACTTTGATGTGCGCATTGAACGAAGCATCACTCATGTACGCCTGTCCGTACTCGGCATTATCGAAAGCTAAACGATAGATGTCAGACTTCTGCGACCACACTCCGGCACGTTCACTCTTGACGAGCGTATCCATTTCTTCTCCGATACCGATAAGGTGCTTACCCTCTGCATAGGTCAGAAGCTGCAGTAACTTAGCAATACTGATAGAGATACCGTTGTTACGCGGACAAGCGTGCGGATCTTCCGGTTGGTTTTTGGAGTTCTTCGAGGCACGGAGTTTGTCTTTGTACGCTTGCTCTTTCTCGCGTTCTACCGCATCTTGCTCGTTAATGGGCGTGAGCAACAGATCGATAGGCTTACGGATAAACGACTTACCCGATGCAGCCGGAGCTGTGATACACGAGAAGAACGAGAGCGATTGTTCCTGACGGTCGAGATACTCGAAGCGGATTTTCGTTGCTAGGGTGCCTAATACCGGTAAACTCGCGATGACCATTGCCGGTCGATAATCAGCCGGAAGTCTGCCGCAAAGAATGTCGAGTAGTCGAGGAAGACGAGGTAACGGTAGCGCGGTTGATTTCTCCAGCGGCGATTGTTCGTCCAGATATGCCTCTTTTTCGCAGATAGCGATAGCCGATTGGAGCACCATCGGTATTTGACTTTTGCGCGGACGACCAATTGCAGAAGCAATCACTTGACGACGCTCTTGCTCAGACAGTCCAAAATCTGGAAGTACTCGGAGCATCAAATCTGCGTTGAAGTCACAGATATAGCGCATATAGTTCGCCAAGGTGAAGAACACGGTGTTACGCTCTCCCTGTACAGCACCGTCACAGTTACCCGTAGCGATAAGCAGTTGTTTCACGATATCCTCATACGCTATCCCTCGGTAGGATAAAGTATTGCACCCTTCGGCGATATTTTTATCGCCGCTCTCCACATGCGCCGGCAGTGCCAGCATCTCTTTGTCTGCTGCTCGGAATGAAAGTTCCGAGAACAATCCCTCCCGATCCTCATATAGCACATACTCTCTCGGTACCACATAGCTCGCTCTCGCCAGATCCTTCGTCACCGCGTCGTACTCCTTTATCCCGAGCACCTGTGCCATCCGCATCTGTGCCGCTTCAATACTCTCCATCTGACCGCTGGCTGTTGACTTCTCGGCGCTATCTCGCCGAGCTCCTATCACCCTTATCCCATGTCCGCTCGCTGTAATAGCAATCAGGTAGATTCCATCCGCTTTGAAAGATTCTTCTTTTGTGCGAGATAGTATCTCGCGTCCAAACCACTCCCTCGGGTTCTCCACATGATCGACATCGAGCATAGCCAGACCGGATGGGATAGCATCTGCGCTGACGCGCTTGCCGTTTCGGAAAGACGCAGCATGAGGGATGATGATTGGCAGACGCTTCTTGAGTGCTTGTTTGCGGTCGGCATAGTCGGCGGCATTGGGATCGAGTGCGGCGATACGCGAACAGATATTCTTCACTTCGGGACTGTCGATGAGTTGGTCCCAGATTTCGGGTGTACATACTTGCGGTACACCGGCATTTACTTTTTCTTGATATTGAAACATAATGATACAATGTTTACTGTTTAACGTTAGCGGATTTGTTGGCATTCCACTTGCCTTTGTCGCCGCATGGCTGGCTTGCTCCGGTTCTAAACCGGCGTGTCCATTCACATCCTACAGCGTGAATTTCCTCGTGGTCTTCCGGATACAATTTCCGTTGCTTGATGGCGCGTTTATGAACGGCTTTGAGCATTTTCTGAAACTCTTCTTCCGACACTTCCACCTTGTGGATGTTGCACGGGTTGTATATATCGCAATCCACCATCCACGGGTTCATGGTCATGCGGCAATGCGTCTTCAACGGCAACCCACGTACACCGGTCACTTTGCCTGTCTCGGTGTAGAACGGGCAGGCGCTAGAGCATTTAATTCCTCCTTTTCGTATTCCTATTAATAGCATAGTACTTATCCTTTCTGATTGCTATCAGCAACATGCCTCTACCTCCGATTTGATGTCAATTTGACAAAGTGTCTCACCCATCGTCTCAATCTCGGACGCGAGAATGTCCGCCAGTTCGTGACCGTTTTTGTAGTCATCGTGCGATACATAAATCTGTACCATCACATGCTGCGCGTTGTACTTGATCTTACCATGCTTGGTCCTGTCTAATAGTCGCCAATGCAACGCCGGTCGCGTCTCATACGTACGCACGCCTTTTTCTATAAAGGTGAACTTGTCCTCGTCCGTCCGATGCAACGTTCCCTTACGGCTGTCCAACACTTGAAGATCGCTCTTCTTCATCTTCGTAGTCAAATCTACGCATAAATAATTTTGCTTTTTCATCTTGCAAAAGTTTTGTGCTGAAGCCTTGATCTGCGAATGGCCATTCTACGTTAACAAGCTCAACCAAAACTTTTCGCGTGTTTAATAAATAAAAAATTACACCGAACTTCAGTTGTTTTCTGAAATCCGGTGCAAAATTACTGCTATTTTGCGGGACATCATAGGACGCTTGTCCCGTTTTTTGTCCCGTATGTGTTTTTTATGAAAAAATGCTATTTTTGGAATCCTTTTCGGTTCATTGTGCGACGCAAGTTGCTTGCATCTATCTTATACCAGCCGATTTTTTTCTTGAATAACATATCATTACACATGGCTTCTACATTATTGTCATGATCCTCCAAATAATCCCTTCCGTTGCTACGCTCTGCTTCTAACCATTCCACCAACCCAACGTAACTTCCCTCTTTCGGCAAATTATTCGGATTGATACGTTTGCCGGTCGTGGTAATGAACGGATGATCTTTTAGCATACGTTTCAATAAATCGCCTTGCAATTCCAGTAACGGACGCACCCCATACAAACGCTGCTTATCCATATTATCATTAAATAATGTATGTGCGCGTGACTCTTCATCGAAAATCTCCTGCCACAATTCATCTTCACACAACGCTACATTATTTCCCAAGCGCATGTCCGTTTGTTCGTAGCGCCATTCCATATAATGCTCCAATAGTTTACGAAGCATTCCGTGCTGCAATTTGACATTATCGCGATCATCAAAGATATCTTTGCAGGTCTCTATCGCCAATTGACCCGCTTCTAATAAATCTTCTGCCTGTAAGGCTTCTTTGATAGCATTCTTCGCCGTATTGGCAATAAAGAAATAGAACGCCACACGCGCAAAGCCGCCAAAAGGAATGGCATCATATCGGCTATATAGATCAAAGTCCTCACTCTCCGCGTACACTCCTGCCGGATAGAAAGCCGGCTCGAACCAAACGGACGGTTTATCCCTCACTATAGTGTCTTCACGCTCAATCACCCAACGCAGGTAGCCCCTCACTAACGTATCCAATGCTTCGTCTTGTCCTTCCGGCATAATTTCCCGTACCAACTCGTTCTCCATAAGTGCCACGTAATGACATAACTGCTGGTAGGAAACAAAAGTGGTATTCACCGACAGCTGTTCCCATTCTTTGCTCCGTAAAAGCGGCTCGCAGCGCTCCGCTAATTTACCTTGCAACGCCATCACAAACAACGGTGTCACATACCCGTCGCTACTTGCGATACAGCGTTCTCCTTCATCTGTGCGTTGATACAATCCACGCTGAGGAATAAAAACCAAATCTTTACTTATCTCTATCATGTCATAAACAATGGTGTTTCAATCGCATTCTCTTCACGCAACAATCCCAACTCTTTCAACCTATATCGTGCCGCTTCTTGCGAGACATAAAAATGATTGGCTACGTTCTCAATAAACTTCGTGGCAGTTTTATGATTAAATGCTCCCTCGCTACGCGAGTACTGTCCGTCATCGTACACATAACCTTTGCGAATATCCATCTGCTGCATCACTTGTCTCGCGTATCGGTCTATCACATTACCCGGCATTAACAGATAGGAAGCAAACTTATTCGCTTGACTCTCAAAATAACGTATTTGATCATTGGACGAACCAACCATATTGATCGTTTCTTGATCTTCTGCTGCAGTGTAGTTGAATTGCCGCAATATATTGCCATGCAAAAAATGATGTCCTAACTCATGTGCCAACGTGAACCTTTCCCTAACGGTAGGGCCATACTTACGTTCGCGGATGTTCAAATAGATGGTCTTCTCTTCATACGAATATTCCCCAAAGAAGTCCTCTCCCATATCCATAAATTCTATCTTCAACTTCGCTTTTTCTGCTATTCGCCACAGATAATCCGGTGTCTTTGACATCTCTGATTCTGTTAAGTTAATCGCATTTAGGATTCTCATCGCACGATCTTCAATATAATCGTCATGTGCATATGGACATTTAAACTCGTATTCCGCCTTAATGGGAATCCCTAACTCACTTAGAATACCTATCGCATTATACGACTTTTGACGCATACTCAATACTGCTCCGGCACACGGTTTCTCACTCGTCAATACCCCGATACGGCCACGAGGATCGGAATAGTCCGTCCAAAGTCGGTTTAATACCAGACTCTGCGTATCTTCTCCGCTGTATTTAGCTAAAATTAGACGATGATCTACGCTCGACCCCTTCTCTCGCAAATATGCCAACACACCATAGTCGAACCCTTTTTCTGTTACTAAACATACGCGTACCGTATGGGGTAAACATTTTACTGCATATACCCAATTTCGGAACTCTTGCAAACTAACTAGACCATCTTGCTTAAGATACCGAAATGCCAAGTAATGCTCCCTTTCTTCAATCCAATACTTTATCACAAAATGGAAGGCGTATTCTAATCGAAAACCATCCGCCATATTCACATATACCGGAAACGGTTTCGGCACTAATTCCACCTTCCCTCGCTCCGTATTTATCACCTGAGCAAAGATTGCCTCAAACCTATGTTGTAGATCCTCCGACATGAATTATGACTATCTATTTCTTTCTATAGTTTTGATTATTTCCTTTATGGAATTTACCAACTCATCCAAGTTGTATCCCTCATCTACATAAATAAGGTGGCAATTATTTGCCTCGCATTTCTCCTTCTTGATTCTATCACGCTCTTTTGTCTTCTCAAAAGCTTCCTCGCCTCCGAAAAATTCTACGGGGTGATAATGTTGAGCACCTTGATACTCTAATCCTATATTATATTTAGGAATATATACATCCAAGTGCTGACGTCCAAGCCATTTTGGAGAAGCATGTTGTTTTACCTCAAGCGGTTCAAATTTCGCTTTGATAGAATAATATAATCGCGTTTCACTTATCCAGAACTCGCCTATCTTTGGCATCCCAATACTCTCACGATATTGGTCTTCTGCTTCAAGTAGGAACTTTCTGCATTGTTCTTTTATGGCGTTATGAACAACGTGAGGAAAGAACAAATCATCGTAGGTAGAAGTAAGATGCTTTTGGTATGCATTCGAATTTACACTATCGAAAAAGTCATCTGAGATATAAAATTGTCTGTAGAATTCATAGCGCTTTATCATATAATTGTATGGATTCACAAAGATATGCAAGAAATGAGAGTGCCACTTCTTTTCAAATGCTTTAATTTGTTCTTCTACTAGAGGAACTAAATCATTCATGTGTTGCCGACCAAACTCCGACAATGTACTCTTAATATCCAATCTCATCAGTATGTCCGCATCAAAGAGAGTACGTTTCAGCTTTTCTTCATAATAACCAACATTATATACATAAATGAAATCGCTTTGCAGTAATAACTGCCAGGCCTCTTCGTAATAACCATTCTTTCTAAAGGTCTCTTCGAGATGACAACATACGTACGGGTAACTCTCTCTTAATTTTTTAACTTTATTTACCCATTCAGTAATATCTGGTTTCTCGTAAAAAAATAGTTTTTTAATCTTATCTGTAAACGATAGTTTCGTCGGTGGATTATTGGCAACGAAATAGGACTCTGCTATATAGTCAAACAAATACTGTATATAGTCGGTGTATCCGTTAACGTCTATTATAACTCCTTGTTCGTAGTTCTCATATAGGTATTGCAGGAAACTCTTCTGTTCTATATTTAGTTCTTGTGGATTCCATGAATCTCTTTTCAAAGGCGGTACGGGACGATTGGCTGGAGTTAAATTGTAGTTATCTTGTGGAAGTTTCACCGTAAAGAATTGAACAAGTCCACCCACCTGAAGTCTCGTCTTATCTATCTCATATTTCAATGTCTTAGGTAAGAACAAATTCCCTCCAACTTTGATTTCATAATTAAACTCTTTAAGAGGAGTATTTTTGAGTTCCATAGAATACCCGACAGACTCAAGTTTTCCCAAATCGCTTATAGGAGTATTGGATAGATTAACATTTCCTCCAACGCTTTGTAAGTTCCTAAGATTTACGGATTGAACATAGAATCCGTACGTATTGATCCAGAAATCTCCTCCGATATGAGTTATCCCACCCAAGTCAACGTTTCTGTTATGATAGATACCTAAAAATCCGGTAACGTATTTTACCGCTTGGAGCGATATATTCTCGCCATGAATAGTCACATCGTAATTAAGGATTCCATCTTTTGTTAGAATCCTATCCAATTCAGCTTGTGTATATAAATCGTATCGTTCCATTGTGCTTTGAGTTTTCCTTTCTGCGCGAAATTCGCGCAAAGGTACAAAAAAAATCTGATATATGCAAATATTTAGGGCAAGAATCATTCACAGATTCACAGATTCACGCATCGGTGAAAGTTGGAAAAATATCCATAATAATATAATAATATTACATATTATATATTTATTATGAGCAAAATACGAAGATACAAATTTTTGTGAATTTGTGAATTTGTGAATTTTGCTCATGGGATTTCAAAAAAAATAACAAATTATGTAAAAAAGTTGCAAAAAAATTTGGAAAAAGCAAAATGTTCATCGTATCTTTGCACCGGATTTCGGAAATGACACGAATCATCCTCATTCGCACTACGTTCGCACCGCGTACGTGACCGTAACATGACAACAAATTAACCTTTATTCCCTCTGGGCTGGTTTAGAGGGGCTCTCCAACTCGAGACGTAAAACATAGTTTTGCGGATCGAAGAGCGAGGGCATCCGAGTACTTACTACCAAAATGGAGTTTTGGTACATGTACGAGGATAGCCAGCGCGACATGAAAGCAGAACTAATCATCCCCATAGAAACCCTACGTGGTAAACTCAACGAAGACGGCTTTTACTTCCGAGTGTGCAACGGTGTACAAATAGTCCAACGATGCCCACGAAAATGGACGGACACTCCGGCACGTAAGGCTGCACGAGAAAGATTTATCGCGAAATATGCTCGTCAAAATAGCGGCGAGAGTTAAACCTAATATTAACAACCTAAACCTAACTATTTTTTATGGCAGAAATTAAGCCAATGGCGCTCATCGAGAGTATGAGCAAGAAAGTGTGCGAACACAGCGATGTGTATTTCCGCACGAACAAGAAAACCGGTAAGGTGTACACCGGCAAGTTGTGTAACCCGTCCACGAAGGAACCGAGTGCTGCGCAGATTGCAGCGAAAGCACGTTTCACGAAAGTGCAAGCGGCTGTGCGTGCGATTCTCGCAGGAACGAGCGAACAAAAGACCCAGTTGGTGGCTGAGTACAACGCTCAGAACAAGATCGGTAGTTTGTTCGGCTACGCGATGAAGAAGCTGAACGGGAACTACGACCAGAACGGCGACCTCATCAACGGCTAAGTTAACCCTATTGTTGAACCTTTAAAACCTTAACGAAAATGGCAAAAATTGAATGGAGCGCCGGTATCGACCATGTATCCGGTGCATTGAGTAAACCGGGATCGAATCCCCAACATCGTTGTAGCAAGATGCTCTTGGCTACCCACCGCGTAGCACCGACCGAGAGCCAGGATTGCAACCGCATTTACCTGCGTAAGAAAACCGTTCGTGCGACTGCGTTGTCCACCAAGGAGATCGCGGCACGTACCCGCTTCGCATCCGTAAAAGCAGCCGTCGCAGATCGCGCGATTAACCTCACCACGATTGCTTCCGACCAGCAAGCCTTCGAGGCCCAGAAGAACACGGCAGGAGGTAAGAAAACCTTCAACGCCTACCTCTGGAAAGTCTGCGGTCAAGCCTACGACGCCGAGCATCCGCGCAGCTAATGAAAGGTGAAGGAGTGCCTTGAATGGCACTCCGAGCCCGAGCGCCGCGGGTAGCGGATTGAGCGAGGGCATAGAACAATTAGATTTTAATTTTTTAAGATTATGACGAAGCAACAGATCATTAAGATCATCATCTCCGTACTGATTGCGGCGTTGACGGCGCTGGGCGCGGCTTTCGGGTTGAGTTCCTGCAACGTGACGCGAACCATTACGACTAAGTCGGAATGCTGGCAAAAAGGCGACACGTCTTGTGTGATCCAGACGAAGACCATCGAGACCTACGATGCTTCAAAGAAGCTGTAGGGCGAGAAGACCCCTTCTCGTACGATGCAAGTAAAAAGGGCATCTATTAGCGAGGGAGGCGACCTGCGGGTCGTCTCTCTTGCATTTTTACACTTTCACACAAATCACACTTTCACACAAAAATGTGTGTTGATCACGTTGTTGTGTAAAAATTGACGGAAAAGGGTAATTTTTACACGCGCGCTTGCGTATATAAAATAAATATTGTACCTTTGCACGCGATTTTGAAAAGTTGACTTTGCAAAATAACATAAATAAACCAATTTTTTTGTTTGACTTTAAAAATTTAATGCTTATGAGTGCAGCGCAGGCAATAGCAAGTAGTCGTTTCCTCACCGCTATGGGACCGATGATAGAGGATGAGAAAAAGATGAATAGAGTGTTGAATTATATCGTTTCTCTTCGCGAGGATGGTGCGCCATGCCAATTCTCAACAGAAGAAATCATCGCATTTGCTAATAAAGCTGAGCGGGAATATGCTGAAGGTTTAGGGATGATGAGTCATTCGGATTTCATGCAGGAGGTAGCTACATGGCAGAGATAAAATGGCATGATAGTGCGCGTGAACATCTGCGCAAAATCTTCGACTTTAATTATGATAATATGTCGGAGAAATATGCGTAAGAAAGACTTACAAAGTGATATATTTTCTGGCTGAGGACGAAGCGCACATAGTCGCGGTTTGGGACGTTCGCCAAAATCCGCAAACACTTATCCAGAGAGTGGTGGTTGCAGAATGAAATTAACAATAATCACAAATAATTTAACCAATTTTTTTGTTTAACTTTAAAAATTTAAATGCTTATGAAAAACATTGTTAATCGTGCCCTTGTGGCTAAGAAAAAACAATTTCTAAGTATGGCTGTTCCGCGAGGAACACGAACTATTTGGCGCTATTTAGGCGCATTAATTCTTTTATTCTCCCTCTCCATCGGCAATGTGTGGGCGGCATCGTCAGTAATCCCGTCTTCTCCTGATTATAAGGATATTTCGACGGTTGCTACGTCTGGAACGTACACGTTTACTTGCAGTTCTTCTAATATTACAGGAACTGCCAGTGCCACATCTAGTTGGATTGGATGGTATTCTACTCAAAGTTCTTTTAAAGAGTACAGTAAAGACGGTTCGGCTACATGCATGGGCGTTAAGACTAATATCCCGAATCTTAAATACGACAAGGTGTATTTTTATGTAACTAATTGTACATCGTTTGAGATTCAAGCATGGGGAAATGGAGATAATCGACATGTAAATTATTCCTATCAAGCTACAGATGCGGCTTCTGCAACGGCAGATTCTTTCACATCTGCAAATAATAAGACCTGCGCAAGTTCGGGTGAAATAGCCTTAAATGCATCAAAAAACTACGAAATTATTGTATGGAACGATGCTGCTGAGGAGATAGGTGTAACATATATGGTATTCAATACTTCCACTGGCGGTGGCTCAGAAGTTTGCCCTGAAACTTTGACTATTTCGAGCAAGGATAGCAAGATTGCTTTCGATGAGGGCGATGCTATTGAACTGACAGCTGCATTGGCAAAGGGTAATGGAGATATTACTTATCAGTGGTATAAAGGCGGTACAGCAGAAGGTAATAAGTTGACGGGAAAAACCACGAATAAGTTGCAGATTGCTTCTTGTACGACTGCTGATGAAGGTAGCTATTATTGCGTAGCAAGCAAGGCTGGTTGTGATAAACCTGCTGTAAATGCTTCGGCATTTGCTATTACGGTTGAGGCAGCTCCGGTTATTGAGCCAACCGGAACGGCTACGATTACTTATGCATTAAGCGGTTCTACGGCAACAGGAACGGTATCGGGTGTCAGCTCTATTTCCGGTTTGTCCACAGCACTGGCTGCAAGTACTTTGACTATTGGCTCTGAGAAATCTGGATATAGTGGCGCAATTTCCGGTTGTTCAAGTGAGACAGAGTTGCAGGAGAACGATTATGTAGATGTACAGTTTACTGTAGCAAGCGGCTATGTATTTACTCCGTCGGCAGTGTCTGTAAAAGTAAATCCGTTTAAAGCAACAGGTGCTGTTAAAGCTGTCGTTGCTCTGCAAGATGCTGCCTTGGATGTTCGTTCTGAGGTGCTCGCTTGTGCAAAGAGTACCGATAACGCAGTAGTTTTTGCAGATGGCGCGTTTACAGAAAAAGAGTTTGAGGGCACCGTACATGTTCGCATTTACTTCTATGGTTCTGCTTCTTCCAAGGATTTCTATATTAAATCTCCGATTGAGATTACGGGTGCAGTAGCTGTAGCTCCGACTAAGTATGATTTGGAGTTTGCTGCTAATGGTGGTGAAGGAACAATGAGCACCTTGAAATATAAATCAGGTGTTGAGGTAACTCTGCCAGCATGTACGTTTGACGCTCCGAGTGCATCGCAAGAGTTTGACGCTTGGGTCGTAACCAAGAAAGTAGGCGGTGCATCTGTGACCGTAACGGATGGTAAGTTTACAATGCCTACTGAGGCTGTGGTTGCAACAGCAACTTGGAAAACTAAGGATGTTAAATACACCGTTACTTATAAAGAAGGCACGACTACTCTTGGTACTGAACAAGTAACTGTAGGTGGCAATCCTGCTGATGCCGGTGATTATGAAGATAAGAATTTGGCTACATTCGTAGATTGGTATAACAATGCTGACCTTGCAGAGGAACATAAGATTGCTGACATCTCGGCATTGGTTGTAACGAAAGACACCACCGTTTACGGTAAGTGGACTTATACTTATGCACAATCGGTTAATGTAGAGAAATGGGTATTGGATAACACTAAAACCCCTAACTCAGACAAAACAGGAGCTCTCATTTCGCTTCTCGGAACACGTGGTTTCGCAAGCAATCTCGCTTATGTAGAAAGCGATCTTGAACTTGACTCTTTGAATGATGGCAAGGGTACAGGCCGTAACTATGCTTATCTTGGTTTGAAAGTGAAAGTGGCTGGTAAGATGCTTGACTTCCGTTTGGCTAAAGATAACACCGTAAAAGTTAAGTTTGGTTATGTAGGTACCACTCCGTTGTTGGCTATCAATGGCGGCGATTATGCAGCTATGACCATCGAAGATGGTGTATTTGCTTACACTGCTACGGGAGAAGACTACATCAGCATTAAGACGGCAGATGCAAAAGCTGTAGTATTCCAGCAGATTATGATCGGTGAGGATATTCAGGATGTAACTCTTCCGGAAGCTACTCGTCATGCAGTCAAATTGACTAAGGCTGGTGAGACAGAGCACGGAACGCTGGCAGTAGCAAGTCCTGAGACCTATAACTGGTTGGCAGAAGGAGCCGCTGTTACTCTGACTGTAGCTGCGGATGAGGGTTATTATATCGAATCCGTTACTCTCAATGGTGAGGCTTTGACCCCGTCGGAGAATGTATATTCGTTTAACATGCCGAATGCAACGGCTAATGTGGTTGCAACGTTTGCAGAGATCGTTCCGAACAACGTTACCTACAAGGCTAACAACGGAGGAGAAGATGCAGATATTCTCGCAGAGAATGCTACTGAGATTGCAGGTTGCAGCTTTACTTATGCAGGTCATAAGTTCAATGGCTGGAATACCGAGGCTAACGGTAGCGGTGATGCCTATGCAGAAGGTGATCCGGTTCTTTCTCCGCTTACGCTGTATGCTCAATGGCGTTCGTACTTCACAATCACCTACATGGACGGTGAGACCGAACTGGATACAGAAGATGTACTTGACGGAGAAGCACCGGTAGGAATTGCTGATCCGGTGAAGGCATTCAATATCTTCAAGGGATGGACGCTGTCCGGTAGCGATGAAGTTATTGACCTTGCTACGCTGACATCTTCTACTACTGTTTATGCTAAGTGGGAAACAATTGATGCTTGCTTCTACTATTTGCCGACGAAACCGGCAGAGGCAGTTCAACTGACCGTTGATGCTCTTGTTCCGGGTGCTAATGGCGGTTCTATGAAGGTTCTTGGTGACAAGATTTATAACAGTCCTTATGGTTTGTCGTTTGAGAGCTCGGGTTCTGCAGCAGTTCTTGTAACGCTTGACAAAAATATGGAAGCAGCAACAGTCATAAAGGCTAATGTTGTAGTAAATCCGAAGGATGACAACGCTCGTGGCTTGCTTCTAAGAAATGCTGCTAATTCGGCTACGGTTCAAGAGTGGACATTTGTTCCGGCTCAAAATCCTGACACTTTGGAATTCACGTACACAGTTCAAGCTGGTGACGGTTTAGCAGGTACGAACCAATTCTGTATCAAACGTTCGACGAATGCTTGGCTGATTTCTCTTATGGTTTCGAACTGCGCTCCGGAGCAATTCACCGTAACTTATAAGGATGGTGAGGCTACGCTTGGTACGGAGGGAGTTTATGAGAATGGTCACCCGACAGCAGATGGTATCAATACTCATAAGAAAGGTTATGAGTTCCAAGGCTGGGCAGAAACAGTTGATGGCGCTGTTGTTGATTTGAACGACATTACCATTACGGCTGCGAAGAATTTGTTCGCTCAATATACCGTTAAGGACTGCTCGCCGAAGGGTGTTAAGTTCTCAATGGCTATTGATGGCTCGAAGATCAGCGCTAACCAGTACTATCCGGCAACTACTCCGGCTGTAGGCGACTTGGCTGTATTTGCTACGGTTACAGGTGGTGTGGCTCAGGCTGTTAATACAAGCACCGGTACAACGAAGAACTTTGAGGTAAAGACAACGCCTGAGTTCAAATTAGGCGGAAGTAATTCTCATATGCGTATCTTGTTGGATTGCCCGTTGGCAGAGAACGATACAATCAAGTTTGAAAAGACAGAGAGAATTATTCTTTCGTTCGATAGTCTGAAGACCAAGAGCGAGAATATCGCCAAGACTACCTCGTATTATATTGTGCCGGCTGCTTATGCAGGTGAGGATACCATCCATATCTGGTACAATAGTAATGGTGTTTCTGTAAATGGCGTTCAAGTTATCCGTCCTGAGATCTACGCAGTATCCTTCAATCTGATGGGTCACGGTAGTGCTATTGCTCCTATCGATGTTGTTAAGGGTGGTAAGATTACCGCTCCGACTGCTCCTACCGATGAGGATTATAGTTTCGCCGGTTGGTACAAGGAGAATACCCTTGCGAATGAATGGAAATTCGATGTAGATGTAGTAGATGCCAATACAACCCTCTATGCTAAATGGCTGGATAAGAGCGATGCAACGCTGAAATCGCTGAAGTACGGCGCAGAGGAGATTGCTTTGCAGGCAGGTGTTTATATCTATAATGTAGAACTTCCGGCTTTGAGTACTTCCGTTCCGGCTCTGACCGCTGAGACCAGCAACCCGAATGCTAATGCAGAGGTTACTAATGCTACTGCATTTGACGAGGGCGGTAATGCACAATCGACGGTAGTTGTAACTCCAGAGAAGGTTGGTGCTGCTACGCAGACTTACACCGTTAACTTCACTAAGGCTGCATCGGTTGCTTTGCAAGATGTAACCGGTTCGATTACTTGGGACTTCAATGGCTCTGTTACCGCAGATGTAAACATCAACAATACGTTGACAGTTATAGCAAACTATGCAGGTGTATCGTTGGACGGAGCTGATAAGTTAGAGGTGAAAGGAACGAAGTTTATGAAATCTCCGGCTTGCGTACGCGCTAACCAAATGCATTTCTACACAACTGTTCCAGGAAAACTGACAGTAGAGTACTCCAATACAGGAGGTAATGCTGTTCGTTATCTTTACGTAAACGGTGTTAAGTATGACGAAGCTGGTACTGAAAGCACAGCCAAGAAGGGTGGAGATACGAAAGTATTCGTTCCTGCCGGAGACGTTGAATTGGTAATGATGGATGGTAGTGATGCTTCTAAGGAGCTGAACATCTATCGCATGATCTTCAATGCAACTCCGGATTACGAGCGTCCGGTATCGAACAATATCGGTACGCTGTGTGTTGAGCACAACGTTCCTGCTGGTCAGTACTTCGGCGCAACGTTCTATCAGATCGCAAGCCGCAACGCGCTTTACAACGACAAGATCGACTTCGAAGAGGTTCTGCCGAATGAGGAGCTGAAGGCAGGTGAGCCGTATATCTTCCAATCGACAACCGGCAAGATCGAGCTGTTCTATGGTGAGACTGTAGCTGCTGCACCTGTTGAGGTTCGTGGTATGCATGGATGGTTCTCCGATACAGAAGAGTTCACGATGCTTGACATCACTGAGGAAAATAAGAGCGATATCTTATACATTGCTCAGAACAAACTCTGGAACTGCGAGGATTTGGTAACTAGTGACCTTAAGGTTGTCAACAACCGCGCTTACATCGTCATGAGTGATGTCCCGACTTACGGGCAGTACCAAGCTTCTCTGCAACCACAGCAGAACTCGGCTCCTCGTCGTCGCGTGACGATCGGTGGTGACGCTCCGGCTGTTACGACCGGTGTTGAGAATGGTGGATTGATCAATGGTGAGAATGGTGTACAGAAAGTTCTTATCAACGGTCAGATCTTCATCCTCCGCGGTGAGAAGATGTACGACGCTACAGGACGTTTGGTAAAATAACGTAAAATCGGCAAAAAGTACGGCAAAAATTTGCATATGTCAAAAATTTGCCGTACCTTTGCAGCCGATTTGAGAAGAAAACCATTATGAGTCCGACGTTTTTGAAAGAGAAAGGATATTCATTCAAGATCTATTCAAACGAAGAAGAGCGAATGCATATTCATGTAATCAAAGACAAAATCGAGGCAAAGTTTTGGTTGGAACCTAAAGTTGAAGTTGCATACAAAGGAGACTTTAGTCAACACGAAATTAATAAAATCCAGAGTATAGTAGAGCTTTATGCAGAGTACTTTAAAAAACAATATCAACTCCACATTGGCGGACGTATTGATGATTAACGACCGAGGAATCATGATTTCTGTACAAGGGCAGGATTATTTCCTGTCGTACAATCGTGTGCCTTGGATGAAAAATGCGACCATCAATGAAGTGTTGGACGTTCGTATGAGCGGAAATAACGCTATCGAATGGCCGAAATTGGATGTTGATTTGGAGGTTGATTCTCTGCGTCATCCGGAGCGCTACCCGCTTTTGATAAAACGTAATGAATTGGACTATATCTCCTGATTTATGAAAAAATGAAAATTATGAAACAAATGTATAAACAACCGCAAACAGATGTAGCAGTCATTAATACTGCAAACCTGATGGACATAACGACGATGTCTACTCAAGGTTCGGGAGGTGGCGGTGAAACGGAAGCTCCGGCACGTCACGGTGACATCATCGACTAACACGCGTACACACGTGCGAACCATATATCGCGCGTAAGATGAAACATCAGCCCTGCCTCATTGAGGTGGGGTTGTGTTTTGTTTTTGGGATATTTTGGGCTATTTTTGACTAAAAGCAAAAAAATATATAGAATTATTTGCATATGTCAAATATTATTTGTAACTTTGCAGTGTCAAACAAAAATGTTTGACAGAAAGGATAATATGCTAGGCGTTAAATCTACAAGAAAACCCATTACGGGTAAGTATGCAGAGGAATTGCGTGCTACATTAGAACGGATGCGTACCGGACAATTGAACGAAGAGGATCTCAAACGCAGAGAGTTCCAAACTCAGCCGAGCGCACACACCATGATTTGGAACTAATCCATGGAGTTTCTATTAGACCGACATTCTTCTGCGGTGCCGTTCTATCAAAAATGTAACTTTAAGATATTAGAGAATCAGGATCGAACCTACGATACTGTGAGAATGTTATACGTAGTGGATTTATAAAACATGTGCGCGAACAATATATTATCGCGTACGCGAGACATGACTATCAAAGGCAGCAGGTGTGCTGCCTTTGGTTGTTTCTATAGCCCAAAATCGCCAAAAATGAAGCAAAAAGCATCTTCTCTCTTGCATATATCAAAAAAAAGCAGTACCTTTGCGGCGTCAAAGGTAAAAGGAAGACGATATGCCGAGTGCAGAAGTAGCAAATATGATACCGCAGATACAGCATTTCTTTGCTTCGCAGCCTGTGAATAGAGCCTATCTGTTTGGCTCCTGTTCGCGCGGGGAGGAAACAAAGGATAGCGATGTGGATATAATGATCGATTTGGATAAATCCAAACCGATGGGGTTGTTCCAGTATGTGACTATGAAACTGGATCTGCAGGATCTTTTGCAACGAGAGGTTGATCTGGTTGAGAGCGATGAGTTATTACCTTTTGCGCAAGAGTCTGCTAATCGTGATAAATTCCTAATCTATGAGAGAGCATAATAGAGACAAAGAGCGTTTGGAGCATATTGAGAAATTCCACAAAGAGTTTGAATAATCCCACACAACCCTGCCAGATGGCGGGGTTGTTTTTTTGCCCGGGAAATCGGACAAAAAGGCGAGAAAAAGATAATAAAAATAGATAATACGTAAAACGAATTTGACAAAAAATATATTTTTTCAAAAACACTTGCGTATATCAAAATTTTTTTGTACCTTTGCAGCGAATTTTGAATGGGGGCCCCGCAAAATGCGAACTCTGTGAGATTTTGTGGGGGGAGCGGAGGCAGAAGTTGCCCGTCAATTTAGCAGAGTGGTATTGACCTTAGCAATCTTCTTGCTGAACGCGAAAGACACTACGTTATGATGGCTCAAACAGCAGCATATCAATACTATACTACCGGACTGATGTCCGTGGGTAGGAAGTATGCGCAATAAGGAAACAGAACCATTATACGGTTTTGTTTCTTTTCGTTAAAAAGTATACGATTATTAAGATTCGCAACAAATCAAATTAATATAATTAACTTTTTGTTGAACTAAAATACCAAAAACTTATGAGCACAATAGCAATTGACAATATGGCGGCATACTTGATGATGAATATGACGTTAGCGGAGAGACAATACTTGGCGCAAAAGATGGTTGCCGAGCGGGATGAATACGGATTGTTGCCGAACGAACGACTTGCTGTGGAGGATTATTTGGTGGACAGAGCAGAGAAAGCCCTTGAACGGGTAGATGCCGGTGAGTATTATACCCATGAGGAGACAAGGCAACTTTTCGCGAATAAGATTCAAGAACTTCGTCAGGGCGCTACAGTATGAAAGCTAAGTGGGAGCGCGAGGCGCGCGAAAAGGTTCTAAAGACAGCACAGCAAATAGAGGAGGAATATGGGAAGTTGGTTGCTGCAAATGCCATATTTGGGGATTGTAGAGCCTCTTTTGTCTAGAAGTAAATGGAAATTCCGTAGTATAGTAACGGATAAGAAGAATAAACTGATTTATCTAGTACGCGAAGATATCGTGATTGTAGATTTCTGGGATACAAGAATGAATCCGACGGCATTAGTAAAACAGCTGATGACGAGATACTAACAAAACATCATAGTCGCACTTGAGACGAATGAGGGAAAGTGCAATTAGAACAACAAATCAAACTAATATAATTAACTTTTTGTTTAACTAAAAACAACATAATGCCTAAAGTACTTCTATATACAACTGCAAAAATTGTATGGACGTTCCTGTTTTATGGCACGGATGCTAATGAAAATAGAGCGCATGTCCATGTTGGCAAAAAGGGAACACAGGTGTTTGCTAAGATATGGCTTGAGCCCTCAATTGAACTGGCAAAGCAAGGAGACTTGACGGAATCGCAAGCAAAACAATTATTGCAGATTGCGGAAGCGAAAAGGGATGTCTTGCTGAAACAATGGCAGGTATTCAAGAATGGAGGAAATGTTAAACTTATAAAAATCAACAAATGATATGGCACGTATAGAAGGATATTGGGATGTGCAACCCGCAATTAAAAATGTTACCTTTCCGGCAAGGGGAAAGTTTGAGGTGTCCTTAGAAGATGGTAGGCAAATTATAATGCCTATATCTGCCTTCCCATCTATCAAGAAAGTGCCGACTCGCAATCGTAAGAATTGGTACTTAATGGGAGGAGGTTTTACTTGGGATGAGTGCCCGGAAGTTATTCACGTTGAGCAGATTTTAGGCAACTACGCTAACTACGCACACGAACAATAACAAATCAAACTAATATAATTAACTTTTTGTTTAACTTTAAAAATTTTAACATTATGAGAAAACTAAAACTATTTCTCTCCCTGCTGATGGTCATGCTCCTCAGCATCGGATAGAGAAGATGGTTTAGAAACTCATAATAAACGAATACTATTGATTATGGCAGCAAGAAAATCTCCGAAAGTAATTGCTTCCAAGACAGATGAGGTATTGATGCCAATTTCTATGGAGGATGTGCAAGACAAGATTATTGTTTTGCGCGGTGAACCGGTTATTCTAGACAGAGATGTCGCAGAACTATATGGCGTGCAGACAAAGGAGATCAATCAAGCAGTCAAGAATAATCTCAGAAAGTTTCCTAAGGGATACATTTTGTCTGTTGAAGAAGAGGAGAAGGAAGAACTGGTCAAAAATTTTGACCGGTTTAACGTACTGAAACACAGTACAGTAATGCCCACTGCTTTTACAGAGCGAGGCCTTTATATGATGGCAACGATCCTGAAAAGCCGACAAGCAGAACTGACAACAATAGCAATAATTGACACTTTTGCTTCTGTGAAAGAATTAGCGAGAACACTAAAAGCTCTTAATCATACGGAAGAAAAAGAGGAGCAGAAAGGCTTGTTGCAGAAGAGTGGCGAATTGATAGGTGAGATCATAGGGAACGATATGGCAACCGCTGAAACGGAGACGGAATTAGAACTGAACTTTGCTGTATTAAAGGTGAAGCACACTATCAAACGGAAAAAGCAATCAAAATAACAAACTAATATAATTAACTTTTTGTTTAACTTTAAAATTATAACATTATGAGAAAACTAAAACTATTTTTCGCCTGTTTGCTGATGGCTGTCCTCAGCATTGGGCAAATGTGGATAGTTTAAAAATCTCATAAAACCAGCGATTTTGATGACAAAATGAAAATAACTGCAAAAGAATTTGCAAATATCAAAGATATTTTGTAACTTTGCCGCGAATTAATGAAATAAGAAGTAATGAACTTATCAAGTCTCATAAAACAATACTTTCCTGCAGCAGAGGAGGACGTGACGATAGATGTGTTCGATGAGAAGACCATTGATGCTGTCTATAGACATGTGGTGCAAATCCTGATGCGACATATGGATATTGAGAAAACGGTATTGGATGCATTTAGTTATTGCTTCTATGAGATGTTAGATAATGTTATTATACACACAGACAAACAACTGGGCACGGTATTAACGCATTATAATCAAAAGGCTCATACACTGAGTATTCTGATTGCAGACGATGGAATAGGGGTACAGGCATCCTTGGCAAAAAATGAGAAATATCGTACTTTATCAGAAACAGAAGCATTAAAACTTTGCATTGAAGACAACGTAACAGATGGCGCGGGGATGGGCTTTGGTTTATATGCCACCTCATTGCTTGATCAAAAAGTAGGCCTGAAGTTTGAGGTTCGTTCCGGAAACCACGCAATGCAAGTAATCGATGGGGTCATATCAACAAAAGAAAGTGATTTTTGGCAGGGTACAATCGTTTATATGCAACTTCAAACCGATAAGGAAATAGATCCGCAAGAAGTGGTTGCTTATCGTACCGATGTGACTGATGAATTTGATACATTATTTTTAAACGACAACGAATTAGAGCAGCTATGGTAACATTTGCTTTTAGAGAATATGGAGAGGATTTGGGTACGCGCCAATTAGGGGCAGTCGTACGAGAAAGATTATTGCCGCTTTTGCAACAAGATGAGCGCGTGGTATTGGATTTTACAGGAGTAAATGTAGTAAGTAATTCTTTTGCTGATGAGTGCATCGCTAAGGTGTTATTGGAAATGCCTCTTGAGGAATTGAAACGCCGTACTACTTTTCGTGGACTAAATCCTATGGCTTCGGCATGTGTGCTTGCCGCTCTTAAGCGTCGCCATTTGGCAGTAGCATGATTAAGCAACAAATCTAACGATTATAATTAACTTTTTGTTTAACTTTAAAATTATAACATTATGAGTGCAGCACAAGCGATAGCAAGCAGACGCTTTTTGAGAGCGATGGGCTCGATGGTGGAAGATGAGCAGCGACTCAATGAGGTGTTAGAGTATATTGAGAGCATCAAGATACGCCCGCTCTGTGAGCAGATTACTGAGGAGGAATTGGCGAAGAATGGTATGCCGTTACATCAGGCGATGAACCAGTTGCGTGAAAAGGCACGTGCGTACTATCAGGCATGAGAGTGTATATTGACAAGTTGGTGTATCAGGTGCTGGATGATTTCTACGATATTAGTATGAAAAAGCACATCACCCTTGATTACCCAACGGTGATGGCCAAAATCGATCGTCTGGAGAAAGCCATGTATGACTTTGCAGATAAGGCTGGGAAAGTGCATACTGAACCTTATCGGAGGGATTGGAAGGAAGCCGGGTACTTGGAACTATATGCGGAAGGTTTTCATTTCGCGTACAAGATATATGCGCTGCCAAACGGAGAACGCGTTTTGTACTACCACGATGCGGTACATGACAAATTAAACTATAATCCAGAAGAGAAGCAACAACAAATCAAACTAATATAATTAACTTTTTGTTTAACTTTAAAATCTCAAACCCTTGGGAATAGTTTAAGAAACTCATAAAGTAATTCTTTAAGGTGCCAAAATGGCACCATAGAATTAAAAAACAATAGTGCTTGTTGGCACTAAAAACAGCGAGAAACGTACATTGACATTATGAAACACTTAAACTAATGGATTTCAACTTCACGGGATATATACAAAGTATATATAAGGCGAGGCGGGATACGGGATTCCTACGGCGAAACCAGTGCATAACCCTTACTGAGATAATGGACTGTCTCTCAATAAGTTAGATGGGATTTCGGTATGGTTCAAAAAACGGTCAAAGTGTTTCATGATGAAAAGAACAAATGAATGATGGCTAAGAAGGCAGAAATAGCGAAACATGTGGAGGAAACTGATACTTTGGGGCAAATACAGCACTCCATAACTGTGTTGCGAGGTAAGCAGGTACTTTTGGATTTCCAGCTTGCAGCATTGTATGGAGTAGAGACCAAGGTGCTAAATCAGGCGGTGAAACGAAATTTGAATCGTTTTCCTGAGGATTTTATGTTCCGCCTAACCCCTCAAGAGACTGCTTGGATGAGGTCACAATTTGTGACCACATATTTACAAAGCGCTGATAATAAGCAAGATGGTGAGATTTTGTTACCTGAAAAACGTAGAGCAGATGCTCTTCCTTATGCCTTTACTGAGCAAGGAGTAGCGATGTTAAGTAGCGTTCTGAGAAGTGAGACTGCGGTTCAAGTAAACATCGCTATCATGCGTGCTTTCGTGATGGCGCGCCAGATTGTTACCGAGACTCGGGAAAATGCGTTGGCGATTAATGAGTTGCGACTTAAGATGCAGATGTTGGAGGATGCGTTGGAGAATAATCTTGGAGCGGTGAATGATTTGAGTGAAGAGATGAAAGCGGAGTTGGATAATATCTACAATGCCATAGGAGCCTTGAGCATAAAATATCAAGAGCCACCGAAACCCAAGAAGAATCCGATTGGTTTTGGCAATTAAGAAGCAATCAAACTAACAATCAATATTAATTAACTTTTTGTTTAACTTTAAAAATTTTAACATTATGAGAAAACTAAAACTTTTCTTGGATGCGAAAGCCGCGAATACCCCCCCCAGAGGTATTAGCAAGGCTTCGCGTGTTATTTTTTCAGTTCTCACCCTGCTGCTCCTCAGCATCGGGCAAGTGTGGGGAGCGGATGTGTTGGCTTACACCATTGAGTTCCAACCAACCACCGCAAACACACAAGCAAGAACTACTAGTAACTTCGTAAGTACTATGGTAACGAGCGGAAATTCGTACATTAGTTCTTGTACTGCTACTGCTTTTGCTTACCCTGATGTTAATCAGATTAAGTTGGGATCTTCTAGCAAAGCAGGATCATTTACGCTTTCGTTATCAGAAGATGGTCAAGTAAAAGCTACGAAAGTGGTTCTGAGTGCCAAATATTATGATAGCGGTAAGACTATTACACTCACCGCGAATAGCAAATCCGAAACTTTTACGCCGACGAATGCATTTGCTGACTACGAAGTAACGTTAGATGGAGAATCGGATTTAACAACCATATCTGTAGCAGGCGTAACTGCTAGCAAGGGTCGTATGTATGTAAACGCAATTAAGGTATACGTTGCAGGAGGAGCTGCTCCTGTAACTCCGACTTGTGCGACTCCGACATTTGATCCAGAAGACGGAGAGACCTTCACAGATAATATTGAAGTTGAGATTGCAAGTGCAACGGATGGTGCAACAATTTATTACACTACCGATGGTGAGGATCCGACAACATCTTCGGATGTATATACTACTGCATTGAACTTCACCGAGACCACGACTTTGAAGGCTATGGCTGTTAAAGAAGGCTCGAACAATAGTGCAGTCGCAACAGCGACTTATACCAAAGTTGTGCCTTTTGATGGAACTATCTTGGAAATTACAAAGGATGACTTTGTGGCAAGTTATGCAAGTAATAACGGAGAGCACAAAAAAAATGGTGTCACGTATTATACAAATCAAGTCTGCTTGAGTTCGTCTTCTATTCAATTCCAAAAATCAAACGGACTTCTATACAACAAGACAGATCTTGGTGAAATTGCAAAGATTGAAATCACGAAGACAGGAGATAATAATCTTTTGGTTTATTCTGGAACTACTGAGAATCCGACTACTGGTGAGGTTACTGGAAGCGCTTCTGGTAGTGTGACTACTTACACATTTGCATCGGGTAAAGGATTCTTTGCTATTAAATGTAATAGCACAGCTCTTTCGCAGGTAACTCCAATTAAGATTTATTATGTATATTCAGCTCCGGCAGTTGTTGCACCGACTATTTCCGGCGAAACTCCGTTCTCGACATCTACTACTGTGTCCATTACTCACGCTGATGCAGATCATATTTATTATACCACGAATGGTGTTGATCCTACAACGAGTTCGACAGAATATACAGTTCCGTTCACAGTAGATGCAGATGGCACAACTATCGTAAAGGCTATTGCTGTCAAAGGTGGCGATGTTAGTGCAGTAGCAAGCAAGGAGTTTGAAAAAGTAGCTTCTTATACTACTCTTGCTGACATCTTTACGAAAGCAACTGAAGTAGGAAATACGGCTACTGACATTTATGTAACGTTTGGTGGTTGGAAAGTATCTGCAAAGACCAGCAATAACGTATTCTTGACCGATGGAACGAATGGTGCAGTTATTTACGGAAGCGGTCATGGCTTTAATGCTGGTGATGTATTAACCGGTACTGTTGCTTGTAAAGTTCAGTTGTACAAAGGTTTTGCTGAATTGACCTCTTTGAATAGTGCTACACCTGGTTTAACAGTTACTCCTGGTTCTGTAGGAGATCCTGTTGTTAAGACTTGGGATCAACTCTCTGCTGTCAATACAGGTGCTTTGGTAAAGTTGGAGAACTTGATGTATGATGGATCGAAGTTAACTGACGGCAGTGACAACACTATTCCAACCTATACTACTTTCTATACAGCTTCGTTTGAGAGTGGTAAGAAATATAATTTGACTGGTGTTTACCAGTATTACAATACAAACGGTCAAATTCTTCCGCGTAACGCATCTGATGTAGTGGAGATTATTGAGACCTACACTGTAACTTACAATAACGCTCCTGATCATGGTACGTTGACTATTAAGAATGGTGACGATGTTGTGGCTTCCGGTTCTGCTGTAAATGAAGGAACTGTTTTGGACATTGTTACTTCTCCTGCTGAAGGCTATAAACTGAAAGAGGTTCAGGTTAATGGTAGCGCTTATACGGAGACTACTCTTGAACTTACTGAAGATGTAGTTATTGCTGCTGAGTTCGAACTGAACGAGGCTCCGCTGGTTACTTCGTATATTTTGAGTGAGATCGGTGTTGAGACCTCTCATTTAAATGATGAGCACGTAGGCGATAAGGTTAATCTGCCTTTGACTGCTGCTTCATGTAGCAAAGTATTCCGTGGTTGGGATGCTGATCCAGATTGCGACCATGCTCCGACTTATGCTCCCGGTGCAGAAATAACTCTTGCTGCAAATAATAAGTTTTATGCAGTTTATGCTGATGCACATGTAATAACTCCGACAGATCACGCTTTAGGAAGTGGAACATTTAATGGAACAAATGAAGGCGGAAATACTGCAAGTGAGGGATATGAATTCTCAAAATCCACCAAGGGTGATAACAAGGCGGGCTATATCCAAGATTCTGGTACAAAGGATGCTACAATAGTATTCTTGCAAATTAAGGCCGAGTCTCAAATCATCAATGAGGAACCCTCTGCTATCATTTTAACAGCTCATCTTGGTGCAGGTTCTGATAAAGATCCGTTGGATTATCCTGTATATGCCGTATTGGTTGATGCTGATGATAATAATGTTGGTGACCCTGTTGTGTTAACAACTGCAATTCCTAAGGCTGGTGATGACTTCTCTGTGGAACTGCCGACTGCAAACTATGCTGATGTTCGCGGTGTGAAGATTTCGCACATGAAAGAAGATGGCTGGAATGTACGTTACTACTCTATGTCGTTCAAATATCAGACAGGCGGAACTACATACGACAACTATTCTACAGATTGCCAAGCTCAGGTAGCTACTCCTGTAATATCGGGTGTTGCAGCTGACGGTGTTTATACCGAAGGCAAAGAGATCTCTATTACATGTGCAACTGCTGGTGCAACTATCTATTATGCAGTTGATAGCGATGAAGAACCGAGCACGGAATATACCGATGCTTTCACGGTTGACACGGATGGTGCTCACACTGTAAAAGCGAAAGCTGTTAAAGCAGGTATGGCAGCTTCCGAAATAGCATCAGTATCCTTTACTATTAATCTGCCGGTTGTTTTGAGCACGATGGATCAAATCTTTGAAGCAGCGACAGCAGCAGGTAGCACAGCTACTGATGCAAACATTGCATTTAACAACTGGGTTGTTTCTGGCGTTTCAACGAATGGCAAGAACGTCTTTGTTACCGATGGTACGAAGGGCTTTATCATCTTCAATAATGGCGGTAATATGGGCTTCGCAGTCGGTGATGTTCTTAGCGGAACTGTAGCATGTAAAGTTCAGTTATACAACGGTGCTGCTGAGTTAACAACCATATCTTCTGCAACAGAAGGTTTGAACATTGCGAAAGAAGGTGTCATTACTCCTGCTGTTAAGGCTATCACTGCACTTAGTGGTATCAACACCGGTGCAGCCGTTACGATCAATAGCGTACAATTTGATGGCACGAACCTGTCGGATGGCGCTAATGAAATTAAGCCGTACAACTCCCTGTTTGCTTATGAGGCTTTGGAAAGTGGTAAATTCTACAATGTAACGGGTATTTATCAGCAATTTGGTGCAACGAAAGAGATCCTGCCGCGTAGTGCAGCAGACATCGAAGAAGTAAGTCTGTCTGATCCTGAGATTAGTTATATCCCTGCTTCGGCAACTATCGAACTTGGAGAAGAATTACCGGGTACGGTATTTGCTAATCCTCATGAGTTGACTATTTCCTATAATTCCAATAATGAGGCTGTGGCAACTGTTTCTAATACCGGTGTGATTGCATTGGGTACTGAAACCGGTACTGCTGTTATTACTGCAAGCTTCGCAGGTAACGCGACATACGCGGCCGCTAATGTAACATACACGATTACGGTTAATCCTGCTTCTGTTTCGGAGAATGTAGTTGTTCTTGCAGAGCACAATAGTAAGTTCTACGCAATGACTACTACCATTACTAACGAGACAGCAGTTCCCGTTGAGGTAGAGTATGATGGTACGAAGGTAACAGTAGCAAAGGAAGCAGACAAGGATGCTATTCAATGGACGAAGAAGACCATCGGAGAGAACATTACCTTCCAAACAAAAGATGAAGATAAGTTGTATCTCAAGGGTACTTCTGGAGGCGCTACTCTGTCCCTGAATGCAACTGCCTGCAACTGGGCATGGAATGGTACAAATAATTGTTATGTTACCGGAACCCGTGGCTTTATATATAGAATTAGTACCAACGGCTTCAAGAACTATGGAGTTTCCAATTTGAGTAATGCCGATTATGTTGCTCCTCAAGTAATTGTTATAGATCCTGCAAACATTGTTGTCACCGAGAAAGCGGATGCTGAATTGGCTTACACTCCGGCAGAGGTTACGCTGACTGTAGGCGGAGAGTTCACTCCGGCAGTTCTGAGCTTTGCAGAAGGCTTTGACGGTTTGGCAGCTGTAACTTATGCTTCGAACAATGAGGCTGTTGCAACGGTTGATGAGAGCGGTGTTGTTTCGCTCGTAGCAGACGCAACCGGTACGGCTACTATTACTGCAACCTTCGCTGGCAATAACAATTATCTGGCAGGTTCTGCTTCGTACGTCATTACTGTAAACGAGGCAGGTGACGACCTTACAGGTGTTTGGGTTCTTGCAAGTTCCGTTAAGGCAGGTGACAAGATCATCATCATGGGTGCTAACAATGCAGATATCTTCACGATGGGTAAGCAGAATGCCAACCCGAACCGTGCAGCTGTTGCAAGTACTATTGTAAATAATGTTCTGACTCCGGGTGCTGCTACAAAGGTATTTACGCTTGTAGATGCGGGTGAAGGCAAGTTCGCTATTCAGGCTTCTAATGGCAAGTATCTGACATCTGCTACTGAGGGGTCTAACAATAGTCTCTTGGAAGCAGAAAACTATGATTTGAATAATGCAAAATGGACTATCACTATTGAAAATGGTTCTTATAGCATTGTAGCTGCCGCAGGAAACAAGACGGTAATGCAATACAATAGTGGCAGTACACTCTTCTCCTGCTATGGTTCTGCAACTCAAAAACCAGTTAAGATCTACGTACAAAAAGTGTACACGCGCGAAGTAACCGCAGACAATTACGGAACCATCTGTCTGCCGCAGGCTGGTACGATTACGGGCGCAACGCTTTATGAGATCGGTTCGTATGAAAATGAGATGATCTACGTTGATGAGGTTCTTAGTGGTGAACTGGAAGCAGGTAAACCGTATATCTTCCAAGCTACTGCTACCGAACTGAATGTAACGTACACCTCTGCAGTTGTAGAAGAGACAGCAGGTCACGCAAACGGTCTGTACGGTTTCTATAACTTGAGCAATGAGAATGCAACATACAACATTCCGGAAGATGCAGGCAACTACATCCTTTACAGCAACCAGTACTGGTTGGTAAAAGGACGTGCTGCATACATAGCAAACTACCGTGCTTACATTAAGATTGGTGCAATTCAGTCTAAGGCTGCTGCTCCTGGTCGTCGTCGCGTAGCTATGGCGGTTAACGGTGAGCAGGTTGTAACCGGCATTGACGCACTGAACGCTTCTGAGCAACCGGTTAAGATGATCATCGACGGTCAGCTCTTCATCATCCGTGGTGAGAAGATGTACAATGCTAATGGCCAATTGGTAAAATAACGTAAAATCGGCAAAAAGTACGGCAAAAATTTGCATATGTCAAAAATTTGCCGTACCTTTGCAGCCGATTTGAAAAAGTAATCATTATGAAACTTGGAGATTATGTTCTGATTTCGCCTGAGGTTACTCGTCTTAATGAGTGGACCCGCGGGAAAGTGATTGACGTAGAAGCCAATCCTTTTGTAGGCACAGTAATTTCTGCTCAAACGGCAAGTGGTGACATTTATTTTAATAGAGAGTCTCTCTTTAAAGCTGCTGTATAATGTACGCACTAAGTTTTGATATGAATATTGCTGACCTGCAGCAAAGTTATGGCGCTCCCTATAATGGCGCTTATTATGAGATAAAACGCACATTAGTGGGGCTGGGCTTCTATTGGGTGCAGGGAAGCACGTATATGACTAATTCGGATAATTTAACCAATCTGTTTCAGGCTATTGAGGCATTGAAAAAAATTGATTGGTTCCGTAAGTCGGTACGAGATATCCGTGGCTATCGAGTAGAAGAATGGTCAGACTTTACTCCAATAATTAAAAGTTAATTAGCTTATGAAAAAGAATTATAATCAACCTATTGTAGAGACCACCGATCTGATTGCAGGTGGTCAGGCATTATGCAGCAGCCCTGCCGCCGGAATTGGTGCCGGTAGTACGGGTGGAGGAACCACAGGTGATATCGGAGGCGGTTCAACCCCTATCCCCGGTGAATAATCGCCCGAATTTATCCAAACAGCCCTGCCTCGTTGAGGTGGGGTTGTTTGGTTATTATATGTCCCACAGATTATACAGATTATACAGATTTAACAGATCTTTTTGGATCATTTTTGGCCATTTTGGACAAATTCGCATGAAAATCCCTCAAAAATTTGCATATATCAATTTTTTGTTGTAATTTTGCCTCGCAAAATTGAAAATACAAAACTATTATGCCAACATTATTTAACTTATTTGGGTTCCGCTTTATGTTTTATTCGAACGACCACGAGCCGGTACATGTGCATGTTATTAAGGACCAAAAGCACGAAGCTAAATTCAGCGTAGAGCCAGAGGTTAAACTCATTGAGAATAATGGATTAAAGGCATCAGAACTGAGATTGGCAGAATCCGTCATAGAGGAAAATAAGGAAATTATTGTAAATCGTTGGAATGAATATTTCAAAAACTAATAGCTATGCTTAATGTTTCTAAAATATGGTTGACCGACACAGGAGTATGGATACGTACTGCTGATGGTCGTGAGGCATGTGAGCCATTCGCACGCTACCCTAGGTTACTGCATGCAAGCGAGAAAGAGAGAGCCAACTACGAATGTTCGCCCTATGGTATTCATTGGCCTCTGATAGATGAGGACCTAAGTTTTGATGGGTTCTTGCAACGATAATTTGATAGCCCTGCCAATTTGGCGGGGTTGTTTGGTTTTTAAGCGGGCGAAAAATCTGTACTAAACGGCGACTAAAATCCTACAGAGACGTTCGCGATGGTCGCGGTGTGATCGCGGAATGGTCGCGGTGTACTACGCTAACACTCATTGCATAGGATGCCTCTTAATCCTGCCGCAACGCACGATGGATGAGAGGGACGATGTCGGTGTTGTCGTGCCAGCCGGAGAAGAGCTGCGCATTCGGACCGATAGCGAAGATAGGAATGGCATGCGCGGAGTGCGCGTGGGTCGTCCAGCCGATATGCGCTTTCTTGTTCAGCAATGCGATACCGGCATCCCCGAGGGCGTTTACCGACTTATACATGTTCTTCGTATCTTTGGCTTTACCTTTGCGGGCTTTCTTATAGAGGGCTTTGAGTCCTTTCTCTTCCTCTGCCGTTATTTCCACTTGATCCCAGAAACTGAGACTCTCGCGATAGATAGCTTGTACCTGCTCCCACGAAGGTTTCTTATTGTCCTTGAAGAGTTGGGTGAAGCGATCCGAGAGGATCCACGCCGAACAATGCTGGTGTTGGAGCAAGTCCAGATGGAGCGTATAATCGCTGTTACCGAGAGCCAGTCCGCCGGTCTCATGGTCGGCGGTAACGACGATGAGGGTCTCGTCCGGATGAGCGAGGTAGAAATCGTAGGCTACGCGCATTGCCTCGTCCATATCCCATACTTCACCAATCGCCGTAGCGGCATCGTCGCCGTGGCAGGCATAATCGATCATACCGCCTTCGACCATCATAAAGAACCGCTCGTAACGCGCATCGAGGAAGGGAATGGCGGTAGAGACGATCTGCGCAAGCGTTAGGTCACCGGGCTTGCGGTCGATAGCATAGGGGAGGTTGGAGCCGTGGTGCAAGCCGCTATCGCCGGGTTGTACTAAAATCATTTTCGTTATGTCGTTATGACGAGATGACGACATGGCGAGGGCTTCTTTATAATCACGGATGATGGTATAACCGGCTTCTTCGGCGAGGCGGTAGAGGTTGGTTTTCTTATCGTCGTGCTTGCCCTGCGGGTGGTGGAAACCGGCGCCGCCGAAGAAATCGAAATTCGATTCCGGGAGCTGCTGACCTATCTTATAATATTTATCGCGGTTGGGCACGTGCGCGTAGAACGCGGCAGGTGTGGCATGGTCGATGGCGACCGTGGTCATGATACCGATGCCCCAGCCCTGTGCTTTGAGTTCCTCGGCAATCGTCGTGAGGCGTGCGGAGTCAGCATCCAGCCCAAGCATGCCGTTGCGGGTCTTGGAGCCGGTAGCCAGACAAGTTCCTGCTGCGGCGGAGTCGGTGATACCGTTGGTGGCCGAATAGGACGAAGCGTGACCCGAATAGGGGAAAGTGGTCATGAGCGTCTGGACCCGACCGAGAGGCTGACCCTGAACGGCCGAACGGTACATCTCGGAGAGCAGGACCTGATTCGCGCCCATGCCGTCACCGATGAAGTAGAAGACGTATTTGATCTCCGCAGCGCAGAGCAAAGAACAAAGAACAAGTACAAAGGATAAAAGATAGCGTTTCATAAAAATCGAGATTACGTGATTACGTCATGACGAGATGTCGTTATGACGACTGTTTTTTAAATTTTTTGTTATTGCGTTTTCTTTTGCGGGCTTCGCGGCGTTTGGCGCGCTGATGAGCCTCGCGTTCCTCGGGCGTGAGATGAGGGGGCGGTTCGATCCCTTGTTCGCGCAGCCGCTGGTCCTGGATCTCCTGCTGATGTTCGATCATCCGCTCTTTCTCTTCGCGCTGGAGCGCAGCTACTTCTTCGGGCGCTAACGGCTCGTGCGCCAGCAGATCCTCATATATAAGAAGGGTTGCCCATGCGTCCGTGGACGCGTAACGCGCCTGCTCGGGCGTGAGGTGGGTGTTCTCCCAGTTGGTGAGTTGCTGCGATTTGGAGATCTTACGACCAAAACAGATGGCGAAGAGTTTCTGGAGTCCGAGATCGAGAATGCCGTATTGGGGCACCAGTTTCTGGATGTCAATGCAGTTGGCAGGCGTGAAATTGCGTCTGCGACGCAGACCATTGATGTCGTCTTTGAAAGCGAGGCCTACCTTACAAACCCGTTCGTCCGCAAAGAAGTCCGCGAGCTCCTGCGGCATGCCGACATGCGTCAGACGGAAGAGGAAACAGCGTTCGTGCGAAGCAATCTGGACCAGGGCGGTAGGGTAATGCGTGCCCCGCTGAAAACTGGGACGGGACTCGGTATCGACGCCTACGGTCTTTTGGGTACGGAGGTACTCCACCGCCGGCGCAACTTGCTCCGGCTTGTCCACCACAATCACTTCGCCCTCAAAAGCCTGAACGGGCATCCACTGCAATAAATCCTTACTAAGATGATGAATCTGGTACCTCATGTACGATACGGGTTCAAAAAAAATCGTGCAAAAGTACTAAATTTTTTGCATATGTGCAAATATTTTTGTATCTTTGCAGCCAAATTTGAAAATATACCAATAATTAAAACACGAAAGATATGAAAAAGTTCTTTTTGATGGCCTTTGCGGCCTTGAGTATGAGCGCTATGGCGCAGAGTGTTACTCCCGTTTCTATTACGTTAGCTGAATTCAAAGTTGATTCGCTGCGTGCGTTGTACATGGCGGAGCCGATTATGTATCGCGCGGCGCTGGACAATGTATCGAAAGCACTGGCGAAGAATGCCGAGGAGATCAAGGCAGCCAAGGCAGTGCTGAAAGTGGAGCAACAACATGCCAAAGAGATGACGAACGGCATGAAGGAAGCCAGCAGTATGGCAGCTTCTCTCAAGAAACTGTATGCCAAGGAGGAGCAGGAGCTGAAAGGCATGCAGAAAGTGGTGGAGAAGCAACAACGGACGCTGAACAAGCAGAGCGAGTTGACACAAGACACCCGTGAGGCTTATACCGCCTTCCTGGACAAACAGCAGAAAGAGTTAGGCTACGCATTGCGTGAGGTAGCAGATCGTGCACGTGCCATCTCGGAGTTGGAGACCCAGATCAACAACCGTCAATCGGAGATGCAGGCTTTCGACCAGCAGGTAACGCAGAAAGAGGCTGAGATCACGATGCTGGAGGGACAGCTCAAAGAGCGCCAGAACAGTGTTAAGAACGAGCAGAAAGCTGCTAAAACAATGCAATAATGAAAGTCATTAATCTTTCGGAGCATAACAGTGTGCTCAATCAGTTCCTGCGGGAGATCCGCGATGTGGACATCCAAAAGGACCCGCTGCGTTTTCGCCGGAACATCGAACGTATCGGTGAGGTGATGGCGATCGAGGTAAGTAAAGCGTTGGATTATACCCCGACCGAGGTACAGACGCCGCTGGGTATCGCACCGGTGAACACGATTTCGGATCAGCTGGTGCTGGCAACCATCCTGCGTGCCGGTCTGCCGTTACATCAGGGTTTCCTGAATATCTTCGACCGTGCAGAGAATGCGTTCCTGAGCGCGTATCGCCGCGTGAATGAAAAAGGCGAACTGGAGATTGTGGCTGAGTATATGGCGGCTCCTTCGGTAGATGGCAAGACGCTGATTGTGGTCGATCCGATGTTAGCTACCGGCATGTCGATGGAGGTGGGTTACCAGGCGTTGCTGCGTCACGGCAAACCGGCGCATGCGCATCTGTGCAGCGTGATTGCGACACCGAAGGCGATTGAGAGTGTACGCGAGGCACTGCACGACAGTGAGGATGTGACCCTCTGGTGCGCCGCTGTGGATCCGATTCTGAACGAGAAGAAATATATCGTTCCGGGTCTGGGCGATGCGGGCGATCTGTGTTACGGAGTCAAAATTCACCTGTCTGACCGTAAGTAAGTTATGAGTCATCCCCTCCGCGTTTGGACGCCCGAGGATGCGGACTATCCGTATCGCTTACAGTCTTGCCACGATAAGCCGAATCCGCTGTATGTGCGAGGCAATATGCCGCCGATGAGCGGACATGTGGTGGCTATCGTGGGTACACGGCGACCGACCGAGCGGGGGAAAGAAATCACCGAGACACTTGTGCGCGAGTTGCACGAGCGTCTCGGTGACCTTATTATCGTCTCAGGCGGCGCGTACGGGATTGATATCGCGGCGCACCGTGCGGCGATGAAGTACGGTGTTCCGACGATCATGGTGCTGGCGCACGGCTTGGACCGGATCTATCCGTCGCAACATCGACCGGAAGCGGAGCAAGCGATGGAGAACGGTGGGGTGGTGTCCGAATATGAATTAGGCATTGAACCCTATGGCCCGTATTTCATCCAGCGGAACCGGATTATTGCCGGGCTGGCGGATGCGGTGGTAGTGGTCGAGAGTCGGGAGAAAGGCGGTAGTCTGGCTACGGCGCTGAAGGCGAAGGCTTATGATCGGGGACTGTTTGCTTTTCCCGGAAGACCGAATGATGTGAGTTCGCGCGGTTGCAATAATCTCATCCGGAGCGGTAAAGCGCAACTGATCGACAGCGCTGACGATTTGATTGCCGCGATGGGTTGGAAGACCAAAGGCAGTGCCGCAGAAGCGATCCAAACGAGTCTGATCGGACTACGAGATGATCTGAGCGAACTGCAGCAAGCGATATTGACCAAACTGGAAGCTGCGGAAGAAGGACTGCATATCAACCTGCTGGTGCAGGAGATGGGCAAGGAGTACGGGGAAGTGTCGTCGGAGCTGACGATGCTGGAGTTAGAGGGGGTGGTACGATCCCTTCCGGGCGGAATTTATCGGTTTGTACGATAAAAAAGAAGAAAAATTTGCATATATCAAAAAAAAATAGTAAATTTGCAGCGCAAATTAAATAAGGACAATAAAATGAGTGAAGTAAGGAAGTATTTTGGAGTGATCCTCCTTCTGTTGGGTTTCATCTGCCTGACTCTTTACAAGTGGGCAATTTCAGATAACGCATTGTTGATCGTAGCAATGCTGCTGGAGTTAGCGGGTATTATCGTATATATTTGTATCAACAGGAAAGGCTAACGGATGGCTTCCCAGGGAGGTTTCAATGATGCTGTGAAGTATCATCTTACCGGCATGTACCAGGATTGGTTCCTGGACTATGCTTCGTATGTGATATTGGAACGTGCTGTACCGGCGATAGAGGATGGACTCAAGCCGGTACAACGTCGTATATTGCATGCGATGAAGACGGTGGATGACGGCAAGTACAACAAGGTGGCGAACATTGTCGGTCAGACGATGCAGTACCACCCGCACGGCGATGCGTCGATTGGAGACGCACTCGTGCAGTTGGGCCAGAAAGATCTGCTCATTGACTGCCAGGGAAACTGGGGAAACATCCTGACCGGTGACGGTGCTGCCGCTCCGCGTTATATCGAGGCAAGGTTGAGTAAGTTTGCCTTGGAGACGGTGTTTAACGCCAAGACGACGGAGTGGATGAAGAGTTACGATGGTCGTAAGAACGAGCCGATCCATCTGCCGGTTAAGTTTCCGTTACTGTTGGCACAAGGCGTGGAAGGTATTGCGGTCGGTTTGAACTCCAAGATCTTGCCGCATAACTTCAATGAACTCTGTGATGCGTCGTTGGCTTATTTGCGTGGTGAGGATTTTGCGTTGTATCCGGACTTCCCGACGGGAGGTGTGCTGGATGTAACGAAATACAACGACGGCGAGCGAGGCGGGTCCGTGAAGATCCGTGCGCGTATCACGAAGGCGGACGATAACAAGACGCTCGTTATCACGGAGATCCCGTATGGTACGACGACCAGTAAGATCATCGAGACGATTCTGAAAGCGAACCAAAAGGGAAAGATCAAGATTAAGAAGATCGATGACTTCACGGCCGACCAGGCACGTATTGTGGTGCAACTGGCACCGGGTTCCTCCTCGGACAAGGCAATCGACGCACTGTATGCTTTCACCGATTGCGAGGTGAATATAAGTCCCAACTGCTGCGTGGTAGAGAATAAGAAACCGATCTTCACGACGGTGAGCAACCTGTTGAAGTTGAGTTGCGACAACACAAAGGCACTGCTCAAATGGGAGCTGGAGATCGAGAAGGGAGAGCTGGAGGAGAAATATTTCTATACTTCCTTAGAGAAGATTTTCATTGAGAACCGTATCTATAAAGAGAAGGGCTACGAGGACGCGCCGAACAAGGAGAAACTGATCGAGTTCGTCGATAATGCCCTGACGCCGTTTAAGGCCCAACTGATTCGTGATGTGCGGACGGAAGATATCGAGCGCTTGTTTGAGATCAAGATGCTGCGTATCACCAAGTTCGACTCCAAGAAAGCGGATGAGTTGATGAAAGACCTGGAGAAGAAGATCAAGGCTTGCATCAAGAACTTGAATCATCTGACGGACTACACGATCGCGTGGTTCGAGATGCTGAAGAACAAATACGGCGAGGCGTATCCGAGAAGGACGGAGGTGCGTAACTTCGGTGCGATCAACGTCAAGGCTGTCGTGGAGAACAACGAGAAGTTGTACATCAACCGCGAAGAGGGCTTCGTGGGTACGGGTCTGAAGAAAGACGAGTACCTGTTCGACTGCTCGGATATCGACGATATCATCGTTTTCCATAAAGATGGTAAGTACAAAGTGATGAAGGTAGCGGAGAAGCTGTTCGTGGGAACGGATATTCTGCATATCGCGATCTTCCAACGTGGCGATGAACGGACGGTGTACAACGTGGTTTACCGCGACGGTAAGAAGGGAACGTACTTCATGAAGCGCTTCAATGTGACGGGCGTGGCGAAGGATAAGGAATACGATCTGACGCAAGGTAAGCCGGGCTCGAAAGTGGTGTATTTCACCGCTAACCCGAATGGTGAGGCAGAGGTGATCCGTGTGAACCTGAAACCGCAGTTGCATCTGAAGAAACTGGAAGTCTGCAAGGACCTAAGCGAATTGGCTGTCAAATCCCGTACCGCAAGAGGTAACGTGCTGACGAAGTTTGAGGTTAAGTCCATTACCCTCAAACAGAAGGGTCACTCGACACTCGGCGGACGTAAGGTATGGTACGATGCAGACGTGCTGCGCGTTAACTATGACGAACACGGCATGTACCTGGGCGAGTTCTACGATGAGGATCGGATCTTGGTACTGACGACCGATGGTACGTATTACACGACGAACTTCGATCTGACCGCACATTTTGAGGACAATATCCTGCGTATCGAGAAGTGGGATCCGGAGAAAGTGTGGAGCTTGATTCAATGGAACGGAGAGCTGAAATACTACTACGGTAAGCGGTTCAAGTTGGACGATGCGAGTGCGAAAGTGCAGTCGATGTTAGGCGAAGACGCCGAGTCACGGATGGTGGTATTGTCCGATCGGGAAGAGGCTACGTTCAAGGTTATTTTTGCCGACGAAAGCAAGCCGGCATTGGAGATCCAGATGGCGGAGTTTATCGATGAGAAATCTGCGAAGGCAAAGGGTAAGCGTGTGACGACCCTGGAGGTAGCACGAATCGAAGATATCACGCCGGAGCCTGAGGTGTCTCCCGATGAAACGGGAGAAACCCTAGAGGAAGAGGGCATGGAAGAGTCGGTAGAGCCGGAAGCAATTGAGGTAGAAGGCGTGACAATGACCTTTGAGAAGCCCGTTGATACGCAATTGGATTTATTCTAATGGAAATTATTCTTGGTTCACAGAGTCCGCGTAGGCGCGAGTTAATGGCAGGTCTTGACCTGCCGTTTACGGCTATTAACATCGATGCGGACGAACATTATCCGGCGGAATTGCAGGGCGGAGATATTCCTTATTATATCTCGCGTGCGAAGGCGCGTGCGTACGTGAGTCAACTCAAAGAGGACCAGTTACTCATTACCGCAGACACGATTGTGTGGCTGGACGGAAAGATGTTAGGTAAGCCTCATGATGAAGCCGACGCAATCGACATGCTTCGTCGCCTTAGCGGCAAAACCCATCAGGTGTTTACGGGAGTGAGTTTTGCGAAGATCGGGACCACGGGATCACGGGATCTCGAGATCACGACGATTGTGGATCGGACGGACGTTACTTTCAAGGACCTGACGGACGAAGAGATAGAGTATTACGTACAAAAATACCGGCCTTTAGACAAAGCCGGTGCATACGGGGTGCAGGAATGGATCGGATACGTTGCCTGCACGGAAATGAAGGGTTCTTATTTCAATGTGATGGGTTTCCCCGTTCACAAAGTTTACAACATTCTCAAACATATACTATAAAGCATACCGAGCAGCATGGTGAATTTAACCAACTGCTGGCAGGTTTTATAGTCCGAGGGGATCTTGGCTGCCCAGAGCAGTCCGAGAACTCCTAATAGCGGTGTGACGATGCCCAGCACCATATAGCGCGTGCTGAGGCTGGTCCAACTAATCGGGAAGGGCAAAATGTGGTACCACAGATGTCCGATGATTGCAAGGGTGAGGACGATGAGGGCTGTGACGAAGATCTTGGTCCAGAGCTCTCCCCATACCACGGGCATCGAGTGACATTCCAGTTCGCGGTCGCCCATCTGGTCCTGCATATCCTTGATGATCTCCCGTATCCAGGTAAGGAGGAAGGCGAAGAGCGCGAAACCTCCAAGCCATGCGTATAAGTCGTGCTGGAGAGTGGTGTAGGGTAAAATAGCCGCAAAACGCAGTTGGAGTTGGGCCGTGTTAGCCAGCGCCACTACCATCGGTGTCATTCCTGCGAGCAAGGCGATGATGAGGTTGCCGATCATAAAGAGCCGCTTGTAACTGGACGAATAGAACCAGAGCAATCCCGGGATGGCAACGAACAGGATACCGAGGGTGAGCGAACGCAAGAGGATGGCCGCGATAAGTCCGCACGCGATACCTGCTCCGCTGAGCCAGAGGCTGAAACGCATGGCTGCCGGTTTGGTGATAGAGCGGGTGACGATGACCTCGTCCGGACGGTTGATACGGTCAATCTTGACATCGAAATAATCATTGATGACGTATCCGCCGGCGGCAATGAGGACTGTAGCCAGCAGGATGAGCAACAGAATGTACCAAGGCAGTTGTTCGCCGAAAGCGGCCCGGTTGAGGATAGGCGTTGCGACCCATTTCTCCATCACCCAGACCAGCGCCGCGAGGAAGAGCAGGTTGCTCCACCTCACGAGACGCATTATGTCTTTAAAAAATTCCATTATTTGATTTTCAGTATTACTCCTTTCCATGCAGGAAGGACGATGTCGAACGCGCTGTCCGGAACGAAGGAGATCGGCCGCTTGCTGTCGCGTAAGAGATCGGTAGCGGTAGCGTTGGGTTTCTCTTCGAGTCCCAGATAAACAAAGGCATCGTTCGGGATTCGCACTTTGATACGCTCTTCGCGGTCATGGAAATTGACGATCACGAGTAGGGTTTCTGTTTTGACGTGGCGCAGGAAAGCATAGTGCTGGTCCTTGTTAAACCCTTCGCCTTGGGCGTACGTAATATCATACATCGTACCGCGTTGGATGGCCTTGTCATCGCGTGCGAGGGTCAAGAGACGCTGGTAGAACGCCCGTAACTCCCGTTGTTCTTCGGTCAGTTTGGCTCCATCGAATTTACCTTTGTTGGTCCAAGCCTGCATGCTCTTGACACCCCAGTAATCGAAGATGGTTGTGCGTCCGTCGATGCCGGAGAAGCCTTCGAGGTCCATACCGCGTTCACCCAGTTCCTGTCCGGAGTATATCATAACCGGACATTGGTTGAGTGCGGCAGCCACGATCATAGCGGGTTCGGCACAACGCCCGTCTCCGCAGAAGAAACCGCTGGCGAGTCGCTGCTCGTCGTGGTTCTCGAGGAAATAGAGCATGTGTTTGAGTCGCTCATCGCCGTGTTGCATCCACTGGTTGGTGATGCCGTACGCCGGCCATCCTTTGCTGGTCACTCCGCGCAGGTAATCGTACATACCGACTTTGTCGTAGAGGTAATCGAAGCCTGCGGAGAGGTAGGCATTGTATTGATTCGGATCATAGCACTCGCCGATGAAGAGGAATTTCTTATGTTTCTTACGCACGGCCGCGATAGCCCATGCGAAGAACTCAACGGGTACCATCTCGGCCATATCGACACGTACACCATCGATGCCTTTGGATGCCCAGAAGAGGAGAATATCCCGCATCTTGATCCAGGTGTTGGGGATGGGATCGAATTGTTTCTCGCGCCCGCCTTGGTAGAAGACACCGTAGTTGAGTTTGACGGTCTCATACCAATCGTTGAGTCCCGGATGGGCGGTGAAGCAGTCGTTACCGGTGACCTTAGCGGGGAACTCGTCGTATCCTTGGAGGTCTTTGTCTAAGGCGAAACGCTGCCCGGGGATGTAGTAGAAGTTATTGAGCGGCGAGAAAGCCCAGTTGGGGTTGTCGGTCTCACCTAAATCTTCTACACCGGCCGGTTTGCAGAGACTCTTGTATTCGCGCGCTACATGGTTGGGCACGAAATCGATGATGACTCCGAGTCCGGCCTCATGGGTACGCTGAACGAGCGCTTCGAACTCCTGCATACGCTTAGCCTCATTCTTTGCCAGATCCGGATCGACGTCATAATAGTCGGTGATGGCATAAGGCGAGCCGGCTTGACCTTTAGTGATGGCAGGGTTGTTATATTGTGCGGTTGCATGTCGGATGACGCCGGTGTACCAAATGTGCGTGACACCCAAGTCCGAGATGGATTTGAGTGCACGCTCGTTGATATCGACGAATCGACCACAACCGTTCTCTTCCTTGGTTCCGTTGTATTTGCGTGTCTCGTTGTAGTTAGCAAACCAACGGGGGAAGAGTTGGTAGATAATCGGTTTGTTCATGGTAATCAATGGTGTTATACAAGTGCAGCGGTGTCGCTGGCGATCATCAACTCCTCGTCCGTCGGGATGAGGCAAACGGTTACTTTAGAGCCCGGTTTGGAGATGATACGCTCTTCGCCACGCACTTTGTTGGCCTCTTCATCTACTTCGATACCGAGGAAGCTGAGGCCCTTCATAATCTGGGCACGGATGTACGGGTCGTTCTCTCCGATACCTGCGGTGAAGACGAGGATGTCCAGACCGTTCATCGCTGCGGCATATGCACCGATGTACTTGATGGTACGGTAGATGAACATTTTACGTGCGAGGTCAGCACGTTTGTTGCCGGCATTGATGGCTGCTTCGATATCGCGGCAGTCGCTGGAAACACCGGACACACCGAGTAAACCGGATTTCTTGTTAACGAGGTTGTTGAAAGCTGCGGTGTCGAGGTGCTCTTTATCCATGATGAACGTTGCGGCACCGAGGTCGAGGTCACCGGCACGGGTACCCATGACGAGTCCTTCTACCGGGGTCAGACCCATGGATGTGTCGACGCTCTTGCCGTCCATAACGGCCGTGCAGCTACCACCACCACCGATGTGGCAGGTAACGATCTTCTTGCCTTCGGGTTTAATGCCGAGGAACTCGCAAACGCGTGCCGATACGTAACGGTGGCTGGTGCCGTGGAAACCGTAACGACGGATGGCGTATTTTTCGTATAACTCATAAGGAATCGCGTACATGTACGCGTAATCCGGCATGGTCTGGTGGAACGCGGTGTCGAAGACCGCTACTTGCGGAACACCCGGTAAGATCTTCTCGATGGCGTCGATACCCTTGAGGTTAGCGGGGTTGTGCAGCGGAGCCAATTCAACGCATTGGATGATCTGCGCCTTCACTTCCGGAGTAATGAGTACGGACTTGTTGAATTTCTCACCACCGTGGACTACGCGGTGTCCGACTGCGTTGATCTCCTTGAGGTCTTTGATACAACCTACCTGCGGATCCACAAGTTTCTCGAGAATCAACTCGATACCTATGGTATGCTCCGGCATCGATTTCTCGAATTTTACTTTCTCTCCGTTAGGTAACTTCACTTGCAGGAACGAGTCGGGAAGACCGATTTTCTCGATACCGCCTTGTGCCATTACGGACTTGCTCTCCATGTCGAAGAGCTTGTATTTGATACTACTGCTACCGCAGTTCAAAACTAAGATTTTCATGATATTATTTGATTGCTTGGTTTGCTGTGATTACTACCATTTGTACGATGTCTTGTACCTTGCATCCGCGGCTGAGGTCATTGACCGGCGCGGCGATACCTTGCAGAATCGGACCTACTGCATCTGCACCGCTGAAGCGCTCTACCAGTTTGTATCCGATGTTACCGGCCTGCAGATCCGGGAAGACGAGTACGTTTGCTTTACCGGCAACGGGGCTACCCGGCGCTTTGGTTTTTGCAACCGACTCTACCAGTGCTGCATCCGCTTGGAGCTCACCGTCCAATTGAAGTTCCGGCGCCATCTCCTTGGCGAGTTTGGTTGCTTCCTGTACCTTGTCCACCAGTTCATGTTTGGCACTACCTTTGGTAGAGAAGGACAACATCGCTACGCGCGGTTCGATGCCGGCGATGGCACGTGCAGTCTCGGCGGTCGAGATAGCAATCTCAGCCAGTTGTTTGGCATCCGGATTCGGGTTTACAGCGCAGTCGGCAAAGAGTAGGAATCCGTTCTCACCGAGGTGTTTAGCAGGGGTAAACATCAGGAATGCACCACTGACGATGGAACAACCGGGTTTGGTCTTCAGAATCTGGAAGGCCGGACGAATGGTGTCGGCGGTCGTGCCGCGCGCACCGGCGAGCTCGCCGTCAGCGTCTCCTGCTTTAATCATCAGACAGCCGAGGTACAGCGGATCTTGCGCTTTCTTAGCCGCCTCTTCCTCCGTCATACCTTTGGCTTTACGAAGTTCGAAGAGCAGATTGGCATACTCCGGCATCTTCGGATCATGAATCGGATCTACGATCTTCGCTTCCTTAATGTGCTCATACCCTTTTTCTGCCGCCATGGAGCGGATCTTATCCGGATCACCAATTAAAATAAGCTGCGCAATCTTGTCTTTGAGCAAGATGTCGGCAGCTTCCAGAGTACGCGGTTCATCGCCTTCCGGCAATACAATGCGCTGCGGATTTGCTTTCGCACGCGCGATCATTTGTTGTAAAATGTCCATATTATTTAAGAATTTATTGAAGGGCTTTCAAATCGGCTACAAAGTTACAAAATAAAATCCATATATGCAACAGTTGCAAGAAAAAAGATATTTTTTTTCAAAAATATTTGCTTATGTCAAAAAAAAGTAGTAATTTTGCACGCTGATTTGTAAAATTTTGGGGAAATAATCTCTTTTTCACTATGAAGAAAAGTGTACTTATATCTGTTTTGTGTTTCGCATTTGCGTCCATGACATGGGCACAAGAGGCTGATGTTCAGCAGCAAGAGGAGGATTCAATCAAGGGTGTTCACCCGTATAAGATTGAGGAGAATGAGAAAGGTATTGAGCCGGAGATCGCGCACTGGTCTATCATTCCGCATATTGGATTTAGTGCGTTTGATGGTGACTTTACTTCCGAGATGAAGCATAATGTGGCTATTCCTACCCTTGGATTGGTTGTGGAATACAACTTTACTCCGGTATGGAACGTTGGCGTGGAGTATATGTACGATATGTACACGGTTACGGGTAAAACGGATGGTGAACTGAAGCAGTATAATGTCGATACCTTGCTTACCGGTCATATGCATAAGGCGGGTGCTTATGTGTCGTTTGATATTATCAATCTTTTCTTCCCGCGTGTAAATAAGAAAATCTTCTCGATGTTCCCTTATTTCGGTGCCGGTGGCGCTTGGTATAAACGTGCCAAGTATTATATGGACGACAAGTACTTTGACGCCGAGAAGGACATGTGGATCAATCCTACCCACGGACGTGGTAATACGGTTAATTATATCAATGCAGACGGTAATGTAGGTCCGGATTACGACAAGGGTTATCGTATGATTGGTTACATTCAGGCCGGTGCCAATATTGATTTCAACCTCAACCGTACGCTCGCGTTAGGTCTGCGCGCGAACTATACCTATTTCACGCGTGACTATGTGGACGGCCGTGGTTATCACAAGCAGAGCTCGTCTTCCTATGCGTCGAAGAACAATGACGGTATCTTTGATATCACCGCATATCTGCGGTTCAAGCTGGAGGCAGTCTCCAAATCGCACCCGCGTAATATGCCTTCTTTCAAGGCGCTCGACGATATGCTGGCTAAGGCTAATCAGCCTGTCGCTCACGACACGATCATCTATCGATACGATTCGATCATCATTCGTGAGACTATTCGCGAGGAGTGCAAGAAGCAGCCGCGTATCTTCAATGTTTACTTTGATAACGACAAGGATATCCTCCGTCAGGATGCTTTAGCAACTATCCAGGAAGCAGCAGAAGTGATGGAGAGCGATCCGGAGCTCTATGCAGTGGTGATCGGTTATTGCGACAACACGGGTTCCAAGGCGCATAACTACGACCTGGGTGACCGTCGTTCGAAGAACGTATTCGCCGAGTTGTCCGAGGAATACGAGATCCCGGCTGATCATATGTACAACGCCGGTGTCGGTAAGATTGCAGCCCGCAAATCGCCGAAGTCCTTCGGACCGAACCGCCGTGTATCCATCCACCTGGTGGACAAAGAGACCTTCGAACTCATGAAGATCCAGCTCCAGGATAAGAGTGAAGACCGCAATGTGGATGAATCGCAACCGGTTGTTTACGACAGAACTAACACGATCCGTGTTCCGAAACTCGATTTGCCGAATGAGAAGGAGGATCCTGTGGAGACCGTATCGCTCGAGGAATCGTCCCGCAAAGAGGAAGATCTCGTGGCTCAATATATGAAACGCCCGCATGAAATGGTGCTCGTAGAGAAGGGTATGACGCTCTCCAAGCTCGCTCGCAAGTACTATAACAACTCGCAGTGCTGGGTATATATCTACATGGCCAATACGGATAAGATGACTACTCCGAATGACTTCAAAGAGGGCATGGAGCTGATTATCCCGGAACTTACTGCCGAGGAGTTGAAGGTCGAGCCGAAAGACGTTCTCCGACTCTATAGCATTACGGCACACCGTAAGTTGCAAGAAAACAAAAATCAATAATGTCCCCCTTTAAGGGGTGCGATCCGAAGCCGTTTTGGATCTTCGGTCGCGGGGTCCTATAGCTCAGTTGGTTAGTAGCACCTGACTCATAATCAGGGGGTCCTTGGTTCAAGCCCAAGTGGGACCACAGCAGGAGGACAGTTCCGAAACTGTCCTCCTGTTTTTTACAAAAAAATGAAGCGCTTCTGGTACATATTGTTTTTACTGCTGTTCGTTGCAAGCGAAATGGGCTGTTATGCCATGACGCCGGCGCAGAAACGTGCCAAGGCGAAGGCTAAGATGGAGCGCAAGAAAGAGGCGCAGCGACGTAAGGCCAAACGCCAGCGGATCAAGGACGGGAAACCGTTGCTGTATGTCTATTCGTTTGATCTGCGGTCCGGAGATCCGTTGCCGGCTACGAATATTACGGTGCAGGATGTGAAAGCACGTCCGAACAAGAAACCGAAAGTAAGTAAGGCAACGGATACCAAAAGAGCACGTGTGCAGCGGGGCTTGCCCTATGGTCAATATTGGGCGACAGCTGCCAAAACCGGTTATTTTGCATCCGATACGGTGTGGTTTACGCACAAGGAAGATGAGGATACGGTAAAATTATATCTGTATCCGGAGACACGTCTGACGTTTACAGTGACGGATTCGCTGACAGGCCGTGCGGTAGCTGCCAATGTGATTGTTCGCAATCATGAGAAACAGCGCGTGATGCAGACCACTTCGGATAGCCTGCATGCCGTATTAGCGGTGCTGTTGGATGACCGGATACCGTTCTATACAGTGGATGCCACTGCCCCGGATTATTTCCCCTTTCATGATACGATTACCGATCTGACGCAGTTCGGCGGGGTGATCATGTCTCCGCGGGAGATGAAATCATTCGTGCTGCATAATATCTATTTTGCAACAGGAAAAACACGTATTCTGGATTCATCCGAGCCGGCGCTGAACGAGTTATACCAGTTTCTTGTCTCCCGTCCCAACCAGCGAATCCGGATTGTTGGTCATACGGATGATGTGGGTTCAGACCGGTCCAATCAAGTGCTTTCTGAAGGTCGTTGCAAAGAGGTAAAACACGCTATGGAAGAGCGCGGGGTGGATGCGAAGCGGATTGAGATTGAAGGAAGAGGAGAACGCGATCCGATTGTGCCGAATGACGACGAAACCCACCGGCAGATGAACCGCCGAGTGGAAATCGTGTTGCTGTAACTACCATTTAGCTACCGTATCGTTATAGATATTATCGGCAATCTCCGATACGATGATGGCGCATAACTCGTCTTGGACATCTGTCAGCAAGCGGTTGGCATCGAAAGTTTGGTAAGCCGTATAGGTTTTATCGAACGATTCCTCGGGATTTACATTATTGATAAAATGTACTTGTACGCGGATAGTGAGTTTACTTTCCGAAGCGTAACTATTGGCAGCAATAGCTCCTTGTGAGATATCGTAGCCGATTATTTCTCCTTCTAGTTCAAGGTCTCCTCCTTTGCGCAGAATCTGCAGTCGCGTCTGGCGCTGGTACAGTTCACGAATACCTTCAGATAATGTGTTGCTGAGGGTGGGATTAACCAGCGGGGCATTGTTGGGGAAATCCGCGATGGAGATAGAGTGCGTGGTCTGGTAGTTGATGTTGGCTCCATTGAATTTGAAACTGATTGAACAACCGGACATCAGAAACAAAACCGCACATGCGATCCCATAACCTATAACCTTTAACCTTTCGCCTTTATAACCCATACTCTTTGATTTTACGATAAAGTGTTCTTTCCGAGCGACCGAGCATGTCGGCAGCTACTTTGCGATTGCCGCCGGACGCTTCTAATGCACGTCGTATCTGCTCTTTCTCTACCTCGTCCATGCGGAGGGATGATTCTTCAACGGGAAGGATATCTTCTGTGTCGCGAGTGGGAATCTCGATGGAGGGTGCTATTTCGGTATCACGTGACGACGTGATCACGTTGTCACGACTCGGGTTTTCCAAGAGCGCTTTGAGTTCCTCGAGATCTTTTTTGTTTTGCATGACCATATTATAGAGAATCCCGATCTCATGTGAGTAATCTTTGCCGGTTGATTGCGAAGGATTGCGCAAAACGAGTTCTTGCCTGTTCTCTTCTTGCGGAAGGTATTTGCGTAAGGTGTCGGCATTGATCTGGTGGTCCAGTTCGATGATGGCTATTTGTTCGGCGAGGTTCTTGAGTTGACGTATGTTCCCTCGCCAGTAGGAGTTCTGCAATAACGCGGTCGCTTCTTCGTTGAGCGAAAGCGGCGGCATCTGGTACCGGTTGCAGAAGTCCACAGCAAACTTGCGGAAGAGCAACGGAATGTCTTCTTTCCGCTCGCGTAGCGCGGGGACACGGATCTCTACCGTATTGAGCCGGTAGTATAAGTCCTCACGGAAACGTCCGTCGTCAATAGCTTGGCGCATATTGAGGTTGGTAGCCGCAACCACGCGTACATTCGTTTTGCGCACCTGACTGGAACCCATGCGGAGATATTCGCCGGTCTCCAAGACACGCAGTAAACGCACTTGGGTCTGCAGCGGCAGTTCGCCTACTTCATCCAGGAAGAGGGTTCCGCCATCGGCAATTTCGAAGTATCCTTTGTGTTCATTTTTTGCATCCGTAAAAGCACCTTTCTCATGTCCGAAAAGTTCGGAATCAATAGTGCCTTCGGGGATCGCGCCGCAGTTGACGGCAAAATATGGTCCGTGTTTGCGGGCGGAGTATGCATGAATGATTTTCGGAAAATGCTCTTTACCCACACCGGATTCTCCGGTGATAAGCACACTGAGATCGGTGCGTGCTACTTGCACGGCAATCTCAATGTCTCTATTGAGTAGCGGACTCTGACCGATGATGCCGAATCGCTGCTTGATGGCTAATAATTCCTGTTGCGTCATACCAAACCTGCCAAAATGTCATGCAAAAGTACAACAAAATTTGCATATATGCAAATAATTTGACAAAAAAAGTGTATAATCTTGCGTATGTCAAATATTTTTAGTAATTTTGCACGCTAATTATCAAAAATGGATCAAACCATGAACAGAAAACTGAAACAAATCTGCGTGCTGGTGCTTATGGCGGTAGTGTCTATGAGTTGTGTGACGCAGAAGAGGATGACGTATCTTAGAGATGCCCAACCGGAATCGGCGGACTCGATCAATTCCGCTTTTGTTCCTCAATCGGAGATGGTAGTCCGTTCCGGAGATGCGCTGACGATTTTCGTTTCGGCATTGGACCAGGAGGCAGTGACTCCTTATAACCTGCCGATGGTCGTGTATGCGAAGCCTGGTGAGCAGCAGTTGTCAACTACGCCGGCGCTCCAATACTATATTGTGGATGAGGAGGGGAATATTGATTTCCCGGTGCTGGGCAAGTTGCATGTAGCCGGTATGCGCCGCAATGAGATAGAGATTTATCTGAAGAAGCAGCTGGATTCCCAGGTGCTCAATCCGATGGTTCATGTGAATCTGGTGAACGCCAAGATATCGGTCATGGGCGAGGTGGTTCGTCCGGGCCAGATAGCGTTGGTCAGTGGACGTATGACGATCCTGGAGGCGCTTGCTGCCGCCGGGGACCTGACGGCTTACGGCCGTCGTGACAACGTGCTGCTGACGCGTGAAGTGGACGGTAAGATAGAGATTGCGCGTCTGAATCTGGGCAGCAAGGACATCTTCACTTCGCCGTATTACTATGTGCAGCAAAATGACGTTATCTATGTTTCTCCGAACAAAGTGCGTGCGGTCAGCAGTGCTAATGCAGGTTTGTGGCTCAGTATGGTGAGTACGGTAGCCAGTGCCGCTACGGTGATCGTCACAGTTATTAATGCGACAAAATAATGAGTATGGAGAATCAGGCAAGCGAGTTGGATGTACGTAAGATATTACGTATGTATATTGAGCACTGGTGGTGGTTTGTGATTAGCGGTGTGATTTGTGTTGTTATAGGTACAATCTATTATGTCAGGAAAACTCCTACTTGGCAAACGGATGCCAGTATAGTGCTTCGGACGCAAGAGATGGGAGGGGGACAATTGGATGCGCTATCTCTGTTGGGGATGGCAGCTAATCCGGCTACGAGTGATGAGGTAGAAGTTCTTACATCCCGTGGTTTGATGGCGCAGTCGCTAGATGCTTTGCATCTGTGGGAACCAACTTATGTGAAGGGTGGTCTGCGATGGGAGGAAGAATATCCTTCTCACGCCATTTCGGTGGAGTGTATCAAACGTAACCCTAAGATGGAGAAGCGTTCTTTCTCTGTGGTGGTTAAACCGACCCGTTCCGGGTATAAGGTAAAAACGAAAGCGGGACATTTACATCGCTCTTCCGTTCGTGTTCCGAATTTGGACGAACCGATTGAGACGTGTATAGGAACCATACGTGTTCATGCGCATCGTTCGTTAAGCCAAGATACCAGTTATCGTGCTTTTGTAACAAGCCGGGAAGCGTTGGTGGCTGATTATGGCGAGTTATTAACGATAGATCATCAGCGTAGTGAATCGAATATTATCGTGCTCGCGATGCGATCCAACTTGCCGGCACGTGACAAAGCTTTGCTGTTTCAGTTGATTGAGCAATATAATATAAATGCTATCTTGGATAAAAACATGATAGCATCCAATACGACGGCTTTTATTAACGACCGGTTGAATCGTGTTGAAGAAGAGTTGTTGGAATCGGAAAAAGAGGTGGCTATCTACAAGGAGAAAAACAGTATCGCTGATATTGAAACGCAAGCCCGCTTAATGCTGGAAGCAGGAAGTGAAGAACAGCTTGCAATGACGGAAATTGAAACACAGTTGAGTCTGGTTGATTATGTGGACGGATTTGTAAGTGACGAGACGAAACGTTATAGTTTGATACCTGCTAATATCGGAATCAAGGATGCCGCCTTGGAGACGAGTTTGTCGGAGTACAATACAGTCCTATTGCAGCGCATGCGCATTCAACGTACGGCTACGGAGAGTAACCCGGTATTGGAGCAGATGGACTCGCAATTGCAGTCCATGCGTCAGCATATTATTGCTACGATTGGTTCCGTTCGCGGTAGTTTACAGATACGTTTAAATAATCTCAAGGAGCAAGATTCCAAATTTAATCGTCAGATTAAGAACGCACCAGAAATGGAGCGGGAGTATGTGCGCGTGGTTCGTGATCAGAAGATCAAGGAACAGTTGTATCTTTTCCTCTATCAGAAACGCGAAGAAAATGCCATCATGCAGGCCACTACTTCGATGCCTGCAAAGATTTTGGATACTCCGCAACAAGATCTGCAGAGTAATGAGCCGAAACTATCGCATATTTGGATGCTGTGTATGCTATTGGGCTTGATGATTTCGGCGGTTGTATTGTATGCTCTTATGTTGTTGCGTAACTGGATTGATGATGAGCAAGATTTTGAGCATCGAATCAAGTTACCTAATCTGGGTCATTTGGTTGAGAACTCCCGTAATGACCTTATCGCTATCCACGAAGGAGAATCCACGATTTCGGATGAACTCTTCCGTTCAATCCGCACCAATCTGCGTTTCGTGTTGCCCTCGGAGATAAAGAACCCTGTGATATTGGTTAGCTCTTATCGGAATGGAGAAGGTAAGACATACGTAGCGACCAATCTGGCATTATCGTTAGCTATCTTAGGTAAGAAAGTGGCGTTGGTGGGTATGGACCTTCGCAAACCGATGTTGGATACCTGTTTCGGCATGCCGGGTAAGGGATGTATGACGGACTATTTGGCCGGTGCAGATTTAAAACTCGATGACTTGATTATTGCCGGAAGAGGGCATAAGAACTTGGATGTGATTCCGTGCGGTGCGATACCTCCTAACCCGTCTGAACTGTTACAATCCGAGCGGGTAGAAACGTTATTTACCGAATTGCGTAAGCGCTACGAATATATTATCGTGGATACGGCCCCTGTTGCATTGACTAGCGATACGTATTTATTGGATCGTATTGCCGACATGACTATTATGGTGTTCCGCTATAAATATTCGAAGCAAGATGCGATAGAGGCAGTTAATAAGATTGCTGAACAGAAACGCATGCATCATGTGGTATGCGTCTTGAACGGAGTCAAAGGACTCATTTCCGGATACGGATTAAGATGATTGTTTGTGTAGCAGAGAAACCTTCGGTAGGCGCGTATATTGCCAATGTGTTGGGTGCCAAGCAGAAGCATGACGGCTATTTTGAAGGCAATGGGTATCAGGTGACCTGGACGTTTGGTCACCTGTGTGCTTTGTTGGATCCCCAGGAATATACGGACCAGTGGAAAGGGTGGAACCTGAGTTCGCTGCCGATGATCCCGGCGCGTTTCTCTATCAAGGTCTCCGGCGATGCCGGCGTACACAAACAGTTCAATGTGATTAAGAACCTGATCGAGCAAGCCGACGAGGTGATTAATTGCGGTGATGCCGGTCAAGAAGGTGAATTGATCCAACGCTGGGTGTATCAGCAAGCGGGATGTAAGTGTCCGGTGAAGCGTTTGTGGGTCAACTCCTTAACGGAAGAAGCCATCCGGGACGGTTTTCAGAAACTCAAAGATCAATCGGAGTACCAGCATCTCTATGAAGCCGGTATGATGCGCGCCATTGGCGATTGGTTGCTCGGCATGAACGCCACGCGCGCGTATACTATAAGGTACGCACGCGGGAGCGGGCGCGATAGGCAGGTGTTGTCGGTGGGACGTGTGCAGACGCCTACATTGGCGCTGGTGGTCAAACGACAGGCGGAGATAGAGAACTTCGTGCCCCGTACGTATTGGGAACTCAAAACCAATTATCGCGATACACTCTTCAGTTCCCAGATTCCCGTAGAAGACGGAGAATATGCTATCACGAGCGAGGAGCAGGGACAGGCTTTGGTGGACAGCATCAAGGACCTGCCGCTGACCATCACCAGCGTGGAGAAGAAGAAGGGCATTGAGAACGCACCGAAACTCTATGACTTGACCTCCTTACAGGTGGATTGCAATAAGAAATACGGCTTCTCAGCCGAGCAGACACTACAGTTGATACAGTCGCTCTATGAGAAACGACTCACGACGTATCCGCGTGTGGATACGACCTATCTGAGCGATGATATCTATCTGAAAGTACCGGGGACCTTGAACGGTATCAAGGATTATTTTCCGCAGGTGGCACCGCTGCTGGGAGCTAAGTTGCCGAAGTCCAAGAAGGTGTTCGATAACAAGAAAGTGACCGACCACCATGCTATTATCCCTACCGGACAGCGTCCCGATAACATGTCCGCGGACGAGAAGAAAGTGTACGATCTGGTAGCGCTGCATTTCATTGCGGTTTTCTATCCGGAGTGCGAGGTAAGTAACACTACCGTGCTGGCCAAAGTCGGAGAGATGGATTTCAAAGTTACCGGACGCGAAGTGCTTAAACCCGGTTGGCGCGTGGTGTTCGGAGCCGATGAATCCGATAATTCAGAAAACGCTGAGAATTCTGAGAATTCTGAGAATTCCAAATCCCTTCCGGCATTTGTGAAAGGCGAGAGCGGTCCTCATGAACCGGTGCTCAAAGAGAAAACGACGACTCCGCCGAAGTACTATACCGAGGCGACGCTGTTGCGTGCGATGGAGACAGCTGGTAAAACGGTGGAGAACGATGAGTTGCGTGAGGCGATGAAGGAGAACGGAATCGGTCGTCCTTCTACGCGTGCAGCCATTATCGAGAAACTCTATCAGCGCAAGTATATCGTCAAACAAGGTAAGTCCCTTCGTGCCACCGAGACGGGAATCAATCTGATTCATACCATTATTTCCCCTCTGCTCAAGTCCGCGGAGTTGACCGGATTATGGGAGAAGAAACTGCGGGAGATAGAGCGCGGCGAGTATGCGGCGCAGAACTTCCTGGCAGAACTCAAAGAGATGACAACGGGCGTGGTACGTGATGTGAAGAGCAATAAAGCCGGCATGCTCTGTCCGGTCTGTCGTCAGGGGCTCGTTATCCGTGGTAATACACGCTATGGTTGCTCCCGTTGGAAGGAAGGTTGCACGTACGCAGAGCCGTTTTGACAAGTCAATTTAGCAAAAATAGGTGTTGATGCACGCTTTCCGTCAAAAAATACACACTTATGTGTGTTTTTTTTTGTAATTTTGCACCCGTTTTATCGAACGCTTATTTAATAAGTTAGGAAAATAACAAATAAATTTAATATCAACAAATCAAATCTCTTTATGAAATTGAACTTTAGAGTGTTCCGTACCATGATGTTCACCGCTATGCTTTTAACTGGCATGGCAGTGGAGGCACGTGTGATTACCGGAACAGTTAAGGACCCGACAGGCGAGACAATCATCTCCGCTTCTGTAGTGGTGAAGGGTACCACCCTTGGTACGGTAACAGATTTCGACGGTAATTATTCGCTTGAGGTTCCGGACGATGCCAAAGTGCTTATTTTCTCCTACATCGGTATGAAGACGCAGGAGCTGAACATCACGGGTAATACCATGAATGTGGTACTCTCCGAGAACAGCGAGGTGCTGGAAGAAGTGGTGGTTACCGGTTATGGTACGACGAAGAAACGTGACGTTGTGACATCCGTGGCTTCTGTAGGTGCAGAGCAGTTGAAGGATATTCCTGTTACTTCTGCTGCGGAAGCATTACAAGGTAAGTTGTCCGGTGTGTCGGTAACGACGACGGAAGGTAGCCCGGATGCTGACGTGAAGATCCGTGTCCGCGGTGGTACGTCTCTGACCCAGAGCAACGATCCGTTGTATATCGTGGATGGTATGCCGGTTTCGAGTATCTCTGATATCGCGCCGAGTGACATCGCTTCGATGGACGTCCTGAAAGACGCTGCGGCTACTGCTATCTATGGTGCGCAGGGTGCTAACGGCGTTATTATCATCACTACCAAAGATTCCGGTACCGAGGATGATAAGATGACTTTCCATGTGGATTATTCCGGTTATGTGGGATGGAAGAAAATCGCGAAGAAGTACGACGTGATGGATCCGTGGGAGTTCGCTTTAATGCAATGGGAATGGGCTGCTACAAAATATGCAACAACAGACCCGACCAACACAGATTTGCGTGGCAAATTCTATGCTTATTTTGATAAACTGTATAATGATACGAAATATAAGACTCCTGCAGATATTCAACAAACCCCAATCTCTACCCTTCTTGAGGAGTACAAAGACGCTTCGCAACACGAATTTATTGACTGGCAGGATCGTACATTTGGACGTACAGGCTTTAACTCCAATCAGTCTGTAAGTGTGAACGGTGGTAATAAGAATGCGAACTTTACGCTTTCCTACAACCGCATCGACGACAAGGCGATTATGGAGCAATCCAACTATACCCGTAACAACATTTCCGGTAAGGCTAAATTCAAACCGTTCAAGAATTTCACGATTGGCTTCACTACCCGTTATACCAGTACCGAAGTGTTGGGATCTGGCTCGAATGCAGTAAAAGATAATGGTACTTCTACTGAGTCCCGCTTGCGTAACGCAGTGGTTTATACACCGGTAGATTTGTTGTCCAAGGATGTATCCGCTTCTGGCGAAGAAGACGAGACCTTTGGTTCTCTCTATGACCCGATCACCACGATTCGTGACAACTACAAGTTGAAGCAGGATAAGAAGTGGAATATCCAAGGTTACATGAGTTATAAGTTTGCAAAACATTTTACGGCTCGTGTAGATTTGGGTTATGAGTCGCGTCATATTACTACGGATCGTTACTATGGTCCGACTACCTATTTCTCCCGTAACACCGGTCGTCCGGGTATTCATGCGGGGACGGCACAAATACAAGTGATGGATGAGCGTACTTCGAGTTTAACCAACCATAACACCTTGGAGTGGAAACAGACCTTCAATTCGAACCACAACGTGAGCGTTTTGGTCGGCGAGGAGACTATAATCCGCAAAGGATACACGCAAACGGAGTATGGCTTCGGATACAAAGGTAACTATGATGTGGAGAATGGCGAGATATTCAACTATATGGGTCAGGCCGCTTATTCGGAGTTCACTAACTATGTTAACCCGCGCGACAACCAACTTTCTTTCCTTGCGCGTGCCAACTATGACTATAAGGGTCGTTACTATGTAACTGCAACCTTCCGTGCAGACTGCTCTACGCGCTTTACGAAGGGTCATCAATGGGGCTATTTCCCGTCGGCTGCAGTAGCTTGGCGTATGTCGGATGAGGAGTTTATGCAAGGTGCTTCAAGTTGGTTGAGTAACTTGAAATTCCGTCTCTCGTTAGGTATGGCGGGTAACAACAATGTGGACCTTGGATACCTGCATCCGGATTTCCTCTCGCAGCAGATGACCTATGTAGATATGGGTCAGGGTACCAGCAATATTCTGGTAGTAGGTGGTTCGGATAAGATTGCCTCTAACCCGGATCTGAAATGGGAGACTACGATCACCCGTGACTTCGGTATTGACTACGGTTTCTTCAATGAGCGTTTGACCGGAACAATCGACCTCTATTGGAATACCACCAAAGACCTGATTATTCGTCAAGTTATGCCGGCACGTTACAACTACCAATATCAAAATATCGGTTCTACCCGCAACATGGGTATGGAGTTCTCGGTTAAGGGCGTTATCCTTGATCATAAATCCAAGAGCCTGAGCTACTACCTCTCTTTGGACGCGAATATCTCCTTTAATAAGACGCACGTGCAAGATCTTGGTGGTGTAGATAAGATGTTGGCGCAGACCAGTTGCTTCGGTTCGGCTGAGTATTTGACCACGGCTGAGTTCTTGTTGGAGAAGGGACAACCGGTAGGTAATGTATATGGCTACGTAGTAGATGGTTATTATACTGCTGCGGATTTTAAACGCTATGCATCGGCTACGCAATTATGGACTCTAGCGGATGGAGTTCCTGTCTATGGAGATGGATTCCTCAGTAACAATGCAGTACCGGGCTCTATTAAATTTAAAGATCAGAATGGCGATAATATAATTGATGAGAAAGATAAAGTGGTTCTTGGCAACACTGTACCTACCCACACCGGTGGTTTTAACCTGAATTTCAATATTGGAGGCGACAAGTGGGGTAAAGTTGACTTGGCTGCTAACTTCACCTTTGCTTTCGGAAACAAGATATTGAATCTCTCCAAGATGGAGTACACCACTGTTACTGAGAAAACGAAAATGCGTAACTTGTTGTCCTCGATGAATTTCAACAATCGTTATTCGCTTTATTCTGAGACCGGACAATATATGCCGGATGTATATGCTACAAGCACGACTGTCAAAGATGAGGCATATCCTGAATTTGCAAGCAAAATTGATCAGATGAATGAGGCCAAAGGTGCGAATACCTATAGCCCTATCATGTCACACTACGTAGTTACTGATCAAGACTTAGAGGATGGTTCCTTCCTGCGTCTCAATCAATTGACTCTTGGCTATTCACTGCCGAAAGACTGGATGACGAAGACCAAAGTCATCAACAACATCCGTGTGTATGTGCAGGGTACGAACCTGTTCTGCGCAACCAAGTATAGCGGTTTGGATCCTGAGGTCGATACCCGTTCGTCTAAGAATCCGCTTACTCCGGGTGTGGATTTCTCGGCATATCCTAAGAGCCGTGGTATCAACATCGGTATGAATATTCAGTTCTAATCCTTGTAAATACAAATTAATATGAAAGCAAAATATTTTATTTTAAGCATTTTTGCGCTCTCATTAGTTGCTTGTGAGAAGAATTTCTTCGAGACCGAGTCTCCTTCGGCAATGGATGGGTCTGTTTTTAAATCGGTTAATATGACCGAACAGGCCATTGGCGCAATTTATAACGCATTTGGTGAGGATAAATCTTTCCGTAACCGTCTTTGTGGTGGATATGTAGCCCTGAATACCGATATTGAGCATGCCTCCAAAACGGAAGAGGTAGAGTATGCTGCCTACAACATGACGAGCGGTACAGGAAACTTATCTACCGCAAACGGAAAAGACCCGTGGGCATACCTCAACTCCGCTATTGAGCGTGCTAACGTGGTAGTTGATGGTATTCTCGAGCAGGGAGATACTACTGATTTGGAGATGCAGTATCTGTTAGGCGAGGCACTTACTTTGCGTGCTTTCTGCTATCTGGAAATGATAAAACTCTGGGGCGATGTTCCGGCGTGCTTTGAATCATTCAACGGGAATAATCCCGAGGTGCTTTATTCCAAGAAGCAGGATCGTAATGTAATATACGAAAAACTGAGAATGGATCTTAAAGATGCGGCTCGTCTGATGCCGTGGTCTGGAAAAATTACTCATGCCGGTGCCACTAACTATACAGGTCGTCCCAGCAAAGCTCTGGCGCTTGGACTCTTAGCTCGCATGGATTTAATGTATGCCGGCTTGGCTATGCGTCCTGACGTATTTACAGAAGGTGGTACAAAAGCATGCTCTGTACAATACAATGTCAAAGATGCCGGTAAGCGTCAAGAACTCTACCAGGAGGTCGTTTGGGCTTGTGCGGAGATTATTAAACAAGAGGATTACAAATTTAAGGATAACTTCGAGGATGTATTTAAAGATCTCTGTCAGGATGTTACCGATTATTCCAAGTCCGAGTGGATTTGGGCTCTGCCGTTCTTGGATGGAGCGCGTGGACAAGTACTCGCATTGACCGGCAATAAGATGTCGGACAACTGTGCCGGTGCTTTGGTTAATACGGTTTATCCGGACAAAGATACCAGAACTAAGACGCAGGCGATGATTAACATTGTTCCGACTTTCTACTATGCATACGACAAAAAAGACAAACGTCGTGATGTAACCATCCTTCCTTGGACATGGGAGTATGATAATGGTAAAGGCACCTCTGGAACAGGATATGAAGAGATTACATTCCCCGGTGTTGAAGCATCGGCAAAAAAACTCTATCAGAAGCAGTCGGATTTAAGTAAGATGTATTGCGGAAAACTTCGCGTTGAATGGATGAAGCGTGAATATTCTTCCAATGAAGACGGTGTGGATATGCCCGTTCTCCGCTATACGGATATTCTCCTTATGTTCGCGGAGGCTGCTATTGGTTCTAAAGAAGGTAATGCTCCTTCTGAGCTTTATGGTATTAGTGCGCAAACCTGCTTTGATAGAGTTCGCGCCCGCGCCGGCTTGGATAGCAAACCTCTGTCGTTTGAAGCTATTGTGGATGAGCGTGCGTTTGAGTTCTGTGGCGAGAATATCCGTAAGTATGACCTTATGCGTTGGGGACTTTTGAAAGAGAAACTGGAGAAAGCCCAGGCAGATGTATATGATCTCCAGAATAATACCGGAGACTTTGCCGGACGTCCTGATTCCGTTTGGTTCCATTTTACGCGGAATGACCATTATGCTAAATCTGGAGCTGCGTTCATCTTCGACAAATTCGTCGGTCTGGATAAGGACGCTGTCCGTCCCGCTGAGTTCAGCAAAGATGACGGTTGGGTAGCAAAATCTTTCTTTGATAAGGAAGGAGTGCCTTGCATCTCCGAAACTAAATGGTATTTGTATGCCCCGGGAGCAGATATCGACATGCATCAATACTGGCCGATTTTTGATGTGAATATCTCTGCATCAAACGGTACGCTGTGGAATGACTATGCATACTAAATCATGGTATATTCTTTTGGGACTTCTTCTCTACCTCCCCGCATGTAAGGGAGGTGGAGAAGATGAACCGCAACCTACGCCACAAGTTCAGGCTTTCCCTGGAGCTGAAGGCGGAGGTAAATTTGTATCCGGCGGACGTGGAGGGGAAGTGATTCATGTAACGACCCTGTCGGATGAACGGGACAAATCAACCGGTCAGCCTGCCTTTGGAACCTTGCGGAAAGCTGTACAAATGGATGCTACACGGACTATCGTGTTTGATGTGGCAGGAACGATCAACCTTAACAGCCAGCTGGAAATAGCAGGCGGAAACCTTACGATTGCCGGTCAAACGGCTCCTGGTGATGGAATATGTATTGCTGGTTATCCGGTGGTTGTCAAGGCAAATAATGTGATAATACAGTTTCTTCGCTTCCGCATGGGAGACCAGAATAAATTCGAAGGGGATGCACTATCTATAGACAACCGCAAAGATATATTGGTAGACCATTGTTCGTTCTCTTGGAGTACGGACGAATGCGTGAGTTGCTATGGCAACGAGAATTTCACCCTTCAATACTGTTTCATCACTGAAAGTCTTAAGGCTTCTGTTCATGCCAAGGGTGCGCATGGATATGGAGGTATTTGGGGCGGCAAAAACGCTTCTTTCCATCATAACCTTCTGGCGCATCATCAAAGTCGCAACCCGCGTTTTGACCATGATTATGTAAATATTACCTGTTCTGGACCGATTGATTTTGTCAATAACGTCGTCTATAACTGGGAGAGCAACTCTGCCTATGGCGGTGAAGGTTCTACCAAAGGTGCCGGTGGAAGACATATCAATTTTGTCAATAATTACTACAAACCGGGTCCTTCGACAAAATCCGGAGTGCAGACCCGTCTGGTCGATCCGTGGACTTCGTGTGATAACTGCGTGGATGGTAGTTCTGTTCTACCCAAGGGAGGCTCTGTTGTCGCGCCCAAGATTTATTTGGCGGGGAACACGATGGTCGGTTCTTCAGAAGTGACCGCCGATAACTGGAAAGGCTCTACCAAATCTAAAAGTGTGGCCGGCGTCGATTTACGTTGGACGGAGGGCCTTACTGCTCTTTCTAATGAACAATCCGCCGAAGATGCCTATGAGACGGTGCTGGCTAAGGCAGGATGTTCAATTTCCCGCGATGCAATCGATGCAAGGATTGTTAACGATGTCCATAATGGTAGCGGTAAACTCATCAATTCGCCGGATGAGGTGGGCGGATACCCGACGTTGGCATCCGGAACAGCACCCACCGATACCGATCGCGATGGAATGCCGGATGCGTGGGAAGATGAAAAAGGTTTGGATAAAAATGATTTTAAGGACGGCAAACTGTTCACATTAGAGAATTCCCATACAAATTTGGAAGTTTATCTCCACTCTTTAGTGGCTGATTTATATTAAAATGCAAAAAATCCACATTTTTTGGCAATATATACTTGTTTATTTCCAAAATTTGTAGTACCTTTGCAGCGGATTTGTAAAACGCATTTTACAATTAACTCTAATATTAACTTAAAAAACTCAACATTATGAAGAAAATTTTCCTCTTAGCAGCAGTTGCTATTGCATCGCTGACAATTAATGCAGCAGAATGGGACTTTGGAGAGTTCGCTGATTACAAAGGTTTAACGGAAGGTTCTACAGTTATAGATGGTCTGGGCTTCTATGCCCTTGCTGAAGGAAAAACTCCGTTTGATGATCTAGACAACAAACGTTTTGGTTTCATTACTGCAAAACAAAAAACTTTTGATGATCAATTTAAAGGCACAAAAATCTGCAAAACGAATGGAGGTGCAAGTTTTACAGAAGGACAAGAGGGTACTCCAACTCAACGCTATTTATACTTTGACGTGGATGGTAGCTGCAATATCAAAGTTTGGTTTGAGAGTGGTAGTAGCAAAGTCGTAACCCTGTATATTTCTGATGGTACCAATGTGCTTGCTTCTAGAGAAGTTTCTGTAGAAGACAAGGATGTCGCATTGATTCAAGAAGCTAGCTATAACGGAGCTGGTGGTAGAATTTATATCTACGGATCTGGCGCTATCGAGATCTTCAAGATTGAAGCAAATGCTGGTCAAGGTATCAACAACACCAATGCTGCTGTTAAGGTTGAGAAGTTCTTCCGCAACGGTCAACTGATTATCCGTAAGAACGGTGTAGAGTACAACGCTCTTGGCGCACAACTCTAATCCCTAACGGACATTTCTAAAGGCTCGCAACTGCGAGCCTTTTTTGTTTTCCTTTTAGCTATCAACAGTTAGTTATTACTTAGATATTACTTGGTTATTGCTTGGTTGTTACCCTTATTGTTACCTATCCGAAACATCGTTCGTTGGGTTGAATGGTATTCGACAATAATTTCTGTCATGTCGCTGTGTCGCTTTTAAAATTTGTCGTGAGACTATGAGACTTTGATACTTTCTTTGTTAAGCTATTTATTTACAATCTTTTATAAAGTATCATTAAAGTCTCAAAGTTTCAAAGTATCATCTTCAAATAGCGACATAGCGACATCTCATTCATCAAAAAGGCTCGCAAACGCGAGCCTTTTTTTTGATGTCTTTACTCTAACGGAGAACCGTTCCAGTAGATGTCTTTGCTGTGTTTGATCTCGTTCTCCTTCTGCGGAGTCACAATGCAGTTTTGGAAGATAATCTTCTCCGCGTAATCGATGCTCATTCCTTCGCGGACGCCGTAGAAGCTAACGCCGTCGAAGAGGATGTCGTGTACCGGTAAGCCTTTGAGACCGGTGAGGTCCAGCGCCTTGCGGGCATTGACGCAAGTGATGTTGCGGAAAGTGAAGTTGCTCCACTCCGGGAAGAACTTACTCTTGTCATCCGTATCCGTAGCACCGCGACCTCCGGCCGAACGATCGGCATAACCCGATTGGAAGAGTACAGCTGCCTCGCGGATGTCCTTCATCGTAATGTTATAGCAGTAGATGTCTTGGCACCAACCGCCACGACCCGGAGCTGATTTGAAACGGCAACCGATATCCGTACCATCGAACATACAATCCTTTACAATCAGACGCTGCATACCGCCGCAGAACTCGGAACCGATAACGAATCCACCGTGGGCACGATAGACGGTATCGTTGGTGATGAGGAAATCGCGTTGCGGTCCGGCTTCTACACCTTTCTCGCCTACACCGCCTTTCATACAGATACCGTCGTCACCGGCACTTACATGACAACCGGCAATGAGGGCTACCTGTACGTTACCAGGGTCCATCGCGTCACCGTTCTGCGCCCACCACGGACAATCAATCGTGACGTTCTCAATGATGAGGTTCTTGATACGCGTGGGAACGAGGTGGAACTTCGGGCTGTTGCGAAGGGTAACACCTTCGATGATGACGTTCTTCGAATCGGTGATGTTCACTAAGTGCGGACGCATTTTCTCCTGGATCTCCGGAGTGGCGGCAATGTTCGGAATTCCTAACTCGGGTTTCAGGTTAAACGGATACCAGAGACTGTAGGTCTTATCATCGGGTTTGATCGTTCCACCCAAAGCCAAAGCTTCATCCCAGAACTCACCGGCTCCGCCTTTCTTGAGTTTTTTCTCCTTAATCGGACGCCAGATAAAACCCTGACCATCGATCACACCCTTACCGGTGATGCCGACGTTCTCGCATTTCGAGGCACGGATAAGGGCGTAGCATTTCTTGTTACCGTCGCGCAGACTGTCGTCTTTCTGAACGTAGAGCTCTTTGTTCTCGCTGAAGAGCAAGGTGGCACCTTTACTCAAGTGCAAGTCGATGTTACTGCGCAATTGAATAGGACCTGTTTTCCACACACCACGCGGCACGATCACATGACCGCCGCCTTGTTTGCTCAGTTCCTTGATGGCCTTGTCGAATGCCTCGGTACACAGTGTTTTGCCGTCAGGCACTGCACCATATTGCGCGATATTGACGGACGTCGCAGGGAACTTAACCTCCTGTACGTGCTCGATTTCGATAGGCAGACCTTCGTAATAGTGGTCGTACTTGCTTTGTGCGCTGAGTGCCAGCGTTGCGCCCAATAGTAGGGCAGAGAAAAGGACTCTTTTCATGATAATATAATTTTGAATTCTTAATTCTTAATTTTTAATTACAACTATTGTGCCAATTCCGATATTTTGAGTGCGGCATTGATGCCGTCGAGGGCGGAACTCGTGATGCCTCCCGCGTAGCCGGCTCCTTCGCCGCAAGGGTAGAGCAGCGGCGTGCTCACCGATTGCAACGTTTCCGGATCGCGCGGGATACGTACGGCACTACTGCTCCGACTCTCGACACCGAGGATCACGGCATCGTTCGTCAAGAAGCCCGGGTATTTTTTGTCGAAATCACGAAAACCTTGTTGCAACCGTTTCCCTATATGCGCCGGTAACCATTCATCCAATCGACTCGGTACGGTACCGGGTAAATAACTGCATGCCGGCAGATCTTTACTGGTTTTGCCTTCTACAAAATCTTTGAGTCGTTGCGCAGGAGCTTGTGCTTGAGGGCCACCATGCACAAAGGCTAAACGTTCTAATTCCTCTTGGAACGCTAATCCGCGGAGAGGATCATCGCCCGGTATATCTTCGGGGTTGATTTGTACCACCATTCCGGAATTGGCGTACGGCGAATTGCGGTGCGAAGCCGACATGCCGTTGACCACGCAACTTCCTGCTTCACTTCCGGCGGGTACGATATGTCCGCCCGGACACATACAGAATGAATAGACCCCGCGTCCATCGACTTGGGTTACTAGGCTATAACTTGCGTTGCCTACATATTCGACGTTCGTCGAATGGTACATTAATTTATTAATCAAACTCTGCGGATGTTCGGCACGCACACCCATCGCGAAACCCTTCGTCTCCAACTTTACCCCTTCTTTCATCAACATCCGATACGTGTCGTGTGCCGAATGACCAATCGCTAATATAATAGGAGTTTTCCAATTTCCAATCTCCAATTTCCAATCTTTGAGACTTTCGATTTTGGTTTCAAAGTGTATCTCTCCGCCATGCTCAAGAATACTCTCCCGCATGTTCTTGATGATACCCGGTAACTTATCGCTTCCTATATGCGCATGGGCTTCGTAGAGTACCGTATCCGGTGCACCGAAATAATGGAACAATTCCATGACGCGCTGCATGTTGCCGCGTTTCTTGGAGCGCGAGAAGAGTTTGCCGTCCGAGAAAGTACCGGCTCCGCCTTCGCCGAAACAATAGTTGGATTCCGGATTTAGGCCCTCATTTCTATTCAACAACGCGATATCTTTCTTGCGTTCACTGACCTCCTTGCCTCGTTCGTAGATGATCGGTTTGATGCCGTGTTCCAACAACGTCAGCGCTGCAAAGAGTCCTGCCGGACCTGCACCGATGATGATGGCCGAGCGTTTGGCATTATGGACATCCAGAAAGACAGGCGGCTCGTAAAGAGGGATAGGGGCGTCTTTGGCAATAGGCTTACCTTGCTCGTCGGTGAGTATAGTAAGATGCACGCGCAACTCGCGTTGCCGTGCATCTACTGAACGTTTCACTACCCGCCATTGTTGCGCTGCAATATACGCCTCCCGCGGGGATAAAATATATTGCTGACTATTTTCCAATCTTACTGAGTACAGCTTCGAGACCGAGTTCTTTTACCTGCTCACCGATCTTTGTTTCCAACTCTTCGCACAAGTCGGGGTTCTCTGCAAGTACCTCTTTCACTTTGTCGCGACCTTGTCCGAGTTTGGTATCTCCGTAGGAGAAGAACGAACCGCTCTTCTTGATGACTTCGGTAGCTACTGCGAAATCCAAGATCTCACCGATACGCGAGATACCTTCGTTGAACATCAGATCGAACTCGGCTTTCTTGAACGGAGGAGCGACTTTGTTCTTAACCACCTTCACGCGTACCTGGTTACCCTTGATTTGCTCGCCGTCTTTGATCTGACCCGTACGACGGATGTCGAGGCGCACCGATGCGTAGAACTTCAACGCGTTACCACCGGTCGTGGTCTCCGGGTTACCGAACATAACGCCGATCTTCTCGCGTAGTTGGTTGATAAAGATGACGGTCGTGCCGGTTTTGTTGACAGACGCAGTCATCTTACGCAGCGCTTGACTCATCAAGCGTGCCTGGAGACCGACTTTGTTGTCACCCATCTCACCGGCGATCTCTGCTTTCGGAGTCAGCGCGGCTACGGAGTCAATGACAATCAGGTCCACTGCTGCCGAACGAATGAGCTCGTCTGCGATATCGAGTGCCTGCTCACCGCTGTCCGGTTGCGCAATCAGCAGTTCGGCAATGTTCACACCCAATTTCTCGGCATAGAAACGATCAAAAGCGTGCTCGGCATCGATAATCGCAGCAATACCACCGGCTTTCTGAACCTCTGCCATCGCGTGAATCGCAAGCGTTGTCTTACCGGACGACTCCGGACCATAGATCTCGATGATACGGCCTTTGGGGTAACCGCCTACACCCAGGGCGTAGTTCAGACCCAGACTGCCGGTAGGGATAACGGGTACGTTCTCGATACTTTCGTCACCGAGTTTCATAATGGCACCTTTGCCATATTCTTTGTCGATCTTTGCCATAGCGGCTTGCAGCGCTTTGAGCTTATCTGCATTGGGGGCTTGTTTCTCTGCCATAATAGTAATAATTTCAATTTTGCTTGCAAAATTACAAAAAAAAAATGACATATGCAAATGTATGTCAATTTTTTTCGTAATAGCGGCAATATTGTGCTAATCCGCATTGCTCACATTGCGGTTTTCGTGCCTGGCAGACATACCGTCCGTGGAGCAGTAGCCAGTGATGGGCTTTGGGAATGATGTCCGCAGGAATATATTGGACGAGGGCTTTCTCTGTTTGCAGCGGGTTCTTGCTGTTGGTCGTCAGACCCAGCCGTTCGCTCACACGGAAAATATGGGTATCAACCGCCATCGTGGGTTGGTTCCAGATCACCGCGCAGACCACATTTGCCGTCTTACGACCGACTCCTTGGAGCGTTTGCAGGTCGTCGATGTTATCCGGTACTTGTCCTCCATACACATCCACAAGCCGTTGCGCCATCTGTACCAGATGTTCCGCTTTGGAGCGGGGATAACTGACGGACTTGACATATTCAAACACTTCATCACTCGTCGCTTTTGCCAGCGCTTCGGGTGTCGGGTAGGCTTCAAACAAAGCCGGTGTCACCATGTTCACGCGCTTGTCCGTACATTGCGCGGAGAGCATCACAGCTACCAAACATTGGAAGGGGTCGGCAAATACCAACTCACTCTCTGCTACCGGCATGTTGGTCTCAAACCAGGCGAGAATATGTTCAAACCGCTGTTGCTTGTTCATAATAGGTGCGACTCAGGAATTGCAAGAGCATCGTAGCTTGTTTCTGTACGTCCGCCGTTTGTTTGGAGATCTCGCGTTTCTGCAAACGCAGCATCATGATTTGGTAAAGCAGCGTCAGACATGCCTCGACATCCGACATCGTCGGGCGATCGGTTTTGGCTTTGAGCAGGTTGAGCGATGGCTGTAACTGCATCATCGCGGCGCGGTAGAGTGCTTCCTCGTTGAGGATCTCCATGTGCAGGTCTTCCATCTCTTCGAGAGCGTTTTGGGCTAAAGCCAGATGTCCGCCATCCATGATGCCTTCGCGGTGCATCATCTCGTTGATTTCGCTCAATTCCGGTGTCGCATTCGCGTGTTGCGGGAACGCACGGAGATAGTCCTCCATTTGCCATAAGTAGAGGATGTACTCGGCTATATTTTCTTTTTTACTCTTCATCGTCGTCAAAATCGATTTCGTCTAAGTAATTGTCGGACATGAATACCTCGATGTCACGGCGATCTTTCTTGGTGGGACGTCCGGTTCCTCGATCCCGACCACCGTTACCGGCGAGACGCGCCAGTTCTAATAGTTCGAGTTGTTCGGGTGTCGTACAATCGCGTAGGTATTCGGGGACCAGTTTGGCTCCAAGTCGGTTCTCGCTCAATTGGAGTACTTTGTATGTATAGGTAATCGGACCCTTACGTACCGTAAAGGTGTCGCCTACTTTGAACGTCCTACTTGGCTTCAACTGCACGCCGTTGATAGCGACGCGTCCGTTCTTACAGGCATCGGCAGCGATAGAACGGGTCTTGTAGATCCGCATCGCCCATAAATATTTATCGACTCTTACTTCCATCATTCCATCATTAAGCGAAGCGGCTCATTTCATCATTTATTATTGTATTGGTTCATGGTGCGGTCGATGCCTTGCAGGCAAAAGCTCGGGATGATCTCCGAGGTCACTTTGAGCCGCTCGTCAATCTGCTTCTTCTCTTCATCGGTCCATTCACCGAGCACGAAGTTGATCTGTGTCCCGCGCGTGTACTCGTTTCCTATACCGAAACGTACGCGTGCGTAGTTCTCCGTACCCAACACCGATTGGATGTTACCCAGACCGTTGTGCCCACCGTTGGAACCTTGCTTGCGGATACGGATCGTTCCGAAAGGCAAGTTGAGGTCATCCACGAGCACCAGCATGTTCTCTACCGGAATTTTCTCCTGGGCTAACCAGTACCGTACGGCGTTACCGCTGAGGTTCATATAGGTAGAGGGCTTGAGCAATACCAACTCAGCATTTTTGACGCGGCAACGGCCGATGAAACCGTACCGCTTGTCTTCCCACTTCACCTCTTTCGACGCGGCAAACGCATCGATCATCATAAAACCGATATTATGGCGGGTGCCTGCGTACTCGTCACCGATATTGCCTAAACCGACTATTAGATATTTCATATCTAATTGTTTAATGTTGAATGTTTAATGTTTAAAGAATGAGCGGAGCATCTATGACACTCCGCTCCTCTTTCATTCATTAATTCGTTAATTCCTTAACTCCTTAATTAAGCAGCTTTGCTCTGGCGTGTTGCCTTAACCTCAGCGACGCAAGCGTCAGCGGGGTTAACGAAGCACAAGCCTTCTACCTTCACGTCAGCAACGGCGATCTTCTTACCAAGACCAAGCTCGGTAACGTCGATGTTGATACGATCCGGGAATGCGGTGTAGATACCTTTTGCTTTGAGTTTGCGCATGTTCTGAACCAACTTACCACCGGCTTTCACACCTTCTGCAAGACCGTTCAGTTGGATAGGAATCTCAACTACTACCGGCTTCTTCTCATCTACTGCTAGGAAGTCGATGTGCAGTGCCTTGCCGTCGATCGGGTGGAACTGAAGCTCCTTAACGATTGCTTTGGTCTTGGTCTCACCTACCGTCAGATCAACGATCTGGGTGTCCGGGCTGTAAATCAGCTTACGTACATCGCCGGCTGCTACTGTGAAAGTAGCGTTGATGCCACAACCATAAATGTTGCAGGGAATCAGATCCTCTGCGCGGAAAGCCTTAGCGGCTTTCTTGCCGTACTCGCTACGCGGAGTACCTACTAATGCGAATTCTTTCATTGTTTAAAATTTGTTTGTGTTACTTAATACCGAGTATTCCATCACACTCGCTCCGCTTTTGCGGAAAAAATAGGCCGCTTATTATCGCAGCCTTTTGTTGTCCACCGAGGAGTCGAACCTCGCTTCTCGGAACCAAAATCCGGTGTAATACCGATATACGAGTGGACAGCACTTTCGAAAAAGCGTGCAAAATTACTACAAAAAATTCAAATACGCAAATATTTTGGCAAAAAAATTCAATTTTGTGTGCTTTTTTACCTTTTTTCGGCAAGGAATCGTTTAATCAAGAATGTTAGGAAATACGGGAAAGTATAGAACGCACCATTCCAACCGATGTTCTTATAGCCCAGTTTGATGCCATAGTGTACATCAGGATATGAATCCCATTTGATAAGGTTGTTCAACGAAGCAGTTGCTCCATCTTTGGCTTTGACTTCCACCGGAATCAGCGAATCGGCATCACGCACAAAATAGTCCATCTCCAACGAAGGGTTATCGTGTCGGTAGAAATACAACTGCTCATAACCGGACTTACGCAACATTTCGCCTACTACATTTTCATAGATGGCACCCTTGTATGTGCCGAAGTTCTTGTTAGCGCGCAAGTCCTCCTGTGCCTCTTTGTCCAGCGATGCAATAAGTAGGCCGGTGTCATGGTAATACAACTTATAGTACTCCGGATTATAGTTTCCTTTCAGCGGCAGTTCCACGTTATTCAAACAATAGCATACGTTAATCACTCCTGCTTCTTTCAACCTCTCAACGGCTCCGATGTATTCTCTGTTGCGTGCGCCCTTAGCGATTTTGGAGATTTGGTATTTCTTATTATCTTTAGCAAGGAAGGTAGATATATGGTTATATACCGCCAAAATCTTGGCCTTGTCTGTCTCCTTGGCGTACTTAGTGATATCTTCTTCGTAGTCCTTGAGCAACTGGCGTTGCAATTTGAGCGTACCCTCAAAATGTCCGTTGTCGATGTACATCTTCACTACTTCCGGCATACCTCCGAGGGTCATATAGTCGCGGAAAAGATCCATCATTGTGTCCATCTCCAATTGCGAGAAAGGTTGCAATGTGATCATATGTTGATAGAGATCTTCTACTTGCTCGCGTGAGTAGCCTTTTGCCCAAAGGAATTCCTCAAAGTCCATGGAGTGCATTTCGAAGTCATCCTTGAAACCTACCGCATTGGATTCAATCTCTTCATAATAGATGCCCATCAACGAACCGGAACAGATGACGTCATAACGCCCATCCAAGCAGAAGGATTTGAGTGAAGTGGCACAATCCGGGCATTTCTGCAACTCATCAAAGAAGAGCAGCGTCTTATTGGGGATGAACTTCCATGAAGGCTCCAGGAGGGATATATTTTTGATGATAGTATCCACTTCATAGCCATTATCAAAAATCGCTCGGAACTTCTTCTGAAGTACAAAGTTAATCTCAATAACCGACTCATAGTTCGCTTTGCCGAAAGCCCGGATAGACTCCGTTTTGCCAATTTGTCGTGCACCTTTTACAATCAAAGGTTTTCTCTTTGAGCTGTTCTTCCAATCTTGAAGATATGTATCTATCTTTCTTTCAAGGAGTTGCATACTATCAAATCACATTTTTAGATATAAAAACAACCAAAAAATCACATTTTCGGCATATAAATTATGCCAAAAAATCACAAAATCCGTTGCGAAAGTACTGCTTTTTTTTTGACATACGCAAATATTTTTGCACTTTTTTTCGAAAAACGTTATTTTGCTATCGTAACTTACTACTTTTGCAAAAAAAATGACGTGCCGCTTTTCACAAAGTAGCACGTCTCGAAAAAACTTTTTCTAATACCTCACATAGCGTGAGTGTGTTTTTACTCAATCGCCGAAGCGGAACTGATTGTACCTGCACCGGAGGTTGTGTTAATCGTCAAAGACGGATTCTGCATGATACCTTCCGAAGAGAGGTTGATCATTTCCGTGTTGGGGGCAATATAATTACGTTTCATAGTTGTGTCCTCCTTATTTTACGATTTGACCTTGGAGGTTGAATACCTCATTACCACGGCGGATATAAATCTGACCGTTCTCAACGAACTTCACTGCCTTTACAGTAGCTTCTACATTGCTGACCGCTTCTGTTTGCTCTGTTTCATGGAAGACCATGCGGATACGTTGGGGAGCTGAAGAAGAAGCAGAAACAGGCAGATAAGCCTTTCCGGCAGGGATGTCTTCGGTACCTACGTACTTCATCAACTCATTGCCGTGCAAGCAATAGATAGCATCTGCGCTGATGTCAGCAACGGGCTTGGCAGCTACAGCACCTACGAAATCATTACCGGTAACGTCAGCTGCACTTGCATCAACGCCTACGTTGTAGTAGAAGGTCTCAGCGGTCTCAGCGGAGTTCCACAGGATAACACCTGTATTAGCCGGCACTTTCGTACCCACCTCAACCAAGTCCAGTTCGAAGGTAGCAGGATTAAAATCGCCCTTATATGCCTTCAAACCGCCCAAGAACTCAACGTCCTCGCTCGAAGCGAACGAGCAAAAACCGTACGCATTGGTGGTAACTTTGTAGAAATGAGCTGCATTGTAGAACAAGAAGAAGCGACCTTCAATAGTAGCATTTGTCTCTACTGTACAGTTATAGGTATCCGTTTCAAGACCGGCAACGCCTGCTTTATCAACGGTTTTGGTGTCTCCTGTCAACTTATCGTACAAAGTAATCGTACCATAATTTGCTTTCAACTCGAAAGACAAAGAGGTTGATTCATACGTCTTAACCACCAAGGCGGTATTCTCCATGTCTTGAAGATACAGCTTCTCGTAATTTACGCCATTCAAAACGGTGTAAGCACGAACGGTAGCGCCTTCCAAATTGGCTACGGCTGCACCCCAAGATGCCTCGTCGGTCAACTCAGGAGCCTCTCCAAAGCGAGATGTATATGTGTCGTTATTACCATCTGTCAGTTTCAGTGTAACGACATTTTCCCATGTATAGGTTGCAGCAGAAGCAAGAGCCGCAAACATCAATACGATGGATGATAAAAATACTTTTTTCATTGTTTTTATTCCTTTTGGTGTTTAACAATCTATTTTGTTGTTTAGAATGGCTTGTTTCGACCCGGAGCGAATCCGCCGGGGAGATCACCCGGATCTCCCCCTGCTTTATCTTCACTCGCCATCAAAAAACCCATTGCGCAAATCTCTGTTACGTCAATAATAGGATCTTGATATTGCTTTTTCATATTCTATCACTTAACGATTTGACCTTGCGCATTGTAAACAGCGCCATTCTTAATGATATAGAGAACACCATCTTTCATGAACTTCGTGCTCATTACTTGGCTGTCCTCAACCGCATCAATAGCGGTCGAAACTTTATTTACTTTAATTACTTGGAAGCGAGCATCGTTCTGACCTGCTTCAGCAAAGAAGTTATAAGTTTTACCGTTCTCCAACTCGATGATGGTGTTGTTCTCAGTATCAATCAAAGCGTAATCCAAACCATTGTATTTAACGGTCAGCGTGTAAACACCCGATTTAGCAACCTTAACGCCGATGTTCATGCCCTCTACATAGTCGCTTGCTACGGTAGCCTGAGCCTCATCAGCTGCTGCATAGATGGCAACATCCTCTTTCATGAACTTAACTGCATCGTAACCATTATCAAATGCGCTGCTGAAACGGTCATCCTCAATGAATTTAACGCGGTCGTACTCTACACCTTCTGCGTCTGTAATCGTCATAGACAGATAATTCTTCTTTGCTGCAACGCGGCGTGCAGGAGCAGGATTACTCAACTTTGCTATAAACGGATCATATACGTTGCCTTCATAGTCAATAGAAGCAACTTGCGGAGTGTTGCTACCAAGGTACAACATGAATGCCTGCATCGGAGCTACTTCCGTAAATTCTGCATCACCAAACTCGAACTCATCCAAACCGATAGAAGCCCAAGTATAGTTATCATTTGCCTGAGCCTTGTACAGATAGATAGTCGGTTTAATATCCGTTCCTTCATATCTGCTAGCGATGCTGTCTAAGAAACTTTTAATATCAATAGGAGCGGTGTACGAGTTAGCGTACGGGTTGAAGCCACGGTTGAATTTCATCTCGCCGTCAGCGTTACCCATCAAAGCGCCCGTGAACTCATAAGTAATCTCGTCGCCCTTAGCGTTATTGGAAATGAGGTCGTAGCAAGCGAACGGACCAGCGGTAACAAGAGGCAGTGAACCACTTGAAGGAATTTCTGTCCATTCAACTACATCACCGGAATGTTTCCAATCATCAGCTTCATAATCCCAGTTCGTGATATAGGTCTTAGCAGAAGAAGTGGTACCATATTTAACATCAATACCGGTGTTATAAGTCGGCATACCGAAACGTTGGTGAACAACCTTGGAGCCATTCTTGTACGACTTCGAAGTGAAGCGGAATGTACCAACAGGGTGCTCGTCACCATAGGTGTTTACATCCGGAGCGATCAGCACAACAGCAGAATTCTCCTCAGAAGCCTCAATTACGATATTCTCGGTACCTTGGATCAAACCATTAAGAACCAGTGAACCGCCTTCCTCAACAACAACAGCTGCATTCTCGTGCGCAACGATACCACCGTCACCGACAGTCAGCACGCCACCATCTTTTACGGTAAGCGTAACTTTGTCAGTCATATCAACGCGATAAACCTCAGCAGCACCATCATCAGCAACCACAACGCTTACTTCCTCTGTGCCGTTACCGATAGTTACGCTGGTTTGCTCATCCGGCACAACTGTAGCTGCCTGAGAGGTAGTAGACCAGTCAGCAGCGGTATTCCAGTTTACATCATTAACTGCGGTAGATTGTGCTTCAGTAGTCTCCGGAACGATAGAATAAGTACCGTTTGCGTTAGCTACTTGCTTGTAACCGTCTGCGATGAGATATAAATGACCGGTTTGCTGCTCTTCATTCTCATCTGTGTATGTATACTCATACTCTTGATCCATATCCAAATTATATGTACCACCTCTTAAATCTGCAGCAGTAAAGAGCAGTTCTCCCCATGGCACAGTTTGTGTATCTGCCATGTTAGCAGAGATGCAATTCAACGAATAACTACCTCCCTTGATTGTCAATTGTGCTCCATATCCCTGTACTGCTTCAATTAATTCTGGACAGCTATAAATACCATCATTTACAGTAACGGTGGATGCGGGATACATATATTCAACTATACCACCTTTGCTATCACCTAAATCTTTCGGACAAGAGTAAGAACAGTTATTTATTGTTACATCATTAAAGTATCCTTGTGCGCGAACAAGGAATTGACGTGCATTGGGGTTTGCAGAGCCATCTGCATTAAACGAAACACCAGCATAAGTTCCACCATTGATGGTAAGAGTATTCTGTTGACAAGTAGTATTCATTACGAAACATGCAAAAGACTCTGTTGCACCAGCAAAGTTATTGTGACCAAGAACATTACAATCGTTGCATACAAATGTACCACCAATACCCCAGATGTTAAATGCGCAACGGCCCTTGAAACTAGTATTCGATGCAGTAACCGTTGAATTTTCCATGCTTCCGCTAATATTGTTGATATTATAGAAGAAACCTTGAATTGTAGAATTGTTGATAGTAATCACAGAATTCGACAAACGTCCCATGTTGACACCGCGGGAATAATCTGAATTTACACCTACTGTTTTGCGATCAAAAATCGTAGGATCCGAAGGTGTTCCATCTTCTGCATAAGAAATACCATATTCAGAATGAACATGCTGGATGGTAGAATTGTTAATAGTCAAAGATACATTATCAAGGATAGCAGTTCCACTTACAAATAAATCAATACCACGAAGCTGTGCATTGATGGTTACATTCTCAAGAGTAACATTTGCATTAGAAACACTAATATGCAGACCACGACCAGCACCGACTTTTGCACCGTAAATAACAACATCTTCAAATCTAACAGCTTCTGAAGTCGTTACTTTGAATACATAAGTGTCGGTAGTCTTTACATAGTGGCCTTCACCTTTTAGAGAGATACCTTTTGTAACATTAAGAGCAGTCGCACCTGCATTAATGTTGTCGGTCAGTGTGATTTCACCTCCGGCAGCGAGAGCGGCTTGCAGTTCAGCAAGATTGCTGACATTGCCCGCGAACGCCATAACGCTACATACCAGCGTCATGAGCGGAATTAAGAAAAATTTTCTCATTTTGTTTTAGTTTTTAGTTAATACTTGAGGGTTACCCCTCGTTAATTATACATTGTTTTTGTTTTGTCTGTGGCTGGCATATGTGTACAAACAAAAGCAACAACCCTTTCGAATTGTTGCTTATAGAAATGATTTCAGTGATGAATTATTCGCCTTGGAATAGTTCCTTATGCGTGCCTGTGTTAGTGAGAAGTAATGTTAGTTTTTTGTCATTTTGCATCCAAACTAACAACCAATCCTCTTCTATGTGGCACTCCCATAGTCCTGCATATTCATCGCGAAGCATATGCGGTTTGTATTCTTCTGGTAGCGTACCATCTTCCGATAATAGGCCAACGGCTTCTTTTAGAAGTGCCATGTCGCGACCTTGCTTCTTGCAATGTTTGACATCTTTGTCAAACTCCTGCGTAGTACGAACGGTGTACATAACTCAGATTCCTAAGGTCTGAAACATCTCGTTCGTAGAAGACCATGTACGTACACGACCAGCTTCAATATCATCAAGCGCACGGTCGATTGCGTTCTTCTTCTCTATCTCAAACCCAAGCGCTTTAACAACGGCTTTGAAGCGTTTGGCTTCCAAACGCGGTACATGAACAGTCATTCGCTCATATTGATTTAGTGCTACTGCTTGCATATCTGCCTCCTTTCGTTACCTTTGACGCTGCAAAGGTACAACAAATTTTTGAAATAGCCAAATTTTCAGAGTAAAAAATCAACTTTTTGTTATTTTTAGCTCATTTCTATAAGTACACAATATGTCAATGTTCATTTGCCGACTTTTTTATAACCTCCGGCTCGGTTAATTATAAATTGGTTTGTCTTTATTAGTAATGCCTTACTCTTATCGTTCACATCCCATAAGCGGCTGCATAGGTGCGAAATAGGATACAAAAAGATATAAAAAACAAAAATTTCGCACCTATGCAAAAGCCGTTGTCTTTCAATAGGACATACAACAAAAAAGCGGGACCCTGCCGACTGTGTTCCCGCTTATGGATGTATATACATCATAAAAAAGCGGGACTGCAATCTTGCTGTTCCGCCAATCGAGGCTCTGGTATTGCCTTTTTATCCAAACAGCAACACCGTAGCCCACGCCGTACGTATTATATATTTTAACAAGGTACACGCATACGCGCGTACGTATATATACATACCATAGGCATCTTAGTGTCGCAATGTCTTGGATAAAAATTTTGAAATTTACCAGATTTCGATTGACCAAAACAAAGCGCGTAAGACGCTATTTATCATGTCCTGTATCCCACCCGCACTTATTGGACATCTCCCCGACGTGAGCATACAAAAATATACGAACTCACGTAGTGCATGTATGAAATACGCCGCAAAATTACACAAAAAAAATGACATACGCAAATAATATGTCATTTTTTTTCGAAATATTTTCGTTTTTTTACCGAAAAACGTTATTTGGATTACCGAAAATTCATTCACGCAGATCATTATTGATGATACGAGAGTACTTCATCTTCGTCTTGCACGGCATCTATCAGTCTGCGAACAGTATCTTTACGAATCCAAAGCATTGTTACTAATACCACAACCGGAAGCAAAGCTACCCAGTTGGGATAAAGTATCAAGAAAAAATTCTGGGACAATCGAATCGCATAGTACATCATGATCAGATAATACGTTCCGGCAGCAAAGGCGGTAATGGAGCTAATGAGGATCCGAAGCCTGTGGAGCGGATAAAAAACGGTACAACCAATACATCCGATCAAAATCGCTAAGGCTCCATAGAATAAACCTTTGACAGACATCGTCCACATCAGTTTATCTATACCGGTAGCCATTTCTATATGATGCACTTCAAACGTGCGCGTCGTCATGACATAGGTTCTGGTGTTCTCTAAACCCTTCTCGTCTATAAAATTGAAAACCGGCTTATTGAGCAAAAGGATCGACGAAACGATAGCGAGAACAAGCCGTCCCCACTTAAGAAGAAGTCGATGTCTCTTATTTTTATTCTTATTCTTTCCTGCCATATTTTCTGTTTCATAAACAAGAGAGTCAGCTCCTTTAGTTTCAGACTCGTTAGTTATCTTTCACCAAAATATTTGCATATGGGTGTCGTTTTACTTTGCGATCACCAAATAGTAATTCTTCTTCCCTTTTTGGAACAAAAGATACTTGCCGTTGAGGAGGTTGGCGTCCGTCAGCGGAGTGGACGGATCGGTCAGTTTCTCTTTGTTGAGAGAGAAACCGTTAGCCTGAATCATCTTACGTGCCTCACCTTTGGACGGGAAAATATGTGTCTTCTCTGCCAACAAATCCAAGGGACCGATACCGGCTTTCAACTCCTCCATCGGGATCTCGTAACTCTCTACGTTCTCGCCGAAGATTTCCATGAAGCGTTCGTCGCTCAGTGCACAAAGGGTCTCGTGCGTCGTGTTGCCGAAGAGGATGTTCGTCGCCTCGATGGCTTTGTTATAGTCCTCTTCGCTGTGGACCATGCAGGTGACTTCTTTGGCAAGACGTTTCTGCAGGATGCGCAGGTGCGGCGCTTCTTCGTGCTCTTTAATCAGCGCCTCGATCTCTTCGCGGCTGAGGGAGGTGAAGATCTTAATGTAGCGTTTCGCATCGTCGTCGCTCACGTTCATCCAGAACTGGAAGAACTTATACGGACTGGTGTATTTGCGGCTCAACCATACATTACCGCTCTCGGTCTTACCGAACTTACCGCCGTCCGCCTTTGTGATCAGCGGGCAGGTGAGAGCAAAGGCCGTCTTGCCGTTCATCTTGCGCATGAGCTCGATACCCGTGGTGATGTTTCCCCACTGATCCGAACCGCCCATCTGCATGAGACAATTCTTATGCTCGTTGAGATAGACGAAGTCGTAGCCCTGCAGCAACTGGTACGTGAACTCCGTAAACGACATGCCCTGGCTGAACTCGCCGTTGAAGCGCTTCTTAACGGAATCCTTGGCCATCATATAGTTGACGGTAATCAGTTTACCGATGTCGCGCGTGAAATTAATAAAGGTGTAGTCCTTCATCCAATCGTAGTTGTTAACCAGTTCGGCTGCGTTGGGCGCATCGCTGTTGAAATCGAGGAAATGCTCCAACTGCTCGCGGATACATGCTACGTTGTGGCGGAGAATCTCTTCGGTGAGCAGGTTACGCTCCGCACTCTTACCGGAAGGATCTCCAATCATACCGGTTGCACCGCCGATGAGCGCAATCGGTTTATGGCCGCAGGCCTGCAGGTGACGCAGCATCATAATACCACACAGGTGACCGATATGCAGACTGTCCGCCGTGGGGTCTATACCTACGTACGCGGTGGTCATCTCTTTCATCAATTGTTCCTCCGTTCCGGGCATAATGTCCTGTAACATCCCTCTCCAACGGAGCTCTTCTACAAAATTCTTTGTCATAGTTTTTTGAATTAGCGTGCAAAATTACAACAAAAATTTGAAATACACAAATTTTTTGCAAAAAAACTGCACCCCTTGAGGAGTGCAGTCCCAATAGAGATTGTTTATATAATAGATTTGTGGGAGATCGTCTTTAGTTTTGATTCAAATTTGCGCACAAAAGTACTGCTTTTTTCTAAAAAAGCATTCGCAGAAGGTACAAATCGACTCTCAAATCGTACAAAAGTGTTATTTTTGCTGATTTTGTTGTCGATATTGGAGGGGAGTGAGACCGGTGAGGTCCTTGAAGACGCGGTAGAAGGTTTGGTCAGAAGAGAAGCCGCTGAGGGCGATGGCATCGGCGATGGCATCGTGGTCAGAGGTATATTTGGGATCGCGGAGCAGTTGTTGTGCATGCTCCACGCGGTATCGTGCGACGTATTGGGAGAAGCTGTAACCGGTACAGCGGTTGATACAGTTGGATACGTAGGTGCGGTTGGGACCGACAGCGGTCGCGAGGTCTTGAATAGTGAGATGAGGATTGGTGAAGAGTTGTTGCTCGCGCAGTGTCGTGCTAATCTTATACATCAGGGCATCGGTCTCTTCGGTGGTCGCACGGTCTTCGGTTGTTTCTTCTTGTGTGATGGTTTCCTGCGGCAAAACGGTATGAGCAGCCACATATCCGAGGCTGAAGAGAAGGACGGACATCAGGACCGCAGGAATACAGACGAGTATGCTGTCGTTAAAAAACTCACGTCCGAAGAAATTGAGAATCATCGATACGGCGGCTGTGATGGCGAAGAAGAGTAGCAAGAGATGAGCGGGTCGCAGCAGACGACTTCGGTCATCCGAATAGGTGTTATCCATTCGTTGTTGCGTGTTGCGTATCAGACGGTATCCGCGAATCAGTACCCAGATGACTTGTGCTGCAAAGCATATACGTGCCGCCAAATGAATAGGTACGTTGAACGGGAAGAGGATTGTTACCAGTACCGCAGGAAGGAGAAGAAGCAGGACTTCGTAATCGATCTTCGTGCGCGTGAGTGCGCGCAGGTACGCATAATATAAAGGATATACGCACAGGTTGACGATCAGGTAACTCCATTCGCCGATGAAACTCGGACAGTCGGAGAAATAGAGCCAGTGATCAGTATAGAGGATCGTTGTGGCAATATAGAAAAGCGATATCGTGCCCACTATACGCGGCTCGTCTTTTCCGCGGAACAATCGCACGACAAAGAAGATTGTCCAGAAGAGGCAAACCATCATCGGCTGCGAAATTATCCAGTTGTATAACAAGTTTGGCACGGTATTTGTATGTATATGATTAGAAATTCAAAAAGACACTAATCATTAGTGGTACATAGAGATTGTTTGTTATTAAAAGTAAGGCTACCGGGAGGCAGCCTTACTTGCTTTACTCGGTCACCTTGCGGTACTTGCCTTCGATGAGGAGCATGCCGGGGAGAATCTCACCGCCGGCGGTCTTGACGAAGGTGGTGTAGGGCAGGGTGGCGCCGTCGGCTTCCTCAAGCACGGCGTTGTAGCGGTTGTCCCAGATCTGTCCTTTCTTAGGCTTGACGGTTGCTACATATTTGTACTTGGTCTTGCCTGTTTCGGGATCCTGGAGACGCTGTACGACCTGGAACTTGGATGTCTCGGAGATACCTTCCTTCATACCGATCTTGGCGGCATAACCTTCCACTTTCCCGCGTTCGTTGGTGAGAACGGAGTAAACCGGGGTCTTGACCTTGAAATCCTCGTACTTTTTGGCGAGTGCGACGATGTTCTTATCCATCGAACGGGCGCATATCGTACGGACCAATTCGGTACGCGAGTATTTACCTTTGAGCACGGATTTCTTGTCGAACTCATATTCGTGCGCGACGTATTTGAGGCGGTAAGTCGTCTCGTCGTTGAGGAAAGCGCGTATCTTCTCCGGGTCGGGCTTGCCGGTATAGTGGTAGGTATAGAAAATCGCGGCGATGGAGTCATTCCACTCGAGCTGGTAGAGGTACGAGTGAGTCTTGACCTTGAAGCCCGTGAAACTGTCTGCAATCTGTCCTGCCGCTTTAGCCAGGTCACGTCCGCCGGTTCCACCGGTGAGTCCGTCCAAGATACCTCCGATGACGCTCATCGCGGCCTTGGCGGCTGCGGCTTCCTGCTCGGCGGTGATATACGTGATATCGTTGACGAGCACGAAGGTGTTATGGAGCAGCTCCTCACCTGCATCAGAGAGGGACGCAAGTCCGCGGGTGGTCTGGAGAGCCAGTGCTACATCGACATCGTTGGCGTTGTATTGTCCGCGCGATTGGATGAGCTTGGTGTTGAAAGTGGCTTCCTCGACCGTGCTGCCGGTGAGACCGAACCATTTGGCGACCATGTATTTCGCCATTTGCTTCTGGTTAAGCAGATCCTCAGTGTGTTTGGCGTTCTTCTGCAGTTCCTGTGCGGTCAGTTGGTGACCGTAGGTGGCTTTGAAATAACCCGAGTCGCGGCGCTGGAGACCCCAGATGGAGCGGTTGTTGATGATCCTCATTCCGGCGATAGTGTGGTCATCGTACTTGTCGGGGATAGGCAGGGAGTCAAAGGCTTTGTAGATCTCGCCGCCAAACTCATCCTCCGGGTGATAGACCAACATCGTCGCCAGCGAATTACGACGGTATTCCAGATTGCTCTGCGCCTGTGCGGCAATGACCGCGCAGACACAAAGCAAAGTTAAAAACGTATTACGCATCAGAGTAACGTTCTGAGGAATTCAACATTGGTTGTTTGGGTCGGCTGGTGTGAACCGTAAGCTACACCAATCTGGCGGGTTGCCTCGATACGCAGTTTCTCGAGGTCGATACCGTCCTGGTATTTCTTCATCTCGAACTTCCAATCGTCGAGTACTTTGCCTTTGATCTCTTTGTAGAGCTCCATCGCCTCGCCGTAGCACTTGGCGTCCGGGAGGATGTTCGCCAGGTACTCACCTGCAGCGTACGCACCGACTTTGTTCTGCTCGGCAGCCCAAGCCATCTTCGCAGCAGCAAGGTTGATGTTGCATTGGTTGTCAATATACGCCTGATAGATCTCCTGACCTGCAGCAAGTGCGGCATCGTAGTGCTTGGACTGCTGCGGAATGAGCATTACCCAGTACATCGCCTCTTCGTATTGTTTCTGTGCGGAGAGGAACTGTGCTTTCTTGATGATGGCTTCACCCTCGTGGTCGTAGTACTCGATGATCTTGGTCTTACCCTCGTCCACGAATTTGGAGATGGCCGGTGATTGGAGCGGCATGTGGCTGATGGCGTTGAGGTAGCACTTGTTCTCTGTCTCGCCCAGACCGTTGACGGTCATCGAGGTGGAAGAGAAGATGGTCTTTGCGTATGCATCAACGATATAGAGGTTCATCTCCATTTTCTCGCGGATCTTCATCGGAGGTCCGGGGATGACATCTTTGTCAAGCGGTGTCGTGGTGACGGTGAGGATGAACTGGCCCATATAATCGAGACCGGCTATACCGTTGCGGGTAAGCAGCTGGGTGAGCTTGTTCTCCACCATCGCTTTGGCGCCTTGCGGGAAGGACTCCTGGTCATCCAAAGCGTACACGGAGATAGGCAGATATTGCGTCTCTACCGCCAGCATAGTTGCGCTCATGAGCGCCGCTACGCATATAGAAAAAAGCTTCTTCATATTATTTCTCTCCTAAAATAATCACTGCGCGACCAAGACCTTTAACAAGGACTTTGGACGGGATGTTATACGGTTCTTTCTTGAGTACTTTAGCAAGGCTCTTGGCGAAAGCATTGGCATCGATAGCGCGTCCGCGTTCGTCATAAACCGGAATACGCACCTGCGTGAAGTTCGCTACGTTCTCCGAAGCGTAAGGCATGGAGAAACGACCCTGAACGGTGTTCTTCTGCAACCAATCATTGATGATATCTATGAGTTCATCGTCTCCGAACTCGGTTTCAAGATCCACACCAGCGGCATTGTTGGCGAACACTTTGATGTCGATGCTGATCTCACGACCGATTTGTTGCATCTCTTCGAAATGAGCCTGCAGACGGTTGTTGAAATTGTCCATGTTAGCCACGATCGCCTCTTCGAGCAGCACGTCCACGTCCGCCGAGAAAGAGGGAGCACCCGTACCGGCAGCAGAGCCGATGGACTTGGCAGTATATGCGTCGCGGCCCTCAAGGATGTAAGACAGAGAGTGTTTCGGACCCATGTCCTTTACGTCCCAACTGAGCTCCAGAATGATATCGCATTTCGCCGTACGAGCTACCTCATCCAGCGGAGACTCGGACAATTCATTACCGGCTTTGGAAGTCGTCAGGTTGTCCTCCATACGACGTTGCTCGAGGTTCTTGAGCTCTTGCTCTAAACTCTTCAGGGGGAACTGACGCTCTGCCATGAGGTCGTTGATCTTGGCAATCGCCAACTTGAGACCCATGTTCTCCTGAAGCGCTTGTTTGTAGTTGGGCACCTTGACGGTCGTACCCATGTTCTCTACTTCGGTATAATAACCGTTGGATATGCACCATACGTCTGACGGAATAACCATCAGCTCGGGTTTCTTAATCTGTGCACTTGCCATCAGCGCTACCAGCGCCAATGCGAGGGTGAATAATGACTTTTTCATATTAATATCTTCCTTCCATTGGAATTATACCATCCATTCTTAATCTTTTCTGCAAACCTGCACGATCTACGGTAACGGTCACGGATTCAACCATCTGGCGACCGTCACGTTGGTAACGGGTGGAGCCGACACGTTTGTCCTGGAGGCTGGCGTATTGGGTCCATGCACCACCGTCGCGGAAGAAGGCGTTGAAATAGTCCTCATGTTTCTCGCGTGCGTTCTTGTCAAAACACAGCGGTTTGAGGTCGGTTATACCGTTGCTACCGGCTCTGACGCCATCGAAGATCACTTCCTGTACGGCTTTGCGTTGACCGTCTGTGAAAGCCAGTACGGCATCTTTGGCACGTACCTGTACGCGGATGACGTAACTACCGTCGTAGTTGGCGCTGAGCACAACACTCGGCTTCTCATAGTAAGCCTGTGAGCGTCTGGGGCCGCAAGAAGCAAAGATGATTGCTACGAATGCGGCAAGGAATATACTTAACTTTTTCATAATTAGAATCCTGAATTAAGTCCACGAATGACGCCGGCAGCTTCGAGGGCGCGGCGCAGATCGTCTTTGCGAACGCTGACCACGCAGCCGACTTTATACTCTTTTCCTACCTTGGTAGTCTCGGTGGTACCGCTCATGATCGAAGCGTATTTCTGGAACTCACCGCCGTCTGCGAAGAAGCTCTTGAAATACTCCTCAAACTGAGTCTCTACACCGGGAGAACTGGCCATAGGACGTTGCGAAACGCAACCCTGACCACCGCCGTATCCTTTGAAGATCACACCGTGTACGGCATTCTTACGGCATTGGTTTTCTGCTACCGATGCTTTCTTACTATAGGTCCAAACCTTCACGAGATAGGTGCCCTGAATAGCATTACCGGCGCACTCGATCTCATAGCGGAACTGGTCCGTGTCTTTGTTGGCCTGTTTCTGACGAAGGCCTGCACTCGCCGGCACGCAGAGTGCTACGACGAGGAGAGAGAGAAGAAATTTTTTCATTGGTAATTGGTTATTTATGATGGATAAATTTGCAAAAAACGCGTATGCCGTTTTCAGGCACACGCGTTTTCTGAGATTAGTAATTAAAATTTGTAGCGTATACCTAAACCGAGACGGCCACCGATTGCACGAGGTTGTGCATATGCCATCACGCTGACCACAGCCAGAACAGCGATTAAAAGAATTTTTTTCATCTCAATTGATCAACCTAAATTTAAAATTCTTAATTCTAATTCTTAATTACTTGTTCAGCGCCAGCGCTACGTTAACAGCGCAAGCAACGGTACATCCTACCATCGGGTTGTTACCGATACCGAGGAAGCCCATCATCTCTACGTGTGCCGGAACGGAGCTCGAACCAGCAAACTGTGCGTCGCTGTGCATACGACCGAGCGTATCCGTCATACCATAGGAAGCAGGACCTGCAGCCATGTTATCCGGGTGCAAGGTACGACCGGTACCACCGCCGGAAGCTACGCTGAAGTACGGCTTGCCGGCCAGGATACGCTCTTTCTTGTACGTACCGGCTACCGGGTGCTGGAAGCGGGTCGGGTTGGTCGAGTTACCGGTAATGGAAACGTCAACGTTCTCGTGCCAGAGGATTGCTACACCCTCGCGAACATCGTCTGCACCGTAGCAGTTCACTTTCGCACGCGGACCGTTCGAGTACGCTTTACGACGAACCTCTTTCAGCTCACCGGTAAAGTAGTCGAACTCGGTCTGTACATAGGTGAAACCGTTGATACGGCTGATGATCATAGCAGCGTCCTTGCCAAGACCGTTGAGGATGCAACGAAGCGGGTTCTTACGAACCTTGTTCGCCATCTCAGCAATCTTGATAGCGCCCTCAGCAGCTGCGAAAGACTCGTGACCTGCCAGGAAAGCAAAGCACTGGGTCTCCTCGCGCAGCAGACGAGCTGCCAAGTTACCGTGACCGATACCTACCTTGCGGTCGTCAGCTACGGAACCCGGGATACAGAAGGCCTGCAGACCGATACCGATAGCCTCGGCAGCGTCAGCGGCGTTCTTGCAACCCTTCTTCAGAGCGATAGCCGTACCTACTACATACGCCCATTTGGCGTTCTCAAAACAAATACGTTGGGTCTCCTCGCATGTCATATAAGGATCGAGGCCGTATTGCTCGCAAATCTGGTTTGCCTCCTCGATGGAAGCGATACCGTTAGCGTTCAGAGCGGCGAGAATCTGTTTCTCGCGGCGGTCTTGCGACTCAAATTTTACTTCACGAATCATAACGTCTCCTCCTTAGTTTTTGCGTGGATCAATCGATTTAACTGCACCTTGCTCTTTGGTCGTGCGGCCGTACGTACCGGTTACGCTCTTCAGCGCCTCGTCTGCCGGAACACCCTTCTTGATGGCGTCCATGAACTTACCCATGTGAACGTACTCATATCCGCAAACCTCATTGTCCTCATCGAGGAACTCCTTGGTGATGTAACCTTCGGTTAACTGCAGGTAACGAACGCCTTTAGCCTTGGTCGAGTAGAGTGTACCGCACTGGCTAACGAGTCCCTTACCGAGGTCTTCCAGACCTGCACCGATGGTCAGACCGCCCTCCGAGAACGCACTCTGCGTACGTCCGTAAACGATCTGCAGGAACAACTCGCGCATCGCCGTGTTGATAGCGTCGCAAACGAGGTCCGTGTTCAGCGCCTCAAGAATCGTCTTGCCCGGCAGGATCTCAGCAGCCATAGCAGCCGAGTGGGTCATACCCGAACAACCGATCGTCTCAACGAGCGCCTCCTCGATGATACCGTCTTTTACATTCAGACTCAGCTTGCAGCAACCCTGTTGAGGTGCACACCAGCCGATACCGTGCGTCATACCCGAGATGTCCTTGATCTCCGTAGCCTTCACCCATTTGCCCTCTTCGGGAATAGGTGCGGGACCATGCTTCGGACCCTTAGCCACAACGCACATTTCTTGTACTTCTTTCGAATAAATCATGTGTTTAATTATTTGTTTGTTATTTTTGATTTGCTTTTTCTGTTTGTTTTTTCGTTCAAAACATTTTGCGTTGCAAAATTACTGCTTTTTTTTGATATATGCAAGTGTGCACGCGTTTTTTCTTAGAAAAAATGTATTTTTGTAGGATTAAATTTGCATATTTCAAAAAAATATTGTATCTTTGCATCGAATTTCCAAGGCTCCGTTTTTTTTTCTTCATTTACCCCACATAGGTAGCCAAATCAGACTGGCGAGACACTATCGAGAGAGAATCGGATCGGAGGAATCTCGTAGGCAAGAAGGAGGCATTACCTATCTAAACAACTACAAAACCCTCCGCGGCTTCGTCATCGCCGCCTACCGTCAAAATCTATGAGGGTGTGTCAAAACTAATTGGCACACCCTCATTTCGCCTATTCTCGGAAAACTGTTATTATTTTATCATGTAGCGCACATTGCGCTTGTCCTTGCTATTTTTTTGTTGGCAAGCGACGATGGTTTATGCGGCTGTGCCTATCTCATAGAGATATTCGGGAGCCAAATCAGCTCCGTTAGCCCATTCGATAGTAATTGGTGTGAGCGCATATTGGATAAACTGCTCTTTGTCGCGCAAAGAGCCAAATACCTCACCATGAAGAAGAGGTTCTAAATCAACTACCTTGTGCGCTCCATCACTGAAGGTAAGCGCCAAACGATAATCGCCTTGATAATCAACATCTTTTACGCGTAACATAACTTTTCTATTTTAAAGGTTCTATTCTTCCTATTTGTTTGCCCTCCTGGGCTTTCTCCCACAATGTAAGAATCTCTTGTTCGTGCAAATCAATCCATTGATTGACTTTGCTGATTACTTTTGCGGGAGCCTGACCATCTACAACTCGATCTAAAACACTGATACTGCATTCATAATTGCCATAAGTAAAATGCACATGAGGTGGGTTATGGTCTTTCCAATACAAGCAGATGATAATTCCGTAAAAACGACTAATCTCGGGCATATTTTTCCGTTTTAATGATTTTGCGTTGCAAAATTACAACTTTTTTTGCATATATGCAAGAAAAAAATGCACATTCATACAACAATGTGCACTTTTTCTTAATTTTGGGACTTTTTTTGACTTGCGGTGTTGCGGATGACCATCTCTTGCCCAATGTAAATGTAATCTAAATAAACCAACGCAAGAGATTAACTGTCCAATAATTCCCAATAGTGTTCAATCTCAGTAATCAAGTTTTATTACCTGTAATGTTTTGTTATTTGCATTATATGTGAACTTGACACGATCTCCAATTGATATATTTCCCGTCATGTCCATTTGACTTTCAGGTATCCAAGCTGGACCATCCTCTTCGAACATGAGTTCAAATGTGGAGATATTAGCTCCTATTCCTCCCCACTCTCCGACTGTCCAATATTCTGTTGTAGTTCCGATTCTTGTCAATCGATCATATTGCCAATCTTCATCCAAACCAGTCCCCCATGGATGTTTGATGTAGTATCCATCGAATGGCTCAACTAGTGAAAATTGAGCACCGGCTACCGTTTCTGGTGTCGTATTATTGTAATTAATCAGTTTAGCATGATGTATCATAACTTTTGAACCAACTTCAATAGTCTCTGTTATAGTACTATTTTTGACGCGCCATGCAGTAAAACCATATGCCCCCATATATAGTACTGGATTGTCATTTATTTTGAACGACTGATTGGAATATGTAGTATTGTATGTTTCGCGTATATATGTGACATAACCAAAAATATTGTATGTCCCTGTGTCTCCAACTTGTGCAAGTTGTGTTGCTTCAGATGCTAAAATGTATCGAACTCCAGAGGGATCTTCAAGGGTTATTTTTCCTTTGCTGTCATCGTACACAAACACAACCTCATCTCCTATATGTATTCCTTTCGATGCAGGAATAGAACTAACATCAATATATGTTGCGCTACCATCTATTTTCTTGGTATTTATATTAACTCCAATACCACCCCAATAGCCAGTATAGGTGTATCTGTTCGTGGATTCTTTTTTCATCGGTTGCCAAGTCCAATCTTCATCATTTCCAGAACCCCATGGATGCTTGATGTAGTAATCTGCTTTGGCCTCAATATTAAAGAGGAAAAGAATATCGTTTACTCCTTCATGAATAATCTCTTGCTTTACATCTGTGTACTCTTCGCCATCTAATATTACGTGACCTGTATAACGCATGCTATCTCCAACTTTGCAATCGTGGGTATTTAGATTATGAGCAAACATTCTTTTTATACTTGACTGTTCAATGTATTGGATAATATTATTTCCATGCGCAAATACATTTAAGATAGGACGAGTGAAACTTTTACATGGTGTAGTAATATGTAAATAATAAATTTGAGGAATAGCAAACTCTAAATCTAACTTATGAAACCCTATTCCCTTTTCTGTCGTTGATTGGCAAACGCAATGACCAGCAGCATCATAAACAAGAACAGAAACTATACCAGATTCTTCCATGTAAAATAATGCTTGTGTAGTATATCCATTTGTTGTTACTACAAAATCATTATATTCTAACACATTATCTATCACCTCTGCATTGTTAATCTCTATTGTTAAAGAAGCTTCAGTAACTGTATCTGTCCAGCCTTGAGTAAGATCTTCAATTATGACCTTATTTAACGTATAAGCCAAATCTTCATCAGGATTATAGCCGGTAAAATTAATAACGGCTGTTGATGCAAACATGGCAACAACCATTAAATTGAATTGGAAAAGAAGAAGTGTTTTTTTCATAATTTTTGTTGGCGGTTATATCCCATCGCCCCCTCGGTTTAAAATTAGTATTAGTATTGTTAATTATATACAAAAAACGTGAGCCAACTGCTATTGGTTCATTCGGGCTACCACACCCACACTATCCAATATATGCAGAAAGCTCACGCTATAAACGTGAGCGTTTCGCATTATTCTCGGAATAGTGTATTCTTTTGTGGTAGTTTGAATGAATCCTCAAATAAAGCAAACGCTTATTTTATCCATTAGCGCACACTTGCGCCTGTCCTTGCTGTTTTACGTCGGCAAGCGACGATTATTATCTTATTGATTCAATAATTGTTTCCGTCCATTGAGGGAATGTTTCTACATATTTCTTGGCAAACTTACCATCAACGGTGCGGAATAATAATTGTGCGTTTTGATTGTCTATGGAGTTGTCATAGAAATACGCTCTATCTGCAAAGCCGGCTACCTTTATGGCATTGATTATCGCTTTCTCATAGTGCTTGTGCCATTTGACGGATATGAGCAAAATAAGCAGCATGAGCGCGGTCATGGCGTTCTTTCGCTTCAACTGCAACTTCGTGCATCAGTTGTGCCAATTGCTCTTCGGTCGGCTCCTGATCAATGTTTATGAAACGGTAATCATTCATAATTCTAAACCTTTGCGGCTGCAAAGGTACTACAAAAAAATGACATACGCAAGTTTGTATGCCATTTTTTTGTGATTTTTTACTCCCAGGGCAAATTTTCAGCCCTGTCGTCTTTGTAAATGAGTCGTATCGTGTCGCAGACCCCTCGTGGATTCCTTAATAGCGGTCTTGTTGAATAAAAACACTCGCCAGTAATCTCAGGTATCGTCCTGTTCAGTTTCATCTGCCGGCCGATCTCGTTGCCCTGACCCCAAGGTGTCTTTGCACTCGCGTTCTCAAGGCGGTAGGGCGCCATTCCGATATATAGACGGCAGCTGGTCCCTTTTACTTCGTTTGCCCACCAATGCGCCAAAATCTCATAATCCGCGACCTTCTTTCCAATCTCCCAGTACAACTGCGGTAACACATAGTCGATCCATCCTTCTTTTATCCACAGTCGAATATCCGCATAGAGATCATCATAGTTGGTGATTCCCGCTTGGGTGGCACTACCCGTCGAATCGACAGACGCGTTTCGCCAGACACCGAAAGGTGAGATGCCAAATTCCACTTCCGGCTTGCATTCTTTTATCGTCTCACTTATCGCCTGAATCGCCAAATTCACATTATCCCGTCTCCAATCACGTATATCCTCAAATCCCCGCGGATGTTTGGCAAAAGTAGTGGTATCCGGAAGGGCTTGTTTGCCCTGCGGATAGGGGTAGAAATAATCATCCATGTGAATGGCCTGAATATCGTACCGATCGACGATATCCTGTACTATGGTACAGATCCACTCGCGGGTAATGGGAAGTCCGGGGTCAAAATACCACTGTTTGGCGTAGCACCAGAACCACTCGGGATGACGTCGCAGCAGGTGGTTCGGAGCGAGAATGGAGGTGTCCGTTTTTGCGAGGTTAACGCGGTAGGGATTCAACCAGACATGCACCTCCATATTGCGTTTGTGTGCTTCGTCGATGGTCCACTCCAGCGGGTCGTAAGTCAGAGGTGCTCCCTGCGTGCCGGTGAGCCAATGAGAGCTTGGCTCCAGTTCACTGAAATAAAGGGCGTCGGCAGTAGGACGAACTTGGAAGATGACGGCATTGATGCCGAGCGATTGGAGCGAATCCAGAATCCAAATCATCTCTGATTTTTGCATCGAATCATTGCCGACAGCCTCCACCGACGGCCAATCAATATTCGCCACCGTGGCTATCCATGCGCCGCGAAAAGAGATCTCGGCATTTGCCGAGAGCGTTGCGAATAGCAGTAATATGGTTAGGACCTTTTTCGTCATGTCGTTATAACGTCATGTCGTCATTCTTTTATCTGGCCATTCTCTACATGGAAGATTTTGGCATCAGGACCGGGTTGGATGATGTCGGTCAAGTGTTGGCGGTCGGTGTCGGTGATGAAGATCTGCCCGAATTGTTCGCCTTGCACCATCGCCACAATCCGCTCCACGCGTTCGCTGTCTAAGCGATCAAAGATATCGTCCAACAACAAAATCGGTGCCTCACCTGTTGTATCGGCTAAGTACAAAGCCTGTGCCAGTTTCATAGCCAGCACAAACGTGCGTTGTTGTCCTTGACTGCCCACTTGCTTCAACGGCCATTCGCCCAGCCGCATATCGAGGTCATCCTTATGCGGCCCCTGACTCGTCCATCCTAAGATCAGATCGCGCTGACGGGTTTTGATATACGCTTCGCGTAACTCGCGGTTCTGGAGTTGGGAAATATAGTGCAGCGCAGGTGTTTCAGCAGAACCGCTGATGACCTTATAAACCTCAGCAAAATAGGGCTCAAACTCGGAAAAGAACTCCGTGCGAGCGCGGAAAATATACTCCGCCGGTTCTATCATTTGCCATTCGAGCACCTCGAGCAGGTCGTCGGGTGGGGTAGCCGCATCGGCATATTGTTTGAGCAGCGCGTTGCGCTGTTTCAGCAACGCGTTATATTGCGCCAAACAATCCAGATATTTCCGATTCCGCTGCCCGATGACCACGTCCATGAACCTCCTTCTCTCATCAGAGCCTTCTTCAATCAACTGGTGATCGGCGGGGCAAACCATGACCAGCGGAATAAGTCCGATATGGTCGAGTAAACGCGGATAGTCTTTCTTGTCCTTCCGGAACTGTTTTTTGACGCCTCGACGGAGTCCGCATGAGATGGTAAACTCATCATACACCCCTTGCACCATCGCCATGTCTTCGCCGTGCGTGATATTGAGCGAATCTTGGGAGGTATAGGCGGATTTGGTGAAGGACAGCAGATAGATGGCGTCCAACACATTTGTCTTGCCCTGACCGTTGAGTCCGACGAAGCAGTTGAGCTTGGAACTGAATTCCAGACTCGCCTCGCGGATGTTGCGATAATTCAATATGTTCAGGGACTTAAGCATACAGTTCGACGTCTTCTTTCGTGATCGTTGCTCCTGCCAAAATAATCAAACGCTCGACCACATTGCGGAGCTGACGTATATTACCGGTCCAATCTCTTGATTGGAGGGCTTTGATGGCATCGGGTTCAAAAGTCTTGACTGCGATACCTTGTTCGCCGCAAATCTGCTCGCTAAAATGGGCTACGAGCAACGGGATATCTTCAATACGGTCATTCAGCGCCGGAACGGCAATCGGAATGACATTGAGTCGGTGAAAGAGGTCCTCGCGGAAATTCCCTTCTGCGATCTCTTTTTGCAGATCTTTATTTGTGGCAGCCAGCACGCGGACGTTCACCTTGATGGCTTTGTCGGAACCGACGCGAGTGATCTCGGATTCCTGGAGCGCGCGCAACACTTTGGTCTGGGCGGCAAGGGACATATCGCCTATCTCATCGAGGAAGAGCGTACCTCCGTCGGCCTGCTCGAACTTACCCGCACGGTCCTTGACGGCGCCCGTAAACGAGCCTTTCATGTGTCCGAACAGTTCGGATTCAATGAGTTCGGAAGGGATGGCAGCGCAGTTCACCTCGATCATCGGAGCATTGGCGCGTGCCGAGCCTTCGTGAATGAGATGGGCTACAACTTCTTTGCCGGTACCGTTAGGCCCGGTTATGAGTACGCGCGCCTCGGTTGGAGCTACCTTATTTATTATTTCGCGTACGCGCATAATAGCGGGCGATTCTCCGATCATGGTTGCTCCTTTCGCTGCTACGCGTTTGCGCAGTTGCTTGGTCTCCTGTTTGAGGTTTTTGGACTCAAGCGCGTTCTTGGTCGTAATCAAGATACGGTTGAGGTCGAGAGGCTTGAGCAGGAAGTCGTATGCTCCCATCTTAAGAGCTTGTACAGCCGTTTCTACGTCACCGTGACCGCTAATCATGACGACAGGTATTTCGGCTGTTTCTTCTCCTTCTTTGAGGGCTTTGAGCAATTCGAGTCCGTCCATCTCGGGCATTTTGATGTCGGAGAAAATGAGGTCGTAGGCTTTCGCTTGCGCCATTTCGAGACCTTGCTTGCCGTTTTCGGCTACTTCCACTTCGTGCCCCTCGTCTGCCAAAATTTCACGGAGCGTGTTCCGAATACCTCTTTCGTCGTCTATAATGATGATTTTTGCCATAAAATTACTTAATCTTCCAAAAAACGCTGCAAAGATACGAAAAAATTTGCACATATCAAAATAATTTTGTAATTTTGCAGCGGAAATGATAAGTAAGTAACATATTATGTTATACAACATATTTTAATTAACAAAATTCATTTAATTATTAAATTTTTAAAATCATGAAGAAATTCTTTTCTCTTTTCGCAGTAGTATTGTTTGCAATCGCTGCAAATGCTGACGTTTTGTTCCAGGAGACTTTCTGCGCTCGTCGTATTGACAGTAAGACGGGTGAGCCGGGTAGTACTTACATTGACAAAACAAGCCAAGGTTATTGGCCGTATGCAAGTCAGTGGTTTACCGGTTACGATGCTAAAGACGACAAAAAAGTAGAAGGTAACCAGTATGACAATGACTACACGAATGTTACTTCGTATAGTGTATCTGTCCGTGGAAAGAAATTGAACGGTGAAGCAGAAAGCACTGTTGGTTTGTTCTTCGCTATGAGTCCTAACACCAAAGGTGAAGCCATTACAGCTGATAAGAACTTTGTATTGTTTGAGGGTGCGCTGCCTTTGATTCCGGCTGAAGGTGCTTTCTTGATTCTGGATATCTGCTCTTCTGAGAGTAATGGTGGTAACCTGGAGAAATTGGTTGTTAAGGTAAACGATGGTGAGGCATTGGAAATTCCGGCAACGGAGCTTGGTGATAAAGCGGAGACCTCTACGATTTCTCTCCCGTTAGCTGCTGGCCAAATCGAAAGTTTGTATTTGGCATTTGACGAGGTTCCTCAGCAAAAGTTCATCTCTAGAATCGTTATTGATACCGAAAATGCAGATCAGGCTGTTGAGAACGTAGTGCTGACCGAGAAGGCTAAGAAAGTGATGGTTGACGGTGTTATGTACATCGTTCGTGACAACAAAATGTATGACGTTCGCGGTACGCAAGTTCGCTAATCGTCGCATGTCGCTAATAAGTGGGGAGCGCGTATAGCGTTCCCCCTTTTTAGCCCTTAATTAAATAATATCATGAAACATACATTCGCAGTACTTTTTACACTCTTTTTCTGTACTTTTCTCTTTGCAGAAGATTGTCCGTATGCCTATTTGGAAGGCAAGAAAGGTAATGATATTCGTACTGCCCTATCGACTCAACTGAAGAACCATACTGTCCTTTCGTATAGCAGTGTGTGGGCAAGTGCTACAGACGCAGATGACCGTGGGGATGGCACAAATAATATTTGGGATATGTATTCCAATTGTATTTTCTCCAAGTACGATAAATGCGGTAGTGGCGAATCAGAAGATGATTGCGAATGTTACAACCGGGAACACAGCCTTCCGAAGAGTTGGTGGGGTGGCGGTACGGATGAACCGATGTATACTGACCTGCATCATATTATTCCTACCGACCGTTTGGCAAACAGCCAGCGTTCGGCTTGGCCTTTAGGCGAGGTGGATGATGTACAATGGACGAACGGCTCGTCCTATCTGGGCTACGGTACGTTTGGCAATAACAGCACCAATCTGACCTTTGAGCCCGCAGATGAGTACAAGGGTGATTTTGCGCGAATCTATTTCTACATGGCAACCTGCTATATGGATAAGAATTTCACACAGGGTGGTAAAGGAATCAAAGTGTTTATGAGTGGTACGGCGAATTTTAATTCGAAAGCATTGGATCTCTATTTGGAGTGGCATCGTAATGATCCGGTGTCGCAAAAAGAAATTGCACGTAATAATAAGGTTGCAAAGAAGCAAGGCAACCGCAATCCTTTTGTGGATGAGCCGGAGTTGGCGGAATATATATGGGGTAAGAAAAAGAATGTTGCTTATTCCTGTAATGGACAGCAAGGTGTGGAGGATATACATGTTTCTGAGCCTGCAGCCCAGAAAGTGCTCAAAGACGGCGTACTCTATATCGTACGCGGTGAGCATGTTTACACGATTCAAGGCGTAGAAGTACGCTGATTAATAAGCAAATAATGACATACAATATGAAAAAAAGTTTTGTATCTATACTCGCGCTATTTTTTGTGGCGCAGGTAGGGTGGGCAGAGGGCATTGAACCCTCTACTGATTTAGCAACGTATTATGCTTCCATAGATGGCAAATCAGGGGAGGCTATCCGTTCGGCATTGAGCGAGAAGATTCGCCCTCATACAACGGTATCGTACGACAATTTGAAGTACCTTTTTAAGTGGACAGATACCTATGATAATGCAGGTCAAACCATAGATGATATTTATTCGTTCTGCGATCCTGCTTACACGGAGAGTTGGTGCTCGGGCGACTGCGGTTATAACCGTGAGCACTCGGTGCCCAAGTCCTGGTTCAATTCCGCTACGCCGCTGTATAGTGACGCTTTCCATCTCTATCCGACAAACTGCTATGTAAACAGTTATCGCGGCAATGAACCTTTCGGTGAGTGCGCCAACGGTACCAAATGTACGACGCACGGTATAGATGCGAAAGGAAAGAAGGGTACCAGTACGTTCCCGGGATATAATATCTCCGGTGTGGTCTATGAGGTTGACGATGAGTTCAAAGGCGATTTGGCACGTACGTATTTCTATATGGTAACCTGTTATATGACGTCTAATTTTACGCAGGCGGAAGGTGGTCGTGTGATGTTCACATACTCGAATGGTACGGCTCAACTTACCTCGTATTCGATAGATTTGTTGTTGAAATGGCATCGTGATGATCCGGTTTCTCAACGTGAGTTGGCGCGTAACGAAGTCATCTATGGTAATCCCATCTATAACAAGTGCAGTTATAATCAAGGCAATCGAAATCCTTTTATAGACTATCCAGAATTGGCTGAATATATATGGGGAACAAAGAATACTATGCCGGTTGCTGTTGCGGGGCTTGTTACACCATATGCAGGAGGTTCTTCTGAGGAAACAGTAGTTGTTACTGTCCGTGAAGAAGAATGTGCCGCGCAAATAGTTATAGAAAACGGACAACTTTATATCCTTCGTGAAGGCGCTGTTTATACGATTACAGGAGTGCGCGTGAAATAGGGTATTTTTGCTAAGTCAAGTTTACAAGGAAACTTTTTCGGTGGAGAAAGTTTCCTTTTTTCTTGCATATATCAAAAAAAAGTAGTACCTTTGCAGCCGTTTTGTGAAAATCTATGAGTCAAGATCAACGCGCACATATTATAAAGACAGCCGGCGAACTATTCTTTCGCCTCGGTATTCGTTCCGTTTCCATCGATGATATATGTCGTGAACTCGGTATGTCCAAGAAGACTTTCTACGTCTATTTTGCGTCCAAAGATGAACTGATCGAGCAGATGCTGCAGGCCAATTTGAATTACATCAGCGGAAAGATGGAGGAGTTGGCGGCGGTAGGCGATTTTCGGTTGATCGTGAAGAAATTTATCAAGCGTCAGGAGGCGGAGAAGAACGATGTGCGTCGTGTACCGCAGTTGGTGTATGACCTCAAGAAATACTATCCCCGTCAGTTTGCTGATTTTCAGATGAAGTGTTTTGAGACGCAGAAGAACTATCTGATGCGTTATCTGGAGATGGGAGTTGCGTAGGGGCTTGTGCGCTCGAATCTGGATATCGAACTGACCGCAGTGCTTTTTGCGAAGATACACAGCGATGCGATTCGTGATATTGAGGTGATTGAGGCGCATAACCATAATATGCATCAACTCGGACACACCGCCATGGATATTTTCGTTCGCGGCGTGTTATCCGAAGAAGGATTGAAATTGTTTGAATCAGAAAAAACAAAATAATGAAGAAGATTGTATTTTTTATTATGGCGCTCGCGATGAGCGCTACGATGATGGCAGAAGACCATGTGATGGCGGCTACGAAAGGAAGTAAGCCGTCAGATGTCAGCAGTCAGCCTACATCCCTGAGTCTCAGCCTCAAAGAGGCGCAGGACTATGCGGTGAAGCAGAACCGGACTCTGAAGAATGCATCCTTGGCGGTGCAAGAAGCCTATGCGGCGCGCTGGCAGACGATTGCTGCGATGCTCCCGCAAGTGGATGGTAGTTACAGCTACAGCAACTATCTGGGCTACACGGCATCGATGTCCATGCCGACCGGTATGCCGGCTCCGAATGACACCAGAACGATTGATATCAACATGCCGAACGTCGGCGCATGGGGTATAACGGCGTCTGTGGGATTGAATGGTCAAGGTATCGTCGGTGCGCTGCTCAATAACATCGCCATCGACATGAAGAAGATAGCGTTGGAGCAGAGTGAGAGCCAGTTGCGCGGAAGCGTGATGGGCAGTTATGTGAGCGTGCTGGCCTTGCAGAGTATATCCGACCTGCTGGATTCGAGTTTGGTGAATATCCAGGAGTTGGAGACGATCACGCGCTATGCCGTAGAGGCAGGTGCAGCTGAGCAGACCTCCGCTGACCAGATCCGCGTGCGCGTAAATACCATAAAGAATAATATCAACGCGCAGAAGCGTACGATCGAGTTGGCGACTAACAGCCTGAAGGTGTTGTTGGACGTACCGGTGGAGACCGAACTGACGCTCACCGAAGATCTGGCAACCGTACTGGCGCCGGATCGCGTGGTGGCTTTGTTGGGAGAGAACTTCATTCTGGAGAACAACCTGAATTATCAGTTGCTCAAGAAGAATGTGGAGTTGGCGCAGAAGAACGTAGCGATGGCCGCTGTGGCGTATGGTCCGACGGTCAGCTTGGCGTATAACTACACCGATCAGCATTACTACGGCGACGGCGGTATGCGTATGACCCCGCCGAACGTGGTGCAGGTGAGTGTGCGTATGCCTCTCTGGTCGTCCGGTAAGCGCGCTGCCGGCGTGGTGGAGAAGAAGATCGCACTCGAGGAAGCGAGAAACACCCTCTCCGAGACAACCGATAACCTCGCTATTCAGTACCGGCAGTTGTGCTTTAACCTCACCAACGCCTACGAGACCTATATCAACGAGAAAGATAATATCGAGGTGTCGCAGCGCGTCTTTAACTCCGCTACGGAGAAATTCAAATGGGGCGCGTCATCCAACCTTGAACTGACGAACGCATCGAACGATTTGATTAATGCCCAGAGTACCTATGTCCAGGCGATGCTGGAACTCGTCAACGCGCAAGTCGAGTTGGAGGAGTTCCTTAATAACTAATTACGTCATTACGAAATAATTAAATATCAATAATATGAAAAAGAATTTTCTTTACATTTTTGCCGCGCTGGCGCTTGTGGGCTGCGGCAGCAAAGAGACCTCTGTTGCGGAAGAGGAAGAGCGCGTGGAGCAAGTGCGCACCATCGTTCTCCAACCCCGTGAGATAGAGCGCGAGATCTCTGTTTCCACTAACCTGCAAGGCTACCTGACCCAGAACGTGGCTCCTTCGCTCACCGGTAAGATCGAGCATATTTATTGCGAAGTGGGAGACCGCGTATCCGCCGGAGCAGACTTGGTGCGTATGGACCAGACCCAGTACAAGACCACCAAGATCTCCATGACGAATTTAGAGATTGAGAAAAACCGTGTGGAGCAGCTGCTCAAGACCGGATCGGCTACGCAACAGCAGTACGACCAGATTACTACCCAGTATAACTCTACCAAGGAGCAACTGGAGTTCCTGGAGCAGAATACGTACGTCAAAGCTCCTTTTGTAGGTGTCATTTCGGCGAAGAACTACGAGGATGGTGAACTCTATGGCGGACAGCCGATACTGGTGCTTACCCAACTGGACAAACTCAAGGCCTTGGTAGCAGTACCGGAGACCTATTTCCCGCGTTTCAAAGAAGGAATGAAACTGAGCCTTACCTCGGAGATATATCCGGACAAGGTCTTTCCTGCTACGGTGGAAATTGTGTATCCTACGATTGACCCTTCTACGCATACCTTCCAATGCAAGATTGTGATTCCGAACACGAAGAACCTCCTTCGCCCGGGTATGTACGTGACAACAACCATCGGTCTGGGCAAGGCGAACGCGATTGTAGTGCCCTACCAGAGCGTAGAGAAACTCGTCGGAGCCAACGACCGTTATGTGTTCGTCGTGGAGGACGGACGCGCCAAACGCGTAGCCGTCACCCTCGGTCAGCGTTTCGATCAGGATATCGAGATCATCGCGCCTGAGATTAAAAAGGGCGTTGAGTTTGTCACTACCGGTCAGCACAAACTCGTGGACGGCGTCAAAGTGAATGTAGTGGAATAATGTCGTCATAACGTCATGACGTCATAACGTAATAACGAAATTTCTTATGAGCATCTATAAATCAGCAATCCAAAAACCGGTGACCACCGCCCTCATCTTTGTGGCAGTCATTGTCATCGGTGTCTATAGTTTCATCAAACTGCCGATTGACCTGTTCCCCGAGATGGATCCGCCGTATATCACCGTCATGACCACTTATCCGGGCGCGTCGGCATCTGAGATAGAAACGAACGTGACGAAGATCATGGAGAACGCCCTGACCTCCGTCGATCACCTCAAGCATATCACTTCGCAATCGAAGGATAACATGTCTCTTGTGGTTCTGGAGTTGGAGTGGGGTGCGAATATGGACGAAGCGGTTAACGATGTGCGTTCGTACATCGATATGACGAAGTCGAATTTGCCGGACAACTGCGGTACGCCGATGATCTTCAAGCTCTCGACGTCCTCTATGCCGGTATGTATGTACTCCATCACGGCAGACGAGACCTACCCGGGTCTGGACAAGATCCTCAACGACGAGGTCATCCCGCAACTTAACCAGGTGGACGGTATCGGTAATATCTCCCTCTCGGGTGCGCCGGACCGCTATGTCTATGTCAATATCGACCAGCAGAAACTGGACGCCTACGGCATCACGCTGGAGCAAGTGGGACAGGTCGTTTCGGCGAACAACCTCAACCTCTCTTCGGGTACGATCAAGATGCCGCAGGAACAATACCAGATGCAGGTTCGCTCCGAGTATATCGAGTCGTCCGAGATCGAGAACCTGATGGTGACCATGACCCCGGCCGGGCAGCAGGTCTTCATCCGCGATATAGCGACTGTCAAGGATACTATCAAGGATCTGACCCTCGATGAAAAAACCGACGGTCGTGAGTCCGTATGTCTGTTAGTGGCCAAGCAGACCGGTGCCAATACCGTCAAGGTATGCCGCGATATATACGAGGAACTGCAGAAGATCCAGAAGCAGCTTCCGGCCGACGTCAAGATCGAGCAGATCTACGATAGTTCGGAGAATATCCAAAACTCCATCAACTCCCTCGAAGAGTCCATCGGCTATGCCCTGCTCTTCGTCGTGCTCGTCGTGCTCTTCTTCCTCGGCAAATGGCGTGCAACGATTATCATCGGTATCACGATTCCTATTGCGCTGATCGTGGCGTTCATCTATCTGGGCCTGGCGGATTCGTCGCTCAATATCATCTCGCTCTGTTCGCTGACTATAGCGATAGGTATGGTCGTGGACGATGCCATCGTCGTCTTGGAGAATATCACTCGGCACGTGGAACGTGGCGAAGATCCGCACGATGCCGCCATCTATGCTACCAACGAGGTCTGGGTGTCGGTTATCGCAACGACCCTCGTGCTGGTGGCGGTGTTCGTGCCGATGACCATGCTGCCCGGTATGGCGGGTATCATGTTCAAGGAGCTGGGATGGATCGTTACCATCGTTTGCTGTACATCGACCCTGGTCGCTATTACCCTCACTCCGATGCTCTGCTCCAAGCTCCTTAGAGCCAAGAAAGTGCACGTCGATGCAGATGGAAACCTCGTCGACGACGAGGCAGGGCAGAACAGCTGGTACGACCGTACCGTTGTGCGCATGCTCGATAAGATAGATATGTATTACGCCAAGTCCCTCGGATGGTGTCTCAAACATAAGGCGCTGACCGTCCTCATCATCTTCGGCACCTTCGCGCTCTCTCTGCTGCCGGTCTTCACCGGACGTATCGGTTCGGACTTCATGCAGGAGCAGGATAACGCCAATCTCTCCGTCACCGTCAAACTCCAACGCGGTACGCGTATCGAGGAGACCCTCAAGACCGCGCGTAAGTTAGAGACCCGATTCATGGTCCTCGTGCCCGAGATCGAGCTTATCTACACCTCTGCCGGTTCGAACGATGATGCGACCATTGCCGCGCTCTTCTCTTCGACGATGAATAACAAGATCTCCATGACCGTCCGTCTGCCTAAGAAATGGGAGCGTGACCAGACTATCTGGGAGATAGCCGAGATCCTCCGTCAGGAGATGGCGCGTTACCCCGAGATCGTCGAGTACCAGTGTCAGGTAGCTTCGAACGGTCCTGGTGGTGGCAGCAACACCGTCGATGTGGAGATTTACGGATATGATTTCGACAAGACCTCCCAGCTCGCGGAGCAGACCCGCCGTCTTTGCATGGCTTTGCCCGGTGCGCGTGATGTCAATATATCCCGTGAGGACGACCGTCCGGATATCAAGATCACTGTCGATAAGGAGAAAGCTTCCCGTCTCGGACTCTCTTCGGCAACCGTCTCTACATACCTCCGCAACCGCGTGGCGGGTATGAACTGCGGTTACCTCAAGGACGACGGCTCCGAGTACGACATTGTCGTTAGGCTCCGGGAGGAGGATCGTAACTCTCTCTCCGACGTGCTCAACCTCACTATCCCTACGCCGACCGGCAAGAAAGTGAAACTCTCCGAGGTGGCGCAGATAGGTGAGTACTGGGCGCCGCCAACTATCGAGCGTAAGTCCCGTCAACGTATCGTCACCGTCAAGGTCACGCCGTATAACACTTCCCTCGGTGAGTTAGCAGGCCAAATCGAAGCAACCGTCCTGCCACAACTCGACCTGCCTATGGGGTACTCAACCCATATCGGCGGTAACTACGAGGACCAGCAGGAGACCTTCGGCGACATGGGTCTGCTCTTCGCACTCATCGTCCTGCTCGTCTATATCACCATGGCGTCGCAGTTTGAGTCACTCCGAATGCCGGCGATCATTATGTTCTCCGTGCCCTTTGCTATCTCCGGTGTCATCATGGCACTCTGGCTCACCGGTCGAAGCCTTGATATGATCGGTGCCTTGGGTATCGTCCTTCTGGTAGGTATCGTTGTCAAGAATGGTATCGTCCTCGTGGACTATATCAACCTCATGCGAGAGCGTGGACACGAGCTCAACGAAGCCATCACGATGTCTGGACGCTCACGTATCCGACCGATCCTCATGACCGCGTTCACCACCATCCTCGGTATGGTTCCTATGGCCGTCAGCTCGGGTGAAGGTGCGGAGATGTGGCAACCTCTGGGTATCGTCGTTATCGGCGGTCTGACCGTCTCGACTTTCCTGACGCTCTACCTCGTGCCCGTCCTCTACGGTGCTATGACCAAGCACGGTGACCGCGACAAAAAGGAAGCCCTCCGCAAGAAATTCATATTTATGGATATAAAGGTTAAAGACGAAATCTCGACATCTCGAGATCTCGAGACCTCGAAAAACTAAAGTATTATGAAAAGCGTAATGATCGTATTTAATCAGGCAAACACGGGTCGTGTGGAATATATGTTGGACGTGTTAGGCATCCATGGCTTCACGTTCTTTGAGCAGGTGCAAGGTCGTGGTACCAACGGCGGTGAACCCCGCCGTGGTACGCACGCTTGGCCCGAGATGAACTCCTGCGTCATCGCTGTCGTCGAAGACGAACAGGTGCCCGCGCTGCTCGAGTCGATTAAAAAACTCGACCTCCGTAACGAAGAAGTCGGTGTGCGTGCTTTCGTCTGGGACATCGTCGCCACCGTCTGACTACTCTTCTCTAAAAAAAAGAAAATCGCTCTTCGGGGCGATTTTTTTTTGCTCCTTCTTGTGTATGTCATTTTTTTTTTGTAATTTTGCACGCAAAATTTTTTTAACGGGATCTATGAAACTAAAACAACTATCTCTTTGTGCAGTTATTTTAATGTTGACTGCGTGTGGAACGGGCATTCCGGAAGCTGTCCAGACTTCGTATCAAACCTTAACGATCAGTAAGAGCGACGTTACGATACCGTTGAAGTACAGTGCGACGCTCAAAGGTACGTCCGATGTGACGATCAAACCGCAGGTGAGCGGACAGTTGATGGAGGTATGTATCACGGAAGGTCAGCAAGTCAAGAAAGGCGACGTACTCTTCCGTATAGACAGTCGTAACGCGGAGTTGGAACTGGAGTCGGCGGAAGCAAATCTGTTAGCCGCCAAGGCCTCGGAGAGTACCGCCAAACTGGAGTATGAATCGAACAAGAACCTTTTTGAGAAAGGTATCGTGAGCCGGTATATCTTAGAGAGCTCGGAGAACAGTTACAAACAGGCGCAGGCATCGGTAGCGCAATACCAGGCTACCGCTAATCGTGCACGCGTCAACCTTAGTTATTGTACGATCACCTCTCCGGTAGCGGGTGTGATTGGTTCGATTCCTGTCTTTGCCGGAGACCAGGTAGATGCCGGAACCTATCTGACGATGGTCAGCGGTAACGCGAAGATGTACGCTGAGTTCTCGGTCAGCGAATCCGTACTCGAAGAGCGTGCCCATGAGGAAGTCAAAAATAATGAGACGATGTTAGCGGATCTTCCGGACGTGACTTTCCTCCTTAAGAACGGCGCAGAGTATCCGCTGAAAGGCCGTATCACGAGTATCACCGGTACGGTCGACCGTACGACGGGTACATTGACCTGCAAGGCGACATTCCCCAATCCGAACGGAGTGTTGTACTCGGGCATTCAAGGTACGGTTGTTATCCCCTTTGATGTGCAAGATGTGATCGTTGTTCCACAGAATGCGATTGTCCGCTTGCAGAACAAGTCTCTGGCGTACAAGGTCGGCGCAGACAGCTGTGTCTACAGTGCGATAGTGGAAACCGTAGGTATAGGCTCGGACCGCAACATCGTTGTGATGAAAGGTCTTGAACCGGGAGATGTCATCGTGACCGAAGGAGCAAACAATCTGGTGGAAGGACAAAGAGTACTGTTTTAAGGTATGAAAGGGAATATCTTCATAGACAAAAAAGTAATGGCAATCTCGATTGCGATTGTCATTATGCTGGTCGGATTTATCTGTCTCAACAGTCTGCCTGTGGAGCAGTATCCGAATATCGCGCCGCCGACCGTAGAGGTGACGACTTCCTATTCCGGAGCGGACGCGAACACCTGTATGAAATCGGTCATCCAGCCGCTGGAGGAGCAGATCAACGGTGTACAGGACATGACCTACATGACTGCTACGGCTTCCTCGACGGGTGACGTGACGATCATGGTGTATTTCAAGCAAGGCGCCGATGCCGACATGGCGACGGTGAACGTCCAGAACCGTGTATCGCAAGCAGAGGCTTTGCTACCGAGCGATGTGCTGCAGACGGGTATCACCGTCACCAAACGGCAGAACAGTATCCTGCAGATTGCGGGTCTGAAATCGACGGACGGCAAGTACGACGCAGATTTTATCTCCAACTATATCGACATCAACGTCAAACCGCGTTTGCTCCGTATCACAGGTGTGGGTAACGTAAGTAACTTGGGAAACACATACGCGCTGCGCGTGTGGTTGAAGCCCGACGTGATGGCGCAGTACGGTCTTGAACCGAACGATATATCCGCTGCAATTCAGGCGCAGAGTTTCGTATCGCCGGTAGGTACGCTGGGTCAGCAATCCGAGAATGCCTATCAGTATCCGATGGAGTACAAAGGTACGCTCAAATCCATCGAGGAATTTGAGAATATTGTACTCCGTACGGGCGAAGGCGGAAACGTGCTGTATCTGAAAGATGTAGCAACGGTGGAAATCGGTGCCAAGAGTTACACGATGACCTCCAATATCGACGGTATGCCGGGTGTGTTCTACCTGGTGAACCAATCGCCGGGCGCGAATGCAACACTGGTGAATCAGCAGATCGATGAACTATACGAGCAACTCAAACCGACCCTGCCGGCAGGATTGGAGTTTGTGACGCTGGAGACCAGTAATGACTTCCTTTTTGCTGCCATCCATAATGTGGTCGAGACGCTGGTGATCGCGATTCTGCTTGTGATCCTGGTCGTATATTTCTTCCTGCAGAACTGGAAAGCCACGCTTATTCCGTCTATCTCGATTATCGTGTCCCTGTTGGGTACGTTTGCCATCGTGCGTATGGCGGGTTTTTCGCTGAATATCCTGACGCTCTTCGCGTTAGTGCTCGCCATCGGTACGGTGGTCGATGACGCGATTGTCGTGGTGGAAGCCGTGATGGCGAAGTTGGAGACCGGTAAGATGAAAGGTGACCCGAAAGCGCAAGCTATTCAGGCGACCCGCGAAGCGATGAGCGAGGTGTCGGTAGCTGTTATCTCCTGTACGCTCGTCTTCATGGCGGTGTTCATTCCGGTGACCTTCATGAGCGGAACGAGCGGTACGTTCTTTACCCAATTCGGTATCACGATTGCCGGCTCCGTAGGACTGTCCTGCGTTTGTGCGTTGGTACTCTGTCCGGCTCTCTGCGCTATCTTAATGCGCCCCAACGAGCCGGGATCAAAACAACGGAAAGGTATCGATTATTATACGAAGATCGCGTATGAGGCCAGTTACAATGCCATCCTCGGTAAATACCAAGGCGCGGTAAAGAAATACCTTCAGCGTCCGTGGTTGTCGTTTGCGTTGTTGGGTCTGGCTGCCGTGCTGTTTGTGCTGTTCATGAAGATTATGCCTTCGGGATTGGTACCGCAAGAGGATCAGGGTGTGATCATGTGCGAGGTGCGTATGCCGGAAGGAGCGACCCTCCATGAGAACACGGAGATCATGAAGCAGGTGGAGGAGAAAGTAAAGGCCATTCCGGAGTTGGAGAGTTACGGTCTATGTAGCGGATACGGTTTGATCTCGTCTGCCGGATCGAGTTACGCGACGCTGATTATTCGTCTCAAAAACTGGGATGACCGTCCGGGCTTCAAGCACTATATCGACCTCGTGATCTATAAGTTCTACCTGGATTGCCAGAGTATCAAGAACGCACAGGTGTTGCCCTTCCAGATGCCGCAGATTCCGGGATACGGTACATCGAACAGTATCGATCTGCAGGTACAAGATAAGAGCGACGGCGACATGAGTGATTTCGGCGAGAAGACGAATGCGTTCCTGGCGAAGTTGCAAGAGCGTCCGGAGGTCGAGAGCGCGATGTCCACCTATTCGGAACGTTTCCCCAAATACAAAGTGCATGTCGATCCGATCCAGTGCGAGCGTGCCGGTACGTCTGCCAAAGCGGTGCTGAACACGTTGGGTGCGTACTGCGGAGGTTCGTATGTGGGTAACTTCAACCAGTTCAGTAAGGTCTATAATATATTGTTAGGTGCAGCGCCCGAGTATCGTTTGGATCCTTCGTCGCTGAACAATATGTATATTAAGGTGAGCGACGGTAAGATGGCGCCGCTCTCGCAGTTTGTACAACTGGAGGAGATTGTCGGTTCCTCGTCGCACAACCACTTCAACCTCTACCAATCGATCTCCTGTTCCGTAACGCCGGGTAACGGATACTCGGAGGCGGAGGCGCATGAGGCGATTGCCGAGGTCTTCAAAGAGACGATGCCTAACTACTGCGCGTACGAGTACGGCTCGATGTCGCGCGAGGTGGAGGAGAGCTCGAAGAGCAACACCACGGTGCTGATTTACCTGATCTGTATCATCCTGATTTATCTCATTCTCGGTTCGCTCTATAACTCTTGGCTCACGCCGTTCGCAGTCTTGCTGAGTGTGCCGTTCGGTCTGATGGGTTCGTTCCTCTTCTCATGGATTGGAAACAAAATGGGTCTGCCGGGTATGGAGAACAATATTTATTTGCAGACCGGTGTGATTATGTTGATCGGTTTGCTGGCCAAGACGGCGATTCTGATTACCGAGTTCGCGAGTGAACGGCGTAAACAGGGGTTGTCTATCGTGGATGCAGCCCTCGAGGCATGTAATGAACGTCTGCGTCCGATCTTGATGACGGTTATCACGATGATTGTCGGTATGATTCCGCTGGTGATCGCCGGTGGTGCCGGAGCTAACGGTAACCGTGCGTTGGCGCTCGGTGTGGTAGGCGGTATGAGTATCGGTACGCTGGCGCTGGTGTTCGTCGTTCCGGCCTTCTTCATCGTCTTCCAGACCCTCGAAGAGAAAATCAGCGGCAGTCCGGTGGAAAAAGGAAAGGAGGAAGAGAAATGAAAAAGTATATCTATATAGCGCTTTGCGCGATGATGTGTTCTTGCGGCGTATATAAGAAATACCAATCGCAGACCGATGTGCCGAACGATGTCTTCGGTAGCGGAGACTCGATTGCTGAAGTTGCTTTGCAAGCGAACTCGATGGCTGAGATATCGTGGCGTGAGTTCTTTACCGATCCGTATCTGCAACGTCTGATCGACAGCGCCTTGGTTCGCAACACGGATATGCAGTCCGCACGTATTGCTGTTGAACAGGCACAGGCCTCTCTGAAAGCAGCGAAGTTAGCCTATCTGCCTTCGCTGAGTCTGAACCCGCAAGCCGGTATCTCCAGTACGATGGGCACGAACGGGGCACTCAGCGGTGCGTCGTACAGTTATAACATCCCGCTTCAACTGGATTGGAACATCGGTATATCGGGTTCTGTAACGGTCAACAAACGCAAGACGAAAGCTCTTTTGGAGCAAGCCAAAGCGTCCCGCGACGCCACGCAGGCGAACTTGATCTCCACCGTAGCACAGGAGTATTTCCAATTGTTGCTGCTGGATAAAGAACTGAAGATTCTCATCGAGACCGACAGTCTTTGGGACATCTCGCTGGAGACCGAGAAAGCCTTGTGGGAGAACGGACAGGCGTACTCGACGGCTGTGAACCAGATGGAGAGTTCGAACCTCAGCGTGAAGACGCAGATCCTGGATATCCAACGCAGTATCCGTTCGTCGGAGAACGAGATCTGTAAGTTGCTCCGTATCACGCCTCGTGCTATTGAGCGGGCAGAGTGGGGGGCGTACGAACTGCCGGAGCGTTTTGGTACAGGTGTACCTGCTACCTTGTTGCAGAACCGACCGGATATCCGTTTGGCGGACCAACAACTGGCGGAAGCGTTCTATAACACCGCTGCGGCGCGTGCGCAGTTCTTCCCTTCGCTGTCGCTGACCGGTCTGTTAGGCTGGACCAATAACGGCGGTTTGATCGTAGATCCGGGTGCACTGTTGATGCAGGCTGCGGCTTCGTTACTCCAACCGATCTTCTCGCAAGGCAAGCTGATTGCCCAACTCAAGATCGCCAAACTGAATCAGGAGGATAAACTGAACGCGTACGTGCAGACTGTCATCAATGCCGGAAATCAGGTCAACGAGGCACTCGCGGATTGTCAGGTAGCGATGGAGAAGAATGAACTCTACCAACGTCAGGTGAAAGTGCTCCACGAAGCGTATGAAGGTACGCACGAGTTGATGAACAACGGTAAAGCCAGTTACTTGGAGGTCCTCACAGCACAAGAGTCGCTGCTGTCTGCCCAACTGAATGAGGCAGAGAATATGTATAACGGAGCAACCGCGCTGATCGGTTTGTATATTGCCCTCGGAGGCGCCGTACAATAATGGTACAGATTGCACATATCAACAAGTCTTTCGGGCCGCAACAGGTCCTCAAAGACGTCACGCTCTCCATCCCGGAAGGGCAGGTCTTGGGCCTGCTCGGACCTAACGGTGCCGGCAAATCGACGCTCATGAAGATCCTTATCGGTCTCTGGAAAGCGGACAGCGGTACGGTACAGGTGCCGGAACGAATCGGCTATCTGCCGGAGAACAACCCGCTCTACGAGGAGATGTACGTCACCGAATACCTGCAGTTCATGGCGCAGATGACCGGGATTCCGGGATCCAGGGATACCGAAACGCTCATCGAACGCGTCGGTCTCACTCCCGAACGCCATAAACATATTCGTGAACTGAGCAAAGGCTTTCGGCAGCGTGTCGGACTTGCACAAGCCTTGTTGGGCGACCCGCAGTTGCTCATCCTCGACGAACCCACCACCGGTCTCGATCCGAACCAATTGGTGGAGATACGTGCGCTGATACGTGAACTGGGTAAAGAGCGAACAGTCATCCTCTCCACGCATATCATGCAAGAGGTACGCGAGATGTGCGACCGCGTCGTGATACTCGACCACGGCCAGATCCGTGCCGACCAACCCGTCAACCAAATAAAAGACTTGGAAGCTCTCTTCCATGAAAAAACCCATAACCCATAACCCGTAACCCCTTATGGAATTTGATATTCGACAACAGATGAGCGAGAAGGAGCAGGACAATGCCCTACGCCCTTTGTGCTTTGCGGACTTCGCGGGGCAGAGTAAGGTAACCTCTAACCTCAAGATCTTTGTGGAGGCAGCCAAACTGCGGGGCGAGAGTCTCGACCATGTGTTGCTTTTCGGCCCTCCGGGTCTCGGTAAAACGACGCTGAGTAACATCATCGCCAATGAGTTGGGCGTAGGTTTCAAAGTGACCTCCGGTCCTGTACTGGACAAGCCCGGTGACCTGGCAGGACTCCTCACTTCGCTCGAACCCAACGATGTCCTTTTTATCGACGAGATTCATCGTCTCTCTCCCATCGTCGAGGAGTATCTCTATTCGGCGATGGAGGATTACCGAATCGATATCATGATCGACAAAGGTCCCTCGGCACGTACGATACAGATCGATCTCAACCATTTCACACTTATCGGTGCCACGACGCGTAGCGGTTTGTTGACTTCGCCGCTCCGGGCACGTTTTGGTATCAACTGCCACCTCGAGTACTACGATGCCGACATCCTTGCGGGTATCGTCAAACGTTCGGCACGACTCTTGAACGTCGAGATCAACGAGAAAGCCGCCGGTGAGATTGCCCGTCGTTCGCGTGGTACGCCCCGTATCGCGAATGCCCTCTTGCGCCGTGTACGCGACTTCGCACAAGTCAAAGGGGACGGAAAAATCGATCTGGAGATTGCCCAATATGCCCTCGAAGCACTCAATATCGATACCTTCGGTCTCGATCAGATAGACAACAAACTGCTACTCACCATCATCGATAAGTTCCGTGGCGGACCGGTAGGCCTCAATACCATCGCGACTGCGATGGGCGAAGACGCCGGAACGATCGAGGATGTGTATGAACCCTTCCTCATCAAAGAAGGCTTCATCAAACGCACCCCCCGTGGCCGTGAAGCAACCCCTCTCGCCTACCGGCACCTCGGCAAAACCCCTCTCTCCCCCGACGGCCAACAATCCATCTTCTGATAAAATATCAAAAAATCCCGCATAAATTTGCATATGTGGGATTTTTTGTGTACCTTTGCAGCCGCAAAGGTTTTTGATATGAGCGAACCATACACATATAATCCCTCGCCTGCTGAAAGTCGTAATATCTTTACAGCCTCTTGTGTAGAGTCGGTAGCATCGGCTTTGCAGCAACCGGCGGACGAGATTTATCGCCGCATGGCGCGCGTGAACCTTATAGATGATTACATTATCCCCTGCTACGAAGTATTGCACAGCGAGAGCCGTGAGAATGTAACAAAAGATATTATCTATACCCTCGAATTGTGGGAACAAAAACAAGGCTTATGATAGAAGTTTATCATGGAGGAACAGAACCGATTGCAAACCCGTTAGTAAGTGCCGGTCGTGAAGGCTTAGATTTCGGCAAAGGTTTTTATGTGACGCTTTTGCGCGAGCAAGCCGAGTTGTGGGCAGATAGAATGGCTCGTCAGCGTAAGGGTGAGAAGATTCTTTCGGTTTATGAATTGGATATAGATGCCATCCGCGCCAACTATCGATATTTGTTTTTCCCGCATTACGATGCTGATTGGCTCAATTTTATTGCCAATAGTCGTACAGGCAAAATGCCGTGGAAGGGATATGATTGCATAGAAGGAGGCATCGCCAATGATCGTGTCATCGATATGGTAGAGGGATATATTGCAGGAACGGTAAGTGCAGAATATGCGCTGCAAGAGTTGAGTAAGCATCAGCCGAATCATCAAATTTGTATTTTGAACCAGCAAGCAATTGATAAATGTTTGCATTTTAAGGAGGCTGTCAAATGTTAAGCGATGTATTGATGTGGAATAAGATAGGTCGTGTCGTGACCCGTATCAGCGAGCGGAAAGGCATTAGCGCCTCTCGCGCGTTTGAGCTATTCTATACCTCTCCGTTAAGTAAGGACCTTCACGATCCTGCGACAGGTTTATACCTAATGGGCGATGAATACCTCGCACAAGCGATTTAAAAGAATGGATAAGGGGTATTAGCTCATCTCACCTCCCTTTCGAGTCCGCTATACTCCACAAAATGACATAAACGAGCGCAAAGCGTTGCGCGATAAAATAACATATTAACAGCATTGGCTATTATTCGCGTTCGAGAAAAAGGTCCGGAAAACTAATTTCTTAACAGAATTAGAAAAGCCAAGTTCATGGAAGTCACGGAACTTCCCAACAATCACCATTAGCACAGATTTTCTGTGTGGGTATATCTATGGTGATTGTCGGGTTTTCTTTCCGGACCTCCCGTGAACGCGAGTAGATATACTCACTTTTCTTTTCTGCCTAAGTGATTGATGGCAATGCAAAAATTGCTATCAATCTATGTCCAAAGCAGACTTAAAGGGCGCTAAAAGTGCTAAACAAGATGAGTTTTATACACAACTTGACGACATAGCGAAAGAACTCAAGTATTATAAACAACACTTCCAAGGGAAAGTGGTGTTGTGCAACTGTGACGACCCTTATGAAAGTAATTTCTTTAAGTACTTTGCGCTCAACTTTAACCTTTTAGGTCTTAAGAAACTAATTGCCACATGTTACAACGGCTCGCCCATAGCCGGTGACGAACTTCCTTTGCTGTTTGAGATAGAAGAAAGCGAACCTAAGAAGATTGCTTACAAAGTAGAAATCAACGAAGTAAAAGATTATAATGGAGATGGCGCTATAAATCTCGCTGATGTACAATACCTCATCCAAAACGACAAGAATGTATTGTCTTTATTAAAGGGTAATGGTGACTTTCGCTCGCAAGAATGCATCGAGTTGCTCAAAGAGGCTGATATCGTAGTTACAAATCCTCCTTTCTCGTTATTTAGAGAATATGTGGCACAATTAGTGAAATACAATAAGAAATTCCTAATTATAGGCAATCAAAATGCCATTTCATACAAAGAGTGCTTTAGTCTTATTAAAGATAATAAGATGTGGCTTGGTGTTAGTATTCATAGCGGAGATAGAGAGTTTATGATTCCACCAACATACAAAGTACGCTCAAAATCTCTACGAGTAGATGCGAAAGGGAATAGATATATTCGCGTTGTAGGAATACGTTGGTTTACTAATTTAGATTACCCACAGCGCCACGAAGACTTAGATTTGTATAAATTATACTCTCCTGAAGAAAATCCAACTTATGATAATTACGATGCTATAAATGTTAACTCCACAGCAGAAATTCCTTGCGATTATGAAGGAATCATGGGAGTTCCAATTACATTTATAGACAAATATAGTCCTGACCAATTTGAAATACTAGGATTAGGAGCATCTGCTGGATATAAACCTGAGATTGTCGGTATTCCTTTTTTAGGAGATAAAGACGCTAGACCATTGATTAATGGAAAAAACACTTATGCAAGAATATTTATTCGCAATAAAAAACCACAAAAGCCATGAAAATAGATTTACATGAAGTACGCGTGCGGGAGTTGTGCGCGGGTTACAATGATTTGAGTATTCAGGAAGAAGGCATCGTCGGCTACGGCGGACGACTCAATATTCGTCCGAAATATCAGCGAGAGTTCGTCTATGACGAGAAGAAACGCAACGCCGTTATGGACACCGTTTGGCAGAATTTCCCGCTGAATGTCATGTACTGGGTAAAAACAGACGGCGCGGATGGTATCGACTACGAAGTGTTGGACGGTCAGCAACGTACGATTTCTATCTGCTCATTCATTGCCGGCGAGTATATGATGGAGTTTGACGGTAACCTGCTCGGCTTCAATAACATGACGCTTGAACAGCAAAATCGTATTCTCGATTACAAACTGCAAGTCTATATCTGTGAAGGTACCGACGAAGAAAAAATCAAATGGTTTCAGCGTATCAACATAGCCGGCGAGAAGTTGACCGACCAAGAGATCTTGAACGCTATCTATGCGGGTTCGTGGACGACACAGGCCAAACGTCGTTTTTCCAAGACAGGCTGCGTGGCATATCGTATTGCCTCGGATTTCATGTCCGGTTCGCCGATCCGTCAGGACTATTTCGAGACTGCCCTCCAATGGATAGGTGACGCGCAAGGCAAATCGCTGCGTCAATACATGGCGGATCATCAGCACGACACCGATGCCGATGAGTTGTGGCAGTATTTTCAGGATGTGGTTCATTGGGTGGACAAACTCTTCGGGCGCAAGTACAAGAAAGAGATGAAAGGCGTCGAGTGGGGTTTGCTCTATAACCGTCACCGCGACACCAAACTTACCGCCACCTACATCAACGAACAAATGGCAAAACTGATGGCGGACTCTGACGTGCAGAAGAAATCCGGTATCTTTGCCTATATTCTGGATGGCGACATTCACCACCTCGGTATCCGCACTTTTGATGCCAATACGCGCCGCGAGGTCTATGAGCGTCAAGGCGGCAAGTGCGCCATCTGCGGCAAACCCTTCGACATCGAAGTCATGGAAGCCGACCATATTACCCCGTGGGTGGAAGGCGGACGCACTATCGCAAGCAACTGCCAAATGCTCTGCCGCGACTGTAATCGCAGAAAAAGTAGCAAATAGGCTTTTTCACCCTCACCGGTCATGAGGTTAGATAAGAAGAGAAAATATCAAAAAACTGAAAAAAGTCCTGCATATATTTGCATATGTGGGATTTTTTTCGTACCTTTGCACCCGCTTAAGGTACTTTGAACGACGGTCGAACGACGGTCAAGCGACGGTGAAGCGACAGTCAAAGCCTACGTGTAGCCAATGTCGACCCGAAAATAAGCCCAAATTTATGTACAATACTATATTATATATTTATATATAATATACTTTTTAAAACCCTCTTTTTTATGTCAAGAATAATAGCATCTTCAGGTATCGAAGAAATCCACGGTAAGACGTATAACCGTGACAGAGGTTATTTTTACATGCGAAATGGCAGACAATTCTATCGCGAACGCGACGAAGACTATCAAAAAAATCAGTCTCCTCGCCAGAAATGGAACTCTGCCGCCTTCAAGTACGCTAACTCCCAACTCAAACTCCTGACCTCTCCCGAAGCCAAAGCTCAATTGGCAGCTGACTTCGAGGCCGCAAAACACATTGCCTCTAACGGCAAAACCTACACCACTGTGCGTGCATGGAAGTACAATTCCCTCATTCATGAGTACAAACAATCGCATCCCTTCGAACAATAAATTGTGATTTATCTGCCAAAATGGCAGTGCTTCACCCTTTGGCACGTTATTTGACGATGCCATAGTGTAAAACTATGTAAGTATGAAAGAAAAAAAGAAGATAGAAGAACAAATCGAAGAACAAGTAGAACAGCCGATTGAAGAAGAAGTTCAAGAACAAGCTCCGGAAGAATCAACTCCGAGTGTGGAAGAACTGGAAGCGCGTATCGCAGAGTTGGAGGACAAGAACTTGCGTATGATGGCGGAGTTTGACAACTACCGTCGTCGTACCAACAAAGAGAAACTCGAACTCATGGCTACTGCCGGCGAACGTATTTTTACGGAGATGTTGCCGTTGGTGGACGATTTTGAGCGCGCATTAGCAGTCATCGACGACGAAGGCGTACGCCTGATCTACAATAAGTTCCTTGCTTTCCTCGATAAAAACGATGTTCACCCCATTCCGACCGAAGGCGTGGACTTCAATACCGACGAGCACGAAGCTGTAACGACTTTTGCTGCAGGAGAGGAACAAAAAGGTAAAGTCATCGATTGTACCCAGAAAGGTTACAAACTGGGCGACAAAGTGATCCGCTTTGCGAAAGTTGTTGTTGGAGAATAAACTAGAAAACTATGGCAGAGAAACGAGATTATTATGAAGTGCTTGAGGTCCCCAAGACCGCGAGCGCAGAGGAGATAAAAAAGGCTTACCGCAAGAAAGCCATCCAATATCACCCCGATAAGAACCCGGGCGATAAGGAAGCCGAGGAGAAGTTCAAAGAGGCCGCCGAGGCCTATGAGGTGCTGTCTGATCCGCAGAAACGGCAACGTTACGACCAATTCGGTATGGCCGGTATGCAAGGTATGGGTGGATTCTCCGGAGGTGGTATGTCCATGGAAGATATCTTCACCCATTTCGGTGACATCTTCCAAGGTGCAGGTTTTGACCTCGGTGACATTGGTGAGATGTTCATGGGCGGCGGTCGCAGTCGCGGGCCGCGTCAACGTCGTGGTTCCGATCTCCGCGGTCGTGTCACCCTCACCCTTGAAGAGATAGCAACAGGCTGCGAGAAGAAGATCAAAGTGCGTCGATTGGTCGAGTGCAAAGATTGTCATGGCACCGGTAGTGCCGACGGGCAAACAGAGACCTGTCCGACCTGTAAAGGTTCAGGACGCGTGACGCGTGCACAACGTGGTATCTTCGGTATGATGCAGATGCAGACCGAGTGCGAGACCTGTGGCGGAGAAGGACGAATCATCAAAAACAAATGCCCTAAATGCGGCGGTCAAGGAGTCGTTCGTTCCGAGGACGTGATCACAGTCACCATCCCGGCAGGTGTTATGGGAGGTATGCAGCTCACCGTACCCGGTAAAGGTAACGCCGCTCCGTACGGAGGTGTTCCGGGTGATCTGCTCGTGATGATCGAAGAGCAAGAACACAAGGATTTCGTGCGCCAGGAGAGTGACCTGATCTACAACCTCCTCCTTGATATGCCTACAGCTATCTTGGGTGGACAAGTGCAGATTCCGACCCTCACGGGCGATGTCAAGATCACCGTCACACCGGGTACGCAACCCGGTAAGGTGCTCCGCATGAGAGGCAAAGGTCTGCCGCGTATCGACCAATATGGTCGCCGGTACGGCGAAGGAGACCTGCTGATCAATGTCGGAGTCTATATCCCCGAACACTTGGATAAGGAAGAACGTAAGCTGATAGAAAAACTGCAAGACAGTCCGAATATCGTACCGGGCTCCGCAGATAAGAAGAATTTCTTCCGTAACCTCTTTGGAATATGAAAAGGGATTTCAGAATAATCGTACTAATCGGATTATTCGGAATAATCGGATTGCTCTCGCCTCTTCGGGCAGAGGTCCCTATTGTGAAACCTGATCTCAGTAAGCCGACCGGAATCGCGCCGGCTTACTTTGGTCCTAACGCCTTGCCTGTCATCGATATGTCGGACGGTTTGACGCAACGCGATCTGAGTGTAGAATTGGCAGGGGAAGGTTATTTCGGTTATCAGCAGCACAACAATACCGCCGATATCTTCGCGCGCGTACGTGTTCCTTTGTTTACGCGTTGGGCGAATCTCAGCGTCTGGATGCCTGTCTTTGGTTGGTACGACCAGTACGACGGTAAAGGGAGTGGGGCAGGAGATGTCTATATCTCGACCGATATACAAGTGCTCCATAACGAGTGGTTCAAAACCGAGAAGGCCAAGTACATTCCCCAGATGACCGTACGTGTCGGGGTCAAGACCGCAAGTGGAGAGCAGTTTGAACGGCGTCGTCACTTTGATAACCCGGGTTACTTCTTTGACCTTGCCATCGGACAATCCATTCCTGTCGGTCCTGTCAGCCTGCGTTTTGCCGGTACGGCCGGATTCCTCTGCTGGCAGACCGATAACGCGCGTCAGAACGATGCCGTGATGTACGGTCTGCAGGCGGCCTTGCAACATGAATATTTCTCCATGCATGCCACCTGGGGCGGTTACGTCGGATGGGAAAAACACGGTGACGCACCGATGAGTATCAAAGTGCGTGCGGCCGGGCATGTGAAAGGATTTGAACCCTTCGTTCAATACCAATACGGCATCAAGGATTACCCCTTCCACCATGTGCGCGTAGGACTTATCTATCATATTAACATCCTCAAATCGTGAAATCGCGCCTATTCATACTAATCTGTATTCTGTATTCTGTACTCTGTCTTCCTACCTACGCAGAGGTGGGTATGGATTCGGTCTCCGGTGCGTTCTTCCGCGATTGGTACCAAACGACCGATCTGAGTCATTACCTGGATAACTGCAATCCTTACACGGTCTATGAAACCGAGACAACAGGTGAGTGGAACTTAGGGGACAGAAAGGTGTTCTCCATAGCCGGCAACTCGTTTCGGCAGACCAAATACCACCTCAACGGTTTTCGTATTGACTCCCGTACCATGACCGGTCACACCTTGCTCCATACGCAGATGGACCGAACTTCCTTGGCCCTCGATTACCATGACGGTGAACTTTTCTTTACCGATGACAGCATCCAACGACAATCGATTCGTCTGACAGGTAATGTGGGAAACTTAGGCGGTGTGTCGCCCGGCACGAAACAACTAATCAACCTTTTCCATACTTCGGCTGCGGAACGAACGATAGATGACCGACCCGTGCTGTATCGCAATCACACGGTGGGTGCCGGTACAGTAGATGCTACTTTTGCTATCCGGAAAGACGGTCGCCCTTATTACCAACATATCTACGCCCATTACGGACGCAGACAGTTGACGGATTTTGACCATACCGGCATATCCGGTATGTATGATGCAGACCATTATACGGCACAGGTGGACGGTGAGATACCGCTCAACCTTAACCACTCAACGCTCAACTACTTCCTCGTTGCACATGGTCGCTCTGATTATGGATCGGAGTTTTATTATAATGCCAATGAACTGGCGCAACTCCGCGCATTTCATGTGGGCGCCTACAGTACCCACCGTTTCCTCAATAACGGTACACTCGTAGCCGGACTCAGTTATGAGGCGAACCAACTTAAGCATAACTCGCTCTCTTTCTCCCGCAATATCATAGACCAGGATGGGGAGGGTTTTGAACCATGGTATGCGGACGGACGCACGCATAGCATCAACCTCTCTGTACGTTACGACCAACCGCTTTTATCTTGGCTTCGCGTCCATGCGGAGGGATATAATTCCTTGATGATTTTCCATCCTACCACGAACAAATGGACCAATGCCCTTTATGCGCAGTCCATCGTGGATAAGATACCTACACCCCTTTACACGCTCAATTGGGAGTCTCAACCGTTCACTTCCGGTATCTTGGAGAACGAGGCACTCGTCATCGCGGAACATGAACCGGTCAAAGGACTCAAATTGTACGGTCATTTGGGCGTTTCATTAGACGGAATGGCATTAGGGCACGGTCAATCGGTGATTAGCCCGAACTGGCTGGCTAAGTTCGCATTGGACTATCAGCCTGTATGGTGGTTCCGTTTCGGTTTGTCCGTCAGTCACCATCGAATGTCCTATACCTGGGATGAACTATGTTTCCTGAGTCCGGATTATATGAATCGAGGAGTCACTCATACGCCCGACAAACAGCTATGGGCACATCAGCCTTCCTATGCTGTACTCGATCTGCCGGTTTATTTTACCTTCGGTAAATCCCGCCGCCATGAGATAGCGGTACTCAGCTCCTTGCGTAAGTACTACAACCAGTGGTTCACTACCTATACCGACGGAATCGAAGGGCCTGACTATACCATCGGCATCCAACCGCCGGACTTGCTGTCCGATCGTTTCGGTTGCCGTACACCGTATTACGCCTCTAACCTCGTTCGCTATACGTATAACGGACGTAAATGGTTCGTGCAACTCAGCTGGCAGAGTTATCTGATGTCCGGCTTTAGTGCATTAGGAAACGGTCCGCTGAGTAATAATTTGGGTGTCTTATCCGAATCAACGGCAGATGCAGTCACCTTTACGACACAAAAATATAGTGACAGACCCTACCAGGCAAACGGACGCCTAAATCAGGACCGTGCGTATATAGCGCGAATCCAGGTTACCTATAATGCCTGCAAGTATTTCTCGATCGGGTTTAACGGAAAATTCAAAGACGGACAGCCTTTTACCAATTATACTACGCGTACCAACGCAGATGGCTCCATGACCATCCTTCCCTATGACGCGAGAGGAATTAATCTGGCTAATAATGCGTTTGGTAAACGTAAGGATGCGTTCTTTAATTTCGAACTGCGGGCAACCGGTCGCTGGTGGGCAAACGGCATACCGATGTCCCTCGAAGTGCTCTGCTACAACATCTACGACTTCGGTACAGCCCTCACGGAATATACCTTTGACCAATATGACGTTCTGCCGGAACGAACGACGATGAGTCTATGTATTCCGCGGGGTCTGCTCTTTACGATGCGGGTAGGACTGGAGAAGGATAAAAATTAATCCGACAGCCCAGATCGCGACCCCGTCAAACCGACCGAACAAGCATTCTGTCATCATATTGAATAGGAATAGAATGACGAACAACCATGCGAATTCGCGGTTGTGGGAGCGCGCACAGACAGGGATAGAAAACCATGCCAGCAAAAAGAGAACCAAGCCTATAATACCGCCTTCTATCAATTCTTCCAAATACTGGTTGTGGCAGTTATACTCCACGCGGGCATAATAGTTTAACCCTAACTCGTTGTAACGATCTATCAGATAAAGCCAACTCTGACCGGCACCTAAACCATGCGCCAGATAATCCTTAGGATGTTGCAGTGCCGCGCCCCAGATATTAAATCGTACATCATGGGTGTAACTAACATCTCGAATCTCTGTAATCGCTTTATAGTTGAACTCCTGCATGCGGGGATGAAACGTCAATATCCCCCCACCGATCATGATTCCTGCTAACAATATACCTAAACCGTAACGCCAACGATAACGGTGAGGCATCGAGTAAATGAGTACAATCGCCAACAATGCGGCACATGTAATCACTCCCTGACGCGAATAGGTCAATGGTATAGCCGAAAGCGTCACAATCAAGGCAGGAATCAACATCCCTATTTTCTTCCGATACACCATCCATGCGACGATAGCGCCAAACAACTCTACACTGCAGAAATAGAGACGGTGCTTGAAAAGTGATATATACTCCTCAAAGAACTCCCACCATCCGTTGACAGGCTTAGACGGATATCCGACTTTGATCCGCCAACTCTCTAACCATTCCGGATTCTTGTACAGGATCGTCATCCATAGCAGATACATCGGAATGGCTACCATACAACTAATTACAAAAATCCGTCCTGCCTGCTTCCAATTATAATGCTTGCTCACTCCCCATAAACCAACAGGAATCATCAGCCCAAAACTCAAGTAACGCTCAATTTGTGCATGCCAAGCATCTGCGTTAGATGCCCACAATCCGGACAATAACTTATAACCGAACCATAACGCGAACAGTAAAATGGGGACAATATACTTCCAATTGGCAAGTTGATATTTGAGATTTTCTATCTGCAACCAGCGTCCTTCTAATATCCATGTGATAAACCATATAACAATTGCGTAACGCAAGTAAATCTGCGGGTACGGCAAAAGGACAGCAACCGCAATAAACAGCCAGTAATTCAATCGGCCGACAATGGATTGGTAACGATTCATAGGTTTGTTATTCCTTGTTTTTCATGTTTATACCATCGATGCGAAATAACATATTCGGCATCGTCGTTTGTGTTTTCGTGCATCATCTCTGCGTAGGCATATACCATTGTACGCAAAGCCTCGCGGTCGATATTCAACCGTTCAAAATTCTTTAATCGTTGTTCGCGACTTAAGTTTCGATAGAAACGGATACGGTTCAAATCAATGACCTCTACCATCCTTCCGTCTTCGTTAAACAGGATGTTTCCACCCGAATAGTCGCGGTGCAGAATCCCGCGCTGGTGCAGTTCAGCCGTAAACCGTCCAATCGCCTCCAAGATCTCTTTTCTCTTCGGATAGTCCGTAGCACCAATTAGTTCATTAAACGTGTGTTCGCATTTCGATCGTTCGCAGGCATACCAACTCTCTCGCAGTATACCGAATACACGCACTTCCCGATACGCAATCGGTTTGGGTGTCAGCCCTTCCATACGCAACGCGTACTCATAACTCCTACGGGCTTTACTCTTACTGAACCAACCGTACCAGATGCCTTTCCAAAATCCTGGTACGGCAAACTGTTTTACTACGACCTCTCCGGTCTTACGCAACGTATTGCGTCGCTCAAAGATTACCTCTCCTTCCTGCCAGTTCTCAAATTCTCCTACTTGTTTGACCGACCAAAAACGATTCAAGAACTTACTCCAAGACCGGTGGTAATGCAACGGACCACTCAAATAGCGCTCCATATATTTCGGATGACGACGATTCATCTCATCTACCACCTGTCGTTTCTGTGCCCGATCCTGAATACGCTTGGAGCCTTCACGAACACGGTAATAGAGACGTATCTCCGGTAACTTGACAAACTCCCCGCCTAACTCAAACAAGGACAGCCACATATCCCAATCTTCGCGTGCTGCACATTGTTCGTTATAGCCCTTTGTCCGGTCCCAATCGACCCTTCTGTACATCGCGCAGGTGTCGATCATGTTCTTGCGGGCCAACAGTTCATGACTGAAAGCCGGTACATACCATTCTCCTGTCTTTGCTCCAAAGAACTCCGCACGACAACTCACTACTCTCACTTCCGGTCGTGTCTCCAAAACCACCTCCGCCTCTTCTATATACAAGGGATGAATACGGTTATCGGCATCGACCGGCAGGATATACTCACCTTTGCTCTCTCGGATAGCGTGGTTGCGTGCCGCACTCGCACCGGCATTGGTTTGCGTCAGCACCTTCACCTCCGTATGCTCCTTGGCGTATGCTTGTACCACCTCCAGACTATCATCGGTACTTCCGTCATTCATCACAATCACTTCGATCGGACGGTAAGTAGAAGCCAATACACTATCCAACGCTTCTACAACATATGCAGAGGCATTATACACGGGCATTATGACGGATACCAACGGTTTCATATCTTATCGCGGCGTTGGGTTAACTTACGCCAGTAATACAAGATCGGATTTGTATATTTGAGTTGCTTCCATGGTCGGCTGGAGTGGGGTTTATGCAACACGGGATTGCTTATTTGCAGTACATTTACAAATCCTAACTTCACGGCCATGTGACTGATATGCACATCGTACCAGTTCTTTTCCGGATCTAATTGCTCAAAATCATATACCCCCAGAAAAGCTTTCGTCAATAGCGTGCAGCAGAACGAGAACCGTTTGGAGCAAGGTCCGTCTTCATGGAGTTTCTGTGCATACTCGTACGGAAAATTAATCTTTCCCGCTTCATCTACCGTTACCGCTGCTACCATTCCCACTTGTCCGCTAACCGCTAACCGCTCACCGCTAACCAAAAGATCGATTGTTTCCGGTCTCACAATCACATCGCTCTCCACGATTACCAAATCCTGTTCTTTCTCCAGTGCCTCACGTTGCGCCTGAATCAGCACCCAACGATAATTGGGCGAAGGATGATTCACGTGTTCGCTGATATGCACGACCCGAATGCCCAACTCCTGCTGCAACGTGTCCAGACGTGCGGCGTTTTCTTGCGTGGAATAATCATCGTACACGGTCAGCGTGTGACCGCTTCCTACAATCGCACGAATAGCTTGCTCCGCTGTGTCCAGCGAATCCTTAACCGGCATTATGATAAGAGGTTCTACCATTTGCAAAGTATATCTCGTTTAACAATGCTTATTTGTGCACCAAAGTTATTGCCCCACTGCGTGCCGAAATCACCTGCCAAACGCAGTCCAAACTCCAGCCCCCATGCTTGTGGCACGATCTTACTTACTTCCAGCAACACCGCCGTATTCGTACTCAGCACTTTCCGACTCGTTACATCATTGCCGAAATTACGGGCATACGAAGTCTTGAATCGGTATTTAAACCCGTAAATATCTCCCCTAACCCCGACATGATGTACGCGCACACGGTTGTTCTGAGGCGTAATAAAGGGCGTACCCATCGATCGACCGTAATAGAACCAACCGTTACGGTAGATGCCGTTGATGTAATATTGGTCATTGCCCGCATAACACAGTCCGTCCCGATCGTGCCACGGACCACTTTGGTCGGTTGTGTTCAGAAACTCGTACAGCACCCCTTCAATAAACGGCCATCTCGTCTGCTTCATACTGATGCCCCATAGACCGTCCGTGATATTTTGTCCGTCTCCGATAAACGCAAAATTATCTTCAAAGAAATTCTGCCAATACACATTTACTTGCCATCCTTTTCCTTTGCCCGTTAACATTAACTGTTGACTGCCGACATGGTTACCTTGTGCGTTGACGAGATCGTTACGCATAACTCCTCCGCCTTGGGCTAAGAACACATGCTTGAAGTCACGCCATCCGCTTCCTAACGATCCATACACCGGACTGATGCCGCCCCATTCGGCCGCATGGTGAAACTCATAACTTATGTTGACCGGCAAGCGACCACCGAATCGGAAAGCTACAAATTTATGATGCAGTAGGCAATTCTGGATATATATATTATCCGTCATCCAGGCGTGGGTTATACCGCCTTTGATCTCAAAATACCCGTAGCACCCGGGGAAGGGTACGTAACGGTCAATACCTATCGTGATATGCGGAAGAGGTTGACTATTCCCGGAGAAAACCAACGCACCCGAAGTCAATGCCGTATCTTGCGTCTCATAGATCATGGGCTTGATACCGGCCGTAACATCGAAAATGAATAAGCGTACGTGAGCATATAACCGGTTAAAATAACCCGTTCCGTTCTTCGGATATTCCACTCGTCCGGTCAGCTGTACTCCGAAATCGTAATCCCACCACCGTTCATTATGTCGGGCTTCCTTGTAGAGGCCTGCTGTCAAGTTACCGCTATACGGACTCGCACTCACATCGCCGTTCATGTTGCTTTGTAACCAGAACGGAGCAGACTCACCGCTCGAGGCAACAGCACTTACACCGACTATCCACCGCAAGGTGTCCTGACCCGCAGACACACTGTCCTGTATCCCGGTCGGCCACCAGTTCCAACTCAATTGCCGTGCACTCACGCACGCGCTGAGTAACAATCCTATGAACAGCAGTCTATTCCTCAAACCAATACAGTTTATCGTTTATTTTCCAGTCTTCGTTCTCACCCAAACCCGCGAATACACGCTTGCCGATTGCAAAGCAATTATGGTTAATCAAGCCCTGCGGTAACACCGCCACATACGTCCAACGGTCATCCTCCGGATTGTAACGTCGGATATCGCGTAATACTTCACCGTCTGTCGTGATACCGCCGTAATGGATTCCGGCCGTGACGTAGATATACTTGTTTGTGGCCGTAGAGGCAGCCAAAGTACGGGCTCTACCCGGAACGGCTGACCGTTTGCTCCAATGTTGTCCGTCAAACTCCGCCCACCAATCTAAGCTCTGCCGGTAATAACCCGTACCCATAAAATGACGCTTCTGACAGGTACAACCGGTACCACCGAATGAACGGGTGGGGTAGCCTTGAAAAGAAACACCTACATCGATCGAGTCCCAACGGTTGGTCGCTATATCATAACGGAACATATCCCTGCGGTAGTTCCAAAAGAAACCATAGCCTACGTACAGTTCATTCTCTCCTACAAAACACGTCGCACAATCGGTGTATTCGTTGGGATAGTCGGCTAACTGCGTCCATTGATGGGTAGCAGGAATATACTCCCACCAGTCGCGCAGATAGGATGTGTCCCGGCCGTGCTTACCCTGGAAGCCTAAACCAATATACACCTTGTCGTCCTTCACGCAAGCCGTTGCATTGACGCGTGCCCGCATAGGACTCGCACCGATTTTTGTCCATTCGTCCGTCGCAGGATCGTAGCACCACAAGTCATTCAGATACATCCCACTACTGTCCCGACCGGCAAACACATAGGCCTTATCGTCCACCACAAAACTGACCGCACTGGCACGCGGACTCGGCATCACGGCACTCTCATGCAACGTGACATCCAACTCGGGTTGCTGACTGCAACTGAGCAGCATCAACGCCCACAAGGCTACTATGAACTTTTTACTCTTCACGCTTCACCGTTAACTCATTATGCACCATTCGGTACACATACTGCTGAATCAGCGCTTTCAGATAGTCCGTCATCGGTGCAATCCGTGCAGGATCAACCGTGTCCTTCAGATTATCCCGTAAGTACCGATCGACCTGATAATCATACACACCGGTCACATGCTCGCCGTCAAACTGAACCAACAGACTGTCCGACAAGATCTGATAAACCGGGGCATTATAGCATACCGCATAGGGGTGCTGTTTCTTGGCCGTCAGTATATTCTCTCCAAATGCAAAATACGGCTCATCGTACCCCAACCATGCCAGTACGGACGGCATAATATCCGTCTGACTGATTACTTCTGCACGCTTCTCCGGTGTCAACTGCGGATGATAGAAAGCAATAGGAATCTCATACAACCCACGCGAGTTGGTATATTCCGGCAGAATCAGTTCATTCGTATGGTCTGCAAGAATCACAAACAAGGTATGCTCAAACCAGGGTTGCTGTTTCGCCGTCTCAAAGAAACGTCTCATTGCGTGATCGGCATAACCGAGCGGCTCATGAATGGGCAGCGGACCTTTCGGAAAACTGTCCTTATACTGTGCCGGTACCTTGAAAGGATGGTGACTCGAAGCGGTGAACACGGCCGTCATAAACGGCTCTTGCATTGTGCTCATCGTGTTGGCATAATACTGCAGGAATGGCTCGTCCCAAATCGCCCACGTCCCATCGAACTCCGCGTCATTATTGAACTCCGTCATTCCGTAATACGCATCGAATCCGGCGCTCCTTGCATAAGCTTGGAAACCCATACTGCCGTTTGGCGCACCATGGAAGAAAGCAGTCGTATAACCCTTTTTGCCCAATCGCTCTGCAATAGAAGATACCTCGTTCGTCGAGTACGGACTAACCGTGTACGGCTCGATTAACATCGGTATCGAAGATAACGCGGAGGGCATGGCATCTATACTCTTGCGTCCCGAGGCGTACGAGTAATCGAAGGTCACGCATTGTGTTAAGAGGCTATCCAAGAACGGCGTATAACCGGTATAACCTTCGATATCGTGATTATAGAACCCGACGTACTCTTTGCTGCACGATTCCCAAATGATGATCACCACGTTATCCGTGCGTACCTTGCTCGTCTCTGCTTCATGAATCGGGTTCATGTGACGCGCCAACTCTTCGTCTGCAAAAAAATGCTTTTCCACATAGGTGGTGTTCTCAATCGTCTTCATCAGCGAGAACGGAGTGTTCAGTACCAACGCGGACTCACGCGGTGCGTTCGTGTACTGCAGAGCATTACTCAAGGTGATCGGACGCGTGTATCTACCGAAACCACCGCGGATGCCGATTACACTGAAATAAACGGTCAGCACCATGATCACTGTCTCTACCGGATAATAAATTGCCGGTTGGATCTTCGGCAGACTGTACGTGCGTCGGGTGCAGACAAAGAACACCGCCAGCACGGCTATCAATGCCACCACCGCGTACCAGTATTCTAGCACACCGTTGGCAATTACCGTTCCCATATTATCGTCATTCGACACCTCCGTAAAGAACGCACAGGTCGTGCGGCGGTCCACAAAACGGATATACACGCTGTCTGCCATATTGGCGATGATACCTAAGGCATTAGGAATCCAATACAAACCCAACAGCACTTTCTGATATACCTTGTTCTCGCGCCAACTGGTCGGTAAGGGTAAGATCATTCCAATCAGATAGGCGGAACTCAGATACAGCACCGCTGTCAGATCAAACCGCATACCGCCTAATAAAATCTCTATCAGATGCGCCGTGTCGATATTGGGAAAAATAACACGGTCCATCCAATAGCAGAAAATACGCATAAACGTATAAATCGCCATGATCAGCAGCATGTTACTCGCTGCTACCGTCCACGGATGTTTCCAAAAAATCTTCAGTCTGTTCATCATCAATCCACTCTTGTTTTCCGTTTTAACTCAAAATCTCTACCCAGATAATTCTGTCGTACCACAGGGTTAGCCGCTAACTCTTCCGGTGTGCCGTGGAACAGGATCTTACCCTCAAAAAGCAGATACGCACGGTCGGTGATCATCAGCGTCTCGTCCACGTTATGGTCCGTAATCAGAATGCCGATATTCTTGTCTTTCAGTCGCCAAACGACATCCTGAATCTCTTGTACCGCAATCGGATCGACACCTGCAAAAGGTTCGTCCAGCATAACGAACTTAGGCTCTATCGCCAGGCACCGCGCAATCTCTGTACGACGTCGCTCACCACCGCTCAAACGGTCACCGAGGTTCGTCCGTACATGTGCCAGGTTGAACTCCTTAATCAAGCTCTCTAATTTTTGTTCTTGATACTCCTTGCTGAAATCCGTCAACTCCAACACCGAGCGGATATTGTCCTCTACGGTCATCTTGCGGAATACACTTGCCTCTTGCGGTAAGTAACCGATACCCATCTTTGCCCGTTTGTACATAGGGTAGGACGTTATGTCCTGATCGTTCAAAAAGATCTTACCGTTGTTCGCCGTCACCAGACCGGTCGTCATGTAGAACGTTGTCGTCTTACCGGCACCGTTCGGACCTAACAGACCCACGATCTCCCCTTGTTCCAGCTCAATGGACACATCGTTCACAACCGTTCGCTTGCCGTATTTCTTAATCAGATGTTCTGTTCTTAACTTATCCATAATGCTACCGGGCAGTGGTCGCTGTGCACTGCCTCGTTTAAAATTTTACCGTCTTTCAGTCGTCCTCTCAAGCTCTCGCTTACCCACAGATAATCGATACGCCAGCCTACGTTGCGTGCTCTTGCTCCTGCTCGCCAACTCCACCAGCTGTATTTCTCTGCACTCTGGTCGAACACGCGGAACGAATCCACGAGTCCGCTTGCTTCCCAGCGGTCCATCCATTCGCGCTCTTCGGGTAAGAATCCCGATACACCGATCTGACGTTCCGGGTGGTTGATATCGATAGGCTTGTGGCAGATATTGTAATCGCCGCAGATCACGATATTCGGACGCTCTTTGCGAAGCTCGTTCACCCAAACCAGGAAGTCCTCCAGAAACTCCATCTTGAAGTCCTGACGAATATCTCCGGTGGTACCACTTGGGATATAAGCGTCCACAATGGTCAAATCACCGAAGTCCACACGCAACACACGTCCCTCGCGGTCGTATTTGGGGTTACCCATTCCGACCACCACCTTATCCGGCTCCTGTTTGGTGAAGATACAGACACCCGAGTAACCCTTCTTCTCCGCCGAGTGGATATAGCTCTTGTACCCTAACTCCTGAAAAGCCAGCACATCGATCTGCTCCGGTTGTGCCTTGCTCTCCTGGATACAGAACACATCCGGATCTTCTGTTTTTAACCACTCCAGCAAACCTTTGCTGATGGCCGAGCGGATGCCGTTTAAGTTATAACTGATTATTTTCATGACCTAAAATATCGTATTCTTTACCGTTGCGGATAATAAGTAGTTGTCCGTTACGGATGATCTTCTTGGTGTTCTGTACGTTGTGGTTGGTGTGCTCGATCGAAGACGGCGTCGCCTTACCGCCGCGGTACTTGAACGACACTACACCATTGCTCATCATAATATCCGTAATCGCGTGATTGTTTATTCCCAGATACTCCGTGGCTCCCGCAGGGAAGAGATCACCGGGTTTACCGTAGTAGCCGTCAGCTGTATCTGTAGTCGGAGCCAAACCATCTGCCTCAATGATATCCACTCCCATGTCGTTCGGGTCATTGTTTACGTGGTTTGCAGTCCATGTAGAAGACTGGTAATGGAGGCGCGTGAGCATCATTCCGTTACCGGGAATATCTCTGTCCCAACCACTACGTTGACGATTTTCCAACAGATAGAATACCGCCGTGTCAGGAGTAACACCATCCAAATTATGCTGATCGTTCTCTGCAATGAGATAGGCCTTGTTGCTGGTCGCTATATGCTCAAGCGTTAAATTGTCCGGCTCGGTAATCAATTCCGGTGTCAGCCAACCCATAAAGAACCGTTCATAGGCAGAAAAAGAAGGAGGACTGTGCATATAATCGTTATAGGGACCATAACCCATGATGTCCCACTTGCCTAACAATTTGTGGTTTGCATATTTATCGTAACCAGTGTAATACAGATCCGGCAAACCAAGTGCATGACCGAACTCGTGACAAGCTACACCGATACCGGCAATGACCTTTTGCTGCTCAGTAGAGTACATGCCGTCTAACTCATTGCTATATTCAAAAGCGTTCAACGTTTTCCCGTCAAACACGCGACGGTTTGTACCGCAGCCTGCACTGCTAACAGTCCAATACGCAGGCCATATTAAACCACTAGTTGAAGAAATAAACGTCGGCGGGTCATTCTCGCCAAATCCGGCGTACAGGATATAGACCAAATCAATATACCCGTCATTGTTGGAGTCGTAGAGCGTGAAGTCCACTTCGTCGTCCACCAGCGCGCAGGCTTCCGTGACCATATAACCGGCTCGCTGACTTACGTTGGCGCCCTGACCGTAATATGCGTAACCTTGCGACAGCGTTACCGGGCCTACGATATCAAACTGCGGGTTATATGCACCGTTCGATTGATCGTACAGGTATTGACGTATACTACCTTTGGCGTTGTCTTTCGTCCAGTTCTGTGCATTAAACATCGAATCCACGTCCGCCTTGGAGGAAACTAATGTGTAATCGGTGAAATTCGTCATAATGACCAAAATACGTGGGATGATTGTACGCGTACCTACCGCGCGGCGCACTCCGGCACGACGTACTTCCTGGGCTTGCGCTGCGTGAGATGCTTGCCACTCCGCCCACTTGGACGGATCGCGGGGAGGTACACTCGCCGGGCTTTGTTGTGCGAAAATTTGTACCCCGTGTTTGTCTAACCAGCGTTGCTCGCACTTACTACGCTTGGCGGCATCGTGGGCCTGGCGGCGTGTAGGTCCGGAAGTCTTTTGCTTGTGGTAACAAATCTTACCTTTACTGTTCTCACTCACCTGCCAGCCGTCAACAGTCATCATAAAAGAACTCCATTCGTCGCCACGCAAGAATACCTGTAAAGTGTCGCCGTTGGGTTGGACACGCTTGATGACACCCGGTCGAGCCGGTACGTTTGCAGTCTTTTGCGCACTTGCACACGCGCATGCAAGCAGCGCAAACACCGCTATTGCAAAAATCTTTTTCATTGATTTGCTTTTTTAACTTTCTTAAATAGTTCGGACGCGAACACAAAATCATTCAACGCCTCGTTATCGCTCGTCATAATATCGTGCCGTGAACCCTGCCATTCGAGCTTACCGTCTTTCAGGAACACAATATTATCTCCGATCTCCATGATCGAGTTCATGTCGTGACTGTTCACGATCGTGCAGATATTATACTCTTTTGTAATGTCTTGTATCAGGGCGTCGATTACCAGACTCGTCTTCGGGTCCAGTCCTGAGTTAGGTTCGTCACAGAACAGGTATTTCGGTTCCAGCACGATTGCCCGTGCAATAGCCACACGTTTCTGCTGACCACCGGAAATCTCACTTGGCATCAAATTCCACACCCGCTCCGGCATCTCGACTCTTCGCAGACAGAACTCGGCCCGTTCTTGCATCTCTTCCCGGCTCTTGTGCGCAAACATCTCCATCGGAAACAGTACATTCTCCATCACGGTCATCGAGTCAAACAACGCACTGCCCTGGAACAACATACCCACTTCGCGGTGCAGCATGCGGATATCCTTGCTGCGCATTTCTGCTAAGTCACGACCGTCATACAAGATCTGTCCGCTATCCACTGCGTGCAGACCAATCAGACTCTTCATCAACACTGTCTTTCCCGAGCCCGACTGACCGATAATCATGTTTACCTCTCCGTCTTTCAACGTCGTGCTCACATGGTTCAGTACCACGTTTCCTTCGAAACTCTTTACGATATCTTTGACTTCGATCATAACAACAACTTACTCAAAATGAGGTCCAGAAACAAAATCATAATATTGCTGTTCACCACCGCGTTCGTACTCGCGCGACCGACATCCAGCGCACCGCCCTTCGCGTAGTAACCGTAATAACTCGCCATACTCGTAATCACAAACGCAAAGACCAGCGCCTTGATAATCGCGTACCAAACGAAATAGGGATTAAACGCGTACTGTACGCCCAGCAGATAATCGTGTATCGTGATGATATCCGTGAACGCACCGACTCCGTAGCCGCCAATCAGACCGGCTGCTGTCGAGATAATAAAGAGGAAAGGCATCATACTCATAAATGCCAAGATCTTCGGGAGAATCAGATAGTTTGCGCTATTTACACCCATGATCTCCATCGCGTCGATCTGCTCCGTGATGCGCATAGAACCGATCTCCGAAGCAATGTTCGAACCTACCTTACCCGCCAATATCAGACACAAGATTGTACTCGAGAATTCGAGCAACAAGGTATCGCGCGTGAGCAGACCCGTGATATAAGTCGGCAATAAGGGGTTTTCCGTATTCGTCTTCGCTTGTATCGTCAGGATCGCACCGATAAACACCGAGATCAGCAACACAATCGGCAAACTTTGCAAGCCCTGCTTCTCCAACTCCCTGCTGTACTGCCGCCAGAACATGCGTTGCCTGTCCGGAATACGCAGTACCCGACCCATCAAAAGGAAGTATTCTCCTGTATGTTGTAAAATCCGCATACTTATGCAAATTAAAAAAAGTGCGCAAAGATACAAAAAAAAAATGATATGTGCAAAATTTTTACAAAAATAATCGTTTGAACATAGTGAAATAAGAAATTTTTTTGTTAGAATCAAAAAAAAGCAGTAATTTTGCAGCCAATATGAAACTATCTGAGATAAAACACGCAATAGGATCCATTGCGACCGTAGTGGGCGATGACCAATTGGATATCCGACATTTGCTCATTGACAGTCGTCAGTTAGGTGCCGAGCCGGAAAAGACATTGTTCTTTGCCCTCAAAACGGACAAGAACGATGGGGCAAAATATATTCCGGAATTAGAGGCAAAAGGTGTCAAAGCCTTCGTGACCGGGGATGCCTTAGCGGCTTTGCAAGAGTTGGCTGCGTACGTCCGTTCACAGTTCACCGGCACAGTGATCGGTATCACCGGCTCTAACGGTAAGACTGTGGTCAAAGAATGGCTGTACCAACTGCTCAAGGACGACTATACCATCGTTCGTTCCCCCAAGTCCTATAACTCCCAAATCGGTGTACCGCTCTCCGTTTGGCAGTTAGCGGACAGTCCGGCGCAATTGGCTATTTTTGAGGCTGGTATCTCGCAGCCGGGTGAGATGGAGAAACTCGAGCGAATCATTCGTCCTACGATTGGTGTGATCACCTATATCGGGCACGAACACGATGAGAACTTCGTGTCGCTCGAGCAGAAACGCGAAGAGAAAAACAAACTCTTCGTACATTCCGAGACAATCATCGAAGATCCGACCCACCAAAACGTCCGCACCTGCGCAGCTGTGATGCGGGCACTCGGGTATGACGAGGAGACGATTGCAGCACGTATCCTTCAGCAGACACACGAAACGGTGCTCAAAGTGAACCTCTCGGCACTGGTAGATAATGTTCGGTATTTCCGTTCCAAACTCAAACCGACTACCAAACTGACCTGCATGGTGAAGGCCTTTGCTTACGGAGCCGGAAGTGTCGAAGTAAGTAAAGCGCTGCAAGCTTCAGGACTCGTGGATTATCTGGCTGTAGCGGTCGCAGACGAAGGAGTCGAACTCCGTCGTGCAGGTATCACGTTACCAATCATCATTATGGATCCGGAGGTGGCGGCGATGGATCTGATTCTTGAAAATAACTTGGAGCCGAATGTTTATTCTCACCAGTCGCTCAAGACCGTTATTACCGCCGCTGAGGCCAAGGGACTCGAATATTGTCCGATCCACATCAAGATCGATTCGGGTATGCACCGACTCGGTTTCTACAAGGAAGACATGCCGTGGCTCATCGATCGTTTGAACCATCAGAAAGCTGTGCGGGTGGCGTCTGTCTTCTCGCACCTTGCCGGATCGGACGAGGCGCAGTTTGATGACTTCACGCTTTCGCAGATCAAGTACTTCGACGCTTGTGCCGAAGAACTCAAAGCCGGTCTACGCGCCGCAGGGATGTATGGCTCCGGAGCCTCTCCGGCGATCATCAAGCACATATGCAACTCTGCGGGAATAGAGCGTTTCTCGGACTTCCAATTTGACATGTGTCGCCTCGGAATCGGTCTGTACGGCTTCTCGTTTGCGGGTGCCAACTTACGCAATGTCTGCACACTCGAGACCACCATCCTCTCCGTCAAGACCGTCAAAGCCGGTGAGACGATCGGCTACGGTCGGCATACCCGACTTACCGAAGATCGGACGATTGCCGTTATTCCTATCGGCTACGCGGACGGTTTCGATCGTCGGTTCTCGAACTATGGCGGTGAAGTCTGGGTGCGTGGCAAACGCTGTCCGGTGGTGGGTAACGTCTGCATGGACCAGGCTATGATAGATGTCACCGGTGCTGATGCCCGTCCGGGCGATGTAGCTGAAGTGTTCGGTGAACACATGCCGCTCCAAGAACTGGCCGATAAACTGGGAACGATTACATACGAAATTTTAACTTCTGTCTCTCGCCGTGTCCAACGTGTCTATTTCTACGAATAAACTCACTATTGGCTACGGTTCAGCCGTTGTCCAACGTGACCTCACTTTCTCGCTGAATGCCGGCGAGATGGTCTGCATGTTAGGTCCCAACGGCTGCGGTAAATCGACCTTGTTACGTACGTTAGCAGGACTTCAACCGGCCCTTTCTGGCGACTATACGCATAGTGACGCGAAGAACATCGCGTTAGTGCTCACCGAGCGTCTCTCGATGGACAATACAACCGTCCATGATGTCGTGGCGCTTGGCCGCTATCCGTATTCGTCCTTCCTCGACGGCTTAAAAAAAGAAGACGAAGAGATAATTGCGGAATCCCTTCGTCAAGTGGGCTTCGAAAATCTCGATATCTCAAAGACTTTCTTTAATGCTCATTCGGATGGTGAAAAACAACGTATTCTGATTGCGAAAGCCCTTGCCCAACAAACACCTATTATATTATTAGACGAGCCGACCGCCCATTTGGACCTGCCGCATAGGATATTGATTCTGCGTCTTTTACGTACTCTCGCGCACGAACAAGGCAAAACAATATTGATTTCTACCCACGAACTCAATTTGGCTTTAGCACTTAGCGATCGAATATTGTTAATGACTCCGCAAAAAGGCATCCAACTCGACACCGCCGAGAACCTCAAAAAAGCAAACGCTTTCACGTCTGCTTTCTCAATGGACATCTTCAACCCGCTGGGCGTAGAATAATGTCGGTTTACCGGCGACACGGCAACCGATCACGAAGGCTGTACCACCATCACGGAGGTGCAGTTTTTTCTTGAGTTGGTCTGGAGTAAGGGGATAGTTGCGCGTGAGGACGTTCGCCTGCTTGAGGTCTTGTGGGGCCGTAATACGCCAAACTCGACCGGGGAAGTTCTCTGTCAAAGTGTCAGAAGCGTACAGATGGGTGTTTACGTCCAATTTGAGGAGCCCAAATCGCTCGGCAATGAGTTTATATGCCCCGGCCTTTAATATCGCCGCATTCGGCTCGTAAAGATAATTCTCCAATTTCCAATCTCCAATCTCCAATGAGCAATCCCTTTCTTCCTCTTTCGTAAATACAAAAGCTTGGTCCTTTTTATCGAGATCGATGGCCGTGATACGACCGGAACCGCCGCTTAGCAACAGCAGCTCTTTGACTTCGTTCTTGATGGCGACGATATAAGTATCCCACGTCACTTGCGAAAGGCTTGTAATGGCCTGTGTTAGGTCCAGCATAGGAGACAACTTAATCATCAAACGCTTACCGTGCGAGAGAAGAGTAGGGAGCAGTTGAACTACGTTGGGTGTGCAGTCTTCGAGCCGAAAGACTTTACCGCCATGCGAGTCTCTGCGTGCAGGATCGAGAAAAATAAGGTCGTACTGGCCTGCAGAATTCAGAAACTCTTCGGCAGACGTGTTGTGAATTGTAATGGGCTTGTTCGCGAAGTTATGGGTTGCTATTCGGCACAACTCAGCATTTTGCTCAACGTAGTCGGTGTGCTTGAAGCTTTCGCTCAAAAAGTACGTATCTACTCCGTATCCGCCGGTCAGATCAACCAAATTTGAAACTTGAAATCCTAAATTTGCACGGCTCAGCCGATCGCTAGAAATCAAACTTGACTTGTATCGTGCTGCTAATTCCGACGAACACTGTTCGCAGCTGAGTCGTACGGGGTACCACCAATCCTCGATGGCCGCAAAAGTGGGCAACTTATCCGCTGTCCGTTCACGACCCTCGACTTGCTGGAGAAACCATCGCCATTCCTCGTCCGTCAGGTGCTTGTATTTCGAGCGTTGTAACGCTAAATCTACAATCTGCAATCTACAATTTCCAATTTAGTATTATGATAATAATACGAAAGTATTTCTTCGTATGTATGTCCTTCGCTTGCCATCACTGCTGCGCCTATTTGACAGAGTCCGGCACCGTGTCCCCAGCCGTGACCATTCAGCGTCCAGACACCGTTTTCGTGACGTACTTCGAACCACGAACTATAGAGACAAGACTTGCTTAACCAATACCGAATCTTCAATTCCTTACCGATAATCTCCGTGTGTTTAGTGCCGACAACCTTAAGGCTGTCGATTCGTCCTGACGCACCGCAATGAAGGGGCTCTAAAGCGGTAATATGCCCGAAATCCATGCCGGACTTCTCGGCAATGATAGCATCCAACTCCTCGTCCTTGTAGGTCACTTTCCAATCCCGAAAATCCTTGGTCTCCTGGTCATACTCATTGAGCACCAACCGCAAGATCTTTGGCGAAGGCGACTTGCAATAATCGCAATTCACCGATTGGATATACGGCACATCGATATCTTCCCAACAGGTCCGCCAGATCTCGCTTTTACCACCGCAACACTTGTAGTACCGGCAGTCGCAGATCTCATCGCCAAACATAAGGACCTGACCTCTAGTGGCATTAACGGCTTCTACGGCACGCTCATTCATTCGTTTTAGCCCCTCATAGCGCTGACAATGATCGTCCGCACAGACGTCAAATCCCTCGTGATTCGGGTGCTCCATGGCACGAATGGCCCAACTGCGACTAATCACGGCATGTGCTTTGAGCAGCTCCATCGGACTATTGGCGTTCATCTCGGAAGAGATAACCGAACACAAGTAGTCCTCCAAATCGATGGTGTTGATGGCGGTTTGGGTGCCGTCGGGATTAGTACGTATCTCGAGAGTGCCGGCAAATTCCTGGTCTTCATGGCGGTCCCAATGAAAACCAATACCGATACGGACATTCTTTAGGACGAACGTCTTTTCTCGCTGCTCAAACTCGATATGCGGCGCAGTGAGAATGCCTACTTTAATCTGGCGAGAAGCTCCCATGTACGCAGACGATCTTTGTACCAGTTATTGCGGTTCATGGCGACGATGTCGCAGTTGGCGTCCGAGTTATCCTCCCACCGACGGCAGTTGTACAGCACATCGTAGATACGACCAATCGGATAGTCGCGACTAATTCGCAGTCCTACGGCGTAATCCTCACCGTACTTGGTGGTGGGGTAATTGATCGTGCGAAGGAGCGGCACATAGAAACCTCTCGGTGCACCCAAACCATTGATACGCAGGGCATTGTTGCGACCGTTATCGTCGGTCCATTCGCGGTGGTCGATCACGCCCGGAGGAAGGATCTCACCTGCCATGTTCGTTAGTTGATACGTACCGATGACCATGCCGTAACGGGGAGCCGCATGGATATCTTGCTCCGGTTCTAAACCGGCAAAACAATCTATGAAGCGTTGTACGGTCGTTTCATCGAAATAGGTATCATCGCTATCCAACTGAATCGCATATTTACCGCAACGCGGGTCGTGGATAGCTACGTTCCAGTTGCCACCAATTGCGTGCCAGGTCTTGTCCTGGTGAATGACAATAAGGTCCTTGGGGTCATTAAGGTTTTTAAGGTCCTTAAGGATTTCTGCAGTTCCATCGGTCGAGTTGTCATCCACTACAATGACATTGAAGCTATACCCCGCACGCACTTTCTGGTTCAGCGCACTGTGTACCGCGTCTGCAATCGTGCGGGCACGGTTCTTACAAGGAATGATGACCGAAGCGGTTACGGGGTACGGGTTACCGGTTACGGGTAATTCTTTGTACTCGCCGGGTTTCATGTAGGCACCGATTCGTTTGAGGTGCGCCGTGACGCAAGCCTCCATCTCGATCTGTACGGCACGATTGCGCGGATCGACATAGTCGAAGAGTTTCTCACCGGACTTGCGGGTATCGGTCTCTACTTCGTAGTATAGGTACTCAGGTATGTGGGCGAGTTTCTCTGCGCGCAGACGAAGATCATATAATCCAGCAAACTCATACTCCGTATCCATCTGAGCAACGATCGCTTTGAGTTTGGCGGTATCCCACAGCAGTACGGCACCAAAGTCAAAATCATCTCGAAGTGCACCAATCTGATAGTCTATCACAGGTGCTTCCGTAACGGTGTCGCCTATCTTGGCGAAGTGATCGGCATACACCATCGTGGCACCGGTCATCTCCAGTACTTGTATCATTCGTTCCTGTCCTAAGTACACCCATTCGATATCGGGTTTGAGACAGATCATCGTGTACTTCTCGGTTGCCTTTTCTGCAATCTCGCGTATTGCCTTCGTGCCGCATACTCGGCCCGGTAAATAAAATGTGGATATCATTCGTTAGTCGGTTTTATCGCATCTTTATGGTATTCTTTCAGTCCCTCGATAGGATCCTTTAATATCGTGCCCAGCGGCAGGCCTTCTGCCTTCATGGCCTCTTCTAAAACAGGCTTGTAATAATAGGCAATCGAGCCTACGAAGCCTATCGGTGAGGTAGCCTTGTACTGCACCAGATTGCGGCGAATGAACTGTACAAAATGGTCGTACACCAACTCGTGAATTCGCTTATCGTCGATATGGTCCGCGCAGAACTTGGACAACTTCGCCAGGAATCGATTCGGGAAGGGTTGACGATACACTTTCTCAATGATATCAGCCATTGAGGTCTCGTATTCTTGGAAGAACGCCTCTTTCAGGTCGTCACCCAACTGGTTCTTCAGCAGGTCGCCTACCAGCCGTTTACCCAGCACCGCAGCCGATCCTTCGTCACCTAAGATATACCCCAACGAGGGCACACACCATTCGATCGTCTCGCCGTTGTAGAAACAACTGCCGGAACCCGTACCGAGGATACAGGCTACGCCTGCTTCGTGACCTAACAGACCCCGTGCGGCACCGAGCATGTCGGACTCGACGTGCACTTCGGCTTTCTTGAAAACTCCTTCAAGGGCACGTTGAACGTACACTTTTTTCTCCGGTGTACAACCGGCTCCGTAGAAGAACACATGCGTCAGCGTGCCGGCCCATAGGAGAGGGGCAATCTGCGGCAGGAGTTGGTTGCAGATGCTGTTTCGCATGGCGTCACAAGTCTGAAAAAGAGGGTTGATACCGTCGGTGAAAACATCGGAACATTGTCCGCTCGCGGTGACGAGGCACCAGTGCACTTTGGTACTACCACTATCGGCTAAAAGAATCATAACTGTAAAATTTTTCGCAAAGGTACAAAAAAAAAATGACATGTGCAAATAAAAAACAAAAAAAGAGAGCCAAAGGCCCTCTTTCGTGGCAGCTTAGCTGCGCGGGTGCTCGGCATCGTAAGCCTGACCGCAGACCTTCCAGAGGTAGGCGTTGAAGGTCTTCTTGCCTCCAACGAGATCCTTCTGTGCCGTGAAAGCTTGCTGGTCGGAAGCAATCGTGGTGAGGTTACGAGCACGATCGTAGACGGCTGCTTTCACCGCTGCGAAGCGGGTACGTGCCGCGATCTCCTTGGTGGACAAAGCAGTCGCACGTTTGGTCTTCTTACGGAGATACAAACGGTTACACTGATCGCTTTCGGTGGGTGCTACACGGTGGGTACCGAGGAGCATTTTGGTGCAAGAATGTTGACCGTTCTTGCTCGGTTTACTGAGTGCTCCGGATACAGAGTCGATACCGGTACTCCATTCTACTTTTGCCATTCGCGTGTGGCTATCCTCGTACATGTACCAAAAATTCATTTTGGTAGGGAGTACTCGGATGCACCCGCTCTTCAGTCGGACTCACGAAGTCCTCCTGAGGGGATGCCCTCTAAGCCACGTGAGAGGATTTAAGGTTAATAAAAATGATTAGGTTGTTGGGTGTTAGCCGTTGTGTTCGGCATCGTAGGCGGCAGACTCAAGGCTCCAGAGGTAGGAACGCATGGTCTTTTTGCCGTTAGCGGAGTCCTTCTGGGCGTTGAAGGCGGCCAGGTCGGCTGCTTGCTTGGTGGTGTCGTGCAGACGAGTGTTGACTGCTGCAGAGACAGCAGCGAACTTGTTGCGGATTCCGGTTTCCTTGGCCGTTACAGGTGTGGTACGGGTAACGGAGCTGAGTCCCCGGAGGTAGACACGCGAGCAATCAGGCGAGGTGGTAGGTGCTTTACGGTGGGTAGCCAACACCATCTTTTGGTCACCGGCATGCGGCGACTTCTTGTCGATCTTGTTGAGAGCGCCAGAGACGGTCTCAAACATCGGGGCATAACTTGCCTTAGCCATTTTGTGTTGGATTTAAGGGTTAGTAAATAGGGTTAGTTTTTTCGGTGCTTCTCGATGTGGTAGAAGCCGAGGGTGAGGATCTTGATGAGGATCTCAAAGAGGACTTTGGTCCAATCGTGTTCTTCAGATTCTGTTTTCATTGCGGTAATAATTGATGTTGTTACAAATCTCAAGGCGGGTCTCCTGGTGAGCGGATTGCTCTTGGAGCCAGCGAGCGGTGAGAGATTGCTCCATGCTGGCGGAGATAAGGATACAGCCTTTACTGTGCTCAGGAAGAGAGCCGCGGTGGAATCGTATTCCGGAACGTCCGGGGACTTGGGATAAGAGGGGTAAGAGCCTCTTAAACTTGGGCGATTGGGTGACTTGAACTTTGTAGATCAAGGCGGGAACGAGGTAGTCGGCGTTTTCGAGGGTGTCGCAGATGAAGTGCAGACGCTCTACGAGGAGGCCGGTACGCTTGTTGATGTAGTGCGAGGTGCGATAGAGTTTGCCGTGGACGGATTTGTCGTCGGGCATGTCGCGGATGAGTTTATAGTACATAAAAAGACACAAGCTAAAAAATAAATACAAGCTAAAAAAGACACAAGCTAGTTTTTCTTCTTGTAGACGTAGTCGATGCCCATCAGCGCGCCGGAGAAGGTGGCTACTTCCCCGAACGCGACGAGGAGCGATTCATGGATTTGGCCTTCTGGGTCGATGAAGACTCCGCAGAACAATAATACGATGCCGCCAAAACTGAGGACGGAAGCCGTTATGAGTTGGATGTTCGGTTGTTGCATATCGATTAAATTTTGAAATCGAGTGCAAATATGCCCACAATTTTGGCGGTTTTGCAAATTTTCTGACAAAAAGTTTTCCAAATCATTTCCACCAGGCGTATTGGAGGAAGTCGGAGATGTTGGTCTCAGAGACCTGTTCGCCGGTGATTTCGTAGAAGCGTTCCATAAGGACCATCAGGTGCTTGATGGGGATGATTTGTCCGGAACGATGGTTGAGTCGGTCGTGAATTTCTTGCGTGGTCATAGCTTATTGGTTGACGATTTGGAGGTTAAGGGATGACGTTATCTCACGGAATTGGACCGATATTGGATCGGGATTGGGTCGATCATCACGCGGTGAGTAGAAGGCAAAGATTTTGCCGTTTCTGGTCCGAAAGATGAAGTTTCCTATACGTCCACGAATGGATTTGAAGGTATGGTCAGGGGATATGACCTGGAAGGATGTTTGTTGGTTTGACATAATTGTTTGAATTTTGAGTGTTAATAATATCCGGATACTATCCGGGGTAATGGACATAGTTTTTTTTATTTGCGGGGAGAGATATCGGTCATTTGCCAGACGTGGGCTTCGTCACGGGTGTAGAGACCGTAGGAGCCGTTGAACTTGGCGGAGACGATTTTGCCCTCTTTGAGGAGTTCGTCCAAACGTTGTCGTCCATCCCAGTTGGTGGGGTACGGGTGACAACCGGTGATGATATCGTAGGGCGTGCCATAGACCGGTATTCCTCGCCATTTGCGGTAGAGGAGATAGAGGTACAGTTTGCGTTGCTCATTGAGACTGAGTCGATACCATTCCTTGATCGCAGTGCTATAGGGATAATGGTTGTCGGGGTCAATGAGTCGCCAGATATGTTCGATGCTGCCTTTTTTGTCGATTACATCACCGATTGTTTCCACCTGTGCCATAAGAAAAACCTTTTTAAATTATTTATAAAAAATAATTATTTTTAGAAAAAGATTAAGGTACTATCCGAATGGTTTTCTCTTTGCTACTTTCTCTTTTTAAGGTTGTGTCTTTTTTGTCCCAACAAGGAACCTAGTCTAAAGGAAAAAGACACAAGCCAAAACCAGGACAGGATAAAAAAGACACAAGCTAGTCGAGGCCGATGACTTTGACTGTGAGCTTGATCTCGTCGGGAGTCCAATCGGGGTGTGTAGCAACGAAGGCGTCGGTGATACCTTTCATCTCGCGCGTGAGGGCGGCTTGGTACTTACGACTTTGCTCTTTCTGTTCGTTTTTCTGTCGCCAGCGGATGGCATCTTCTCCTTTATAGCGATTGTAGTTGGTCATATCAATGACATCGGTACGCTGGAGTTGGAAGGTTCCTACTCCATCGACATCAAACTCACCGCGGTCTTGACCTTTGGAGGCAAGGATAGCGACGGCTTCGTTGGCAGCTAAGGGGGTGATTTCGTCAATACGTGCTTTGATAGCTTTTTCTTGGGTGCGCAGGGAGCGCAAGAGGGTTAAATTTTCTGTTTTCTTAGCCCCTTGGGCACGATTAATTTCTTCGAAATTTTTCATAATTGTTGATTTTTTGGTGTCGTCAACTAGACGACGTAATACAAAGAAGAATCTTTTTGGGGTTGTGTCTTTTTTTGCTTAAAAAAGGACCAAGCTATGAAAAAAGACACAAGCTAGATCTCCATGTGGTGGGACATTTCGTACTTCATGAATTGGATGATGGTACGACGTTGGACACGTATCGTATAACCGTTATACTCCAGTTCGCCGGTGTAGTTCTTTGGTAAACCTCGTTTACGAAGCAGTTTAGCGATAGCGCGTTCCACGTTTGCGCGACGGGAATCCAGATCTTTCTTCAGTTCGTTAGCGGCCAAGGTGGTGGCACGTTGTTGGTCTAAGACCGATAAATCAATTTTTGTTGCCATAATTTTGTGTTATTTGTATCCGCCAAGATGTGGCGGATGGGTTTAAAAATCGGTGGCAAAGGTATATGAAAAAAACGAGCCCCACAAGAATGGGCCTCATTTGCGCAGAGAAGTGCAGTATTTACGCAGAAAGAGGGTTAATCATGCGCAGAAAAGCGCAGAAAAACGCAGTACTCATTTGCTTCTTGCGTCCTGGAATGTACGTAGTTTAAAGGGCAAGCCAAAATGTTCGTCAAGAAGTCTGTAGAGAAAGGTTGAGGAAAGGTTTCTGGTGTTAAGATAGCCCATCGATTCATTGAAGCGGATGGTTTTGATGAGTTTGGGAGCAGAGGAACATGCGCCCCGCAGTTCATCTTCCACGTTTTGCGCTATACCTTTGTCGTAGGCGGTTTGCGTGATGCGCGAGAAGAATGATGGGTTAGATACTTGTGTCTCCGAAGCTGAGACGACGTTGATGTTGACAATGATGTTGCCTTGAAAGTCCGGCAGACAATCGATGATCAATTTTTTTGAGTCATGATTTTAATTTTTTAGTTTAACCAATTCGTTTATATACGAACAGGCACCCACGGATGGGATGCCTGTGTTATATTTTCTTATGAGCGTCGGAATATCCTCCGGGAAATGAGCTCCATGTTTTTACGGCAGAGTTGGGCTTATGCGAACTGCGAATCCGCCTCCCTGCGCCATGTGAATAGCCGGGAGTGTAGAAGCCAGAGAGAGCGTATCTATATGATATGCATAGGGATTTGTTTGCCAATCCGCGTCCGAAGCATCCTGATAGATGACAGCCTCCCAGGCGATGTTCTTCTCAAGCCCCAAGCGGCTAAGATCCAATGTCACATCGCGTTGTTGGTCTGTAACACCTCCTATATACCACGTATTAGAGTGTCTGTCTCGCCGTGCATAGATACAATACTCTCCTATTTTTCCGTCTAAGAGAATGGATTGTTCCCAATCGCATGGAACCTGCTCGATAAAGCGGAACGCATCCGGATGTTCCATATAGTGTTCCGGCAGGTCGCAAGCCATCTGCAGAGGGGAGTATAAACAGACGAATAATCCTAATTGATTCATCAATGTCCCATGTACGCGAGGGCCATGATTATTGTGATAATCCAACCGGAAGACCCCGGGCGTATAATCCATCGGTCCTGCCATCAAACGTGTAAAAGGCAGTGTGCAGACATGTGCGCATGGGTTTCCCCCGTCCGCGCTCCATGCGTTCCACTCCTGCCCGCGCACACCTTCCTGCGTCATTAGATTGGGATATGTGCGTTGTAATCCTGTAGGCATGACGGGTTCGTGATTGTCAATGGAAATATGATAACGTGCCGCTGTTTCAATCACCTTACGGTAATGACGCACACCGGACTGTCCTTTGTTCCATTGGACACCGTCGTTCGTAGTAATAAGCGGGGCTACATATCCTGTTTTAATGATAGAAATGCGGTGTTTACGTGCATAGTCAAAAGCCTGCTCCAATTGCGACTCATATTCGTCTGCACGTCCCCCCGTTTCATGATGTCCGATCATTCTGACGTTCAATTCCACTCCCAAGCGAGCGATGGAGTCCATGTCAAAATCGGAATAGGGTTGATCGAATTCGAAATGTTTAGGAACGGGATTGACCCATGTTTCCCATCCTTTATTCCATCCTTCCGCCAGCACAGCTCCGAAGCCATGTTCGGCAGCAAAGCGCATATAGCGGGTCATATTGGTTGTTGTCGCTCCATGTGTAGGCGACTGATGCCAAGTCATGTTTCCTATATGCATTCCCCACCAGATTCCCATATACTTGGTAGGTTGGATCCAAGTTGTATTTTTGAATTTACAAGGTTCGTTCAGATTGAGCATCAAGCGGCTCGCCACCATTTGCGTCAGATCGTCCGCCAGTACCATCAATCGCCATGGAGAAGAGAACGGAGTTTTGATATAGGCTTTTGCTTCGCTTTCCCTCCCCTCATTAAGCCATGGTGTGAGATAAGTGGAAAGCGTTTGGTCTTTCACGTAGAAGTTCTGCGCCGGATAATCCGTTAGATTTGCCTCATGCAGGAAAGCGTATCCCCCTTGTGCCAGTTCCAAGGTCACCGGTGAGCACATTGTATCCGTTTTAAAAAGGGCTTGTTTTTTCCACAAGCCCTCATAATATTCCGTACGCCAGGGGATAGACCAAGCCTGCGGTTCCCCGGCAAAGCGATAGGTTGTCTTTTCGTCCGTAATAATGCAGGATTTATTCCCTGTGAGCTGGTAACGAAAAGCGAATCCGTCATCAAAGACGCGAAAGATGATATTCAAAGAGTGGTCGAGTTGAACGGTCATCTCGTTATAATGATTTCGGATAAACCGCTCTTCTCCCCACGTTGTTTCCCATGTCTTGTCACAATGGTAACGATGGATGTTTCTGATACGATAGGAAAGTTCGGGTTGATCTTTTATTACGAGTCCCAATGGAGAAGGGAGAAGGATCTTTTTTCCGTCCTTTACCACATCATAAACGGGTGTTCCGGACTGATCTATGTCAAAATTCAGGACAATGCGTTGATTGGGCGAACTTACGGAATACCCTTGAGGCACTATTCGTATGGCAAATCCGCCGGAAGCCGCTTCTGGGATGTTCAATTTAGAAGAAGCCGTAACGACCTTTCGGGTAATTGTATAAGCCTGCGGATAGGTTAGATAATCGGCATTTCCGGCATCTTGGTAAATAGTCGCCACATACTTTTTTCCTTTCGGTAAGAAATCAAGCGAGAACGTAGCTTTATGTGGATTCATTCCGCAAACACCGCCCACATAATACTCGTCTTTTCCTTTGGCTTTACGAGCAGTAGTGACATATTCCATGGGTTCGGCTTCGAGATACCATGACTGATCCCAGTCCAGTTCGACATCGCAAATGAATTGAAAAGCATCTCGGAAGCGCTCGTAATTCTCCGGTATGTCAGCCGCCATTTGCAGCGGAGAAGGCATAATGACATAGAGTGCGAGTTGGTTGCACAGAGTGGTGTTACAATGGTGATGATTATAGGGATTGAGTTTGGACATATCCATCTCGAAGATGCCCGGTGTATAATCCATCGGTCCACCATTGAGCCGAGTAAACGGAAGAATACAAGTATGTCCCGGTTTAATCCCTGTGGTAGCCTGATATTCCGTACCGAGCGCTGCTTCGTTACCGATGAGATTCGGATATGTCCGGCAAATGCCCGTAGGTCGTGTCGCCTCATGGGCATTGAGCATGATATGGTAATCCGCGGCTTTCTCAATGCAGTACTGATAGTGGTTATTCATCCACTGCGAGTAGTGGTGTTCGCCATTGAGTATATCTCCCACATACCCTGATTTAACAGCAGGATAGCCATACTTATTCATGAGTTGGTAAGCGCGATCCAAGTGGCGTTCGTAGTTACGAATGGATCCGGATGTCTCATGATGCATTATGAGGTATATTCCTTTGTCATGTGCATATCTGTTCACTTCCTCTATGTCGAAGTCCGGATAAGGGGTAACAAAATCGAACACGTAATCTTTTTTCTTGTTGAACCAATCTTCCCACCCGATGTTCCATCCTTCGACGAGCAGTCCGTCGAACCCATTCTCTGATGCGAAATCAATGTATCGCTTCACATTGGCGGTATTTGCGCCATGATTGCCATGCGGATGGAGTTTTGTATAATCCGTTACCCCTAATTGCACCGAAGGCAGGTCATTGGTGAAAGACCATCCGGTTTTACCCGTAATCATTTCCCACCACACGCCCATGTACTTGCAGGTACGAATCCAAGAGGTATCTTTTATTTTACAGGGTTCATTCAAGTTGAGCGTCATACGGTTAGCCAGAATATCGGTAGCTTTCCGTGCGACTTGTATAGTACGCCAAGGGGATTGGCAAGGAGTCTGCATGTGTCCTTTGATGCCTTGACAATCGGGTGTAAGGTGGGAAGTAAAGACCATATTTCGGTCATCCAGATCGAGATGCATGGTGGCATAGTTAATGCATGCCGCCTCATGCAGGGTCACCCATAGTCCATTGTCATAGTGAAGTAAGAGAGCGGTCTGCACCCCCGTTTTCGAGAAGCCTGTTTGAGAAACGTTACCCAATCGCGCCCCATCGCTCAAATGACGGATATCCGTCAATCGAGAACGTGTATATTCATATTCTTGTGTGTCGTAGTCTCCCGATATCCAGTAAGCGGTCTGATTGCCCGGGATAGCAAACCGGCTTAACTCCTCTTGTATATCGAAATAGCACAGGCTACCCTTTTGCGGAAATTCGTAACGAAAGGCAAGCCCCTCATTAAACAGGCGAAGGCGAATCGTCACATATCTATCCTCCGCTATTTGGTGCAGGAGGAAACTATGTTCGATATATTCATTGTGAATACTATTCTCTTCTCCCCAAACGGGCGTCCAGTCTTCTGCAAAGGAAACGGAGTCCTCGCGCAGTATTTCAAAGCCCTGATAGAATCCCCCCCAATTGAGTTGATAGCCCAGCGATGAAGGACGGATCACGGTGTCCGTTCCTGCCATGAGGAAATAAGTGGGCCGTGTATCCACTAGAGAAAAGGAAGCTTTCAATTGCTTATCCGGACTGGTCCAAGTAGAGGCAGAGGACCAAAGGGCAGTAAATACGAGCAGGAAAAAATAATGTCTTTTCATTTGTTCACAGTTAATCTATAAATTTTACAACCATGTGAAGGGATGAGCGCGCTAACGGATGAGGCGGATCCCATATCCTGATGTTCCCACAAATCCCGCACCTTGTACTCAGCCAGAGGCAGATGTCCCAAGAATCCGAAACTACGTTGTTGCTCCAGGGGTTCCCGGTTAAACAAGGCTACTATCCAGTCCCCGTCGGACATTTGTCCATACCAGATTTGCGAGTCAGGGGAATTCAAATCGCGTGATAAAGGTTGTCCGACAAATCCGTCCCGATTGAGAGCCAGTAGTTCGTCGTTTTGATAGAAAGGCAGATAGTGGTCAATATTGGCAGAATTAAATTGATCGGCGCAAGCCACAGGTCCGCCTGCTACCAATTGGAGCGAAATAACCGAGCGTGCTTCATCATCGGAGCTTAATGTAGTGAGGCGTGTAAAATCGCCGTCCATGATCACTTTTCCACGTCCTGCTTTGTCAGAGAAATGGACAAACCCGTCGAAGACATTGTTACATTGCGGCCACGAGCCTCCCACATCTCCACGATGCCTGTAGTATGTAGCATCGCCATAGACATCAAAATACTCATTTTCCAGTCCTGAGAAGGCAGCCCAGTGCCCACAGAAGACATCGGCTTCGGTACGCATCATATTACAATAGCGAGCTTCCAATTCGGCATGTTCATAGCAATGCGGCATCACGATAGAGGTGAAGACGCCATATCTGGCTGCGGATTCCTGAATGTATTGTAAGGCCAGTGCATATTCCTCCCGTCCGTATCCGCGTGCAGGATTTTTGGTACCTTGCCCTGTCCCGTCTTCAAAGACAGACATAAAGTCCATTCGGATATAATGTACCCCTATGCTTGCATAATATTTGAAAAATCCGTCAATATACTCCTTTGCGCCCGGGTGCGAAGGCACTATCCATGTGAACCACTCATTTTCAGCGGCGGACTCTTCCGGATGTAGGACGTGGTCAATAGAGGGGTCATAGATTAAGGAAGAGACGTGGATATTGGTACCGTCAATAACGGGATTGACTTGTAGTGAGGCATGCAGCCATAAAGGATTATCGTAAATACCCAATTGCAAATTATGTGCATTGCATAGTGCTACCAGTTCTTTCAAGGAATATACGCCATAGTGAGTCATATATCCCTGCGAGTTGACGGACATATCGCTATGCATTGACATAAAGCCGTCTGTAACAATCATATTGTATCCATAAGGCAAGAGATTTTTCTCCACCCACTCGATGTTGGCTTCCCAAATATTTTTAGGCATATTCGTATTCTGGTGTGCGTGCTCAGCCTCGAAGCAGTATTCATACACAGTCCAGTATAATGGAGCCTTTGCATCTACCAAAACAGGTTCCGGAATGGGATCATCAGGCACCTGGTCAATAGACCATCCGGTATCAAAGGCAGGATTGCACGCCATCAGCAGCGTCGTTATCAGTAAGAATGACATGTGTTTCATTGTTTATAAAATTTAACTGTATTGTTTATCACATTAAGTACTATTTTATAGTACCCCGGATCATCTAAGATCCACTTTTTATCCGGCACGTCCACACAGGAAGCAAAGTAGTTGATATGATAGGATGTATTTTCGGTAATATGCATATCATATTCATCCGCCAGATAGAATGCCCCCTCGTACTGACTATTATTCAGAGGGAACTTGATTTCTCCTTCTGTTAAGTTGCCGTTCCAGACAAACGTTCCTTTAGGAGCCTGGAAGTCATACATCATTTTTTCGGGGAAAGGTGTGTCCCACCCTCTTGGGGTGGCGCTTCCGCATATCCAGACTTCTTTAACGGGCAGGTCATCCATCGAATGATCTCGCGCAAAAGAGACGGTTCGGTTCGTTACATCGACGGATATGGAATAGACACCTTCTTCGGTAATGCGCCATTTGTTATCCGCTCCTTTCCCATCGGGATTAAAGACTATCTGTTGTGTGCCCTCGGGAGCTGCGTCCGGGGAGGCCGACTGGTAGAACGGATCTTCAAACAACCCACTTTGGGGATTACATGCAAATTTCACTTCCCCCGTGGAAAGGAATCCTGTCCAAGTAGCGGGTGTAGTTTCAAAATCCAGTGCAGTAGCATCGTGCAGCGCCCACCCGCCCGGTGTGGCATCTCCGACAAGGTAAAGTGGTTCTTTCGTAGTCATGGTGTTATCCGTCATGTCATAGGTGACATCATAGAATCCCGACCGCGAGATAGGGAAAGAAGCATATATGATAGCCGAGGCGTTTTGTGCGGACACGAATTGAATGGATCCTTCGGATAACAATCCTCGCCAGTTATATGCATCTGTACCGGCTATCTTATCCATCTCAAAAGCAGAAGCGAAATCTGTTCCGGCCAGTGTAGCGGAACCCATCACATACAGGTGATTAGCGTAGCCGGTAATGGTAAAGATGAGTTTGCTGATCATGGGTTTCACATAGACATCGGTTCCTTTGAATTCAGCAATCAATTCCGCTTCCAATTGTGCAGATTGTCCGGCCACGATTCCCCAGTCTGCCAATAAATCGTTCAATTCCTTATGTGTGAATGTTAGTTGATTATCGTTTGCGATGGTCATTTTGGGGATAGCCGTCTTAAATTGGTTATCCGCTATATCCATTTTAAAAGCGCACACATAGGACTCTGCGCCATATTGAAGTTCGGGCCATGTCCAAGTAAAGGTAGCCGCCACCTCATCCCGCAGTTGCGGATTCAACACGACGGGTGAGGGGGATACTTGAAGATGCATTTGGTCCTCCGGCTGATTGATTGTCGCATAGGGGTCTTCCGACTTGCATGCCCACAAAATGGACAATATGGTGAAAAGATATAATCCTTTTTTCATGGCCTTAATTCCAGTATGGTAATTGTTTTAAATATTTGTTTTTATCTATTTCCGTTTGGTGAATAGGGAACCAGTAATACGCTTTTCTATACACGCGTTGCTGGTAAATGACTCGTTGGAAGAAGGACGCATCGTCTTTTCCTGAAAAATTCATTCCATATTGGGGACCGTCGAGCAGGTTTTCCGCCAGTTTCCACCGTCTGAGGTCATCATACCGCAATCCTTCGCAGCATAACTCGACATGTCGTTCCATCCGGATAATCTCGCGCAGTTGTTCCCTGTCAGTCTCCACATGGATTTCATCGGCATTGGTAGCCCCCGTAGTATATGTCCGCACACCTGCTCGTTGCCGAATGAGGTTGATATAAAAAAGTATCTCATGCACATCTCGTTTGTCTGTTTCGTTGAGTGCTTCCGCATAGTTGAGATACGCTTCCCCCAAGCGATACAAGATACCCGGACGATATGGGAAATTATTTTCCTTCACATTGGTGTTGGGATGAATTTTTTTACGTAAGAGATAACCGCTTTGCGGTGCGTCGTGTGTATGGGTATTGTCCTGTGCGCCATTGAAGAAATTGAAGGTACGATTCTCTTGTGTAAACCACGCATTATGATAATTGACGGCGACATAAAAACGCGGTTCGCGATGACAGTACATATTATATGTATGTGGATATGTGATATACCCTCCGTTCACTTTGCTTCCCCATTCGGTTTTCTCGGAGGAGACCGCTGCTTCATTAAAACCTTCTTCCACGTAGCCTGAAGCTTCGTCCGTAATGGGTAATCCGTTTTCCATAAAGAAGGCATCGACCAAAGACTGCGTGATGCCATATCCGCCGTTACCGCCGGAATTGGCGGGGGTGGAATGTTTTTCCAGATCGGTATAATTGCATCCGTTAGGGCGAGCAAACAATATTTCCGTATTCCCTTCGTCATAGCGTGTAAAGAGAACATTCTGCACAGACATAAAGGCATCAATCTGTCCTTGTTGTGTGCGTTCGATATACAAGGTATGTCCGGCTGATTCTGCTGTTTCTATGAGCAGTTTGCATGCATCGGCTGCTTTTGTCCACCGTGAGGGGTCCATTTCGGTACTAAAAACGGGTACATTATGACAGTTGGTATAGCCTGCATAATCCGGATTTCCGTTCACGAGCGGACTGGCAGCATAGAGCAGCATTCGTGCACGTACTGCGAGCGCCATAACAGCGGTAAAGCGTCCGTATTTTTGCGAGCTATACGTAGTAGGCAAGCGGTGACTTACATCCAGCAAAACGGAGTCGCACCAATCAATCACCGTATAATAAGGAGCCTGTCCCTGCATCATTTCTTCTTCGGTAGCATCCGTAGTATATACCTTACCCGGAGTAAAAGGAATAGCGCCATAGGTATTGACCATTAACCAGTAGTAATAGGCTATCAAGGCATCGCATTCCGCTTTCATATATTCCACTTCTTTTGCACCAATCCCTTGATCCGGAAGTGGATGTACATTTTGTTTGAATATTTCCGCTTCGCGGATGCGTTGCGGCAACATGGCCCAATAATTACCATCCCAACTGCTGCTGGGCGTCCATTCTCCGACGATATACGGAATGACTTTCCAATCCCATTGGCGCCAACGCTCGGAAGGGCTCATTTCGTCTCCCAAGATATCCCATCCCAGATACCGGCCATATCCGAAATAGGGATCAGGAATAGCACTATACACGTTAGCAAGCCATCCGTACGTGCGTGTTTTGTCCTCAAACACCAAATCGAGGGTTAATTCCGTATCCAGTTCTTTATCCAAGAAATGGCAAGACGGGAATAAGGTAATAAGACCTAATAAAAATAAATATGTTTTTTTCATCATTGTAGAAAATGGATTCGTTATATTAAAAGCTTATTTGCAACCCCACCAATACGCTCCGCATGTGCGGATACCGCAGTCCGTCGTTGGAGTCCAATTCCGGATCCCACAATTTGAAGGAAGAAAAACAAACCAGGTTGTTTCCTGAGACAAATACGCGGAAGTTCTTGGCGTGCATCTTGTCCAGCGCGACTTTAGGCAGTGTATAGCCCAATTCTATGGATCTAAGGCGCAGATAACTCATATTTTTTTTCCACCATGTAGAAGCTACGTTATTATGCGGATTGGTGGCTTCACTCAAGCGTGGCCAAAAAACATTCTGTTGAGGATTTTCTTCTGTCCATCGGTCATTGTAATTGGCAAACACATTCCCCAATACGCCCTGACCTGCCCCCGGGATGAAATAGTCTGTTCCGCCGATGATGCGATAGATGTCAGCCGCCCCTTGAAAGAAGAAACTAAAATCTATCCCTTTCCAATCGATATTGGCACCGGCTCCATATACGATAGACGGGACGTTCGTACCCCCTATGTATCCCTCATCCACATTGGTAATCTTTCCATCGCCGTTCATATCTTTATACTTAATATCTCCGGGACGAACTTTTGCCCCCAATTCGGGGACGGGCAATCCCTGTCGAAGGTTACCGTCCGCGTCAAAGTCTTCGGCAGAATAGAGTCCCTCCGCCGTATAGCCCCAAAGCGTATTAATAGAACGCCCTGTTTGCGAACGATATCCGGTCTCCTTTAGCGCCTGAGGCTCATCTATTTCCAAAATGGTGTTTTTAGCATAGGTAAAGGTTCCCCGAATGGCAAGATTGACCCCTTTTTTAAAATGGTGACTATAATTGACACTCAGATCCACTCCTCGGTTATCCACTTTTCCGAAATTGGCATAGGGGTTCTGGAGGAAACCGATTTGCGAGGGGATGGTATTGCGCTGCATGAAGATATTGGAGCGTAACTCCTGAAAGAAATCCACTTGCACATCCAAATCATTGAACAACCCCAGTTCCAAGCCTACATTGGCTTTGCGGGATGTTTCCCAGGTGAGGTTTTCCACACCTATTTCTCCTTCCTCTACACCTTGATAATATATATCTCCATAGTATCCCCAATTATAGCCGTTGGCCTTACCGTTGATAGTCGTGATGTACGCAAAGCGTCGATTTCCTCCAATCTGGTCATTTCCGACGAGACCTATACTGCCACGCAATTTGAGTTTAGATAGTTTATCGCGCACGTCATCCATCCAATGTTCCTCCGATATGACCCACCCGATTGCGCCGGAAGGGAAGAAACCGTATCGATGTCCGGGTGCAAAGTTTTCGGAACCATTATAACCGAAATTGAACTCAGCGATATACCGTCGATCATAGGTATAACTGACTCGTCCCGCCACACCTTGATTACGATAAGGCTGTATGCCCCCATTGTCATACGAGCGGAGATTATAAAGGATCATCGCATCCATAGTGTGCTTTTGAGCAAACGTACGGTTATAGGATACATTTGCTTCGAAATAGATACTATGATCACCATATTCCGCATTGGAAGAGTGATCGAGGAAATCAGATCCGTACAGTAAAATCGAATGCACCAATTCTCCCTCGTCATCTCTCCCGGATGCCACGCTGTAATAATTAGGCGTCCTTCCGCGTGTGATATATTTATGCGAGAAGAAATCGAAAGAGAAGACGGCTTTTGCTTTTAGTCCGGGAGTAATGAATTTCAAATCCTGTTCAATGGAGAACAGCGACTCCAGTTTCCCTCTGGTTCCGCGATAATAGCCATTTTGCGTGGACATAGCCCACGGATTGGCTCGCATCGCGGAGGCGATAGGAATAGTACCGTCGGAATAGATGGCAGGATGCACAAAAGGAGGTGTTTCAAATGCCTTACTGAAGACTTCGTCAGTAGAGGATCTGCTCTTACGCAATAGTTCGAGATATCCTCCCACACTTACACGCAGGACTGTTGTTTTGGTCATGTCCAGATCGACATTGGCACGGAGGTTAAAGCGGTTGAGTGTAGAAGCCGTGTTATAAGGCAGGCTTTTATCCGTCACCATGATACCGGCTTCATTGTAGTAAGAAGCTGTCATCGCATATCTCACTCGTTCCGAGCCGCCTCCGACATTGATATTCAAGCGTGTGTTATGCGCCCAGTCCTCCGTTACCGCATCCAGCCAGTTGACATCGGGATACAAATCCGGATCATAGTGATGATATGTCTTCTGGATCTGGTCTTTCGTGAATAGCCGCTTATTGGGATCAGAACATAAACTATTGAGCAAAGACATATACTCCGCCGCCCCTATGAATTGAGGGAGTTGCGTAGGGGTGGTAAAGGCATGCTCCACTCGTACATCTATATTGGGTGGAGCGACCTGTCCGCGTTTGGTAGTAATCAAGATGACTCCATTCGCTCCTCGCACACCATACATCGCACTGGCGGAAGCGTCTTTTAATACGGAGAAGGCCTCAATCTCGGCAGGATCCAAGTCATTCAAGCTACGCTCTATACCATCCACTAAAACCAGCGGTGTCGTATTGCCCGAGAAGGACGCAATACCTCTAATCCAGAAATCCGAATTGTCGTATCCAGGTTCACCGGATGGCTGTACTGCGATGACACCGGCCAATTGACCAGACAAGTTATTGCTCATGGAACGGGAACTACCGACTTGCAGTTTGGTGGGTTCCAAGGTTTGCACAGAACTTATGACGGATATTTTCTTTTGATTCCCGTAGCCGACGACAACCAACTCGTCCAATGCTTCTGAGTCTTCCTTGAGGGTCACATAGAAATTTATTTCTTTCCCGACTTTAAGGGTTGTCGTTTTGTAACCGATATAGGATATCTGCAATACAGCGTCTTTGTCTGGCACCGATACATAGAAGTGTCCATCCATATCGGTAACAGTTCCCAAAGATGTCCCCTGAACGATAACACTGACACCTATCAAAGGTTCCTTGTTATCGTCCACTACCGTTCCGCTGATTTTCAACTCATTTTCTGCGCACACAAGTAGGGGCAAAAAGCTCAATGTCCAAATAAAGATTGTTCGAAGATATTTCATACGCACATACTAATTAGAATACATTTAGCATATTATTCATTTCTTCCTCACTAACAGGAATAACTATGGAGCCCGAACCTGTCATCAGTGAAAACAGACAGGGTACAGATTCTTTGCGGGTATGCGGTGTTTGATAGCGTTTTCTCATATGCTATTCAATTTTTTGTCCTACTATATTATATTTCAATCCGTTAACCACAATCACTATCCGCCCGCTCTCCATCTTTTTCACTACCATACGGTCGGCTTTAGTGGTATTCACATCGGTTGTCTTGTTGCGAATGAACATGCGCATTGGCGCACTGGCAATGACGGGTATCTCCAGATAGGCCTTGTTAGAAGGAATCTGGTCCGCTGTATATCTGAAGAGCATAGCTTTGGACTGATCCGTGCTATACCCCAACACATAAGTGGTCTTTTCTTTGTCCCGATTGGTCAGCGAGGTCGTACCTTTTAGAGCGTTTTCCGAATAATCGGCAGAAGGTGTGATATCGGTCTTGAGAAGGGTGATATACTGATTTCCCATTTCCGGGTTGTACAGGAAAACACCCTGATTGGCAGGCACTACAGGGTCTGAAACCGGCTTCAATTCCAAACCTTCCTCAGGAATATAGGTACCGATATACACGCCTGCCTGGTCCGTAGTCCAGTTTTTATCCCAACAAGCGGAAGCAAAACCATCGGGAGTCATGTGCACTTTCATTTGTTCTTCTGTGTATTCTTCAATCACATGCCCACCGGCATTATAGTCCTTGATAATAAAATCTTTATTGGTAGTATAACCCTCTACCAAGTCGTTCGTCCAATGTCCTTCATTATGATATCCACTTCCACCGGACTGAATAGTCAGTTTGACCGGAGCGATGGGTAGAATGGTGCAGGAATAGATGCCGTCCCCGTCTGCTACCAGTTGTTTATAGAAGGTATGATCGTAGGCATCCTCCTCACCCGGTTCCTTATAATACATCCAGTAACGCAGATATACATCTAAGCCCCCCCATGTTTGGCGAGCTACATCCGTGAATCGGAACGTCAAGGTAATCGGTGTTATTTTATCGGGTAACTCAATCGCCACACGCCGGTCTTTCTGCGTATTTTTTGGGCTATTGGTTACAAAGAAATACTTGTCCTTGGTGATCTTTTTAATATCCTGTGCCTGCCGATGTGGATTGCCTGTCCATGAGGCAGTGCTGCCGGCTATTACCAGATTCACCGAATCCACGTTCCGATAGGTGTGACTATACCAGCCATCCTCTCCGCTGCTGATATTATTGATCCAAAAATCATTATACTGCATGTGGTCATTGCCATAGGTATAGAAACTGACCACATCCCATCTGTTAGGAATATCATCGGTTTTCAAGGCATCGTCCACATAGGCATGAATGGTGAAATTGTTAGTCGAGTACGTACACTCACTCAACTCGTACAATTTATATTTGAAATGTTCATGTTCCTTTTGCTCTCCTCGGCTCAATATTTCGGCACAGACGACATTCGCAGTATAACCTTTTCCGGCATTGTCCACATTCGTTGTCTGTTTTACTCCGTCCCCCCATTCCGTCGTACTGTTTACATTCTTCACCAGGAATTTTAAGTTCTCACCAATATGCACGGTTGCCTCACGCCATCCGTCGGATTCCTCCGAGAATTCAGCCATTTGTGCGTCCGTGTGCTCCCCCCAATAATAGAGGTAGAACGTATTGTCAAATTCCGCTTTGGCTTCTTCGGTGGCATGCAGTCTGACAGTCACGTCTTTCCCCGACACAGTGATAGTGGATGGAGCGGAAGTGACACATTGCTCTTCTGCATTGATCTGTACCTTCACCTGATAAATACCGGCTTTGGAGGGTTGCCATTGGCCAGTTTCGAGTTCCACCGTATCATTCACCAGATAGGTGTACGTTACTTCGCCGTTGTACCCGCTCATAGCAGGTGCAAAGTTTACACTTTCCCCTAGCGTCAGTTCTGTCTTATCGGGGTTTAGGGACAGGTTTGCGGAAGGCAGATAGGGGTGAATACGCAATTGACTCTGCGGCGCATCCAGTACGACGAAATACGTACTATCCGATAAGTTGACCTTCCATTTACTATCTGTGTCACCATTCTCCATCTGAACCTGGTACGTACCGCAAACAGATATATCAACGGTCTCGGCTTTCTTTCCGAACATCGTGCTAAATTCGCCTTTTACACAAAGGAATTTAAGTTCTGTATTTGTGCCTTTTAGTTTTAATGTATCTTTATAAATACCCGAATTGGATGCCGTTTCCGTCATTGCTTTTCTGCCGTCCGTATTCCAGCCTACCCAACAACCCGAGCCCACCGGGTACACCGTATCCGGCCAACGTTCCTCCACCGTTATAACGGGGGCAGAATCGGAAGTAGAGACATCCACTTTCACACGGGCACTGCACCCACTGCCGGTATATTTCCAGGAATTGTTTTTGTAATCATTGTTTCTTTCACCGCTGAGTGTTTGTGGCAAGGTGCTAAAAACAGGGTTGGACGAAGGTGCATATCGCATCTCACGATAGGTAAACGCGAAATAAGCGTCCTGCGGCATATAGAAATAGCGATAATAGGTGCTTTCTCCTATCTTATCCCGAAGAGGTCTCTTTCTGTTTTTAGCAGACCATGTGTCTTTTCCGTTTATGACACTTCCGATCAAGTAATAAGCCGGACGCTCCAACCATACACGGGGGTAGTATTGTTGGTCATCTCCACTCTGATCCACACAGATGCGTAACTTACCGGTATAGTTCGCCTTTATCTTCCAGCTGTGATCAGAAACATTTTGGCCACCGTGGTCCTCATTGTACGAAGCACCTCCGCTCTGATGCGCTCCTTTGGCCGCCTCAACGGGCTCATAGTTCAGTAAAGCGGATAAATCCAAGACTTTGTTTTGCGTATCGGTGTTTTCCGTTAAAGGAGCATAGCGGTCCGCTCCATCGTTGTTGAGGTGATTGTTAAAGGCAAAATAATAGGTCTGGTCCTTCTCTACATCCACATCGATATAATACTTCGATGTTTCGTCATGGTATGGATTGTCGAGCCGTTTAGTCGAGTTAGTTGTACCCCACTTGTCATCACCCTCAGCAAACGATCCGATCAGATTGAAGTGAGCATCTTCCGCCCATCCCCATTGGCACACGGATAAAAGGGTCAGTAATGAACATACTGTAATCGTATTCTTCATCGTATTATGCATATTAGTTAGTATATTTTATTTCCCAATAAAGTGTACGTATGCCTGCCGTGCACGATAAAGAGCATCCCATCCTTCCATATTTTCCGGACGTTACTCTTGATGGATTGGTCATCCATCGCCTCCGTAGGTATCTCCGGGCATTCCATGAGTTGGTAATTCGCATTGCGGCATTCGTTCGCGTAAGCGACAAACTGTTCTGAGTCTTCTTGATTGGCAACACACAGGGTGTATCCTATCCCCTGCTCCAAATCAACATCTTTCCATGTCCATTCATACCATCCTTCTTCCTCCGTTTCTTTCATAGCCACCGGCGCTGAGGGGGCATGGCCACTCATAGCACTGCTCTGACATCGATCTCCTGATGACTGCCAACGAAGATACGGTATTCCGGTCGTGCTATAGACGCGCAGTCTGATATCGCCGTATGAAGGCATCGGGGTACAAGCATCGGGAGCGGCTTTCCATGCCGACACGGTGTCGGTTGCATGCCAAGTGCGATTGGCGGTGCCTTTCGTGGATAGATCTTCGTAGTCCCACGATGGTCCGCAACTATATTTGTACTCACACGCCTCGCTAACATACGGCACGGTCAAACGGAAATGCGTAGCATCCACGCTATCCATGCGCGTCCATGTCCAGTTATTCCAAGTAGCAGACATGTAACAGGCGTTGGTTCCTGCAGGTACTACCACGGTATAGGTTGTATTGATGGGGGTGACAAGTCGTGTAACCATACTATCAATCGCTGTTTCCGTCAGATAAGCGTGACTCACCATATACGACCGTACGGCAGACTGCAGGTCCTCCACTTGTTCAGGAGAATCACCAATCATCAGTCTAAACGCATAACGCAACAAGTCACGATGGCGGAACTGCTGCATTTTCAGATCGGTTGTTGCCTCATAATCACGCGCTATACTCTCCCAGTCAGCGCCACATAAGGCTGCCAGCGTGGCAGCAAACATCCCTGTACGGTCACCGCCTAACTGACAATGAATCTGCCATGGTCCGGGGTGGTTCTCATCGTTAATGTACGCAGCTATTTCATGCATCCATTCCCCATAACGCTCCGGGTGTTTTTGATACAGGCAGTCATTGTACGCGGGTGTATGCCCATTGTCCGTACCCACTATTAGGACATTACCTTGTTGCATCATGCGTGCATAATAAGAAGGAATAGATACTTGATAGGCATGATCACCGCATTGATACGTATTTCCTTCCAGATAGGACTGGTCTCCACTGAGACACAAATCACTTTGAATGCCCACTTTTTCAGCAAACTTTTTGATATAGTGGAATCTTCTCTCTTCTGTATCATTCGCTTCATCCGGTGCATAGGGGTGATAGGAACGATAGAGATTAGCGGTACCCGGTACCCTTCGGAAATTACTAATCTGTATTTGTTTGTCGTAATCTCCCGCCAGCTCTCCCCACTCGTTCAAGGATAACCAGATTTGTCCCTTGTCATGTCTTTCGCCCAAGTCTTCTATTTGATCTCCCGGCAACATGACCATCATATTATTGGAACGGTTAGCTATCAATAATCGGCTATCGATACCGCATTCCCAAGAAGCATGACTGCGCTCTTCATAATCCGTACCATCGTTTTTATATACCTTGAATCGGAACTCGGGACGCCCGCTATTACCGGGGCGTTCTATCTCATCCAACGCGAATGTGCGATAGAAACAGCTATCGTCAGAAAACCTGTTTAAACGATAGTTCTCATTGACATTCCACATCGTAACAGGTCCATAGACATAAATCTTCTTGACCGCGGTAAAAGATTGGTTAAATCGCGACTGCGCCGTGGAAAAAATCAAAGTGACGGTATTATTAACCGGATCCAATTTCTGGCAGGCATTTTTCTCAGCAGTGGTAAAACGCACCCCGGAAAAACCGTTCCCAAGAGACGCTATGCTTATCTCACAGCCATTGACCGGCGAGGCAGGGGATATTAAAAATCCTTCGCCTTGATGAGAGGATAAGCCGGCTGTATAGATGCCGGTATAATGGGAGGCATTCACCACATTATTAGCATCCCACTCACCAGAATCCCAGACATACGTGTCCGAGATGACAGCCAAATACGTAGCATCATTCCATCCATGGAGCGGCAACGGGCAGGTAAAGCGACCGGCTACCGTGTCCGGCGCCATTTCGTACGCAGAAGACCATGAGTCGCTGCCGATTACAAACATAATATGGCCATCCGTCCACTGCGTTTGGGTGTTGTCATAAAACACATATCCGCCATGGAATGACCAGTCATCTGCAAAAACAGAGACACTGAATAACAGAGTAGCAAATAATAAAAATCGTTTCATAACATTTTGAGTTTTTGGTATCAAATTTTTTGCAAAATTACTGCTATTTTTTTACACAGGCAACATACGCACAAAAAAAAGTAGTACATTTCGCCACAACAAAAAAGCTATATTGCTTATTTTCAGTAATATAGCATTTTTAAATAGGTTAAAAAAAAGTAGTATAAAAAAATTATAATATGGCCACTTTATCTTCGAAACTATCCCTATTTTCCTTTGCAAGGTTGCGCATGCGGGTACGCGAATTATATATAGTGGGAAGTGAATAATGCAGAATCTCCGCTATCTGTTTGCTGTCCGTAATGCCCAAATAGATAAGAGCCATGACACGCAGATCCGTATTCAATCGTTCTTTGGGCTTAATACGCAACTCAGCTTCAGGCAGCAGAAGAGATTGCACTTGCATTACAAAATCCGGGAACAACTCCAGAAAGGCATCATCAAAATCCTCGATGGTGGACATTTTCATGAAGCGTCTTACGTAGACTGATTTGATATGATTGCTTTTGCGGAGTTCCTCGTTACTTTGCGCTAAACGATTATTGAGCATCTTCAACTGACGGTGTTTCTTATGTATATAGAGCAGAAAAACCAATGATAAGACCGCTATCAAGCAGACCAGAACAAAAAAGATAATCATCCCCACCTGACGCCGGTGCACATAGTGCATATGTGCATCTTTGATCACAGGATAGACAGTACTGATTTCGATAGAGCGTCCACGTTCACCTCCTGTCATAGCGTCCTGCTCAGCACAGAACATGTACTTATATGCACGTTCTGAGTCCCCTTCATTACAGAGCAACACCGCCAATTCCCGCAAAGCGACATATTCGCGGACGGAACTCCGCAAATCATTTAAGGATGCGATAATCAAATAATGTTTGGCTTGGTCTATACAGCCCATTTTTTTGTATATCTGCGCACGAGTGAAAGCAAAAGCCGGTTCCTCAAACGGTTTCCCTTCTACATGATGCGTGCTCTCATAGGCTTCCAATACATATAAAGCGCTGTCGTATAATTGCTCCTCATACAGATAATCCGCCCGCACCAGTTCATGCAAGAAAGAACCGGCTGCATGTATCTTCATCAATTCCAAGCGATATTGTTGTGTGATTGAATGATATATCCGGTGCTCCCTCTCGGTGACCGCAAAATCGTCCATCAAGCCAAAAAGCGTACGACGAAGATGATTGTAATAATGGTTCAAAACCGGATCAAGCGGAATAAGAAGTGCAGAATCCATATAGACCAGCGTTTCATGGTACATACCGCTGCGCATTAATACTTCGGAATAATTGAGCAACGAGACTTGTTTCTCGAAAGACGTCTCAGCCATCTCTAACCGCGCTTCGGTGTAGTATTGCTGTGAATCCAGATTATAAGACCGATAAGTCTCGAGCAATCGGCCGTATATCTCAAACCGATTATAATGGGATAAAGAATCTTTCAAGAGCAGCCGTAACGAATCTATTTGCTGCTCTCTTGGAACATAAAAATTGGCACGCGCTATGATACACTGATCCAATTCCCGCAGAAGTGCATCATCACTTCCTCGCCCGCCGCATGCGGTCAGAACAAAAGCTCCGGCAAAGAAAATAACCGCATATATCCACTTTAGTTGTTTCATATTTCGATTTAGTTTGGACATTGTGCAACCCAAACTGTGTGCAAAATTACTGCTTTTTTTTGAATTTCGCAAGAGGGGGAGTGATTTTTCCCGAAAAAAGGCTCGCGGGAGTAGCCGCGAGAGCGGGACCGAAGGGGTGTGGAATGCCGAAGGTAAACAGCAAAAGCACGAAAACACCGCAGGTAAACAGCGGCACGAAAGAAAAAGAGCGGATACCAGCGCGGGTAAGTGGGATGGTGGGTTTGCGGGGAGGCGGGAAGGGAAACACAAGACGTGAAGAGAAACGAACACCCTACAGAGCGCAAACCACGAGAGAGGAAGAAAAAATGCCCCCAAGAAAAAAGCCCCCAAGAAAAATTTGCAGACAAATATTTGCAGTAAATTCGGCCCTCCCGCAAGCGGGTTCCCGCCGAATTTACGTTCGCACTATCGTGCAAACAACAATCTTTAGACGAAAAAACGCAAATTATGCAAGCATTTTTGATTTTTTTCGTCTAAATCTTGCAAATTTGAATAATTTGTAGTAAATTTGCAGCGGAAATTGAAAAAGTATGCAATATTCGATAAAAGAGGTTTTTGCGCCGAAGTTTTTTCAGACGCTGCGGAACTATAGCGGTAAGGCGTTTGCGCAGGATGCGTTAGCGGGTATCATCGTCGGCATTGTGGCGATCCCGTTGGCGATTGCATTCGGTATATCGTCCGGTGTGGGTCCGACGGAGGGTCTGGTGACGGCGATCATTGCGGGTCTGTTGATTTCGGTGTTGGGCGGAAGCAAAGTGCAGATCGGTGGTCCGACGGGTGCGTTCATTGTAATCATCTACGGTATCATTCAGGAATATGGACTGAGTGGTCTGATGATCGCGACGGTGATGGCGGGTATCCTGCTGATCGCGATGGGTCTGGCACGGTTAGGATCGGTGATTAAGTTCGTTCCGTACCCGGTGATTGTAGGCTTCACAGCCGGTATTGCCTTAACCATATTCTCGACCCAGATGAATGATTTCTTCGGGTTAGGGTTGAGCAATGTGCCGGCGAACTTTGTGGATAAATGGATCTTCTATGCGCAGCATTTCAGCGTGAACTGGTGGGCCTTCGGTATAGGACTGTTTTCGCTGTTGATCTGTATTTTTATGCCGAAGATCACGAAGCGTGTGCCGGGCTCGTTGGCAGCGATTATCTTCGCGACCTTGGCGGTATGGCTGCTGAAGGAGTTTGCTCCGGAGAGCTGGGGTGCGGCGTCGATTCAGACGATTGGGGATTTATATGCGCTACCGCACGGCATCCCTGCGCCGCATGTGCCGAGTCTGGAGTTAGCGGAAGGGGAGTCGTTCTTCACGATGATCCAGAAGTTGTTCCCTGCTGCGTTCACAATCGCGATGCTTGGCGCCATCGAGTCCTTGCTGAGTGCGATGGTGGCCGACGGTGTGATCGGCGACAAGCATAATTCCAACACCGAGCTGATAGCACAAGGTGTAGCGAATGTGGTGGTGCCGTTCTTCGGTGGTATCCCGGCGACGGGTGCTATTGCGCGTACGATGACGAACATCAATAACGGCGGTCGCACACCGGTTGCAGGTATCGTGCATGCTGTGGTATTGCTGCTGGTGCTGCTGTTCTTAGGAACGTTAGTGGGGATGATTCCGATGAGTTGTTTAGCGGCCGTACTGATCATGGTGGCGTATTCGATGAGCGGCTGGAAGACGATCGTGGGATTGTTCAAGCACCGGAACCGCGATTTCTGGGTGTTAGTGGTAACGTTCCTGCTGACGGTGATCTTTGACCTGACGGTTGCAATCGAGGTAGGTCTGCTGTTAGCGATGGTGCTGTTCCTGATGCGTACGAACGAGCAGACGCATATTAGGACGTTACATAAGGAGATCGACCCGAACGAGGATACGGAGAGTAACCTGAATCTGGAGCACCTGACGATTCCGGACGGGGTGGAGGTATATGAGATAGACGGTCCGTATTTCTTCGGAATTGCGAATCGATTTGATGATATTATGACGCACGTGAGCGGTAAGGAGTACCCGATACGCATTATCCGTATGCGAAAAGTGCCGTTCGTGGATTCGACGGCGATTCATAACCTGAGTATGCTGATCCAGCGGTCGCACAAAGAGGGTATGACGATCATCCTCTCGGGTGTGACGAGTCACGTACACAAGCAACTGCTGCAAGGCGGTATCGAGCAGCAGATGAACCCGGAGAATATATGTCCGAATATTCATGTAGCACTGAATAGAGCAAATCAATTATTAACCCTAAAAAACTAAAAACACTATGGTAAAGAAATTTATCTGCCCGATCTGTGGTTATGTTCACGAGGGCGCAGAGGCACCGGAGCGTTGTCCGCAATGTAAACAAATCGTTGAGTGGAAGGTAGCAAGTGACGAGAAACTCAATTTCGTTTGCGAGCATATCTTAGGTGTAGCAAAAGATGTGAAAGACCCGATTATTGCTGAAGGTCTGCGTGCGCACTTCATGGGTGAGTGCTCGGAGGTAGGTCAGTACCTGGCTATGGCTCGCCAAGCTGATCGTGAGGGCTATCCGGAGATCGCCGCTGCTTTCCGTCAGTATGCATACGAAGAGGCAGACCATGCTTCGCGTTTTGCTGAGTTGCTGGGTGAGATCGTTTGGGACACCAAGACGAACTTGGAGAAGCGTATGATGGCTGAAGCAGGTGCATGCGAAGATAAGCTCAAGATCGCTAAGCGCGCGAAAGAGTTGGACCTCGATCCGATTCACGACACGGTACACGAGATGGCTCGCGACGAGGCTCGTCACGGAAAGGGCTTCGAAGGGCTGTTTAAGCGTTATTTTGGGAAATAATCGTGCCTTCGGCTAAGAAATAATAATTCCGCCGCCGACTACTAAGTCGTCGTCGTAAAGGACGACGGATTGGCCGGGGGTGATACCCCAAACGGGAGTTGCAAAAGAGATGCAATTCCCGTTTATTTCTTTTATGGGGACGGGTTGGCTCCGGTAGCGGATGCGCGCCGATAATCGAGATGACGAGACGTCGAGATTTCGAGATATCGAAAGATCTTTTGGCGCGCAGAAGTGGAGCTCCGTGGCGTACATGTCGTCGTTGGAGCCGAGGGTGATGCGGTTGGAGACGGGGTCGATATGGGTGATGTAAGCGGGATGACCGAGGGCGATACCGAGTCCCTTGCGTTGACCGATGGTGTAGTTGACGTAACCCTGATGGGTGCCGAGGACGTGGCCTTCGGCATCGATGTACTCACCGGGTTGGACGCGCTCCTCATAGTCGGGCACGTTGGCGCGCAGGAAAGTGCGGTAGTCATCGTCGGGGATGAAGCATATCTCCTGGCTCTCGCGTTTGGTAGCGAGTTTCTCGTAACCGTGTGCGCGGGCGATCTCGCGGACCTGGTCCTTGGTGTAATCGCCGAGGGGAAAGATCGTGCGACGCAGTTGGTCTTCGGTGAGCCGCCAGAGGAAATAGGTCTGGTCCTTACGGGTGTCTGCTGCGGTGCGCAGGTAGAGGTGTCCGTCGCGTTCGGCGATCCGGGCGTAGTGACCGGTAGCGATGTAATCGCAGTGCATCTCGTCGGCCAGATGGAGCATCTCACCCCACTTGATGGTGGAGTTACAGAGGACACAGGGATTGGGGGTACGTCCCGCCATGTACTCGTCGATGAAGTTCTGAATGACGCAGCGTCGGAAGGTCTCGCGAAAGTCCACGATATGGTGCTCAAAGCCCATTCGTTCGGCGTTATGCTTGGCTTCCATGATGGAGTCTATCGTGCAGCACCCTTTCTCTTTGGCGATACAGGACTCTTTGATGGAGTCATAGGTACGGAAAGTGACGCCGACTACTTCGTAGCCTTGCTCGAGGAGGATCATCGCACTCACCGTCGAGTCGATGCCTCCGGACATACCGAGCAAAACCCGGGGTTTTGCTATTGGTGATTGGTGATTGGTGATTGGTGATTGTTGATTTTCCATCAGGCTTGCATATCGACGAGTTTGGTGTAGTAACCGCCTAAAGCGTATAGTTCATCGTGTTTGCCTCGTTCGACGATACGTCCTTCGTGGAGCACGCAGATGAGGTCAGCATGCTTGATGGTCGATAGACGATGCGCCACGACGAGGGTGGTACGTTCCGCCATGAGGTGCTCGAGGGCTTCCTGAACCAGTTTCTCGGACTCGGAGTCGAGTGCGGAAGTAGCCTCATCGAGAATCAGGATCGGTGGGTTCTTGAGGATGGCGCGTGCGATGGAGAGTCGTTGGCGTTGTCCACCGGAGAGCCGACTGCCGCGGTCCCCGATGACGGTGTCGTAGCCTTCGGGCATACGTTCGATGAACTCATGTGCGTTGGCTATCCGTGCGGCGTGTTCGACCGCTTCGGGCCATGTGAGACCGTTGGGCGCGGGTAGGGAAGTGTCCACACCGAAGGTGATGTTGTTATAGACCGTGTCGTTGAAGAGCACGGGTTCCTGGCAGACGATACCCATCTGCGCCCGCAGGTCGTGGGTGGGGATGGAGCGTATGTCGATGCCGTCGATGGTGATGGTGCCGGCAGTGGGGTCATAGAAACGCGGTACAAGGTCCGTGAGGGTGGTCTTACCGGAACCGGACTGTCCGACGAGTGCGATGGTCTTGCCTTTGGGGACCTCCAGACAGATGTCAGTCAGTACCTCGCGGTCGGGTTGGTAGCTGAAATGTACGTTCTCGAAGGCGATCTTCTTCTCAAAGACCATAGGAACCGGTTGGGTCGGCTCGATGATGTTGGACTCGGTGTTGAGTACGGCATCGATACGCTCGAGGGACGCGAGGCCACGACGGATACCGTACGCAGCTTTGCTGAGGTCCTTGGAGGGGTTGATGATGGAGTAGAAGATGACGAGGTAATAAATGAACGTCGAGGCATCTATCGTCGCATGGTCCGAGAGGATGAGTAAACCGCCGAACCAGAGGATGATGGCGATGAGGGCCGTGCCGAGGAACTCCGACAGCGGGTGCGCCAGGTAATACCGGCGGTTGATGCGGTTGAAGGTCGCACGCGTGGCATTGATGAGGCTGTTGAAGCGGGTGCGTAATTTGTGTTGCGCATTGAAACCCTTGACAACACGCAAACCGAGGAGCGTCTCATCGACGGACGAAAGGATCTCGGCGTTTTGTTCCTGTCCCTTGGTGGACGCTTTCTTGAGACTGCGACCGATACGACCGATAAAGAAGATGGCGATCGGCATCAGGATGAGTACAAAGAGCGTCAGTTGCCACGAGATGACGAAGAGGGTGATGAGGTACACGAGAATCATCACGGGGTCCTTGAAGAGGATATCGAGTGCTGACATGATGGATGCCTCGACTTCGTTCACATCATTGGTCATACGCGAGATGACGTCTCCGCGGCGGGCATCGGTGAAGTACCCCATGGGTAGGGAGAGGATCTTATCGTAGAGCTGTTGGCGCAGGTCACGTAAGACCCCGGTGCGAATCGGCACCATGTAGTAATTCGCGAGCCACGCGGCGGTACACTTGAGTCCGGTCATCACGACGAGGAAAAGACCCAGGAGGAGCAGCACATAACTGGCGCCGTGCAGGGCGATCTGGTCGTTGAGGATATAGTAGAGGTTGGACCGCAGGGCCGCGAGGGTGTCCTGGAGTCCGCTGACGGAGTGGAGCTCGGTCCATTGGACGTCCACGGCGGTCAGACCGAAGAGGATCCGCAGCACGGGGATGATGGCGGCGAAGGAGAAGAGGGACAGGATCGTCGAGAGGAGGTTGAACAAGATGTTCAAACCCATCTGCACCTTATACGGCGGCACGAAACGTTTTATGAGTGTCAGGAATGGCATACGTAACGGAGTATTTGTTGGTCAAAAAGCTCGTGGGGCGAGCAGAAACGCGTATGGATAGGGAGGGGCAACAAGGCTTTGCCTTGTGCGGCCAGCAGGGAGGCCAACTCGGTGGCTTCCAAACGCTGCATATCTTTCTCGGTAGTGAGCACCCAATCATAGGGTTTGGCTTTCTCCACGATGGTTGTGAGGTCCTTGGACGTGAAAGCATGGTGGTCCGGGAAAGCGAGCAGTTGCGCCTGCGGTCGAAGTTGCTGCACATGTGCGAGCAGGTACTCGGGATGAGCGATTCCGGTGAGCACGAGTGGGGTACCTTTGTGGGGCATCGGTGCGTACTCGATAGCGGCAAAATGGAGCTGCTGGTAGGTCGGCAGATGGAGACGATTGTCGATGACGCGCATGTCGATCGGTTGCATCGTGTCCGGACACTTGGTCACGACGATGCTGTCGGCTTTGAGGGCCCGGGAAGGGATGTCCCGAAGCCGTCCCCAAGGGAGCATGTGGTCGTCTATGTACAGCCGGTCGTAAGGCGTGAGTAGCACCGTGAACCCGCAGCGCAACGTACGGTGCTGGAGGGCGTCATCGAGGATGACCACATCCAGATCGGGCACTTGTCGTTGGAGTTGGTGAATACCCCGTACGCGGTGCTCGCATACGGCGATGGGGATGTTAGGGAAGGTCCGGTGCATCTGCAGCGCCTCGTCTCCGATGGTCTGTACCGTGGACTGCGCATCCGCCATGAGGAATCCACACGTCTTGCGTTTGTATCCGCGCGAAAGCACCGCAGGCTTGTAGCCGTGGTCGAGTAGGAGCTGGACGATGTACGCAGTCATAGGAGTCTTACCCGTACCACCGACCGCCAGGTTACCCACACAGATCGTCGGAACCGACACGGCGAAGGACGGCAAGAGATGCTTGTCGTACAACCAATGCCGGATAGAGACGCCTATACGGAAAAGGGAACTAAGCGGTATGTTAACGAATGACCACTTCATCCATGCGAGCCATGATACGCGGTTTGGAGCAGAAGTTCTTGAGCTTGAGCAGCAGTTTCTCCTCGTCGGTGGTGTTGTCGAAGAGTTTGAGCAGTTCTTCGTACGGATCCACTACATCGGGGTAGTATTCGAGTTTATAACTCTCGATTCCGGCCAGTTCAACGGCCTTGGCGATGGCGTTGTCGATGTTACCGAGTTCATCGACGATACCGATCTCTTTACCTTTGTTTCCCAGCCAAACGCGACCCTCACCGATGGATTTGATATAGTCCTGGCTAACGTGACGACCCTCGGCACAACGGCTGGTGAAGAGGTCATATCCGCGTTCAACCATGGTCTGGAACAGCGCGCGCTCTTGGGGATTCATACCCTTGAAGATCATATCGGCCTCGAGTGCCGAGTGTTTGTTGGTGGAGACGCCGTCGATGTCGAGTCCCACTTTGTCGCGCAACTTGCCGACGTTGGGGATTGTACCGAAGATACCGATGGAGCCGGTGAGTGTGGTCGGCTCGGCGAAGATATAATCGGCACCGCAGCTGATGTAATAACCACCCGAAGCGGCGTAGTCACCCATCGACACGACGACGGGGATACTGTCGGCTTTGATCTTCTGGATCGCATGCCAAATCTGCTCGCTGGCGTCGGCTGAACCACCGGGACTATTGACACGCAGCACGAGTGCTTTGATGTCCTTGTCCTTGGCTATTTTCTTGAGGGTCTTGATGACCTCGGTGCCTACGATTCCGTCCCCCTCTTCGTCAGAGATCTCGCCTTCGAGGTAGAGCACGGCGATCTTCTCTTTGGCCTTGGATTCCGGTCGTTTGACGGACGCCAACTTGGAGGTCGTGAGGGTCTTATAGTCCTTCGTACCGGTGTACACGCGCAAGAGCGAATCCATGTCCTGAACATAAACGATCGTATCGACGAGTCCGGCTTTGAGGTTCTCTTCGGCACTCTGCAGACTCATGTAGCGGTCAGCAAGTGCGTCCAGTTGGGTCTCTGAGAGATGACGCGACGCACCGACAGCGGTCTTGTACTCGGTCCAGAGACCGTCGAGGTACTGCATGGTCTGCAACCGATCGGCGTCGGACATCGAGGTGCGGAAGAAGGGCTCAACGGCGGACTTGAAGGTGCCGACCTTGATGATCTGCATCTCCACGCCGAGTTTCTCCATCGCGCGGGTGTAGTACATCTTTTGGGCAGCCAGACCTTTCCAATCCACCCCACCGGTCGGGTCAAGACAGATTCGGTCTGCCACGGACGCAACGTAGTAGTTGGTCTGACCGTAACTCTTGGCGGACGAGATGACCCATTTGCCGCTGGACTTGAAATCGAGCAGGGCGTCACGGATCGCTTTCGCACTTGCAGGTGCCATGGACAGCTCCGCACCATCGAGCCAGATTCCGACGATCTTCTCGTCGTTCTTGGCCAGACGAATATTACTCAAAATATCATCCAATCCGACATTGTCCTTGGCTGCGTAGTTACCGTACGGCACCTGACCCATGAAGGACGTGAAAGGATTGTCCTTCTGCGCCTGCTCGACGAGGTTGCCCTTCATCTGAAGCCGATAGACCGTGCGGTCCTCCAGATTCACCGTCGGGGAGGAGAACATGTCACCCATCAGCCATCCCAGCAGGGCGCTACAAATGAAATACACGGCGAAGAAAATGAGACATCCGCCTAAACATCCTACTTTGCGACGGGGACGATTCTGACCGTCCTGCGTCGGATTGTTGTTGGTAATAAAAATCATATTGTTTGGTTTTTTAGTTTTTTTTCGGTATCACGGGATCACGTTATCACGGGATCACGAGGTTTTCAGGTTGAAGCTCAACCTGTGATACGGCGTAATGCCGTATTTTTTTATGGCTTCGTAGTGCGCGGCGGTGGGGTAGCCTTTGTTGCTGTCCCAGCCGTACTGCGGGTACTGCTCGTGCAGACGCAGCATGTAGGCATCCCGATAGGTCTTGGCCAGCACACTGGCTGCGGCTATCGACATATAGGTGGCGTCACCGTGAACAACCGTCGTGGCCGGTATCTCGAGCAGTTCTCCTTCCGGCACGTAGGGTTTCCATTTATTGCCGTCCACGAGGATATGTTGCGGTCGCACCGTAAGCTTATCCAGCGCCCGCTGCATGCCGATGATGGAGCACTGCAAGATGTTACGTTGGTCGATCTCCTCTGCGGTGACCTCGACCACTGCCCAGCTGACCGCTTCGCGTTCGATGACCGGTCTGAGGGCCTCCCGTTGTTTCTCCGTCAGTTGCTTGGAGTCATTGAGCCAGGCAAACTCCGGGATCGCTTTCACCCGCTCCGGATCGAGGATGACTGCCGCACAGAACACCGATCCTGCTAAGGGTCCCCGTCCCGCCTCGTCACAACCGGCTTCGATCAGCCCTGATATCATCTGAGTTTTCAGCATTCGGATTATTCGGATTATTCAGATTAATCAGAAGGGGTAACCGATCGCAAAGTGGAAGGTCATATCGCGTTTCCAACCTAAGCCGTTCTCGACCGTTCTCCATTGCTTGCCTTCCCACATGCGACTCGGGTCGTGCAGTTTGACACCGAAATCGACGCGGAAGATGAACAGCGACAGGTCAAAACGTACACCCACGCCGTAACTCCAGGCGATCTGTTTGTAGAACTGATCCCAGTAAAACATACCCCCGGGTTGAGAGTCATACTCGCGGATCGTCCAGATGTTTCCTGCGTCCAGGAAAGCCGCCAACTCCAGGAACGACAGCACCTTAAAGCGGTACTCGAGGTTCATATCCAACTTGATATCGCCCACCTGCAGGTCATAGATGACGGCCCCATTGACCCCTGCAAAAGCTCCCGGTCCCAGCGTCCGTGCCTGCCAGCCGCGGATACCGTTTGAACCACCCGCAAAATAACGTTTCTCAAACGGGATCACGTCCGCATTGAGGTACGGTAGCGCCACACCCAGACCCAGGTGGGTCACCAGACGATGCTTGGGGTTGAAGATACCGTGACAGGTGAAGTTGATGTCCCCTTTGGCGTACTGCGAGAACGGGATCCGCCAGAGCATCTTGTGGCCCGCCTCGTCTGCCGAGAGGTTCACCACCTGACTCAGTGCATAGAGCGCGTTGCCGGCCGTCTCACCGCGTAAGGCCAACTGCACATACGAGCGATTGGGACGACGGGCATTATAGGTCGTGAAAGTAGCTAAATAACTCCAATCGAGGATGAAATGGTCCTCATAACTGGCCACTAAGATCGAGGAGCGGTTGAGGAAGCGGTTGACGAACTCCTGCGACATCCAGGGCACGTAGATATAGTTGATATCGATAAAATTAAACTGGTGCGTCCAGCGGCTACCGGGTTTATGGACTATATAACTGAGGCTGGCGTTACTCATCATACGCGTGTACTCGTCCGGGCGCTGCTGGTAGCTGAACGCCGCATTGATCTTGACGTTCGACGGGAAGAGCAGACCCGCTTCCGCCTTGGCTTCAATAGCCCGACTGCCATTCGAGGCACGCCATTCGTGCGAAGCGCGGGCACCGATGGTGAACACCTCCGCACCGCGGAAGATGTTCTTGTTGCTGTAGTTGACACCCGCAGCTACACCCCAATCTCCGGCACTGTACGTGCCCTCCGCCTCGATGGCCACCGAGTGCTGACGACCCTTGGAGATCGTGATGGCGCAGTCGAGTAGGGAGTCGCCCACCGGCGTGAACGCGATGTCCACGTACTTGACCGGCGCGAGTGCGTTCATCCGCGCGTACGTGCGCTCCACGCGCCATTCTGCGTACCGCTCACCTTTTTTGAACCGACAGGCACGACGTAAGGTGTTTTTCCGCAGGAAGGGCTTGTCCATTTTGTAGCTGATGTCGTTGATATAGAAGCGGGTGCGCAGCTTAGCCAGCGCCGCCGAATCCAGATGCGTGATGTACGGCGCGGCGTGGATACGCAGGTCCACCTCGTGCGAGTTGAGCGAGCTGTCCGCCGTGAACTCCAACATCGATTTCTCGTAGTAGAAATACCCCATGTTCCGCACCGCCTTGGCAATTCGTTCGCGCTCCGCGTCCATGGTTTGGGTATTGAACTGCTCCCCGGGTTTGATCAGGCAATGTTCGCTGCTGGCAATCTGCCGAATCGCCTCGTCTTCAGGTATATCCACCTCGTAAGAACGAATCGTGTAGGGTTGGTGCGCCGTGACGAGATAGGTGATATCCACCTTGCGGTCCTTGACGGTCTTGACCGTGTCCACCGTAGCCTGGAAATAACCCATGTTATTCATCTGCTGGCGCAACTGCTGCATGCTCGCACTCGTCTGCTCCTCGTCGTAGATCACCGGCGCCTCACCCATCTTAAACGCATTCCGTTGCAGGGTCTTTTTGGTCTTGGTGGTGGTGTCTATGGGGGCGGTGTTGTAGATATGCAGTTGCAATTTCCAGAACCCGAAGATCTCCGTGTTCTGCCGCTGACGCAAGTAATTGCGCAGGTCCGAAGTGGACACCGTCGGGTCATCTACACACTTGACGTGCGCCTTGTACAACAGACACTGGTCCTGCGGCACGAATTTCGTCGTGTTGCAGGCACAAAACAGCACCGAGACAAGCAATATGATGACCTTATTCCGCATATTTAGCGTGCAAAATTACGTTTTTTTTTGCATATATGCAAGATTTTGTGAAAAATAATCGCGTTTTTGCTTGCAAAATTAGAAATTTTTCACTAATTTTGTCGCCGATTTCGAGATTATTATGGAAAAAATAAGCAAATCGCAGGTCAAACTTATTAAAAGTTTGCAACTCAAGAAGTTTCGTGACGAACTCGGTCTCTTTGTAGCAGAAGGGGAAAAATGTGTGGCTGAACTGACCAAATCGTTTGAGCTCGTTCACCTCTACCGCGAAGGCGAAAACGCCACCCGCACCGAGATCGAGCAGATGTCGGGTTTGAAGAACCCGCAGGGCGTCATCGGAGTCTTTAAAAAATCAGAATATTCAGAATATTCCGAATATTCCGAATACTCCGATTTACTCCTGGCTCTTGATGGTGTCCAGGATCCCGGCAATTTGGGTACGATTATCCGTACGTGCGATTGGTACGGAGTCCATGATATTTTCTGTTCCCTCGACACGGCGGACTGCTATAATCCCAAGGTCGTTCAAGCCACTATGGGTGCCCTCTCCCGCGTTCGTGTCCACTACGTGGACCTGCCTTCCTGGCTCTCCTCCCAAAAGGCTCCGATTTACGGTACACTTTTGGATGGCAAAGACATGTACGACGTCATCTCGTCATCACGTGATCACGAGATCCCGTCTATCATCGTAATGGGCAACGAAGGCAACGGCATCTCCCAGGAAGTTCGTAAATTAATTACTTCGCCGATAAGAATACCGAGCTATCCAAAAAACGGTGCTTCCGAGCACTCCGGAAAAAGCGAAGAGGCTCCCGAAGTTATCGAAAGCCTCAACGTTTCTATTGCAACTGCAATTGTACTCGCGGAATTTAGAAGGCAGACATCTGCTCTTTGACTGTGTTGTTGACAAAGTCAGCGAACTCCTGAATGGTCATCGAGCCGTTTGCCTCACCGCCACCTTGCTGACGAACACTGACGCGTCCCTCTTCGGCCTCTTTCTCACCGACAATCAGCATAAACGGAATACGTTTCAACTCATTGTCACGGATCTTACGTCCGAGCTTCTCGTTACGGTCATCTACGATGACGCGTACATCCTGTGCTTCGAGCATCTCTTTCACTTTCCAAGCATATTCGTTGCTCTTCTCCGAGATCGGCAGCACGATTGCTTGGTCCGGGGTTAACCAGAGCGGGAACTTACCGGCCGTGTGCTCGATGAGCACCGCTACGAAACGCTCCATCGACCCAAACGGCGCACGGTGGATCATCACCGGACGATGTTTCTGGTTGTCTTCGCCCGTATATTCGAGTTCAAAACGTTCCGGCAGGTTGTAGTCCACCTGAATCGTACCGAGTTGCCAACGACGACCGAGGGCATCCTTGACCATGAAGTCGAGTTTGGGTCCGTAGAAAGCGGCCTCACCGGTCTCTTCACGTGCCGGCAGATTCATCTCCTTGCATGCCTCGCGAATCGCGTTCTCTGCATGCTCCCAGATCTCATCAGAACCCACGTATTTCTCGTGGTTATTGGGGTCACGGAGCGAAATCTGTGCCTCGTAGTTCTCGAAGTTGAGCGCTTTGAAGATGATATTGATGATCTCCATGACGCGGATGAACTCTTGCTTTACCTGGTCCTGACGGCAGAAGATATGCGCGTCATCTTGAGTAAAGGAACGCACGCGCGTGAGACCGTGCAACTCACCACTCTGCTCGTAACGATAGACTGTACCGAACTCGGCACAACGGAACGGCAGGTCCTTGTACGACCGCGGGCTGTTCTTGTAGATCGCGCAGTGGTGCGGACAGTTCATCGGTTTGAGTAAGTACACCTCGCCTTCTTCCGGCGTCGTGATCGGTTGGAACGAGTCCTTACCGTAGTGGTCCCAGTGACCGGAAGTCATATACAGCTGTTTGGAGCCGATATGCGGCGTGATGACCTGCTGGTAACCGTAACGTTTCTGGATCTTCTTGAGGAAATCCTCCAGACGCAGACGCAGCGCCGTACCTTTCGGCAGCCAGATCGGCAGACCCTTACCGACCATGTCCGAGAACATAAAGAGCTCGAGGTCTTTTCCTATCTTACGGTGGTCGCGTTTCTTCGCCTCTTCCAGCAGCGCCAGGTACTCATCCAGCATCGAGCGTTTCGGGAACGAGATGGCGTAGATACGCGTCATCATCGGTCGCTTCTCATCGCCGCGCCAGTAAGCAGCGGAACACGACAGCACCTTCACCGCCTTGATGTCACCCGTACTCAGCAGGTGCGGACCTTTACAGAGGTCCGTGAACTCACCCTGGGTATAGGTTGTGATCTTGCCGTCCTCCAGCTCCGAGATCAACTCACACTTGTAGCTCTGACCCTTATCCCCAAACGCTTTCATCGCGTCGGCTTTCGAGATCTCGGCACGAACAACGGACTCTTTCTTCGCCCGCAACTCCATCATCTTCTCTTCGATCGCAGCAAAGCACTCGTCGTTGATCACCACTCCCTCGGGGGGCATCACGTCGTAGTAAAATCCGTTCTCGATCGCAGGACCGATACCGAATTGAATACCCGGATACAACTCCTGCAAAGCCTCGGCCATCAAGTGCGAACTCGTATGCCAAAACGCATGTTTCGCTTGCTCATCTTCCCACTCAAAAGCCTGAATACTTCCGTCTTGATATTGTACTTTTATCATAATTATATATTATTTTTCAAATTTGGGTGCAAAATTACAAAATTATTTTGATATATGCAAATTTTTTACTATTTTTGCACCCAAAATGACGCTATCATGAAAAAGACAGTTTTCTTTATCCTCTTTATAGGTCTTCTCGGCTACTCGATGCCGGCCTTCTCATGGGGCCAAAAAGGACATCGTATTATTGCCCAAATAGCGTACGATCATCTGACTAAGAAAGCTAAGAAACAGGTGGATTCGGTGCTGGGTACGCGAGGTATCATCTACTGGGCCAACTGGCCGGACGAGATTAAGTCCGACACCATCTACCCGCAGTCCATCAAGACCGGCTGGCACTATCAGGATTTCGACGGGGGTCTCCCGGACAGCCTTATCGCCGACGCCCTGATTCATTATCCCACCGAAGGTGGCAACCTCTTCCGGGCGCTGGACAGTCTGACGGCGATCAAGGATAAGAACGAGCATACGATGCGCTTCATCATCCATCTCTCCGGCGACCGCTATTGCCCGATGCACATGGCGCACATGGACGACAAGGGAGGTAATGCGGTGAAGATGAAATGGTTTGGTCACAACACCAACCTCCACAACGTCTGGGACGAGCGCCTCATCGACTCGCAGGGTTACTCCTTCACCGAGTACGCACAGATGCTCGAGGACCGGTACGGTGCGGAACGGGCCGCTATCGAACAGGCCTCGGATCGTGAGTTGCTCTTGCTCACCTACCATCTGACCGAAGAGATCTATGCTTACCAGCAGACCTGGGACGGCAATACCTACCATTATATCTATCGCTGGCACGAGCCGATGGAGCGTCAACTCTACATCGCCGGCATCCGTCTGGCGCAACTGCTTAACGAGATATACAAGTAGTATGAAACGCTCCATCCAAATAGCCTTGGTGACGGTGCTGTTCCTTTCACCTTTCACCCTTCGCCTTTCGCCTTTATATGCCGGCACCAACCTGCAGATATACTACGATTTCGGTTCCTTAGGCACGGCCCTGCCGAATCAGCGTACCAATCGTGTCACCACCACACTCGAGCTCTTTTACACCGACCCCTGGGGCAGTACGTTTGCGTTCGTGGATTTTGATTATAACATCCATCCCAACGACCCCAAGAACACTCCCTTCATGGCGTACGGCGAGATTGCCCGCTGTCTCAATTTCTGGCAGCAAACTGCGGCCCGTGACCTCAGTGTTCAGGTGGAGTACAACGGTGGTTTAGGGCTTTACAAGGGACTTAACGGCGACCTCGGCGGATACGGGATTCACCATGCGGCGTTGGTCGGACTCAACTACTGTCTGCACACCAAGGATTACAAGAATATCTTCAACCTTGAGTTGCTCTATAAGTACATCCTCAGTGACGGCAACGGTATCCATAACAAGGCGCCCCTCCAGTTCACTTTTGTCTGGGGCTGCGAGGATTTCTGTACTGCACCGGGTCTGCGTTTCTCGGGATTCCTGGACCTCTGGGGTGAGAAAATCGGTGGTCAACAATCGCTGGTGCTGCTCTCTGAACCCCAACTGTGGTACAACCTCGGACGATGGTTCAAGTGCCCGTACCTCCATATCGGTACGGAGATCGAATTCAGTTACAACTTCGCCGGCAAGGGCTTCATGATCAACCCCTGTCTCGGTATCAAATGGTGTTTTGACTAAACAATAAGCGCCCCTTTCGAGGCGCTTATTTCTTTCAACTTTCAACTTTCAACTTTCAACTTTACTGGTGTTGTTCTCGCAGGAGATCGTTAACGGTCTTAACCGGGTTAAACGTGCTTACCGGTACTTCCACGAAGATCGTGTTCCATTTCGCCATCGCACCGTTCCACAGACCCGGTAACTCGAGCGCCAGCAGTTCCTTACCGTCCTTACTCTTGTTGGAGATAAAGCCCGTCTTCGGATCCACGTACTTCGGCAGGTCAAACGGTTTGCCTTCGTAGTCACGGATCGCACAAACGAGGTCCACTGGGTTAAAGTGCGTACTCTGCTTCATCAACTCCGGATCGCTGATCTGCGTGCTTTCCAGAATCTGGCAACTGATACTGCCGTCTTCGTCGCGAACCAGGAACGGTCCACCGCCCGGCTCTCCTGTGTTCTTTACTACACCGCAGACGCGGATAGGACGATTCAGTTTGGCGCGCTCCTCATCGCTCAGATTCGGATCTTTCAGGGCCTCAAAGACACGCTTCTGCTCCGTTACCAGTACACCTGCCAGGATCTGTTTGTAGCGGATCGTATCTTTCTTCAGTTTATCCGGCACCACGTTGTCGATGTTCTTGATGAATACGATATCGGCGTCCTGCTGATTCAGGTTCTCGATCAGCGCACCGTGACCTCCCGGTCGGAACAAGAGTTTACCGTCTTTCGTGCGGAACGGTGTCCCATCGGGATTAGCAGCAATCGTATCTGTACTCGGCAACTGCTCACTGAACGTCACGTCGTACTTGACCCCGTATTTCTGTTCAAACTTAGCCAGGTTTTCTGCGATATGCTGACGGAAGAGCGGCAGATGGTCGTGACTTACGGTAAAATGCAGATAAACGGTCGGTTTCTCACCAGCCTTAGCCGGAGCTACGCAGTACTGCGCACCCTCTACCAGATGCTCTAACGCAGGCGTGCGCGCGCCATCGCGATATTTATGGAATAGGAGCAGACCCTTCGGCAGCTCACCGTAGTGCATGTCATTGAGTAGATAACGAACAGCCTCCTGACCTTCCTTACCGGCCAGTTGCGGACCAAAGGCAAACTTATCCTTGTTGGCCAAAAACTCCTGAATGAACGGTGTCTCGATACCGTCCTCCAGGTACTGGAACAGGTTCTTGAACATACGGCTGGCCGCACCCGAAGCCGGCACGAACTTCAGGATCTTGTGTCCCTCCTTCAGATACTGCTGCCACGCAGCGATGTACTCCTCCTGCTCGGCACGCTTCGGCGCCAGAATGCCCTTCTTCGTCGAAGCAGGTGCTACAATGTCTAACTCAGGAAAACCGTTACGGAAACATTCCAATTGCGCTTCCGCTTTTTCCACTGAAATCCCGCGAGCTTGTAATTGCTCCAGGTCTTGTGCACTGAAATTACTCATGGTCGTTAAAAATTAAGTTAATATATCGGATTAATTATGTTTTACCATCCAACACTCGATCCCTAATGCGTCCACCTCTTTCTTGTAGCGTTCAAACAGCTCCAACCGGATCGCATCCGAGCCGTTGCTCCGTGCCGGGTCCGGCACCCAGGGTATATCCGGATAGAGTAGCACGTACAGGTCCATCGGATATTGCTTGATCGCCTCGTCCAGCCATTCCGGCCAGCGACCGAAAGCGTAGTCAAACCACACCTTCGTCACGATGAGCTCTGTATCAAAAACCTCTAACCCCTCATCCCTAACCGCTAACCGTTTAATCTGCTCCTTCGCTATCTCGCACAGCTCCTCGTACGTCACTTCGGTCGTACCCTTCCGCTCCACAAACTCCCGCGCGTACTCCGCTACATAAGTCCCGTGATAGCGTTCCGCTATCTCCTTGGCCAGGGTCGTCTTCCCCGTGCTCTCGGGTCCTATGATTCCGATCCTGTAACCCATAACCGTTACCTCGTCAACATTAATTTAATATTGAGTCCCACGTTATCTGCCTTAACAGGGTAGGAGGACGAGATAAGCGGTGTCGTGCCTTGGTGGTCGTAGAAGAGCTGCAGGTTGATCTTCTGGCTCAGCACGTAGTCCGCAGAGATCTTGATACCCAGCACTTTGTTTCCACTCGAGGCCTGCGTGATACCCTCGTCGATCTTGCGGAGCAGCATCATCACGTCCTTGTACGATACGTCCACTTGCAACTTCAGGTCATTGCTCACCTTACGTTGCCCGCCGTCTTTCTTCTTCGTGATGAAATTGAGGTTCTTGATCGTGTACCCGCCACCGATCACGTACTCGTTCGTATGTCCTTCGGTCAGTTGCACACTCGTCACGTTCAGCGCCAGATTCCGTTGCTTCCTGTACTCGGCTTTCAGACTCAGCGAGTTCTTCATCGTCAGGTTCAGACCAATCAACGGACTAAAGGCTTCGGTGATCGTTACGTTCGAGATATCGTAGGCTGAACTCGGGATCGGTTGCTCGGTCGTCACGTCGCGCACGAAGCCGACCATCTTGCTGTTTCCTGCACCTTCTGCCGGTACCCAGGTAGAGTAGGACCCAAACGATCCGATCGCGTACTTACAGGTGTACGCATGCGTCAGCGTCACGGATTTGAAATGGTCCTTCATCCATGGTAACCGACCCAGACCGTCGTACGTCACGGACCAGTTGGGCAAGATCTTCAGTATCCCTAAGAACGGATTCATATCCACCTTCGACGCATCCCGACCGGTATAGGCCGCCAGGAACGCCGGTACCAGTACGTCGGCGGACTTATCCGATACATGTCCGTTCTTGCCATTGAACGTCTGACCGGCAAACACACTGCCTTGCAGGAAACCCTGATCCGGATAACGCACATCTTGATACTGCGCCTCCACACGCTCCCGCAGCACCGCACGATTGGCAACAAACTGATCGTACGTACTATTCGCGAAGTTCTGCTCCTGCGTACCGACTTTACTGAACATCGTTCCGATCGCTACCTGCGTGATGTTAAACGATCCCGTCTCGTTCTCCTGCAGGTAGTCGTAACTCTGGATGATCGAGGTCGAGGACGCCATGTAGCGTTTGCCGTTCAACTGAATCTTCAGTCCCGGTAAGGGCTCCAGCGTCAACTTGATATCCAGATCGGACGTATGCGCTCTCGTGGCCGGTTGCACCACCGTCGTGTCCGTCGTCAGCCAGCCGTTCTTCGTTGCGCGCTCCATCATATCCGACGGGATGAAACCGAACGCGTAGTCAAAGCCCGGTGCATACACGCCGTTCACTTTGCGTTGACCCATGAACCCTGCCTCCGGCTCAAAGCCCGGGATGGCCATGGAGTTGGTCTCGCGGTAGGTCACTTGCAGCTTTCGTATCATCGTACCCACATACGCAAACATATCGCCGGCTACCTGTGCCGGAGTCCGTTGGTTCGGATCGCGTGTCGTCACGGTGATGGTCGCATTCGCGCAGTCGGTCTTCGGTGTCAAACTGATCTTCGTGTTACCGGCCGGTTTGAAGCTGACCGGCACCGCCTTACCCGTCGAGTCCGCTACCGTCACCGTCAGCAACTCGCTGTTCAACCGGTGCGTCACCTCGATTGCTTTCCCTTTCTCCAGCGCCGCTACCTGCGTATAGGTCTTCGGTTTGAACGCCCGACCTCTGTTCGGCCGACCACCGTAGCGTTGCGTCATCTGCTTCCAGTACTTGGACTTACCGTACCAGGTCTCGAAATTAATACCTCCATCGACTTGCCAGGTCTGCACGCTGCTCACCGTGTTACCCAAATGACTGTCCGCTTCGTCCACCGGTGCGTTACGTGTCCAGTTATAATTGGCGTTATACGAAGCATTCGCCGTCAAGGCGTCCAGACCCGGGATCCTATTGAACGGCACATTCCAACTCGCGGTGAACACCTGTTGGTACGTGTACGGCTTACCCCATTTGGCCAGCGAATGCTGGATTGTATCTTTCCATGCCTCGTACTTGTCGTGGTTAAACTCTGCGTCAAAATACCGTCCGTTCAGTATCTCCGGCGTGTAGTAACCCTCCTCGATGATGGCGTTCATCGCCGATTGGAAGCTGAACTTCATGTTCTTCGTCAAATCATATTTGAAATCCACCTGCCGATCCCAGGTAAAGTCCTTACTGAACGTCAGATCCATGCTCTCCGCCGCCGAGCCCGCCAGGTCACGCATCTTCATGTGACTGAACGTACGGTGCATGTTCGTGTTGAACGACCAACTCTGCGGCAGGTAATACACGTTCATCTCCTTGAGGAACTTCACCTTGCTCACTTTCTCCACCTTGCTGAACGGCTCCCAGGGTTTGGGGTTGAAGTTATACGCGTACTGGAACGATCCCCTGTGATCGGTCGTCAGGTTCTTCTCCATCTCCGGCGAGTGCTCGTTCTGCTTATTGTACGAAGCCGAGATACTGAAGTTAGCCGGGTCGTAGAACATATCCTTTTTCTTGCTGTGGATATTGACCTTCAGGTTACTTACCGCAAAGGACGTACTCTCGTGTACCGTGTTCGACAGTTGCTTGATCGAGTCTCGCTCCTCCTTCGTGTCGTACGTATCGAGTGTCTCTTTCAATTTCACGTCCGTATCTAATGGGTCAAAATCCGGACTCGTCGTCTCATTGCTGTACGATACGTACAGCGGCATCTGGATCTTCGCTTTCTCCGGGAACAGACGGCCTCCTTCGAGTGCCGCACTGACGCTCAGCTGGTAGGTGTTATCCATATTCCGATCCAGCACATTCGACTCGATCGAACCATAACCGGCGGTCTCCAACTGACCCGATACGTTCACCTGCGCGATATCGCTGATCGCCAGCGCCGCATTCGCCATCGCTGCTACACCGCCTTGCTCGTTGAACTGACTCAGACGCAACTCGTTCACCCATACCTCTGCCGTGTGCTCCTCGTGACCGGTGTTGCGTACACCGATCATGATCGAGCTCACGTCCTCCAAGGTCGGGTTACCGAGCACCGTGATCTTGTTCATCGGCTTATCGTTCGCGTCGTCGTAGATCACGTACGGAATCGTGTTGCTCACGCCCTCATTGCCCTGCCGCTTCGCCTTGTTGCGCGCAATCTTCGCACGCGTCAGCACCTCCAGCGGGAAGTCAAACATATTCTCCGTCGGCCACACTTTAACGCGGTCGGCTTCGTTGTTATTGTTGTAATTCCCCGGCGGGGTCAGCTTCAGCGGAATCTCGTACTCGTAGTAGTTGTTCTTCAGGTCCGTACCCAGACGGATGAAACAGCTCACATCGCCGTCTGCCAAGTTCGGGTCCTGCGACTCCATTCGCTCTGCGTGGACGAACATCTGCAGGTTCTTGTACTGCCGCATGTCGTACCCCGTGTTCTTGTACATCGCCCTGCCGTCTTTCGGACTCAGGTTCATCACCCTCAGCACCATCGCCTGCTCGTTTTGGGCAATCAACTGCGCCTGACCCGGATCGGTCTGACGACTCACGCCCGGAGGCAGCACGTAGTTAACCGGCGTACGGGTACTGTTCTCTTCGATATTCACTGTCTGTACATGAATCGATGCACCGGTGTTCACCGTTGTACCGATCGGATACAAGTCCCTGTTGTACTGACGCCAATCGCCGCGCACCAGATCCAGCGTCGCAAAACGCAAATGCGTCTCCTTCGCGCAGCCCGTCATGTACATACGCATGAACCGGATACTCTTCCAGTTGCGGATCGAACCTACCGTCTTCACGTCCGCCGTATCGCCCCGCAGAGGTATCTTGAACTGATACCAGTTCACCGACACCGTCTCGCCGTTACGCAAATCCACCTTCGCCGTCTTCTTCTCCACGATATGCTGCAAGCCTACCTGCATCATGTCCGGTCTTAACTGCACGCGGTACTGGTAGTATTTCTCGTACTCATTGAGCGTATTGTCCTGGTTGATATCTTCGATATCCGGTTGCAGCGTCGAAGCCGTTCCGTAACTCTCCGTCTGCTGTTCGGTCGCGGGCGAGTTGCCTTCCGTACCGTTGAAATGCTTATAACGGTCCAGGATCGCTACCTCCTGTTGGTCGTAGTCCGAACCCCTATAGTAATGGTAGTTATCGCCGGCCGGGTCATTGAGCGGCGAGAACGCATCGTTCTGCCATCTGCCCAGCACGTCGGCATCTACTTTACCCTTCAGATCATTCACGTACTGCTTATAAATCGGCCAATTCAACTCCTGGGCTGTACTCAGACCGTTCAGACCCACGTCCTGCTTCTCCCGTGAACCGGCTTCATTACTAAAAGCCACCACCGTACTCGTCGTCTTCGGTACATAACCCCAGATGGTCGAATCGACACGACCCTTGTCCTCTGCACTCACCGGCAGACCATGCTCAAACGATTTCTTGCCGTCGCGCAAGATATCCTCGCTGATGTCACCTAAGTTGATATACAGGTCTCCGTCGTATCCGTCGGGGTTCGTCAGCGCCGGATCCATCAACCAGAACTCGATATACTCGATGTTCGCCTTCTCGAAATCCGTGTTGTCCAACCGCCGCATGATACCACCCCAGCGTTGCGTCGGGTTATTCAGCTCACCGCGGTTGTTGATCTCGCTTGCCGACACGTTGTACGGACCGCGCTCCTGCGGGTAGTACGCCAGGTTCAGCACCGCTAACTTCGTATCCACGTTCGTCGCTTCCTGCCGATTCGGGTAGATCTCCTCCTGATAGACGATACGCGTCCGGTGGTCACTCAGCGCGTTCACATCGTTGCGGATATGCTCCGGTGTGTTCGTTTGCGGGTAACCGAAGATAGGATCCACCGTGTACCAACCGATCGCTGCACGGTTCTTGTTATAACTGATCTGATTAATGTCCTTCGCTTCTGCAAATGGGGCAGGGGTCGAAGCTAAGAACCAGTAACTCGGATAATGCACGTCGATATTGGTCGTCGTGTTCTCGAAGTCATCGATATACGCCGTACCGATCTTACCCACATCGTTCGTGTGACCCGGAATCAAATGCGCAAACTCCGCACTCAACTGGAAGGTCGAAGGAGCGGTCGCCGTGATCCATGGAATCTTATCGATCGCGTTCGTCAGCCATTGCAACTCGGTCTTCCAGCTTCCGTTTACGCCCCAGATCGTGTTCGCTAAAGGCTCCGAGCCCGTGTTCACTTTGGTCGTCAACGGTCGCTCCCTGAGGTGCATGATCGTTCCGCCCACTACCAGGTCCTTGTTGAACTCATACTCCAAATGCGCACCGAACAAACTCTTTCGTTGCATCGAGAACGTACTCTGGTTCTCCAGCTGCACATCTACGTTCGTGCCGCTCTCCAATATCGATGTGTTCAGGATCGTCACCGTTCCCATCGTGTAATCCACCGTATAATCGACATTCTCGATCAGCGTCGCACCACCGGCCGTCACCGTCACCGAGCCCCGCGGCACGTTCATCGCGCCTAACTTGATCTCGCTGCCGTTCGTACCCTTGTACTTACCCGTCAGGTGGAACTTGTTCTTCTCCGTCATCTCCTGCGCGTTCACCAAGGTCGAGTCGTACAGCTCCTGGAAGCAGTATTTGTTCACCAACCGCGGATCATTCCCCAAGGCCTGCGCCAAATGACTACCGAATGGCTCCAGCGCCGGGAAGATGATCTTTCCGCCACTCGAATAGACCGTCAGACCCTCCACGAAGTCGAATCGTCCGTCCGCGCTGTGGTTGTTCTTCGTGTCCAGCCGGTCAAGGTTCATCACGCGTAGCAACTGCTTACCCTGGATCGGACCCTCGTCCAAATACTGCATATCCGTACCTACCGAGTCGTTCCGGTACGTGATGTATAACTCAAACTTATCCTGCTGTACACTCGTCGCGCCCAACGAGTAGATGTTCTTCATCATCAGGTCCCATAATCCTCTTCCCTTCTTGTCCGGCGCTGTGTTCGTCGAGCGCAACATCTTCAGCGCCAGCGCCGCAGGCGCACGCAATTCCTCCGACCCGTCCGTCGAGAATTCACCTACCTGGTACACCTTGCCGTTATAGGTATATTCGTACGCCACGGCCAGCACCTCGTCTTGGTTCAATGCCGCCTTCAGTGAGATGTAACCCAACGCACTGTTCAGCGTGTACTCGCTGCTCGTCAGCAGTCGTGCACTCTCTACTTTCTCAAAGTCTGTACCGCCCTCGATACCCGAGCCGTTGAAGTTCTCCAGCACCGAACTCGTCTCCTGGATATTGCGGAAGCCCGAGCCCTGGATCTGGGCATACAGACTGTTGGCGGAGTTGTCCGGCATCGACTGGTCATTCCCGCCCCAGAACGTGTTCTGCAAATGCTTGTTCTGTTCACCGAGGTCCGTAAACGCCACGATATTGCGTGCCTGCTCGTAGTTACCGCGTTTGTTCGTGATCCACACCTCGATCTTCGTGATCTGTACACCACTCGTGATGTACGGCACCGACTCCATCGCTTTCTCGTACTTGTCCCTGAAGAAATGACTCAGGAAGAAATGTCGGTTCTCATCGTAGTTATCACCCGAGATATCGAATTTAGTCAACTGCGCACCACCTTTACTGCTCACCGTCTGCGCCTCGCTGTTCTGCTGACTCACCAGCGCCTGGATCTTCAGCTTACCGAACTTCAGATTCGTCTTGATACCGAATAGTGCCTGACTACCGCGGATCAACGAACTCGGCAGGTCCATCGTCACGTTACCCGCCTCAATGCTCTGGATGATATCGTCTTCCTCACCCTTGTAGTTCAACTTCAGGTTCTGCTGATCGAACGAGAAAGAAGCCTCCGTGTTATAGCTGAGATTAAAATTGAGCTTCGATCCTACCTTACCCTGGATACTCGCCTGGATCTTCTCGTCGAAATCGAAGATATTGTTATTGCGTGCGCGTAGCGTCAACGACGGGTTCGCGATATACTGGTGCTTGAAACCGAAAAGGAGTTCTGCCGATCCCTGCATCTTCAGTTGTACACCGCCCGGACCGAACACTTTGTCCGCCGGACCGATGTTGAACTTCATGTCCGTGATGTCGAACTTCTTCTCGTTGTTATGCTCGATCTCGCTGATCTTCTGCTGCCAGTACGCATGCATGATCTGACGCTCCGCATAATGATTGTATTCTTCTTGAGTCAATAAATACGGCGTCGTAATATCCGTCTCGCCTATGCGCGTGCGCAAAATGTACGTCCCCGTCTCCGGTTGGTACTCTACGGTAGTGGAAATATTGTTCGGATCCTGCAGATCCAACGAACTCTGCGGCTGTACCAACTCCCCGTAGTTCTGTACCCCCAACTGCTTCACCTTCGTCGGTGCCCACAACGCACTGTCCGTCAGCGTCACTACATCCGCCACCTCCTCCGGTGACTTTGTTCCATCATTGGCACCATTTGCACCATTTGCACCATTTGCACCATTTGCACCATTTGCACCATTTTTGCGCTCCTGCGCTTCGCGCTCCGCGCGCTCCGCTTCTTTCCTCGCCTTTTCCTCCGCCACCAGTTCCTTCAGCGTCTTCGCCTTCGCCGGCTGCCTCACCGGCGCAGTCTGTCCTGCCGCCATCCCCGGCAGCAACAATAGCAGTATTATGTATAGATATCTCTTCAAAAAACTTCGTCCATTACGTCCGAATCGCATTCGGACACCTCTCTTACAGCATTTTTAACGCCTCTCTGATAACAGCTTCAACCTTGAGCGTCGGATCGCCTTTCAAAATCTTATCCACAGCTTTCCCACTCGCGGCACTCGCAAATCCTAACATCGTCAGCGCACTGATTGCCTCGGCGCGTACACCGCTAACCGCTAACCCCTCACCGCTAACCGTTTCGAGCGGCAGCTCGGTAGGATCACCGCCCAAATCGAGTTTCAGCGCTTTGTCCTTCAGATCGACGATAATACGCTCTGCGGTCTTCGTTCCCAGACCCTTCACTTTCGCCATCGCCTTCGTGTTACCGGTTGCAATCAGCATCCGCAACTCTTCCGCACTGAACGCACTCAATATCATCCGCGCCGTCGCAGCACCCACGCCACTCACCGTCATCAGCAGCTCAAACAACTGCCGCTCCTTCTTCGTCACAAACCCGTACACCTCATGCGTATCCTCCCGTATTATCTCCGTGATGAACAACTTCACCGGTTCACCGCTAACCGCTAACCCCTCACCGCTAACCGCTTCCTTCCCCACCAACGCACTGTACGTCGGCAGCGTAATCGCTATTCCGTACCCCACGCCCGCAGCCTCTACCACCGCCTCCGTCGGGTTCAATTCCGTCAATATTCCTTTGATATATTCGATCATAATACACAAAATGCGTGCAAAGGTACTACTTTTTTTTGACATACGCAAATTTTCGGGGATTTTTTTCTTGGGGGATTTTTTTTCTTGGGGGCTTTTTTCTTTCTTCCTTCGCCCTTTCGCCTTTCGCCTCTCGCCTTTTTTTCTTGTTTGTAGTGGTTTGCCTTTTTGTGTGTAGCGGATAATCATTAGGCAGATTAGATTATCCGTGGCATATCTCTGCGATATGCCCTAATGGCTTGCGGAGCGTCCCCTGTCTTTACAACCCTCCCCAATAACCATCCTCTTGTAAACGCCAGGGACCTGCCCGCTCCACAAGCCCCCCGCGCTGGTAACCTCCTTTCGTGCCGCTGTTTACCTTCGGTGTTCTGCTGTTTAGGGGGTGTGCGCGGCGCGCCCGCCGCGATTTTTTTCTTGAAAAAATTTCATCCTCTCTTGCGTATATCCAAAATTTTGTGTACCTTTGCACCCAAATTTGTTATGACCATGAAAAAGTTATTCTCTTTATTGTTGTTATCGCTTGTGGCAAGTTTATCCATCCTTGCACAAGTAACGATAAATCCTGTTATTATTCAACCTGGTTACACCGGTCCGGTAATTGTAACTTTTGATCCCAGCAAAGGATCAGGAGGTATGGTCGGTGCAACCGAGTGTTATGCACATACCGGTTTGCTCACATCAGAATCGGTTGGTACATATGACTGGAAATACGTGAAAGGTACATGGCGTGACGCTAATCAACCTCAGCTGACCTATGTGGATGGCAAGTGGCAGTTGATTATCTCGAATATTTACACGTTTTATGGTGTACCCGAAGGTACAGAAATCATCGCCTTGTGTTTCGTTTTTCACGATGGTCCTAATGGCAATAAAGAAGGTAAAAGTTCTAAAGGAGGAGATATCCTAATATATATCGGAGAAGAAGTGATCGATGACATATGGGATAATTTTACTCCTGCTCCTGTAGTTGAACAGGCGCGTCCGGATGGTATCGTCAATGGTATTTACTATGGAGAGGATGGAACTTCTGTTACGCTGTGTACGTATGCGGCAAGCAAAACGGAACCGGCTCAACATGTGTTCTTGCTTGGCGATATGACCAATTGGAAGTTGAATAATAACTATCAACTTAAAAGAGATGGTAATTATTTCTGGATCAATCTGACGGGTTTGGAAAGTGGTAGAGAATATCGATTCCAATATGCAATCATGCGTGCGGATGGGGTAACAAAGCAAATCTCTGATCTGTTTTCTGAAAAAGTCATTCATCCGGACGACCAATACGACAGAAATATACAGGACACTTTATCATATCCTAAGAGAGGCGCGGATGACGGTTATGTTTCTGTTATCCAGACCGGTAAAACGCCTTATAATTGGTCTGCCCAAACGCTGAATTTCCAAAGACCGGACAAAAACAATCTTGTTATCTATGAATTGTGGGTGCAGGATTATACGGCCATGAGAACGATTAATGGTCTTATGGAAAGGTTGGATTATCTCCAAAATCTGGGAGTCAATGCGGTGGAGTTGATGCCGGTTAATGAATTTGATGGTAATCTTAGCTGGGGATATAATACCAACCACTATTTTGCTTTGGATAAAGCATACGGCACGCCGGAACAATTCAAGTTATTCATAGACGAGTGCCATAAAAGGGGTATAGCCGTTATTTTGGATATGGCATTCGACCATGCCACAGGCCTTAATCCAATGGATAAGTTGTACCCTTACGGCTCTGGTTTTGCTTCTAATCCTTGGTTTAACGTTACAGCTCCGCATCAGGATCAGGTATGGGATGATTGGAATCATGGTTTTGAACCGGTACGTGACCATTTCACGCGCGTGCTCCAGTATTGGTTAACCGAATATAAAATCGATGGTTATCGGATGGAAATGAGTCACGGCCTTTGCTCCGATCAAGCCAATACATCGGTCGCGAATCTGATATACTACTACAATAATGGTGTAAAGGCGGTTGCTGAAGATGCGTATTTTATTTGCGAGCATTGGGGCGCTAATATGGCAACCGAGCGCATGCAACTAATTAATGAAGGAATGTTGTGTTGGGAAAACACCAACGGCGCCTATTGCCAAACCGCTATGGGCTGGTTAAGAGATGGAGATGCTTTTACGCAAGCCAATCGTGATGGCTATGTTTCTTATTGCGAGTCGCACGACGAGGAACGCATGCAGTATAAAGCCAAAACATGGGGAAAGGATTCTATCAAAACGAATGACTCGATCCGTCTCGCCCGTGTGGCAGAGAATGTGGCATTTAACGTATTGTTGAATGGACCGCACATGTTGTGGCAATATGAAGAAATAGGATACGACTATAGTATACTCTCCGATGTGGATCAAAAAGATGCATACGAAGATTATTACCGCACGAATATTAAGCCTCGTCCGGAAAATCTTGGTATGTTCCAGGATGCCAATCGAATGGCTGCATTCACTAAATGCGCACAAATCATACAATTGCGTACTCGTCTTCTTCCTTCCGTGTTTGAGGGAGATCCAACTGCTTCGCTCCTTACTTCTGGTGCCAAATTGCGTTATGTTCTATGGGGCTCGGATGTCTATGTCGTTGCTAATTTTGATGCAGCTGAATCGCAGACAGCCACACTACCGGAAGGTACATGGTTTGATTATTGGAATGGTGGATCTGCCGCTCCGACTTCCGTTGTATTGAAGGGCGGTGAGGTTAAAATTTTCACCGGTTCCCCGCTTTCTGCTCCTACTATACTTGACAACTATAATTTTGCAATTGATTCTGCTCACATGGTGCATTATCAAGTTGCAACACAGGCTCAAAATCCCGAAATGGGCTATACATATGGAGACTGCCACGTTCAGATGAATAGCACGGTGACGATATCCGCGCAGGCTAAAAACAACTACTATTTTGTGAAATGGTCTGATGGTAATACCGATAACCCAAGACAAATTGTTGTAACCCAAGATACTTCGTTTGTGGCCATCTTTGATATGATGAAAACGGGTAGATGCGGTGATGATTTAGAATTAACTTGGCAGTACGACCCGACCTCCAAATCGCTGACGATTAGCGGTAACGGAACACTCAATAGCTATTATACCTTTGGTGCGCAAGCTCCATACGAAATGGAGAAGTTGGTAGTCTCGGAAGGTGTAACCAGTATCGGTCAAAATGCTTTTGAACAATGTAATACATTGCAACACATCAGCCTTGCTGCAAGCGTAGAGACCATTTACGAGAGAGCTTTCTATAATTGTGCCGGTTTGAGAGAGATTTATAATTACAGAGAACTTCCTACTGTTGTGTACAGCAACACGTTTGACGGTATTAATAAGTTCAACTGCGTCCTGCACGTCCTTTCTACATCGGTGGATATGTATAAAGCTGCTACCGGATGGCGCGACTTCTATTATGTCCAGTCTATTGACGCGGTGGAAGTGGTAGAACCTATTACAGATGTGGCTACTGAACCATCGGATAACCAAGTGGTTATCACATGGCCGACTAGTGATGATGCCGCAACATACACCATCGTTATAACAAAAGATGGCTCTGTTGTTTGCACCCTGATTTTCAATGCGAATGGTCAATTGCAGGGAATAGCATTTGCGCCGGGTAAGAATGCTTCTGGTCAGGCGTCTTATGCTACGAAACTCGATAACGGTGGTATGCAATTTACGGTTACTGGTCTCGAAAGTGGTACGAACTATCAATTGACTGTTACTACCAGAGATGCCTCTAACCAAGAGATTGCAACGTACTCTTCTGATTTCGAAACCACAGATTCTTCGCTGACCACCTCTGTAGAAACAATCTCCGATCACCTATCTCCAATCACCAATAAAGTCATCAGAGATGGCGTCCTCTATATCCTCCGTGGCAACCACACCTACACCCTCACCGGTCAACGAATCGAATAAGGTCCTGCTCGCGGGGCTAATTCCCCGCGCTATAACAACCAAACGACATCTCTCAGAGGGATGTCGTTTTTCTTTTCCCTCTTCTCTTCTTCTGTTGCGCCGATTGCCAATCGGCATCCCACACCACATCCGGTCCACCTCTCGCGGCTACTCCCGCGAGCCTTTTTTTCGGGAAAAATCACGCCCCCTCTTGCGAAATTCAAAAAAAAGCAGTACCTTTGCACCCGCAAAGGTTTTATGAAAGAAAAATCACAAAATAGAATGTTCAAAATTACCCCCCCAATGTTGCAAATCGTAACTTAGGGAATTCGCAACAATCTTGTAACGCTTCAGGCGAGTCGCACTTCTGTGCGTCTCGTCTGATTTTGTTTGTGCTCGTACTGCTCATTGCGGGCGCGATCGTGTGGACGGGCTACCGCTCTGTAGTGAAGAACACCGAGCCCCAACCGCTCGAGTTTAGCCGTGCGCTCTATCACAATAGAGACTCGCTCATGCACTATGCCGAATTGGCGTACCTTCACGATGATCCAAAGGGTCTCTACGTGACGGGCGCAGCCGCATATATGAAAAAATATGCGGAGTTACCGGACACCCTTCCGACCATTCCTTTTGACGATGCCTTCATCCTCTTGCTCCGTTCCGCCGAACTCGGCAACGAAGATGCCGTCTCCCTCATCCGCTGCCTTGATTACCATAACTGTTGGGGCCATTCCCTCCCGAAACAATTAGAGAAATAACAATACCATGAAATACGAATCTACCTTTAATGCGATAGATGCTATCCTCCGCAACGAAGCGGGTTGTAGTAACGAACTCGACTATATCGAGCAGACCTCGTGGCTGCTCTTCCTTAAATACCTCGATGATCTGGAGACTTCGCGCGAAATGAACGCGATTGCGGATGGTAAGGAATATAAACGTCTCATTACCGGCTTTAACCGCTGGAGTTCTTGGGCTGCCCCCAAGACCGATAAGGGCGAGATAGATGTAGTAAACGCAATGACCGGCGATGACCTCGTTGATTTTGTCAATAACAAACTCTTCCCCGCACTCAAGCATTATAAGGATACCGCACCCGCTGCGGACACGCTCGAATATAAAATCGGTGAGATCTTCTCCGAACTCCGTAATAAGATCAACAGCGGGTACAACATGCGCGAGATCATCAACAAGATTGACACGCTCCATTTCCAATCAGCCGAAGACCAGCATGAGATGTCCGTTCTTTATGAGGATAAGATCCGTCGCATGGGTAATACCGGACGTAACGGTGGTGAGTACTACACCCCTCGCCCTCTTATTCGTACGATTGTAAAAGTTGTAAACCCGCGTATAGGCGAGACGGTATATGACCCGGCATGCGGTTCGGCAGGCTTCCTCTGTGAGGCATTCAAATACATGGAAGAACAAGTCAAATCGGTAGCGGATGATAACACTCTGCAGAAAAAAACCTTCTTTGGCAAGGAGAAGAAAGGTCTGCCGTATATCATCGCCACGATGAACATGATCTTCCACGGTGTAGCGGCTCCCAATATCGTGCGCGGTAACACGCTCGCGGAGAACCTCACCGGAATCATGGAGAAGGACCGCAAGAATGTCATACTCGCAAACCCGCCTTTCGGTGGTAGTGAGCGCGCAGAGGTACAACAGAACTTCGATATCAAGACCTCCGAAACGGCATATATGTTCATGCAGCATTTTATCAAGATGCTCAAAGTGAACGGTCGTGCGGGTATCGTGATCAAGAACACCTTCCTTTCCAACGGTGATGCCGCAGGTGTTCGTCGTAAGTTACTCGAAGAGTGTAACCTGCATACCATACTCGATCTTCCTTCAGGAGTGTTTACCGGTGCGGGTGTTAAGACCGTCGTGCTCTTCTTCACCAAAGGTGAACCGACCCATAAAATATGGTACTACCAACTCAATCTCCCTCGTACCCTCGGAAAGACGAACCCCCTTTCCGAAGCCGATTTGGAGGAGTTCATCCGTCTGCAAAAGACCCAAACCGAGTCCGAAAACTCATGGCTGCTGGATGTCTCTACTTTAGGCGAGGACTGCGACCTGTCCGTCAAGAACCCCAATAAACCCGAGATCATCGACGACCGCACGCCGTCGCAGATCCTTGATACCATCGCTTCTCTCAACGCGGACTCCGCTGAACTCATCCAACAAATCCGTGAACTGCTATGAGAGAGCTAAGAATAAAAGATATATGCGATAAGGGATCTTCTAATCTCAAACAGAAAGATGTAGAGAAAGGAAATGGTAAGTACCCCGTTTATGGAGCTAGTGGAATTAGTGGCTATATAGACACGTATCATCAGGAAAAAGAATATATATCGATCGTGAAAGACGGTTCTGGTATTGGTCGTGTCTCATTCATGCCTGCTCGTTCTTCGGTAATTGGAACTTTGCAGTATATTTTGCCAAAAGAAGGTTACAATATCAAATATATATCATATTGTTTACAAAGTCTCAATTTGTCTGAATATAAGCAAGGAGCCGCTATACCACATATATATTTTCGCGACTATGGGGAATTTGTCGTAAATGTAGAAGAAAATATTTCTGAGCAAGAGCGGATAGTGGCTCTTTTAGATGATCAGTTTGCGAAAATTGATGCCCTTAAAGCCAATGCCGACCAACAACTAAAAGCCGCCAAAGACCTCTTTCAATCCGCCCTCAAAGAAATGCTTACACCACAAGAGGGATGGGAGCGGAAGAAATTTGGAGATTTGTGTAAATTAGTACGAGGACCCTTTGGAGGATCTTTGAAGAAGGAAATATTTGTAGATAAAGGATACGCTGTATATGAGCAACAACATGCCATATACAAGAATCATGACATTCGATATTACATTCCCAAAGACAAGTATCTATCAATGAAACGATTTGCAGTATCCTATAATGATTTAATAATGAGTTGTTCGGGTACGATAGGTAGAATATATGTAATACCAGAAGATGCTCCTGAAGGCATTATAAATCAAGCATTATTGAAGATTACGATAAAAAAAGATATACTTCCCAATTATTTAGCCGTTTTAATGGAAAGTAGTTACTTTAAAGAAATTATTGCTTCTTATTCGGATGGTGCAGCTATAAAAAATATCGCAGCCGTTAATGTGCTAAAGGAAATTGATTTGTTAGTTCCTCCGGTAGATGAACAAAATAATATACTAGCACACCTTGACGCTATATCGGAAAAAGTGAAAGCCCTGCAAGCTAACTACGACCAAACAATAACCCTTTGCAATGACCTCAAACAATCATTGCTCAAATCAATCTTTGCCTAATGGACGAATCAACGACACGACGCAAGAAAATTGATCCTGCCCTCTATGCCGTAGGATGGGAGCAAGTACCCGATTCGCAGATACTCAACGAGCAACGAGCCTACCTCATTGCTCCGGGTCGCGTGGAGAAACTTTCTGTCAACCGCCACCCGAAAAAGGTGGACTATATCCTGGAATACAAGGGTATCAAACTCGCCGTCATTGAAGCGAAAGCAGATGAGTTCCCCGTCGAAATAGGAATTGCGCAAGCGAAACAATATGCGGAAATGCTCCAGATACGCTACGCTTACTCCACCAACGGTGACCAGATCTACTTTATCGATATGGGTGTCCGTGATTCGTACGGCAACTATATTGTGCCTTCCACCGAACATCTGGTAGACAAGTTCCCCTCTCCGCAGGAGTTATGGCTCATGACCTATCCCGATGTCAACGAATGGCGTGATAAGTTCAACCTCTTGCCCTTCAACTTGGGTGGTGGTCGTGTTCCTCGTTACTATCAAGTCAATGCCGTTAACAACGTCCTCAATGCGGTTGCGCGTGACCAAAACCGTATCTTGCTGACAATGGCGACCGGTACGGGTAAGACCTACGTGGCGTTCCAGATCTGTTGGAAACTCTTCCAAACGAATTGGAACAAACGGCATGATGGTAAAAAGCCCCGTATCCTCTTTATCTCCGATCGTAACATCCTCGCTAACCAAGCCTCTAATGACTTTGAGCAGTTTGATGAAGATGCAAGAGTACGTATCAATCCGGACTACCTTCACAAGCACGGCAAAGAGGTGCCTACATCGCGGCATCTGTACTTCACGATCTTCCAAACCTTTATGTCGGAAGATTCTGATGGACAGCCTTATTACAAGCAATATCCTAGCGACTTCTTCGACTTCATCATCATCGACGAGTGTCACCGCGGTGGTGCCAACGATGAGAGTCAATGGCGCGAACTGATGGACTACTTCAACGATGCTTACCAACTCGGTATGACCGCTACTCCGCGACGCGCAGAGAACGCCAACACCTACCGTTATTTTGGCGAGCCGGTTTATTCGTACTCCCTCAAACAAGGCATCGAGGATGGTTACCTCACGCCTTTCCGTGTTTGTATCTCGGAGAGTAACATCGACACCTACCAATACGATCCGTCAGACGATATCGAGGGCGATATTGACCCGAACAAGGTTTATACCGAAAAAGATTTCTACAACGGCGATATAGAAATGCGTGACCGTGACATCCATCGTGTCAAAGAGTTACTTGGTCAGATAGATAAGAACGAAAAAACCATCGTCTTCTGCGCAACCCAAGCACACGCAGCTATCATCTGTTCGCTCATTAACCAATACAAGGATCGTTCAATCTCCTCGCCGTTCTACTGCAAACGTGTTACCGCAGATGACGGTCAGGAAGGAGAAGAGATGCTCAAACTCTTCCAAAATAACGAGCGAACCATACCGACCATCCTCACTACTTCGCAGAAACTATCCACCGGTGTAGATGCCCGCAATGTACGAAATATCGTGCTCATGCGTCCCATCAATAATATGGTCGAGTTTAAGCAAATCATTGGTCGTGGTACGCGTCTGTTCGATGACAAGTATTTCTTCACGATTTATGATTTTGTAGGCGCTAACAAGAACTTCAAAGATGCAGAGTGGGACGGAGATCCGTTCTGCCCGATTTGCGGCAACTATCCTTGCACATGCAATAAACACAAACCGTGCCCCAAATGTGGTCAATATCCATGCGTTTGTGAGACTCCTCCGCCGGAGCCGCCCAAACCATGTCCGTACTGTGGACATCTGCCGTGTACCTGTGAAGGTGGTCAGCCCAAAAAGAAAATACGCGTCAAACTATCCGATAAACGGTCGTTGGCGCTAAAAACTGAATGGACGGAGACCTTCTATTTCGGAGAAAAACTGATTACCCTCAAAGAATTCATTCAGGAACTCTTTGGACGCCTGCCTAAGTTCTTTAATGGACCGGACGACCTGCGCCATCAATGGGAAAATCCCCAGACGCGTCAACAGCTCCTCGACCAACTCGCGCGAGAGGGATTCGTGGAAGAGAAACTCGATATGGTACGCCGTATCATGGGATACGAGAATTGTGATTTGTACGATATACTCGCTTTCCTCGCCTATGAAACCACTCCTTTGGAGCGTGCAAGACGTGCAGAGATAGTACGTCAAGACTATATGAATTCGCTCCCGAAACCGGTACAGCAACTCATCGAGTTCCTCATGTCGCAGTACGTCACTAACGGCTACAAAGAGATGGCGGAAGATCATCTTTCTACCTTGCTGAAAATGAAATACGGCTCTCCGTTTGATGCGACTGTTCAACTGCACATGCAGATTCCGCAGATACGTGATACTTACTTTGAGTTCCAACGCCAACTCTACAAACCTTCCGGTCATATCGGCGGCGGTGTTACTGTAAATATCTACGAAAAAGGCTCAAATTATTACGATAATAGCAGACATATCACGATAAAATAGCGATTTTATTTGCATATTTCGCAAAAAAGCAGTAATTTTGCAACCGATTACTTAGAATTCGTCTTCTCCGGACGTTAAATGGAGAACAGGCATATATCTTTACAAACCAGTCTGCAAACTAAGTTCAACGAAAAGAGATATGTCCCGTTTATCTATGTACGCATAGGTAGGTGGGGTATCGTTGAAAGTTTGCAGACTTGGTTTGTTATCCCACTTATCTGTGCTTTTTTGAAAGCCTATTATGAATAAGAACTACTTCGCCCCTGGCGCAAACTATTACGACAACCATAAAGAGGTAACTATCAATAACCCCGGTGCTAATTCCGTGGACTTGCTCCGTGCAGCTTTAGCCGAAGATATAGAACCGGTTGTAGAAGAGGGTGAACTGTTCAAATATATCCATCCTTCTGTTACATCCCTCGAAGAGAAACAGCAGATAAGCAAAGAGGTGCAAAACCTCGTTCGCGCCCTGCCGCTTTCGGAAATCTGTCGCTATCTTCGTCAGATGTACAAAGATAAACGCGTCTATCTCAATGTCCGTACAGATGCCATGTTCGATGAACTTCATCGGATGGGCATGCCGGATGAGTCCAATCAGGGCTTCTCACAAAAGAATTTTCAGAACTATTTCAATATCAACGATTAGTTCAAAATCCTCTCAAAGGCACCTCAAAAACGAGGTGCTTTTTTTATGCCCGTTAAGATATTCCGGGATATTTTAAGATATTTCGGGAACTCTTAGGAATCGGCAAGAATCACCTTTAAAATCTACCAATTACATCCTCTAAAACCTATACCTTTGCATCGGATTTGAGCTGTAGCAACGTCGCTGCACTAAAGATCCGAGCATATGATTTATACTTTTTTATCTTCGGTGTTTATCACCCTCTTCCTCGTTCTGGGAGCACTCTCCCTCTACGGCTTTTTAGACCGTTCTAGGGCCAATTACCCCTTCTCATGGACCTGCTACCAGCACGTCATCGTTCTCGCCGTCATCGCGGCTGTTTGTTTCATCTTCGCCGTCCTCTTCGGCACCCAAATCCCATCGCCTTATGTCAGCTAAGAAATCCAAACGCCAAAACAAATCACGCGACTGGTTTATGGAGAATGGCTTCCACCAAGTTCCGCCGACTGAGTACATCGAATGCAAGATCCTCTATGCGCACGAATCCGATTTGCGCTTCGTAAGTCGATATGGACATGTGTTGAAAATTGATTTTAATCCTTACAACCGTGACCCTAAGAACAATCATGGACATCCGGTGCCGTTCTTGCGATATTATGGTAATAAGAAATGCCATATCCTCCGTGCACTCGCTTTCTATGGCGAACGAGAAATCTTCATTGACCGAGATGGCAAACCTTATTACGGACAGTGTCATCACCTCAATGCCGATCTTGAAGATCATCGCAAAGATAACCTCCTTGCCTGGCTTTCACGACCCCAGCACCGCATTGCCGATACCCGTCAAAAAGCCCTTAAAGCCCTCGTCCCGGAAGGCAATCTCGTTGGCTTCGATTACACCATCCTCCGTGAGCTTCAGGACCCGCGCACGATGTCCGATGAGAACTTCCAATCCCGCCTCGACTACATCCGCGTTATGCACGATTGCCACTTCGATCCCCGCATCTTCAATGCCAAAGAATTCCATCATTGGTTCTCGATGGACTTCGAAGAATTTAAATCCTTCTTCCTCAAGTACAAAGATTAAGCTGCCCACTTGGCCCCTTTTCACTAAAACCCTTATCATTATGAACGAACAATTATTAGAATTTGGCTCTATCCGCCAACAAGAAAACACCCTCAAATCTCGCAAAGCCGAGATCCACGATGAAGCCCTCGAACAGGCAATCGCCGAACTGGCAAAATCCAACCGTTCCTCTGGCGAAATAACCGTTGGACCCTACGTCTTTGAGGTCTCCGTCACCGACAACTACGACGAGATCATCGACCACCCGCAGAACTACCCGCAAGATGAGTGCGTGGACTATCGTTTCCAAGCCAAAATGCGTGAACGCAACCTCTCTGCAGCCAAGTCCTGTACGGCCAGAATGAACGCGGACCTCGCGACCTATCTCAACTCCCATCCCGATTGGTCACCCGATACCCGGAACTATCCCCCGACCATCTCCCTCAAATTCAAAGGCCTCGCACAATGACCTATCACACCCTCATCCGGCACCAGGAACTCGTCGCCCTTTTAGGCTCGCGTAACCTCTATCTTCGCCTCGTGTATGCGCATATCGCCAACTACACACAGGTGAAGGGTGCCTGGTGTGGTACGAAACAAAAATTAGCTGATGAGTTGGAAGTGGAACGCTCTGTCGTTTCTCGAAAACTCGATGAATTATTAACCCTGGGGGTTATCGTAGCAGACGGAGACAACTATCGTGCTGTGTGCATGGATAAACGTGCAGAGAACACGGAAGAGCGTGCAGAGAACACGGACAAACGTGCAGACAGCACGCCCCCCGAGCCCCCTATTATTAATAATAATAAAACAATGAAAAGGAATAATAATATTGCGCGCGATACAATCGCGACGCATGACCCATCCAACCAATTTTCTTTTGATCGTCTTTTATCGATCTACCAAAAACGTGCCGGTAACTACAAAATAGCCGACGAAACACTTGACCAATGCCGAGCCATCTGGTCCAATTACCCCCTTTGGAAACGCATGCTCCTCTTCGAAGAACTGTCCTCTCCAAACGGCTGGATCAAACCACGACTCGATTGGACACTCTCCGACTTCGACCCGCAACCCGATTTCCTCACCGGCTACCAACAGGACGAGTACTGGAAATCCGACGATTGGACCAAAAAACACGAACCGCTCGTCCTCGTCAAAACATCCGACGGACTTTTCAAAGTGTGTACCAATCGTACCGCCTACCGTTTCGGACTACCCAAAATTCGTGACGTCAAGGCGCCTACCGACTGAACAAACAATCCGCCAATACGGCTTTAAAAACCTACAACAATGGCAAAACTTGAAAAAACATCCTTCCAGGTCATATCCCCTGACCACACCTTCAAATCCATTCGTGGACGTATCGGAAACTTCATCTTCCGCACCAGAAACGGCAAAATCTTTGCCTTCTACTCGCCGCAGGATGATCGACCCAATCCCGATCCAATATCGGTCCAATTCCGTGAGATAACATCATCCCTCAACCTCAAAATTGTAAGCAATGAAAGAAGAAAACAAAATTCCAATTAGCGACATTCGCGCACGACTCAACGAGCGCACGAAAGATCCTGACCCCGAAGGAGAGTTTGACGCAGCCTTCTACATGTGGAAAAACTACTGTCTTAGACACAATATCCATAAACCGCAGTTCTTCTCCCAGGCCCTCCAAAAAGGATGGCTCAAACGCGAACACGCGGACCATTTCTGGACTTGCCTAACTGGAGAAAACCACTTCTAATGCGCATTTTTAAGAATTCTTAACAGAATGGGGACGAAAATTTGCAAATCGTCCCTTTTCTGGTATATATTTGCACCGAATTTTGGAAAAAGCCAAAAAGTATTGCGCCCTTTTGTTTTATTTTTAAAACAACAACAATGAAATATAACATTCAAATAATCACAGCAGCGGTTCTCGCAATAGGCGGTCTCATCCTCCTCTTCTGCGGCACCTACATTGACCCGCAAGGAGAAATTTCCGACTCCCTCCTCATCGGTTTCGGTGAGGTAGCAACCTTCTCAGGCGCCCTGTTCGGAATCGATGCTGCTTACAGTAAGAAACTATGGGATATTACAAACTCATTCGCCAAGCGTCGGACACCAAAGCCGTACGAGGAACCCTCTACTCGGTCGAACACCGCTACTCTGGCTCTGCCGGAACATACCGAGAATACCTGACGCCCATCTGCGACACCCTCGAGAACGCCGATTACCTCATCCCCGCACTCGTCTATAAGGTATCCGTCACGCAAAGCCCCAAGTTCCGCCGTCTGCTACCTCTGCTCCAGCAGGTCCCTAACCGCTCCGGCATCAGAGTCCATCGCGGAACCCAACCTCAACACTCACACGGCTGTATCCTCGTATCAGCCGCTGATGAGCAACAACTAACCGAGCTCTGGCTCAATGAACAACAACACCATGAAGAAACACGTTTAGAGATCTATGAAAACAGAATCTGAAGAACACGATTGGACCAAAGTCCTCTTTGAGGTCATCATCAAGATCCTCACCCTCGGCTTCTACCACATCGAGAAGCACCGAAAAAACTAATGTTTAACCCTTTAAAACCCAACACGAAATGGCTAAGGCTACTTATGCACCAATGTTCGAAACGGTCAGTGGTGCACTCAACAAAATCGACAAAAAGTCTCCGCATGCCGGTGACCAAAAGATGGTGTTGGCTACCCACCGTAAAGCACCCACCACCTCGCCTGATTGCTCACGCGTCTACCTCCGGGGACTCAGCTCCGTTACCCGTACCACACCTGTAACGGCCAAGGAAACCGGAATCCGCAACAAGTTCGCTGCTGTCTCAGCCGCAGTCAGCGCTCGCTTGCAAGACCCGACCAAGCAAACAGCCGACCTGGCCGCCTTCAAACTTCAGAAGGACACCGTTAACGGCAAAAAGACCCTCCGTTCCTACATCTGGAGCCTCGAGTCTGCCGCTTACGACCAAGCCAACAGCTAAAAATTATTGTTTAACCTTAAAACCCTCTCATCGAGCTTAGAGGCGCTCTCGCTTGAGAAAAATAACGAGGACTTTGTGAGTCCGAGTTAAGAGCGAGAGCATGGCGAAAATTCATATGAAAGGTTTCCTTTCATCGTATTGAGCCATAGCTCGCGCGAAATGGCAAAAGTAGAATGGAGTACCGGTATCGACTCTGTATCCGGAGCACTCAGTAAACCGAGCAAGAACGGTCAACATTCTTGCACCAAAATGCTCCTCGGCACGCACCGCGTAGCACCCACCGAAAGCGATCAGTGTAACCGTTTGTACCTCCGTAAGAAGGCCAAACGCTCGACTGTTTTGTCCACCAAGGAGATCGCGGCACGTACCCGCTTCGCAACGGTAAAAGCAGCCGTCGCAGATCGCGCGATTAACCTCACCACGATTGCTTCCGACCAGCAAGCTTTCACGGCACAGAAAGATCTCGTTGGAGGCAAGAAGACCTTCAACGCCTACCTCTGGAAGGTCTGCGGTCAGGCTTACGACGCCGAGCACCCGCGCAGCTAAGTCCACTTTCGGACAACCAAGGAAACCCTGCACACCCGTGCGGGGTTTCTGTCTTTCATTCCTTCACTCTTTCCTTCTTTCAATTTTCTCATGCGGTGTTCGTTTCACTCACGACTCTTCTTAATCCCCCAAGAAAAAAAATCCCCCAAGAAAAAAATCCCCGTGAAATTTGCCTATATTGAAGATTTTTTGTAATTTTGCCGCCGAAATGAAACGAATAAGTCTTTTTTTAATCGGGATAGCGCCTCTCTTCTCCCTTTCCGCGCCCGCTCCGCTCTCTCTCCGCTCAGCCCTCCGCTCTCTCTCCGCACACCCCGCGCTCTCTGCCCTCCGCGCCCGATAGCGCGCACCCCCGCCGCCAATCCCATACAGGGTCTCTCTTTCAATGCGGTGTGTCGTTCCTCTCCACGTCTGTTTTCATATATAGGGTCTCTCTTTCATAAGGAGTTCGGTAACCCCTCACAGGCTTGTGTCTTTTTCTACTATATCCTCCTCTTGACTTGTGTCTTTTCGTGTTGTCCCAACTCTTAGCTTGTATCTTTTTGGGGGCTTGTTCCTTTATAGCTTGTATCTTTTTTTCTTTTTTCTTTTTCTTTTGGAAAATACTGTGTATTTTTATCCCCCGTCCTATGATAATGGCTGTTTACCTTCGGTGATTTTCGTGCAATATCTACCGACTGCGTCGGTTTTTTCGTGCGAATAGTATAATACGCGCACATTTATTTGTATATATGCGAATTTTTCACTACCTTTGCACCCGCAAACGCACCAACCACTACAAATATGAACATAGAAGCCTATCGCGAATACTGCCTTTCACTCGGGAAAGCACTTTTCTTCTATGTGTGCGAACACATGTTCGCCTTCTTTGATTGTAATGACTATCAGGTCATCTCGCTTAAATGCCAACCCGAACGTATCGACGAAATAATCGTGCCCTCGCGGCTAAGAACTCAAAGCCCAATACGATTCCATCGTCAAAGCCCAATACACCAAACCCAAGCGCATCCACTAACCGCTAACCGCTAACCGCTAACCGCTAACCCCTAACCCCTAACCATTAACCTTTACTGACTCGCGCGCCCTGCGGTCGCTCGAAAAAAAAAGAGAGACCCTCTATTTGTTTTAAGAGAGACCCTGGATGATTGTCCGGCTGGGGAGAGATGTGCGCGCAGAGAGGCAGAAAAGCGGCTTTGTGCGGATTTTGGGCGGCGGGGCGGAGAGATGCGGCGAGGGGCGGAAGATGCGCGCTATCGCGCGCGGAGGAGAGATATTCCTTTGATATATTCGATCATAATACACAAAATGCGTGCAAAGGTACTACTTTTTTTTGATATACGCAAGCCCGCGCGCGTTTTTCCTCCATATTATTTGCATATATCATTTTTTTTTTGTACTTTTGCACCCGAAATGAGAAAAAAGATAGTGATATTCGATTTGGGTGGAGTCTTGATTAAACTCAACGTGAACCGCTGTATGCATGCCTTCGAAGCCCTGATGGGCGAAGAGAACATGCGTGCTGTGTTGGGTATGGACAAGAACGGTGAAGGCGTCAAGGCGGTCAGTATTGCTACCAAACAACTGATGGCGGACTTCGAACGCGGTCTGATCACGCCGGACGCATTTATCGAGCAGGTGCTCGAATATTGCCATCCCGGAACGACAGCCCAACAAGTGCTGGATGCCTGGATGAGTATGCTGGCGGACCTGCCACAAGAACGTCTCGATGCGGTGGATCGGGTGCGATCCCAAGTAGAACATGTGTATCTGCTTTCCAACGGTAACGATCTGCACTTTGAGTTTATCGATACAACCTATCAGTTATCTTCTCATTTCGACGGACTCTTCTTGTCGCAAAAGATGCATATGGCGAAGCCTGAACCGGAGATCTATCTGGCTGTAGACGAGCAGATTAACGAAGGTTTAGACGAGAAGACAGAAGTGCTCTTCGTCGATGACATCGCCGCCAATCGCGAGGCCGCAGAGAAGACCGTCGGGTGGACCACTTATCCGGACATCCAAACGCTACTTGAAACTACCTATTTGTAATCAGAAATACAACATTATATTATGCCACGAACAGAAATTTCAACCTTAGGTGAGTTTGGGCTCATCAAACATCTCACCAAAGATATCCAACCCCAACAACCGAGTACGAAGAAAGGTATCGGAGACGACTGTGCCGTAATGGATTTCGGCAGCAAGAAAGTGCTCATGACCACCGATATGCTGCTCGAAGGTGTCCATTTTAACCTCGAGTACGTGCCGCTTAAGCACCTGGGGTATAAAGCTGCTGTGGTCAATTTCTCGGATATCTACGCTATGAACGGTACGCCGACGCAGATCACGGTCTCGCTCGGTATCAGTAAGCGTTTCTCGGTAGAGGATATCGAGGCGCTGTACAGCGGTATCCGTTTGGCATGCGAACGGTATAATGTGGATCTCGTAGGTGGTGACACCTGTGCGTCCATGACCGGTCTGACGATCTCGATCACTTGTCTGGGTATGGCGAATGCCAAGGATATCGTGTATCGCAACGGAGCCAAGCTCAATGACCTCATCTGCGTGAGTGGTAATTTAGGTACAGCTTATATGGGTCTGCAACTGCTGGAAAGAGAGCGAATTGCGGGCGGTGAGAACCCGGATTTCTCCGGTAAGGAGTATTTGTTGGAGCGGCAGTTGAAACCCGAAGCACGTCGGGATATCTTGGAGGGACTGCGTAAGGCAGGTGTCAAGCCGACAGCTATGATGGATGTTTCCGACGGACTCTCGTCCGAATTGCTGCATATCTGTACGCAGTCGAATGTAGGTTGTTGTATCTACGAAGATAAGTTACCGATCGATTTCCAAGCGGCATCCCTGGCGGAGGAGATGAACCTCAATATCGTTACTTGTGCCCTCAACGGCGGCGAAGACTACGAGCTGCTGTTCACCTGCTCTATCAATGACTACGAGAAACTGATTCCGGTAGAAGACCTCTTTATCATCGGTCATATCACCAAGCCTGAATACGGCTGTAACCTCATCGGTCGCAACGGCGAAGAGTTGGCATTAAAGGCCCAAGGCTGGAATGCTTTCGAAGAAGCGCATGCGTGATCGCTGCGCAAAGAGACGGTCGGACTCACTGTCTCCGACCATGACCGAACGGTGAAAATCGACTTCAGGAAAGTCGATTTTTGCTTGTATAGCCATTCCTATTTCCGGTTTGCGGTTGGGACTGTGCGCGGACTCCAATTCGGTACACACATAGACTTTGTCTATACGCCCTCCTGCCGCTTCGATGTCGGCTAACATGTGACGGTGAACGTCCTCCAAATCTGCCGCACTCATCAGTCCCTTACCGACACCCTGTTGGTTGGTGACGATAAATATGCGCTTGTAGCGTTTGGCCAGTTGGGGCATCGAGTCTAACACGCCCGGCAGCCATTCCCACATACCCCAATTGCGGACGTAATCGCCCGGTAAGTGTTTATTTAGAATGCCGTCCCGATCCAGGAAAAGGAACTCATCCGGTGCAAATAAGGTGCGGAATTCATCCTGCGCCCGATAATAATCTTCCGGTACGCCGATATCGATGAAATAATCGCTGAATCGCAAGCCATAAAAGCCTTCCTGACCAGCCATCGATTGCATCAGTTCTTTCTCAAAAGAGAATTTTGTCGGTAGATCCAGACTCATCAACCAATCGCGGTGGATGGCATAAATACCGCCGTTGATAGCGCCCTCTCCGCTGCTTTCCACTTTCTCGTGGAACGCCACGATTTGGTCCTCGTCACAGGTCACGGATCCGTACCGGCTGGTGTCGGGAACTTGCCGCAGGGCTATACTGAGTTGGGCAGCACGTTGGGTATGAAATTCGTACAGTTGGTGTAGATCAATATCGAAGAGCGTATCACCGTTCAGCACCACAAAATCGCTGCTTTCCAGTAATCTCGCGGCCTTGCGAATCGCCCCACCGGTGAAGAGCGGTTTGGTCTCTTGCGAATAGACGATCTCCGCGCCGCGGTACTCGGTACCGAAATACGATTCGATACACTCATGCTTATAGCCGGTCGCCAGCACAATGCGTCCTATCCCGGCATCGATTAAGCGGTCCAGCAGATAGCATAAGAAAGGCCTGCCATAGACCGGTGCCATAGGTTTGGGTACATCGCTCACGACGTGACTAAGTCGTGTTCCGAAGCCCCCGGCTAATATGACTGCTTCTTTAAACACGCGGGAAGATGGTCGCCTCTACGATCTCGCAGATGATATGTCCGATGAGGATATGACTCTCCTGAATACGCGGCGTATCGGTGGAAGGTACATTGAGCAGATAGTCCGCCATCTGCTTCATCTCACCTCCGCTCTCGCCGGTCATGGCGACCGTGATCACGCCTAATTCTTTCGCCTTGCGGAAGGCATTGCAGATGTTCTTCGAGTTACCCGAAGTGGAGATACCGACTAACACGTCACCGGGCTTGCATGCGCCGTCTATCATGCGCGAATAAATAAGGTCATAGCCGTAGTCATTCGCTACTGCTGTCATGTACGAAGTGTTACAGTGCATGGCCTCAGAGTTCAAGGGCGGACGATCGTAATAGAAGCGTCCGGACAACTCGGCAGCCAGGTGCTGGGCATCTGCCGCACTACCGCCGTTACCGCACCACAGGATGCGTTTGCCGTCCTTGAGTGCCTTCACCATCACTTCAGCCACCGATTGGATGGTATCCAACAGAGCAGGGGTGTTCAGAATCTGCTGTTTGGTAGCGATACTTGCTGTAATAGAACGAATTATAGAGTCCATGTTTTTAATCCTTCCTGTGTAAATTCATATCGTTTGACTTGACCGGAGAACTTAGCGGTCAGTGCTTTCTCCACCGCATAACGGCTCGTACCCGGGCAGTAGAAGAACATAAATCCTCCACCTCCGGCACCGCTCACTTTGCCGCCTGTTGCACCTGCTTCCATCGCCGTGCGGTAGATATCGTCCAGCAGCGGATTGGTAATACCCGAAGCGGTCCGTTTCTTATGCTCCCATCCGAAATTAAGGATCTCACCGATCGCATCGATATCGCCACGCAGCAGACTCTCTTTCATGCGCATCGCCTGCTCTTTGAGTTGGTGCATGGCCTCGATGGATTTGTCGTTTTTAGCCTTCACATTATCGATCTGACCCTGGATGATTTCGGCGCTGACATGACTCGTCTCGGTGTAGTACAGCAGCAGGTTATGCGCCAACTCATCCTGGTAGCGTTGACGGATACGCAAGGGGTTCACGATGACCTTGTCGTCCTGCAGGAACTGCATATAATTGAACCCACCGAACGTAGCCGCATACTGATCCTGTTTACCACCAGCCATCTTCAGGTCGATTCGTTCGATCTCGTACGCCAAACGGGCTAAATCGTATTCACCGAGCGGGAGTTTGAGCCATTCTGCAAAAGCACCTAAGATACTGACTACCAACGTACTGGATGTACCTAGACCGCTTCCTGCCGGTGAATCGACATGACTCGTGATCTTGAAGGATAAGGGCTTGTGCGTAAAATCGCGAACGACACGGTCATAGACGCCTTTCGCTAACACAAAATAACCGTTGGTATCCAACACATCCGCCGCCTCATAGACCTCTTCCAAACCGGCGTCCGGGGAAGAGAATACAATCTTTCCGTTGTCTAAAGGCTCTATCGTCGTGTAGGCATAGAGCGAGATCGTGGCATTCAGGATGGCTCCGCCGTAAAGGTCCGAGTAAGGGGATACGTCCGTTCCGCCACCGGCCAGACCTAAGCGTAAAGGTGCTTTACTTCGTATGATCATAAGTGTTCTGTTTTCAGTATTCAGTGATCAGTTTGGTCATGTTGGACCAAGCATATTTTTGTTTTTCATTTTGTATGTTCTTGCCGAACTTGTCTTCCCGCTCCTTGCGGTCCATGCTTGCGAAATCAGCTAAGGCATGTGCCACACTCTCCTCATTCACTTCGCACACGTACCCCACTTTGCCGTCCGGTACAATCTCTGCCAGACCACCCACATTCGTCACCAACATCGGACGCTCAAAATGGTACGCGATTTGCGTTACACCGCTCTGCGTGGCGGATTTATAGGGCTGTACAATCAGGTCTGCCGCCGAGAAATAATACCGCACTTTGTCATCGGGAATAAAGTCCGTCCGCCAGGCGATCTTGCCTTCGAGTTGCAGTTCTTTCTCCAACTCGCTGTACTGCGCCCCGTTGTTGTAGAACTCACCGGCTACAACGAGAAGGGGTGAATGGGTGAATGGGTGAATGGATGAATGGAGCACTTTTGCATACGCTTTCATCAGCAGGTCGAGACCTTTGTAATCGCGAATAAAACCAAAGAACAGGAGTATCGTCTTGTCTTGCGGCAAATTCAAGAATTGGCGTGCCTCGTTTTTAGGAACGACTTCGCCAAAGTTGTCGTATAGCGGATGAACGGTCAGTGCCACACAGTCTTTGCGGGAGGCAGGAAGGAACTTCAAACAATCCTCTTTTACACTCTCCGACATCGCTACAAAACGGTCTACGCTGCGGATGAAATAGCGAATTAGCCACTTGTCCCAGAAATGCGGCTCGTGGGGAATGACATTGTCGAGAATCGACACCACGCGGATGCCTTTGCGGCGGCACAGACGCGCGATTGTACCCAGACACGGCGCCATGAGCGGGATCCAGAACTTGATAACGATCAGGTCGATCTTCGCCTTGCGAATAGCACGCGCGGTACGGAGCCACGAGAAGGGGTTGATGCTGTTCATCGTGCGAGAGATGGACAGGTTTTCGGGCTTCGGAGCGTCCGAATACTGGGTCTTACCCGGAAAAAGAAAATCCGGATATTGGAGGGTAAACGTGAATATCTCCACGTCATGTCCCTCTGCCGCAAACTGCTTCGCCAGCCGTTCATTGAAAGCCGCCAAACCGCCTCGATACGGCCATGTTGTTCCTACGATACCTATACGCACACGAATGCCATTTTAAAAAACGCTGGCAAAATTACAAAAAATAATCCATATATGCAAATTTTTGTTAAAAATATACACAAACGATGTTTTTTATTTGTGTAAATAAAAACTTTTCTGTATCTTTGCACGCTAATTTGTGCAAAAATATGGTAAAACTCTTTTTGACAGATGTGGACGGATGTCTGACGGACGGCGGAATGTATTATTCCGCAGAGGGAGACATGATGAAGCGTTTCTGTGTGTATGACGGCATGGGTATGATGCTCCTCAAGCAAGCCGGAATACCCTGCGGGATATTGACATCGGAGAACTCGCCTATCGTGAAGGCACGTGCGGAGAAACTGAAACTGGACTATCTCTACCTGGGTGTCGGAAGTCGTGTTAACGGGGAGTGCCTGACGAAGTTACAAGCTGCTCAGCGGATCTGCGATGAGCTCGGTATCACGCTGGCGGAGGTTTGTTTCGTGGGTGACGATATCAACGATATCGATCTGTTGAGTCATGTGGGCTATCCCTGCTGTCCGCCGAATGCCCGACCGGAGGTAAAGGCCCTGAACGGTATTCGGATTCTGAATACGCCCGGTGGACAAGGGGCAATACGCGAGGCATCTGACCGTATTTTGAGCACAGAAGAACGAATTATTTAAAGATCACGATAATGCAAGACAAAGCCATTATTGAGCGGGCGGCAGAGTGCCTGCAATGTGAGGCGAAGGCCATTGAGTCATTGATCCCGCGCTTGGATGCGAATTTTCTGCGGGCGGTAGAACTGATCCGTGACTGCAAGGGAAAGATTGTTGTTACCGGTGTCGGTAAGAGCGGACATATCGGTTCGAAGATCGCGGCAACGCTGGCGAGTACCGGTACACCGGCATTCTTCCTGAATCCGTTGGATGCCTATCACGGGGATTTGGGAATGCTGGATGAGCACGATTTGGTGCTGGCAATCTCGTATTCCGGTGCAACGGAAGAACTGCTGCGGTTCCTGCCGCTGATTCAGGCGAAGCATATACCTATCATCGGCATGTCGAGTAATCCGTCTTCGCTGCTCGCGCAGTACGCGCAGGTGCATTTGGATATATCTGTAGAGCGAGAGGCGGATCCGCTAAATCTGGTGCCGACTTCGTCGACGACGGTGACGCTGGCGTTGGGTGACGCGCTGGCTTGCGCGCTCATTGAGGCGGCTCATTTCCAGCCTTCGGACTTTGCAATGTTGCATCCCGGTGGAGACCTTGGACGGAAACTGTTGGCAAAGGTAGAGGATGTGATGGTGACGGAGAATCTGCCGCTCATGGCGCCGAATGCACCGATGAGTGAGGCACTGGAGATCGTGACGAACGGTAAACTCGGTGTAGGCGTAGTGGTAGAAGACGATCAGCTGGTTGGTATCATCACGGACGGCGATATCCGCCGGGCGATGCAGCGTCTGGGGCAGGCGTTCTTTGCGACACCTGTGTCGGAGATCATGGCCCGCAATCCGAAGACCATCGGCCGGAATGCTAAGATTGTCGATGCCGGCGAGAAGATGAACCATCACTCGATTCACTCGCTCGTTGTGCTCGACGATGCTTCGCATGTCTGTGGCGTGATCGACTCCTTCTCTTGTTTGCCGGGTACACGGTTTTATCATTGATGAAAGATGAGTAAACAGCTCCAAATACGGAATTCAACTGCGGAGTTTTTGATCTTCCAAGCAGAAGACAAGGCGCAGGGTGTTCAGGTGTTCTACCAGGATGAGAATATCTGGGCAACGCAAGATGCGATTGCCACACTTTTTGACAAAGGAAGAACAACTATCACAGAGCACCTGAAGCACATCTTTGAGAGTGGAGAGTTGAATCAAAATTCAGTATGTCGGAAATTCCGACTAACTGCCGCGGATGGCAAAAACTACGAGACGCAGTTCTATAACCTCGATGCCATCATCTCCGTGGGTTATCGCGTCAACTCGATTCGCGCCACCCAGTTCCGTAGATGGGCAACCAGCGTGTTGCGGCAGTTTGCTATCAAGGGTTATGTGCTTGATAGAAAACGCATGGAGAACGGTGCCTTCCTGAGTGAGGATTACTTCGAGCACCTGTTGGCTGAGATCCATGAGATTCGTCTCTCCGAGCGTCGTTTCTACCAGAAGTTGACGGACATCTACGCCACCAGTATGGACTACGACAAGGACGCACCGATGACGCGGCAGTTCTTCCAAATGATACAGAACAAGATGCATTACGCGGTGCACCAGCATACGGCAGCCGAACTGATCATGGAGCGTGCCAGTGCGGAGAAGGAGCATATGGGACTGACGACGTGGGAGAATGCGCCGAGTGGCAAGATTGTGAAAACGGACGTGAGCATCGCGAAGAACTATTTGAAGCAGAATGAACTGGAGGATATGGGCAATATCGTGTCGGCTGTGCTGGACTTTGCGGAAGCACGTGCCAAACGCCATATCCCGATGACGATGGAGGACTGGGCAAAGCGTATCGATGCTTACCTGAATAGCGATGAACGTCCGTTATTGACGGATGCCGGAAGTGTGACCCACGAGGCAGCGCAGGAGTATGCGGAGACAGAGTTTGAGAAGTACCGCGTCATTCAGGATCGGCTGTTTGAGTCGGACTTTGACAGATTTGCCTTGCCGACATTGCCGTTTGATGAAGAGAATGATCTAAAAAATGAATGAAAAAATGCACTGGCGAAGTTGACGATATTGACGATATCGCCAAAAACGTCAAGATCGCCATGCAAAAAATAACATGAGACAGTTGAGATAGTTGAGACAGTTAACAGGAAGTGTCTCAAAAGTCTCAGAATCTCATGCAAAAATGACATGGACAAATGGCACTATGAAGCTGGAAAGTGCCAAAAGTGTCAAAAGTGTCATGCAAATTTTATAGAAAGAAACTAAAAAGAGAAGATATATGTATAACGGAAAGACAGTTGTTTACACTAGCGGGACGTTTGATATGTTCCATTCGAATCACTTGAAGATGATACGCTATGCGCGTGGTCTGGGTGAGACATTAATTGTCGGTGTTTCTACAGATGAGCTGGTGAGTTCGTATAAGCGCCCGCCGATTATTCCTTTCGAGGAGCGCATGGCTATAATAGAGGCTCTTAAGTATCCGGATATCGTTATACCGCAGCACTCATTGGATCATACAGACTTAGTAAAGAAGTTGAATATAGATGTCTTTGTAGTAGGTGACGATTGGACCGGCAAGTATGATTATTTGCGCGATTTGGGTGTAACGGTATTCTATTTCCCTTATGGAAAGGGAGTGTCCACAACACAAATCAAGAAGGATATCATTGCTAATTATGAGGAAATAAAGAGCAAGATTGATCATCAACCAAATCCTGATATCAAATGAAGCAAGCATTAGTTACAGGTGGTATCAAAGGTATCGGCTTGGCAGTAACAAAAATGTTACTATCTGAAGGTTATGTCGTTACGGTAACGTACGCGCATGATGAGGTTACTGCAAAAAATATCAAAGCAGAGCTACCTATTGATGTTTTCCGTGCGGCTCAAGATGATAAAGAACAAATGCAAGCTTTAGTTGCGCATATTCGTGCAAAAGGTTCTTTGGATTGTATTGTGCTGAATGCCGGAACAACGGAACGTAGTGGATTGAAAGGTACAACGGATGAGGCATGGGAGCGTGTTATGCAAGTAAATGTGAATAGTAATATGTCGATCCTTCGCGATTTATATGATGTTATCGCTCCGAATGCCCGAATCGTGTTCATGGGATCTATGATGGGAGTTTTGCCACATAGCGTATCGTTGGCTTATGGGGTAAGCAAGGCTGCTGAGATTGCATTGGCAAAGAACCTTGTGAAAGAGTTTGCCGGAACCGGAACAACGGTAAATGTGATAGCTCCTGGATTTGTGGATACGGATTGGCAAAAGACAAAGCCGGAGGAAATACGTCAAAGTATTTGCAATAAAACTGCGGCTGGGCGTTTTGCTGCGCCGGAAGAGATAGCTGAGGCTGTGCGTTTTTGCGTAAAGAATGCTTTTGTTAATGGAAGTGTAATTGAGGTAAGTGGGGGGTATAATTATAAGTAATGCGTAATTTCCTAAGAAAATTGGTATATATGCTCTCTTTCGTCCTACCAACGAGAAGAGTGTTGGTGTTTTCATCATTTCCGGATTTTTCCGATAATCCGTATGCTTTGTTTATGTATATAATAAAGCATAAGTTGCATGAGAAATATCAATTAGTGTGGATATTAAATAATCCTTCTAATGAAATTATCTCAAGTATTAAGGGAACTTGTCCGGAGGTAATTATTTCCTATTCAACCCTTAAAAATTGGTATTATGTGATTATAGCACGTTATATCTTCTCTTCGCATAATGCCTATGAATATTTGCATTTTAAACAAAAAGACAAATTATTTAATTTGTGGCATGGCTTACCTTGGAAAAAGATAGGATATGATAACGAAGAAACAAAAGTATATGGGAAAAAGAAGGATATCTATACTACAGCTACTAGTCCGTTCTATGTTGAAGTGATGTCCTCTGCTTTTAGGATCCCTAAGGAACATGTTTTGTTAACAGGTCTTCCTCGAAATGATTTGTTCTTTGAACAAAGCACTTTTTTTCAAGACCTTATAGGTAATCATCATTATTCAAGTGTGGGAGTATGGATGCCGACCTTTAGACAAACTATAAAGCAAGACATTCTGGATGCTCCAATGGAAGAGAACGCAATCAATTATTGGAATCCTAAAGTGTTGAAAGAATTGGATTCGTTTTTGCAAGAAACGAACAATCTCTTAATTCTTAAATTACATCCTGCAGACATAGTACAAAAGGCATCGCTTGGAGAATATTCCAATATACGAATACTCCAAAATGAGAATATGCCTCCCTATAAATTGTATCCTCTTTTAGGGAAAACAGATTATTTAATAACAGATTATTCTTCAGTATTTGTTGATTATCTTACGTTAAATAAACCTATCGGTTTCTTACTTAATGATGTGGATGTTTATCAAAAAGGACGTCCGTTATATTTTGAACCAACCAAGGAGAATCTTCCGGGTACTGTTATGTACACTTTGGAAGATATGAAAGATTTCATAGCGAATAATAAGCGACATATTGCGACGGAAAGTGAATTGTTCAATATCTTTACAGATAATAATAACTGCAAACGTTTGGTAGAAGCATTGAATTTGTAAGAATGAAACCGACTTTTGTCACTATATTGCCTCTTTGCGAAGTTGCGGCACTCCTCAAGGATCCCGGAATGATTACTTTGTATCTGTCTAGACGAGGATATGATTGTACTTATGCTTCTCTACTGCCTAGGAAAGTTGTAGAAGAACGAGCCGAATTGAAACAGGTTCGGGAGGCTATTACTATTGTGGGGTTGCAAGAGCAAATGACCGAGAACAATAGAATTGACATGAAAAATGGATCAATTTTTCGTTACATCTTTCGACATGCCAAACATATAGATGTTTTGAATTTATACTATTTGAAACATTCTATTTTGTACGGAATAATATATAAATGTCGCAATCCAAAGGGTGTTCTATATGTGAAGTTAGATTTCAACCATTTGAATTTTAAACAGCAGGAGAAACAATGGATTGAACCTATTCGGCGATGGGTGTTTAGTAAATATCTTCGTTTGATACCGGATATGGTGTCTGCCGAAACAAAGGCGTCTTTAGAATATGTCCGAAATAGATTTAAGCCGCAAGAAGATAAATTATTACTTATCCCAAATGGTGTTGACGATCAATTGATTGAAGATAATAAGATAGCGATTTCGTCTTTTGCTAAAAGAAAAAATCGTTTTGTGGTGGTCGGCAGAATAGGCTCGCCTGAAAAACAGCATGAGTTGATATTAGAGGCAATAACTAATATTGCTGATTGGAAGAACTGGGAAATAGAATTTATAGGGCCCATAGAATTAGGCTTCCAATCCACAATAGAGAATTTCTACCAACAGCATCCGCATTTGAAGCCGCGAGTTCGTTTCGTCGGACCTATATATGATAGAAAATTATTGTTGTTGAAGTATAATGAATCAAAAGTATTCATAATGTCATCCAAATATGAATCTTTTGGATTAGCATATGTGGAAGCGCAATATTTTGGGAACTATATTTTGTCAACACCGGTATCTTCTATAGATGACTTTGTGGAGAACGATAGAGAGTTGGGACTTGTCGTTAATTCGGCTGAAGAAATGGGACGTGCCATGCAAGATATTATTGATGGCAAGAACCAGATTGAGGATGCATTCGAAAAGCGAGTCAAGCATGGAGAACGTTTCCGTTGGAGTACTATCTGTAAGCATTTAGATGAAGTGATTCAAAGTGTAATGAATGCAAAAAAGTAAGATTATGAAACTATTATCTATCATCATTCCTACTTACAATATGGCAGCATTGTTGCCGCGGTGTTTGGATAGTTTGGTCGCAGCGGAAGGTGCGGAAGATTATTTAGAGACTATTGTTGTCAACGATGGAAGCAAAGATAATTCGCTCGAAGTGGCGCAACAATATGCGAATAAGTATCCGAATATCGTACGTGTGATAGACAAACCTAATGGGAATTACGGTTCTACTATCAATGCGGCGTTACCCGTAGCCAAAGGAAAGTATGTGAAGATATTGGATTCCGATGATTTTTTTGATACGGAAGTGCTAAGTCAATATATATCTGTGCTAAATGGCATAGATGCCGATATGATTATAACGCATTTCACGCAGATAGGTGCAACGACTCGTGAAGTGGTTAAATATAATACCATGGGGCGTGAACCATACGAATATGGTAAGGTGTATGATTTGGATGAGGTTCTACAAGAGGGATACATTCGTTATTTCCTGATGCACGCTATAACATATCGTACAGAATTGTTACGAAAAATTGGCTATCGGCAGACAGAGGGAATCAGTTATACGGATACAGAATGGTCTTGCTATCCGACCTTTTACGCCCAGACGATATGTTTCTGCAACTTAAATCTATATCAATACAACTTGGATAGAGAAGGGCAGACGATGGATCCCAAAGTATTGGCAAAAAGTGCGAAACAGGTTGAGAAACTAACAGATAATATGATCGAATATTATGAGGAACATATATCTGAGGTATCAAATACTCGGCGCGCATGGATGGAGCAATATTTCTCGAATCGTATGCGTTTATTGTACAAATTGTATCTGCTTGATATGCCTCGTGCGGATTTTAAGGAGGAGGATTTAGAGGCAATAGATGCGAAATATACACCAATATGTGAAAAGTATGGATGGCAGGTATGTCTTTATCCGGAGAATAAAATCTTGCGAACAGAATATATATCTTATTGGCATAAACATCATAAGCGTTGGCCTATATGGTTTGAGAAGTTCAATAGGATGGTTGATGTAGTGATAAAATGGTTATATGTAAAGATTTTTAGAAGATGAAAAAGTATGACTATTTGATAGTAGGATCCGGTCTGTTTGGTGCGGTATGTGCGTGGCGCGCTCGTCAAGCAGGTAAGACATGTTTGGTCATTGACAAGCGTCCGCAATTAGGAGGGAATGTGTATTGTGAGGATATGGAAGGTATTCATGTTCATAAATACGGTGCGCATATATTCCATACATCCAATAAGCATGTATGGGATTTTGTCAATTCCTTAGTTCCATTTAATAGATATACGAATAGTCCCGTTGCTAATTATCACGGAGAATTATATAACCTGCCGTTTAACATGAACACGTTCTGCCAAATGTGGGCGGATGTAAAAACTCCTCAAGAGGCTGAGGCTCGTATTCAAGAACAAAAGGCTGAGGCTATTACTGCATTAGGCGGACGAGAACCACAAAATTTGGAGGAACAAGCGCTATGTTTGGTAGGAAAGGATATTTTCAATAAACTCATCAAAGAATACACGGAGAAACAATGGGGTAGAGCCTGTAAGGATCTGCCGGCATTCATTATCAAGCGTCTTCCCGTGCGGTTTGTATTTGATAATAACTACTTTAATGATTTATATCAAGGAATTCCTATTGGCGGGTATAATGTGCTGATAGAGAAATTATTAGAAGGATGCGATGTGCAAACGAATTGTGATTTCTTTACCACATATCGAGATAATTGGCGGGAAATAGCAGATAAGTTGGTCTATACAGGTCAATTGGATGAATATTTTGATTTTTGTTTGGGGCGTTTAGACTGGAGAACGGTATCGTTTAAGACACGAATTGAGGATATGCCGAACTATCAGGGGAATGCCGTGATAAACTATACTTCACACGAGCAGCCTTTTACGCGTGTGATAGAGCATAAGCATTTTGAGATGTTCGGTCAGGCGGTGTATGAATGTCCTAAGACAGTAGTGAGCGAGGAATATAGTACGGAGTATAAACCGGGCATGGAACCGTATTATCCGGTGAATGATGAGCGTAATAATGCTTTAGCGGAGCAGTATAAACAATTAGCCGCCCAAGAAAAGGATATTCTATTCGGCGGCCGTTTGGCGGAGTATAAATATTATGATATGGCTCCTATTATTGAGCGTGCTTTGGAGATTGAATTATAGAAACTGAGGCAATGTTATGTAAATGACGATTAATATTAATGCGTATTAACATAGATATCTACATTAATTTATGCAAACATTACTTTTCATACAATACAGGCCGTTTGGGACGGTGATGAACGGGGGAGACCAGGGGACGAAGAAGAACTTGGAGATGTTGGGTCGTGTAATAGGAGATGAGAATGTGGAGGTGTATTACCTGCACGAAAAGGCCGGTAAGAGTTCCGTGTTGGAGTACGCGAAAGGGGCGCTGTTGATGCCGTTAGGATATTTCTTGGGTTTGACTCCGGCGAAGGTAAAGGATATCGCGCGTAAGGCGCAGGACTTTGATTCTGTGTTTATTGACCGAAGTCTGTTCGGTGTGGTAGCCAAGGGCCTGAAAGAGGCTGGGTACAAGGGGCGCATTCTTACATCGTTCCAGAATACGGAGGTCGCCTATATGGAGGCGAAGATGCCGAAGCGTTTGCCGTTCAGGAGTGTGGTGATCCGTTGTGCGGACAAGAACGATCGCTGGAGCTGCGCTTATTCGGATAAAGTCATTGTGCTGAACGAACGGGACAAAGCATCGTTGCAGCGTTTGTATGGTCGCACGGCAGATATCCTCATTCCTGTGGCGATGCAAGATAAGTGTAAAGAGCAGACGAATGATATGAAAGCAATGACCGCTCCGAAGTTGAGGTGTTTGTTCTTGGGCGCCTATTTCTTGGCGAACACGGAGGGCATCGTTTGGTTCATGCGGAATGTATATCCGCAGGTGGATGTAGAGGTGAAGATCGTGGGACGCGGTATGGGTAAACTCAAAGAGGAGCAACCGGAGTTACTGCGGGATATCGAGGTGGTGAATGACGCGCCGGATTTGACGCCGTGTCTAAATTGGGCCGATGTGATGGTGTTTCCTATTTTCAGCGGAAGCGGCATGAAGGTGAAGACCTGCGAGAGCCTGATGTACGGAAAGAATATCATCGCAACGGACGAGGCGCTGGAGGGGTATGCGGTAGAGCAAGGCAAGAGTGCATGGCGCTGCAATACGCCGGAAGAGTTTATTCAGACGATACAGGATTTCGCGCAACATCCGCGGCCTAAATATAACGAGGCGGCACGGCAGTGTTATCTGGAGAAATATTCCAACGAAGCGGTGGAACAGAAATTTAAAGAGTTGCTCAACTGAGCAACTCTTTCTTTCTGCGAGACCAAATAGCCCATCCTATGCAGCCAAGGCTGATAAGCAGGGTAAGGATACCCAACGGGATACTGAGTTTTTCCCATTTGAGGGCGTCAGGCGTGAAGTGCATGGTGATGGTATGTTCACCGGCAGGGATGACTGCGGCGCGGAGGACATAGTTGACGCGACCGAGCGCTATCTCCTGTCCATCGACGTAGATATGCCATCCTTCGGGGTAATAGATCTCGGAGAAGACGGCTACGCGATCAGCACTTGTGCGGGCGTAATAGGTCAGATCGTTGGGCTTATATTGCGTGAGCGTTATCTCGTCTCCTTCGGAAGGAATGTTGTTACAAGTCAATACATTGCGGAATTGCTCATCAGCGACGGCTGTTTTGCTGAGATCAAGCGTATTGAGGGCCGCAGATTCGTCATCGGGTGTCGGCACAAACTGAACATCATTCACAAACCAAGCGTTGCCCAACGCATCGGGATTCGGATAGACTCCCTGACGCGTGATGATATACTTGGTGTTGAGCATGTTGATGACATTCCAATTCATCTGCGATATATGCTCGTCGATGAGGTCTTGGTAACGACGCAACTTGACTGCCGAGTAGCCTCCGATGGATTTGAGACGATAGCTGGTGCGCGCGTCGTTGAAGGTGTTGGTGTTGAGATTGAGTACGCGGTAGTCAAGGCTCTGGTCTTGCAGGATCTGTTCCTCCCAGGGTTGCATCTTGAAGAAGGCTTCGCTGTCTTTTGGTTTGACAAAGTTGTCGTTGTTGAAGAAGCGTTTGTCCACAGGAATCATGTCGAACAATATTAATGCTGCCAGGCCAGCGAAGAATATTGGACGTATGATGTTTGATGTATGATGTTTGCTTTTCCAAGCGTACCAGAGGGTGAGTCCGCAGCCTAAGACCACGAAGAGCAGGCTACGCCAAGCGTCCGCTTTGGCCATGGCTGCACGCTGATCCAGGATGGCGTCATAGAGCCATTGCGGTACTTGTCCTTTCCATTGTGCGTCATAAGAACTTGTCATGTCCGCCCCTCCGACCATCAGACCGGCGAGGAGACAGATTCCTGCCGTGATACCTCCGGCAATAAGGATATTGGTTCGCAGTTTGGGCCATTCGATTTCTCCGTTGATAATACGCTGGAGTCCTAAGAAACCGAGTAGCGGCATGGTGATCTCTGCGACCACCAGAATGGATTCAACCGCACGGAACTTATTGTACATCGGGAAGTAGTTGAAGAAGAACTCTGTCAGCCACATCATGTTGCGTCCCCATGCGAGGAAGATGGACATGAGCGTTGCGAAGAGGAGTGCCCATTTGTAAGGTCCGGGAACGATCAGCAGTCCCAGCACGAAGAGGAAACAGATGATAGCACCGACATACACCGCTCCGGAGGTGAACATTTTCTCTCCGCGATAGGTGGGCGCATGGGCGCAGAAAGCTTCTGCATTGCGTTTGTCCACACCTTGTTTGCGCATGACTTGGGAGAGTTGCGAATCCTTACCTAAGTCATATCCGCTAGCACCGCCTTCCCAGTTGGGTATGAGCAGGGTCATGGTCTCACCAACACCGTAACTCCAATCGGTCGCATATTTGAGATCGAGGCCTTCAGCCGGTTTGTCAGCTGCTTGTTTGGTAAGTTCGCTGTGTCCGCCTCGCATGGTCTCTTTCAAGTAGGAACTATTCATCTTCATGCTGGTCAACCGAGCGCCATAACTCAAACCCAGACCGGCAATGAGGATAGCGAGCGCAATACCAAGTCCTTTCCAATCTTTGCTGATGCATGCGCTGATGATCTCCGCGATGACCATGACTCCGATAAGCATAGCGACATAATAGGTCATCTGCGGGTGCAGAAGGATACCGTACGGCGCGAAAATGAGAACCATCGGAATACCAAGTAGGTACCGTTTGCGGAACACGGCATAGACACCGCCGATGATAGGAGCGAGTGCACCGAGCGCAAAGGCTTTGGACATATGTCCGGCAGGGATGATGATAAAGAAATACGAAGATAGTCCGATGGCTAATGCTCCTATGACACTGAGCCATGGATTGACTCCAAAGCAAATGAGCATCAAGAAGAAACCGATGAAATAGAGGCTGATTGCAGCAGGGGGTTCGCCTAAGGTGTTTTGGAGGATTCGTCTCCACCAACCTAAGATACGCCCGGATTCCAAGCGCCCGGATATCTGAAACGTAGGCATACCGCCGAACATGGAATTGGTCCACCATGTGGCCTCGCCTGTTCGATCCATATACTCGACACTCTCTTGTGCCGCACCCTTCCAATTGTTGATATCGCCTTGTACCAGTACCTTGCCTTCTAACATCGGGGAACAGTAAAAGACGGCGAAGCCGATGAATACTACCAGCGCCACGAGATAGGGCGCAATTTTTTTCCAATCTATCTTCATATTATTTGATCATTTTTCGTATTTCTGCGAGTTCTTCGCGGACGCGGAGCAGAATATCCAATGCCGCTTGTCGCTCGTCAGAGTGCTTGTCATTATCTTTTAACTCCTTGCGGATGGCCTCGATACGGGTGATCTTCAGTTCATCGCGGATGTACTTGATGCGCTTGATCAGTTCCTGATCCTGACGGGTATAATAACGATTGCCGTGTCCGTCTTTGCGGGGACTAAGTTGCTCAAACTGCGTCTCCCAATAGCGCAAGGTAGGGGCAGGAACGCCTGTCTCTTCGATCGTCTCGCGTAAGGAGTAATATATCTTTTCTTCTGCCATCAGTTGCAGATTTTCAGTTTCTTTCCGGCACGGATATTATCGTTCTTCAGTCCGTTCCAGGCTTTCAATTGCTTGACCGTACAATGGAATTTCTTCGCGATACCGCCCAGCGTATCTCCGTTTTTGATGGTATAATAGGTGACACCGTTCACACGGTACGCTCCGGATATAGAGGTCACTTTTGCCAGATCTATCTCCGCCCGTCGGTTGTTAATCAGACTGTCGGCTTTGTAAGCGATGATACTATCCTGCATGTCAATGAACGGACCTATTTTATCGGCAGGCAGGCAGAGTGCGTACGCATTTCCTCCGGGTAGGATGTCCCGCGAATACTGCGGGTTGAGTCTGCGCAACTCGTCCATCTCGATGCCTAAGTTCTCGCTCACTTGTTGCAGGTGGAGCCGTTGGGTCGTACGGATGGTGTCGGTGAGCAGCGTCTTCTCGATGGCGGCTTTGCAGATGCCGTGTTCTTCACCGTAGTTCATCGCATAATTGGCTGCAATGAAGATCGGTACGTAGTTACGTGTCTCGCGCGGCAGGAAGGGATAGATGGACCAGAAATCGCGTTTCCCGCCGGCACGACGGATGGCTTTGTTGACATTTCCCGATCCGCAGTTATAGGCTGCAATGACGAGGTTCCAATCGTGGTACACGGCATACATGCTGCTGAGGAAACGACAGGCGGCTTCGGTCGATTTGACGGGATCCATACGCTCGTCCACGAGCGAGTTAACCTCGAGTCCGAAGAGCTTACCGGTCGCCGGCATGAACTGCCATAAACCGGCCGCACCGACATACGAGCGCGCCATGGGGTTGAGGGCCGACTCGATGATGGGCAGGTACTCCAGTTCGTAAGGAAGGTTATAGCGTCCCAACGCCTCTTCGAACATCGGGAAGTAATACTCGCTCATGCGCATCATGCGCGCCACCTGTTTCGGGCTGCGTTTGACGTACCTTATTATGAACGCGCGCACGCGCTCGTTATAGGGCAACTCGATCACGCACGGAAGGGCCTGCAGGCGGGCTTTGTAGATGGAGTCGGGCAGGGTGGTGGTATCGTGTACCGCTACGCAGCCGGTGGTGTCGAGCCATCTCAGACTCCAGTCCAGCGAACGCATCTCGAGATCGGTGAGGTTGCTGTCGTTCCACTGCTCGTAGAAAGGCACGATGGGCACTAACTCAAGTGACTCGACCGTCATGGTGTCGATGGCGGTACTGTCCGGCTGTGCCTCCTGTGCGCTAAGGGTCAGCGCTGCGCAAAATAAACAAACTATAAGGAAAAACTTTTTCAAAATTGTATGGCTAATTTGAGTTCAGCACTCTTCTGGCGCTGGAGGTCATAATAAATCTGGGGTTCTACATTAAGTGTCAAATCGGGCGAGATGTCGTAGTCGAATAACTGGGCATCGACATACGCATCGATCATACTGAGGGCATAGACGATGACGGTCGCGAGGATGGAGTAGTCCCTGTAGCGCCGGTATATGTTCTGCTGGTTTTGGAGAATACTCAGCCAGCGATCTTCGCCTCCCAAGCGACTCATGTCGTACCCTTCGGGCATGACGGCGATATAGCTTTTGCTGGGGTCTTCGCTTACCGTTCCGGCTTTTTGGTCGTTGTACAAATCGATGTATGCCGTCTTGTAGCTGGTGTAGCGATTGTTATTCCATTGGATGGCAAATCCGCAGCCCATGAACGCACCGTAGACGATCGGCAGTTTCCAGTAGGCTTTGTTGTATATCTGTCCGGCACCGGGCACAATAGCTCCTAACCAAACGGCTTTGAGCGGGTCCGGTTTGTGGAAGTAGACGCTATCCGGCTCTTCTTGCGCCATCATCGGCAGGGAGAGGAGCGCAATTAATATGACACTAATCCACCGTTTCAACGCAGTCGTTCTATGATTCGTCCTAATTCATCTTCGTTACCAAAAGCGATGGTTACCTTACAGCCCTGGATCTTGATCTTGAGTCCGTTCTTGGCACTCAGTTCTTTCTCCAATGCGGCATAGGGGTTCTCGCTTTTTTCGTTTCTGGGTTTGCGGCTCTCAGCTTTATCTTCCTGCGCCAGCTCTTCGACCTTACGGACGGACAGTCCTTCTTTAAGGATACGCTGGTAGAGTGCCAGTTGGTGTTCCGCCGAGGGAGAACCCAAGATCGCACGGGCGTGCCCCATCTCGATCTTCTTCTCTTTGATGCCCACTTGTATCTCTGCCGGCAGTTTGAGCAGACGGAGATAATTGGCCACCGTGGCACGTTTCTTACCCACGCGTTCGGACATCCGCTCTTGCGTGAGGTTATAATCGTCCATCAGTCGCTGGTAAGCCAGTGCTATCTCTATGGCATCCAAGTCCTCACGTTGGATGTTCTCGATGAGGGCCCATTCCATGACCTGCTCATCTTTGGCGGTACGGATGTACGCCGGAATACGCTCCAGACCGGCTATCTTACTGGCACGGAAACGACGCTCACCGGCGATGATCATATAACTGCCGTCTCCATTGTCGCGTAACGTGATGGGGGAGATTACCCCGTGTTCACGGATCGAGTCGGCCAGTTCCTGCAGCGCCTCTTCATCGAACGAACGGCGCGGCTGATCCGGGTTGGCTACAATGGCGCTGAGTTCGATCTCAGAGATTGAACTGCCGCCGTTGGTATCCACATGCGAGGTATCGATCAATGCATCGAGACCTCGTCCAAGTCCTGTCATTTTTTTCATTTGTTGCGAGTGATAAGTTCTTTTGCTAAAGCTGTGTAGTTTTTTGCTCCCTTGGAGCTGGAGTCATACTCGAGAACGGATACGCCGTGCGAAGGAGCTTCGCTGAGGCGGACGTTACGCGCGATGACGGTGTTGAAAACCAAATCTCCGAAGTGACGTTTGACTTCTTCGTACACCTGGTTGCTGAGACGCAGACGATTATCAAACATCGTGAGCAGGAAGCCTTCGATGCGTAACTGCGGGTTGAGTTTGGATTTGATGATCTTGATGGTGTTGAGCAGTTTGGCGATACCCTCCAAGGCGAAAAATTCGCATTGTACCGGGATGATCACGCTGTCGCTCGCCGTCAAGGCATTGACCGTGATCAGACCCAGAGACGGACTGCAGTCAATGAGGATATAATCGTACTCGTCGCGTACTTGCGCGAGGATGTTCTTGAGCAACTGCTCGCGGTGCTCCATGTTGAGCATCTCGATCTCGGCTCCCACCAGGTCGATGTGACTCGGGATCATGCTGAGGCCTTTCATGCTGGTAGGCACGATGGCAGAATGCGGGTCTACTCCGTTGACCAGACACTCGTAGATGGTGTTATCCAGTTCACGAATCTCCACTCCCAAGCCCGAAGAGGTGTTCGCCTGCGGATCCGCATCAACGAGCAGCACTTTCATGCCCTGTTTGGCCAAAGCAGCTGCAAGGTTGATAGACGTAGTCGTTTTACCGACGCCTCCTTTTTGGTTAGCTAATGAAATAATTTTATTCATATCTGTTTTATAATATTTTCTGCTTTTACTTCTCGGCAGGCAAAGTTACCGTATCGACAGCGTTGTACACCGTGACACGTACACGGCCGGCAACGTAAATCATGCCGTTGGACGATATCGTCTGTGTTCTGTTTCCACCCCATGAATCCGATCATCGGATGGGTGGCACACCAGACGCTGATAGCCCGTAAGCCTACCAGACTCGCCAGATGCTGGTTCGCACTGTCCATACAAATCATCACGTCCAGTTTACGCATCAGTTCCAGTTCTTCTTTGAGTTTGAGTTGGCCGGCGACACTGATGGTGCGAGGGAAGACCGTGGACCATTGACGCAACATCTCGCACTCTATTTTTCCTGCCCCGAAGAGGAAGACCTGCGTGTGTTTGTCTTTAGTCAGCGTCTCGATGAGTTCTTTGGTAACCGCATAGGGGATCATGTTCGATTTGCATTTGGCAAAAGGTGCCAGACCGATCCATCGTCCTTCTTTGACCCCATACCGCTCGTTGATTTTTTTGATGACCGCACTGTTCTTGGGTAGGGCCTCAAACGAATCGTCGCTCTCTAATCCTGCCCTTCGGAAAGCATCCTGATAGCGTGCGAACTCAGAAGGTAACTGCTGTTTGAACCATCCCAGTTTCGTGATCAGATGCTTATGGAAGCGTCCGTAATGCACGCGTCTGACTTTCTTTCCGCTCCACCACATCAGCAGGTCGAACACGCGGGTACGGAGTACGTCCTGCAGGTCAATGACGACATCCACTTCGTCCCGCCACGCTTTCCATAACTCCCAGATGCCGTTCCAATCGATGTGGTTATCCACCTCGCGGAACTCGACGTTGGGCATGGAGGCGAACATCGATGCCAGATCTTTCTTGCTGGCGATGATGAACCGATCATCCGGATGGCGACGGCTGACCGAAGCAATCACCGGAACGGTCATTGCCACGTTACCTAAAGTCGCCAAACGAAGGATCAAGTAAGTCATCAGTGTTCAGTAGTCAGTATTCAGTTTATTTCAAATCCGTGATTTTGCTGAAATCCTGGTCTCCGTAGTCGAGGTTCTCGCCGCCCATACCCCAGATGAAGGTGTAGTTATGCGTGGCGGCCGCCGAGTGGATGGACCATTCGGGAGATAGCACTGCTTGGTTACCTTTCATCCAGATATGACGTGTCTCTTCGACTTCGCCCATGAAGTGACAAACAGCCTGGTCTTCGGGTACTTCGAAATAGAAATACGCCTCCATGCGACGGCTGTGTACGTGTGCCGGCATGGTGTTCCATACGCTACCGGTGTTCAGTTCGGTCATACCCATCTGCAGTTGGCAGGTTGGCAGGACTTGGTTGACGAGCATCTTGTTGATATCGCGCTCGTTACTCATCTCGAGGCTACCCATATGGGCTACGACGGCGTCGGCTTTGGTCACTTTCTTATTGGGGTAAGCGCAGTGTGCGGTCGTCGAATTGAAGTAGAAGAGGGCAGGCTTGTTGGCATCCAGACTTTCGAACTTCACTTCGCGGTCACCGCGACCGAGGTACAGCGCCTCTTTGTAATCAAGTTCAAACACCTCGTCACCGGCGATGACGCGACCCTTACCGCCGACATTGAAGATACCCATCTCGCGTCGGGTAAGGAAAAACGGTGCTTTGAGTGGAGCGATGGCTTCGAGCAGGAGCGTCTCTCCTACCGGCATCGCACCACCTACAATCATGCGGTCGTACATGGAGTACACCATGTTTACTTCGTTCTTCGCAAACACGCGCTCAATGAGAAAATCATTGCGCAATCGTGTCGTGTCGTAGTTCTTCGCGTCCGTCGGGTTCGACGCGTAACGTACTTGGTAATTGGTCTTCATGTTGTATGTTTTTTTGATTTTTCTTATGTCCAAACTTCTTTTTGATAGGCCAGTAGTAGCCTAAGTTGATACTCAGGTCGATCGGACTGGCCATCCGGTATTTATCCGTCACATTGGTGCCGTAGACGCCACCGAAAGAGTAGTCAAAACGTACCTCCAGTTCATAGACTCCGGCTTTGGGCGTGCGGACGTACAAACCTGTTCCGGCTGCCAGGCCCCAATTGAAGGGGTGGGTGATGGCGTTGCTCTCGTCCCAGACGCAGTAGCCGATCTGCGGACCGAGGTTGAAGATCCACCGGCATCGTTCGGTACCGAAATTGAGGTTCATCAGGATCGGGAACTCGACGTAGTGCAGGTTGTAGAACGTCTTGCCCTTGGTGTCGTCATTGACCGACCATCCGCGGTGCATGTAGTTCAGCTCCATCTGGAAATGGCAGTATTTATGTCCCGCAAAACGGAACGCGATACCTCCGTTACCACCCGTCGTCAGGGCGCTCGTCAGCGGACTCATACCACTCACGGAAGGCTGGAAAATGACCGAACTGGCCGTGAAACCACCGTGTACACCTACCCAGTACTCCGGCACTTTCATGCGGGGTTGGGCGGTGACCGCTGCAGCCAACAGCACGACGATTAATATGCAATAACTCCTACGCACGCGTTTTGATATCCTCCTTGTTGCATTTGTTTCCATTCGATGGCGGACTGCAAGCCTTTGTGTGCAGGCTCACCTTCCAACCAGCCTATCAGGGCTTGCATCAGGTCGTAGCCTAACAGGTCATACCGCGGACTGAGGCTAACATGCTCGTTCTTATACGACTCTTGCCACAACGCATCGTACGCCTCGCGTCCCTCATTTTGGGTGAACATAGAGGTGTAGAGTTGCGGCAACTCGATATGCTCTTTCTGCCAAGCGTACTGACTGACAAGACGAATCTTGTAACCTGCATTACGCAGGGTGATCAAGTGCGGCAGGATAATACGTACCTGTTGGTAACGATCCGAATGCAGGATAATGATATTCTCCTTTTCTATATCCAGCGCATGCGCTGCGCTGTCGTTCAGCAAGTCATGTAAGGGAACGGCCGTATAGGCGATGTCCCTCGCTTTGAGTTGCTTGCGCAAGGTGCGAATAGGTGCTGCCAGATCCGACTCTTTGACCTCGGTGGTTACGATATGTATCTCCTCCCGGCGTGCTTCCAACCATGCACACAAGCTGTCTGCTTCCTGTTTGGCATTCGCATTAAACTGCATCACGAACGGATGTGTAGCCAAGTCTATATCATCGCTGAACGGTACGAACAAGGGCACTTGATGCGCTGCGCACCAACTACTCATACGCTCGATCTGAATCGGATAAACGAGACCTAAGATCGCCCGTACGCTATCCAGTTCGGTACTGTCACAGAGGGCCTGTACACGACGTTCGCTGCGTTCGGTGTCATATACACGCAGGCGATACAAGGTGCTGTCGTTCTGACGGTCATGCAAAGCTAACAAAGAACCCTGATAAAACTCCATCATCCGCTCGGCATTCCCGCTGCGTTTGGTCTGCTGACTCTCAAAGGGTAACATCAGTGCCAGTTCGATCACACGGCGTGTGTCGGGCTCCACGACAACTGTGTCCTGAGGAATAACGGTATCTTGCACCTCCGGAATTACGGTATCCCGGTACTCCGGTAGCACGGTGTCGCGAACCGCCTTCTTCTCTTCCACCTTCCTGCCGGTCGGGATCAGGAGTGTCTCGGCGAAATGCAAACCACGTTCCCGCAACTGCGGGTTAAGACGAATAATATCCCCCTGCGACACGTTGAAGTTAACTCCGATACGGTACAGACCGATACTCTTCTCGACCTGGTACTTGTACACTTCCTCTCCGTTGATCGTATCCAGCGGATAGTTCAATACCTCTTGTGCTTTTGTCGGAACAAAGAACAAAGAGCAGAGAGCAAAGATTATAATTGCTTTATTTTTCATATCGTTTTTTTCTAACTATCCAAACCACGCCACCTATCAGTGCCAATATAGCTATCGGAGCTACCACACTCACGGTTTGTACCTTTGCCCGCTCGTCATGGGCGCGTTTGTCGTTGAGCAGTCGTAATGCCACGTTTTTCTCCCGCAAAGAGATCAGTCCTTCGCTGTCCGTGAGCCAGAGTACGGCATTGGTTACAAAATCGCGATTGCTGAACTGCATGCCGCTATACCGGTCATACCCCATCGGCAGGGCTTGGTTCTTTTGCAGTTCGTTAAGCAACACGCTCCCTGAACCGATAACAATCTGTCGCGTCTTGGTGCTGCTCTTACGAATCGGTTCGTCACTCTCTACACCTTCCGGCACCATACGGTGCGCGAACGCACTCGGGAAAGATCCTTCCATCGAAACGGCCACCGGTACATACTGGTAGATGAACGCTTTTATGTCCGGGTTAAGGTCATTGAGATCCACTTCGCCCGGAGTGGCGGTCACACGACTCGCCGTACTGGTAGCTAAGAGCACGCGTTTGTCGATCCCGTCTTCGCCTCCCACGGCGTCTATCGGACTAACAAAGGTACTCATTACCTGACCCATATTTTTCGTGATCGGTGAACCTTGACTGGTGAGCAACAAAGGTGCATAGGTCCACGGCATGGGTTGCAGGTTAGGTTGCTGCGGGTCAGAGCTGACGTTCACCGGAATCGGCAGACACTGGACGTCTTGCACCAAGGCGGGATTCACCCGTACACCGTATTTGAACAGCATCTCCGTTAGACCCAAATCCAATGCGATAATGGGCGTGAAACCTTCGCTTTGCAAGATGTCTTCACTAAAACGAACACCGTTAACCGACCATAAGACTGCACCACCGCGCATGATATACTGGTCGATGATGAACCGCTCTGCCTCACTGAACGGCGTCTGTGGGTTCACGATGAGGATGGCTTGGTAATCATCTAACACATGTACGTCCTGACCTAACCGGCCACGGTCCACTTGATAGTACTTACTGAGGGCCGCCATCAGATCGTAGGTGTGTGCCTCGTCGGGCTCACCGTGTCCTTCCAGGATAGCGATACGAGGCGTCTCGGTCTGTTGGAGCAGATGCAGCGCTTCCATGAAAGCAAACTCTAACTGCTCAATACTGGCGTTCAGATTCTCTTCTCCACTCAGACCGCGGGTGTTCTTGAGTAAGGTGACAACGGCTTTTTTACCCTTGTACTGCATCAGGGCGTACGGATAAACGGTCGTCTGTGCGGTCTTACCGTTCTGCTCCCGCTCATGGATAATGATCGGGCTTAGACCGATAGAGTCCTTAAGGTCCTTAGCGTCCTTAACGACCTTAAGGTCACTATAAACATCCATCTCCTCCAGGGTCTCCTCCGTGGCTTTCTTGAGTCGTCGGAAGCCGGCGTTCAGGTCGCCGTCCAGGAGCAGCGTCACTTCAATCGGTGCATCGGTTTGGCGGAGTAAGGTTTTGGAAGCCTCACTCAAACTATAATGCTTGTCGTCCGTCAGATCCCAACGGAACGTCCATGCCTGTACGTTAAAAGTACAGAGTACAGAGTACAGAATACAGAGCCCTATGAACCTATAACCTCTCACCTTTAACCTTTATTTCTTTATAGCGGCCCAAACCTCTTGATTGATCTCCACCGGATATTTCTCACGAAGGCTCTTGACCCAAACGGTCTCCAGGTAGTCCTGATAGTCGGTCGTTACTTTACCTTTCTCGTCTTCCCAGCACTCCGGAGCTTTGAGTTTCTTACCTACGCAGCGAACAACAGGATACTCCTCGTTGGGCTCAACCTCATAACGGAGTTTGAAACCGAAACGGTCCACCAGTTTGTTACGACCCATCTCCCACAGACCGCGTTGTACTTTGACGTACTGGATGCTGTCGTTATTGATGCGGCGCGCGATATAGCTGTCCACCGAGTCTTTGTCTGCTGACAGTACGATACGCTCTGCCACCTTGGCGGTACGTTCGTCTTTAGCCAAAATCAGGTAACCTTTATAATGCGGTTTCTCCCAGGTGTAATTGCTCTTATGCGCTTTGAAGAATGCCTCCAGACCGGCCGTATCTTTGGCAGCCTTGTCCCATACCTCACGCAACGATACCTCGAACAACAGAATACCATCGTGGTATTCTTTGACCAGGTTCTTCAGGTCCGGATATTTCTCCTCCAGATGCTCATCGGCATATGCTTTGACATCCGCATCACTCATCTCTGTCGGCAGGTTATACTCGGCACGTGTCTTACGGATAAAACTCTTGTCCGCCTCTTTGGAACGCTCGTCACGCATCACTTGACGCTCGATCTGAGCACGCATCGAGTCGAGCGGTTGGATACCGCGTTCGTCCTCTTTGTAAATCAAGTGCCAGCCGTACTGCGAACGAATAGGAGCACTGATCTCACCGGGCTTGAGACTGAAAGCCGCCTCTTCAAAGGGTTTTACCATCTGACCCTTACCGAACCAACCGAGCTCACCGCCACGGGCACTGCTACCGCGGTCTTCAGATTCTACCTTGGCTACCTCCGCAAACGTCTCCGGGGTAACGACCTTGGCAATGCTGTCGATGAGGGCTTTCTTGGCGTCATTGAGGCTGTCTGCAGGAACCATCTTCATGATATGACTCGCCTTCACCTCCACGTGATCGCGCTCCTCTTCCACCAGCACGATATGCCATCCGTATTGGGTGCGGAACGGCTCGCTCACTTTACCTACTTCGGTGTTATATACGGCCTCTTCCAGGGGATAAACGTAACGGAAAGGCGTGATCCAACCTAACTCACCGCCGGTCTCCTGTACGTTCGGATCGGTACTCATGTCGCGTGCCACCATCTCAAACGGATCGGTTTTGTAACGAACGGCTTTCGAACCGCGGGCCTTAACCGGTTTGCCTACTACGACACGCTGATAAGCACGGTTGATCTTCTCCAGCGCCTCTGCCTGTGCCGCACTGTCTGCGTTCATCGGACATTGGATGGCGATATGTGCCGCACGGCGGTCTTTGGACAGGTGACGCCAACTCATCTCAATCAGGCTGTCCTTCGCTGCCTCGTCCTGCAGGTACTTCGGCGTAGCTTGTGCACGGTAACCCTTCAACTCCTTGGCAAATGCTTCTGTGGTGTCAATACCCTGTGCTTCGGCTTCTGCTACTTTGAGTTTGAAATTGATAAACATGTCCAGGTACTCGTCCATCGTCTTGGGATCTACGGCACCGGCTTGATTGTTCTTCTCGTAGATGTAGAGAAACTCCTCGGCACTCACGGGCTTACCGTTGATGGTCATCAGCGTCTGCTCAGCCATCATGCTGAGGCTCATCGCTGCTGCTAAAATTAAAAATGCTTTTTTCATATACTAAAATCTAAAATGTAAAATTTCAAATCTTCAAATACTTTTTGTACGTCCGTTCAAAAAGTGCAACTGCTTGTTCTATCGTTCCGAACAGTTCGCCGCCGGAAGCGTTCATATGTCCGCCGCCGTGGAAGACCTCGCTTGCCCAGATGTTCACCGGACGGTCGCCCTGCGAACGGAAGGAGATACGGATACGCGACTTCGGTGTACCCGGTTTAGCGCGTTCCTCACGCATACAAACGGAATAGAAGACGTCCGAGATCTGCAAGGGCATGTTCACCAGCCCTTCGCAGTCGCCCGGTTGGTAATGAAAACGATCTAACTCATTGGCATCCAGCGTGATGAGTGCCAAATGGTGCTCCGGATAAATACGCATCTTGCGATATAACGCGTAGCCCGTCAGACGTACACGGTCGGTCGAGTACTGGTTAAACACCGCATCGTACACCCGCTCTTTCTGCACGCCCGCGCGTACAAGATCCGCTACGATCTCATAAATCTCGCAACGCGCAGAGTTGTAACTGAAATTACCCGTGTCGGTCATCAGACCCGTATAGATACAGGTCGCCATCTCCTTATTTAGAGTAATCTGATTATTCCGCAGAATCCGATACACGATCTCGCAGGAAGACGAGGCCTCCGGATCCGAGTGTACCTCATCCGCAAAATCCACCGGATTCAGATGGTGGTCAATGAGAATCTTCGGACACGAGTTCGCCAGCATCTTCTCACCCATCGGCCCGATACGCTTGGGGTCATTAAAATCCGTGCAGATAAACAGGTCTGCTTGAGCAATCAACGGATCGCATGCCGTACTCTCTTTCTCATAGATACGTATCTGATCCGCTCCCGGCATCCAACTCAAGAAAGCAGGAAACGCATTCGGGACTATGACCGTCGCTTTATCTCCAATCCAATGCTTGAGTGCCAGACTTGAACCCATCGCGTCACCGTCCGGCGCCATGTGCGTGAAGATCACTATCTGTTTAGCTTTTTCTATTCGTTCTTTCATACTTATACGTGCGTACACATGTGCGTACACACCAAATCGGCCGCAAAGTTACAACTTTTTTTTGACATATGCAAGAATAACACAAAAAAAAGACACTTTAAAGTGTCTTTTGTGTTGCTCAACCAGGACTCGAACCCAGACAGACAGAACCAGAATCTGTAGTGCTACCATTACACCATTGAGCAGTGCTTTTTTGAAAAGCGGGTGCAAAAGTACTGCTTTTTTTTGAATTGACCAAATTTTTTTGCAAAAAAATGCACTTAAAGGTGCTTTTTTAGCCAAATCAGCCAATTTTGGAGATGTTCATGCGTAAAAACATGCCCGCATTCGTACTTCTCGACCTTAAACTCCGGAGCGTGTTCGTACACCGAATCGATGTAGTGAATGCAACTGTCCACGGCAGAGACCGGAAAAAGTTTATCTTGGGTGCCGTACTGCAGCAAGAACGGTCGCGGGGCGATCTCGGAAGCAATTACCTCGAAAGGACGTTGTGGTTTGCGCGCCATGCAGAGCCATGAGTCGTTATACCGGTTTTGTGCCAGCGTGGTCATCCAATGCGCTGCAAGACAGACTTTTATGCGTGGGTCTTCGGATGCCAAGTTCCATGCCCGGTACGCTCCGTACGAGAAACCAGCGGCAGCGATTCGCGTGCTGTCCACATAGGGTAGGGAACGCAGATAGGTGACGCTCTGTTGATCCTCTACCAGTACCCGTTTGTACCATTCTCCTGCCCCTCCGAGTGAGTCGCTGAACTGCCGTTGGGTAAGTGCTGAACGTCGACTGCCCCAATAAAGCGCATCGATGCAGTAAACGACATATCCGTGTGCCGCCAGACTATCTCCGATGGCCATGCCCGAGTAATAGGGTTCCGGATCATCGCCGATCACTTTCTGCCAGCCTTTCTCAAACCGCGCACCATGGTCATGAAGCAGCAGTACCGCCGGCCAACCTTTCTCCGGTTGAGGTCCTTGAGGCACAAGCAGACGACTACTGAGCGCGGAGGATAAGAGCAGGCAGATAATCGTACTTAATATACTCATAATCAGGGTATTGTCTCAAAAGTTCCTGTGCGCGCTGAACGGCTTTCTCGGTGTCCCCGGCTTTGTCGTAACACTGTGCGATATACATCATCGCCGCCGGTCGCCACCAGCAGTTGTACCATTGTCTGCCTTGGAAAAGTTGTTCGGCTTTGAGGAAAAGATCCAATGCCTCTTTCTTATTACCAAAGGGTTTGGGTGCATAGAATAGCGCCGTGCCGCAGTAGGTGAGTGTCATCGGATCATTGGGAGCCAACTTGACGGCCTCCCGTGCCAGATCCAAGGACTTGACGGGATGGAAGGACTCGTGCAGACGCAGTTCGTACACATAGACGGCAGACATGTACATCTCGTAATGCCCTTTGGGTAGCGATGTCCGGGTGGCCTCTACATGTTCACGAAAACGTTTGACATAGGGTAGGGCTGCCGTCTTGTCGCTCTCTAACAAAGCGGCACAGTACCCGTATTCGTACGGCAGATCGACGACTGTATCCACATGTGCTTTCCAGGCCGGCATGTCGTTATGCAGGTAGGCATTAAGCAAATCCCCGTCCGCCACGAAGGATCGCGCGGACAGGGAGATGCTGATGCATAAGGCGGCAATTACTTGCTGCGCTCTAAGAGCAATGTGCGTGTAGGTTGGTCGCATACTTCGGTCGGACCGTAGTACTGGATCGGTCCCGGATAGATGTAACTGGTCTCAGGGTTAGCCCATTCTTCACGATGAGCCTGGAGGTACTTGAACGGTGCGCCATCCAGCTCTACAAGGGCTTTCTGGATAACGGGTTTCATCTTACCGTTACGTTTCTCCATGTTCATCATCATCGTGATAGGTACACCACCGGCGAGCCATTCTGCGGCAGGCTTGGTGAGGTTACGAACGAGCGACATGTAACCGGTCTTACCGGCTGCAATGAGGTGAGTAGCGTTCACGCCGATCGAGTAGCAGTAGTCGGCATCGAAGTTAGACGGCATTGCGCAACGTCCCTCGTAACCGAAGAAATGGTTGAGCGCGGAGAACTTACCCTTGTACTCACCGTTGGCTTTGAGTTGAGCCAGACGCTTGCCTACCATCTCGATGAGCAGTTTCTCGGTCTCGATCTGAGATACCATCACGTTTCCGTGCGGGTCACGGTCGAGAGTGAGCTGCTTAGCGATACCCTTCGGCAGGGAACGGAACAACTCGCAGGAAGCCGGAGTAAGCATCGACTTTACGTATTCGCGCTTCGCATCATCGCCGTCAAGGCCCGTAAACTCCTCATTATTAGCGAGCATGTCGTTGAGCTCCTGGATCAGTACACGCATAGCCGGGATGAACTCGATCAGACCTTCCGGAATAAGGATCGTACCGAAGTTAAGACCTGCGTTGGCACGGGCAACGATCACCTTTACGATGTCCTCTACGATGTCGTTGAGGGTCATCTTCTTGGCCTCTACTTCCTCCGAGATAAGGCAGATGTTTGGTTGGCTCTGCAGTGCGCACTCGAGGGCGATATGACTTGCACTACGACCCATCAGACGGATGAAGTGCCAGTATTTCTTGGCGGAGTTAGCGTCACGCTGGATGTTACCGATGAGCTCTGCGTAGGTCTTACATGCGGTGTCGAAACCGAACGAGGTCTCGATCATCTCGTTCTTAAGGTCACCGTCGATGGTTTTCGGACAACCGATGACCTGGATACCGCATTGCTTCTGCAGGTAGTACTCAGCCAGCACGCAAGCGTTTGTGTTACTGTCGTCACCACCGATGATCACAACAGCTTTAATACCGAGTTTCTTACATATCTCGATACCATTGTCGAACTGCCAAGTCTCCTCCAGTTTGGTACGACCCGAACCGATGATGTCGAATCCACCGGTGTTACGGTACTCGTCAATGATTGCACCCGTCAACTCCTGGTATTTACCGTCAATCAGACCCGAAGGACCACCGAGGAAACCGTACAATTTGTTGTTCGGGTTCAATGCCTTCAGACCGTCGTACAGACCCGAGATCACGTTGTGACCACCGGGAGCTTGACCACCGGAGAGGATGACGCCTACATTGAACGGCTCGGCACAATGATTCTTGCCCGTGGTGGGCTCCATCGTAATAATCGGCAGACCATAGGTGTTTGGGAACAATTTCTTGATCTCTTCCTGATCAGCCACCGACTGTGTTTTCTCGCCTTCTACGAGGCGTACAGCGCCCTGTAACGCTACCGGCATCTTCGGCTGGTAATCCTGGCGCGCAATCTGTAATGGAGATTTTTGCATAAGATAAGTTATTTAGTGTTGTTAATTAGTTCCAATAGTTTTTCCACCGCCTCTTCCTGCGGGATGTTCTTGAGCACGCATTCTTTGCCTTTGTACAGACTGATGCGGTCGCGACCGGCGCCTACGTAACCGTAATCGGCATCGGCCATCTCACCCGGTCCGTTGACGATACAACCCATGACGGCAATCTTCAAACCGGTCAGATGTGCAGTCGCTTTCTTCACTTCCGCCACGGTCTTCTGCAGGTCGAACATCGTTCGTCCGCAACCCGGGCAGGAGATATACTCCGTTTTATATATACGCACGCGCGCGGCTTGGAGGATGTCCTTACTGAGGAAATTCAGTTTGTTTTCCGTGAAGTTAGGGTTCACCAGCGTCAGTTCGGTGGCTTTGTAGTCCCACAGCAACCGTCCGCATTCGGCAGCAGCTTGCAGGCAGAACAAGTCCCAATCGTCCTCATAACTCGTATAACGCACTTCGGCGTTACCGCCGATGTTGTCCAGCACCTCGGCTACTACCGAACCGTCGTAACGGATCGAGTCTTCGTCCGCGAAATAATCGACCAGATCCTGGGCTACCGGTATCTCGTTCTCCGGTGCTTCGCTCAGACTCACACGGATCGTGTCGCCTATACCGTCTGCTAACAACGCACCGATGCCGACCGCCGATTTGATACGACCGTCTTCGCCTTCGCCGGCTTCGGTTACACCCAGGTGCAGGGGGAAAGCGATATGCTCTTTGTCCATGGTCTTAACCAGCAGACGTACGGTCTCGACCATCACGCGCGTGTTGGAAGCCTTGACGGAGATCACGATATCTTTAAAATCGTGCGCCACCGCAATCCGCAAAAATTCCATCACGGACGCGACCATTCCTTCGGGCGTGTCACCGTATTTGTCCATCATTCGTTCGGAGAGCGAACCGTGGTTGACGCCGATGCGGATAGCCGTCTCATGTTCGCGGCAGATATCCAGCAGGTGTACAAACCGTTCCTCCAGTTTGGAGGCATCCTTGCTGTAGTTACCCGGGTTAATACGCACCGCTTCCACCACTTGGGCCGCGGCGTCGGCCACTTCCGAGTTAAAATGCACATCGGCCACCAGCGGTACCGCCGTCAGCACTTGGGCATGGATCTCTTTGAGCGACTCCACCTCACGCAGACCTTGCGTCGTGAAACGAAGTAACTCTGCACCGGCCTCGATACACCGTCTGGCTTGATCAACCGAAGCGTCGATATCATTGGTCGAAGTGTTCGCCATTGTCTGAATGCGAATGGGGTAGTCGGAACCGATAAAAATGTTCCCAACTTGCACATTTATGGTCTTTCTTCGCCTATTTTCTAATTTTATTTGCATAAAAATGCCCTTAAATGCTATTTTTTTTCAAAAAAATTTGGTCAATTCAAAAAAATGTAGTACCTTTGCACCCGCTTTTGTGAAAAAAGCATGAATCAGTAGCTCAGCAGGTAGAGCACATCCCTTTTAAGGATGGGGTCCTGGGTTCGAGCCCCAGCTGGTTCACAAGAAAGAGAGTTTCGGCTCTCTTTTTTGTTTTCTGTTCTCCTTTCTCATTCTTTCAAATAGCGCGGTAACAATTTTGCTTGCAAAATTACTGCTTTTTTTTGACATGTGCAAATAATTTGAAAAGAATATGAAAATAAAATGCATCCATTCCATAATTTTACTTTGGCACGGATTTTGCAGCGAAGTACTTGCAACTAAAATTATTCAGAACTATGAAAAAGATATTCAGATTTTTGGGCATCGGGCTGCTCGTTGCAGCCGTCAGCGCCGGAACAACACTCGCTGTCTTGAAATACAGCAATCCACAATTTCAAATCACCAATTATCAATCACAAATTACAAATGATTCCACCGGAATCCCTGCTGCCTACAGCCGTTTTGCTTCGTTGCCGCAGGCAGGGGAGACGGATTTTACTCAGGCAGCCGAGCTGTCCGTCAATGCGGTTGTTCACGTCAAGACGACCTACCGCAACCAGGTCTCCTCGCAGCAGATGGACCTCTTTGAGTTCTTCTTCGGCCGTCCGGGACAGCAGCGCGAGATGCCGGCACAACAGGCGTCCGGTTCGGGCGTCATCATCTCCGAGGACGGATATATCGTCACCAACAACCACGTCATCGACCGCGCGGACCAGATTCAGGTGGTCCTCAACGACAAACGCGAATACACGGCGACGCTGGTGGGCACCGACCCGAACACGGATATCGCGCTCCTGAAAATCGAAGAGACGGGTCTGCCGGTGATCCTGATGGGCAACTCGGACGACCTGCGCGTAGGCGAATGGGTGCTTGCGGTCGGCAATCCGTTCAACCTCACTTCGACCGTCACGGCAGGTATCGTGTCCGCCAAGGCACGTAACATCAATATCCTCAATGCCGAGATGAAGATTGAGTCGTTCATCCAAACCGACGCAGCAGTCAATCCCGGCAACTCAGGCGGTGCGCTTGTGAACACGCGCGGTGAGTTGGTGGGTATCAACACCGCCATCGCTTCGCAGACCGGTTCGTATTCGGGCTACAGTTTTGCAGTGCCGACCAGTATTGTGCAGAAAGTGGTGAGCGACATCCGCCAGTATGGTGTCGTACAGCGTGCTATCCTCGGCGTGCAGATGCGTGAGATCACTTCCGAACTGAAGAAAGAGAAGAACCTGACCACTCTCCAAGGTGCGTACGTGGAACGCGTTGTGCCGGACGGCGCGGCAGAGAAAGCAGGCATCAAGAGCGGCGATGTGATCACGCGTGTTGATGATGCGGCTGTCAAGACCGGTACCGACCTGCAGGAACATATCGGTCGTCACCGCCCGGGCGATGTAGTGAGTGTGACGCTGCTCCGCGACGGCAAAACCATGACTGTTCAGGCAACGCTCACCAACCGCGATGGCGGTACAGGAGTCATCTCCGCCGAGGACAAAGCGTCCGTCTTGGGTGCCACGTTCTCCGAACTGACCGATGCGCAGAAAGAGCGCCTGGGTATCAACTACGGTTTGCAGATCAAGTCGCTCAAGGCGGGCAAACTGAAGAGTGCCGGCGTACCTGCGGACTTCATCATCCTGAAAGTCAACAACCGCTCCGTCCGCACCGAGGAAGACCTTGACGACATCGTCCGTCGCGCCAATTCTGCTTCCGAGCATGACCGCGTCCTTTTCATTACCGGCTGTACACCTCAAGGCCGCATCCGCTACTACGCCGTCAATCTGGCAGAGTAGAAATGTACGATTATAAAAGAATTAGCGGGCAGCCAATAATGGTTGCCCGCTATTTGCATATTCACTTTTTCTTTCAGAGAAAGTTATTACATCACAATATTGACAATCCGGCCGGGGACGACGATGACTTTTTTAGGCGTGTTGCCGGCGAGATATTTGGCGGTGTCATCGTGGGCGAGGACAAGTTTCTCTACTTCCTCCTTCGGCGTGTCTTTCGGACACTCGAACGTGAAACGAACCTTGCCGTTGAACTGTACGGGATATTTCTGCGTATCCTCTACGAGGTACGACTCGTCGCAAACCGGCCACTCGGCATTCACTACAAACGACTCGTTGCCGCAACGGTGCCACATCTCTTCTGCGATATGCGGTGCGTACGGTGCCAGCAGGATCGCAAACTGCTCCAGGATTGCACGCTTGTTGCACTTGAGTGCAGACAGTTCGTTTTGCGCGATCATGAAGGCCGGGATGGAGGTGTTGAACGAGAAGTTCTCGATATCCCACGTAATCTTCTTGATGAGCTTATGCAGGCTACGCAGCTCCTCTTTGGTCGGGGCCTCATCCACGATATTCTCGTACATGTTCCACAGACGTTTGAGGAAACGGTGTACACCGTCGATACCGTTCGTGTCCCAGGGCTTACTCATCTCCAGCGGACCGAGGAACATCTCATAGAGACGCAAAGTGTCGGCGCCGAACTTGGCGATGACGTCATCGGGGTTCACTACGTTGAACATCGACTTACTCATTTTCTCCACCGCCCAACCGCAGATATACTGCTTCGGTCCGGCGGTGTAGCCCGTGAGTTCAGACGAACTACCGTCCGCAAAGACGAACTCGGCGTTCTTGAACTCCGGCATCCATGCACGGAAGGCGTTGATATCGAGCACGTCGTTGTTGACGATATTGACATTGACGTGAATCGGTTGTACTTTGTCCTTGTACTCGGGATTCTCAATCAGGTTGTACGAGATATACAGATTACCCGTTGCACCTTCACCGATATAACGGTACACGAAGTTCGAACGACCTTGGATCATCCCCTGGTTGATCAGTTTCTTGAACGGTTCGTCCTCGCATACATAGCCGAGGTCGTACAAGAACTTATTCCAGAAACGGCTGTAGATCAAGTGTCCCGTCGCGTGCTCGGAACCGCCCAGATACAGATCCACTTGACGCCAGTACTCATTCGCCTGTTTGCCCACGAGTGCCTCGTCGTTATGCGGATCCATGTACCGCAAATAATACGCAGAACTGCCGGCAAAGCCCGGCATTGTGCAGAGCTCCAGCGGATACCCCTTATAGGTCCAGTCTTTGGCGTTACCTAACGGCGGCTGACCGTTGACACCCTTGAATTCCTTGACAGCCGGCAGGAGCAACGGCAGGTCTTTCTCGTCCACCGTATAAGGCATCTCGTCCTTGTAGTAAATCGGGAAGGGTTCTCCCCAGTAACGTTGGCGGCTGAAGATAGCGTCGCGCAGACGGTAGTTGACTTTCACGCGACCTATTCCCGTGTTGGTGATATACTCCTTCATCGCCTGAATCGCCTCTTTGACCTCCATGCCGTTGAGGAAACCGGAGTTGATCATCTTGCCTTCCTTGGCATCAAACGACTCCTCGCTTACGTCGGCACCCTCGATCAACGGAATGATCGGCAGGTTGAAATGTTTGGCGAAGGCATAGTCACGGCTGTCGTGTGCCGGCACGGCCATGATGGCTCCGGTACCGTATCCCGCGAGCACGTAGTCGGAGATATAAATAGGTATCTCACCCTGCGTGAGCGGATTGATGGCATACGAACCGGTGAAGACTCCTGTCACCTTGCGGTCAGCTATACGCTCACGCTCGGTACGATGTTTTACCCACGCCAGGTACTCTTCCACTTCGGCCTTGTGCTCGTCCGTCACCACGCGTTGCACGTATTCCGATTCCGGCGCCAGCACCATAAACGTCACGCCATAGATTGTGTCCGCACGGGTGGTGAAGATCGTGAAGGGTTCGTCCTGACCTTTGATGCTGAACTGCATCTCCGCTCCTTCCGAACGACCGATCCAGTTACGTTGGGTCTCTTTGAGGCTCTCTGTCCAGTCGATCCGGTCCAGGCCCTCTAACAGACGACCGGCATACGCACTCACGCGCAGGCACCACTGGCGCATTACACGCTGCTCTACCGGATAACCGCCACGCACACTCAAACCCTCACTCACCTCGTCGTTCGCCAGCACCGTACCCAAAGCCGGACACCAGTTGACCTTGGTGTCTGCCAGATACGCGATGCGGTAGTTCATCAACCGCTCCTGCTGCTCTTTCTCGCTCATCGTCGCCCACTTCGGGTCGTTCGCTTCCCATTCGGCAATCAGCTTGCTGATCGGTTGGGCCTTCTGGGTCTTGGGGTCGAAATAGCTGTTGAACATCTGCACAAACGCCCACTGGGTCCATTTATAGAACTTCGGGTCGCAGGTGCGCACCTCACGGTTCCAGTCGTAACAGAAACCGATCTTCTTCAGTTGCTCAATATAACGCGCGATGTTCTTGTAGGTCGTCTCCTCCGGATGCGTACCGGTCTGGATCGCGTACTGTTCGGCGGGCAGACCGTACGAGTCAAAACCCATCGGGTGCAGTACGTTAAAACCTTTCAGACGTTTGTAACGACTGTAGATATCACTTGCGATATAACCCAGCGGGTGGCCGACGTGCAAGCCGGCACCCGAGGGGTAAGGGAACATATCGAGCACGTAGTAATGGGGCTTGTCGGACTCATTGGAAACGGTATAGACGCCCGCTTCTTCCCACGCTTTTTGCCAACGGCTCTCAATATCAGAAAAATTGTAATCCATTCTTTAAACTTTCAACTTTCAACTTTCAACTCAACAGGGCTTTGACCTGTTGATATACATTTTGTGCTGTGAAACCGAGTTTCTCGTCAAGGACCTTGTACGGTGCGCTGAATCCGAAGGAATTGAGACCCCATACGGCACCGTTCTCACCTACCAGGCTCTCCAGCGTGCAAGGCAGACCGGCGGTCATGCCGAAACGCTTGATGCCCTTCGGCAGTACCTCGTCCTGATAAGCCTTGTCCTGCTCACGGAACAGACCTTCGGACGGTACGCTGACTACTTGCAGACGGATACCTTCGGCGCGCAGTAACTCGGCTCCGGCTAACAGGGTCGAAACCTCTGAACCGGAAGCTAACAGTACTACTTGCGGGTTCTCGTCCTTCGATACGATATACGCACCCTTGCGGAAGCCTTCGAGGTTCACATTGGGCACCGGCGCGATGTCCTGACGACTCAGAATCAAAGCAGTCGGCGTGTCGTTGTTCTCCATTGCTAGCCGCCATGCGAGGGTGGTCTCCTCGGCATCCGCAGGACGGAGCACGAGCATGGAGGGTTTGCCGTGGTGGTTATGCAGCTTCTCCATGAGGCGGATCTGTGCTTCCTGCTCCACCGGCTCGTGGGTCGGACCGTCCTCACCTACGCGGAACGCGTCGTGACTCCAGATAAATTTCACAGGCAGCTCCATGAGGGCTGCCATGCGGACAGCGGGTTTCATATAATCGCTGAAGACGAAGAACGTACCGCATGCGGGGATGATACCGCCGTGCAGCGCCATTCCGATCATCACGCATGCCATCGTGAGTTCCGATACACCTGCTTGGAGGAACTGACCGCTGAAATCGCCTTTCTTGAGGGCGTGGGTCTTCTTCAGGAAACCGTCCGTCTTGTCGGAGTTACTCAGGTCCGCAGACGAAACGATCATGTTGCCTACGTGCTCGGCGAGGAACGAGAGCACCTTACCGCTGGCGTTACGGGTAGCGTCACCGGGTTTCTGCTCGATGAGGCTCCAGTCGATGCAGGGTGTCTCACCTGCCATAAAGGTCTCGTACTCGTTGGCGGCCAGCGGGTTCTTCTCTTTCCAGTCGTGGTACTGCGCATATTTCTTGTTGCACAGCTCACGCAACTCGATCGCGCGCTCTTCGTACAGTTTGGCTACCTCCGGGAAGATGACAAACGGGTTCGTCGGATCACCACCGAGGTGCTCGATCGTCTTTTCAAAACTTGCACCGGCCTTACTCAGCGGCGCACCATGGGTCGAACATTTGCCTTCCCAGTTGGCACCTTCTGCCGTCACGCAACCCTTACCCATGGTTGTATGACCGATGATGATGGACGGTTGGCCTTTGTGTGCTTTGGCTTTGATGATCGCCTCGCGGATCGCGTCCGGATCGTTACCCGGGATCTCCTGTACGTACCAGCCCCATGCCGCATACTTGGCCGCTACATCCTCGGAGGTTACCTCACCGCAACCGGTAGACAACTGAATCGTGTTCGAGTCATAGAACATCACGAGGTTGTCCAGTCCCAAGTGACCTGCCAGACGACCGGCACCTTGCGAGATCTCTTCCTGTACACCGCCGTCGGAGATGAAGGCGTAGATCGTCGGGTTATGGATCGCACCGTAGCGGGCGTTGAACCACTTGGCTGCAATCGCTGCACCAACGGCAAACGTATGTCCCTGACCAAGCGGACCCGATGTGTTCTCAATCATACGATCGATCTCACGCTCCGGGTGACCCGGGGTAACCGAGCCCCACTGACGGAGGTTCTGCAGGTCCTCCAACGTGAACTTACCCGCCAGACAAAGCTGACCGTACAGCATCGGAGCCATGTGACCCGGATCCAGGAAGAAACGGTCTCTCGCTTCCCAACCGGCATTGTCCGGATCGTACTCTAAGAACTCACTGAAGAGTACGTTGATGAAGTCTGCACCACCCATGGCACCACCCGGGTGACCACTCTTGGCTTTCTCTACTGCTGCGGCAGCCAGGATACGAATGTTATCCGCTGCACGATTCAAAAGTTGTGTCTTGTTCATAATATTATAATCTTAAATCTTAAATCCTAAATAATAATTCACTCCCCATCCGACGTTGGCGCGTTCACCGAAACCGGGGATGTATATCGGTCGCGAACTCTGTCCTTCTTTCTCGCGGGTGAAGAGCAACTTCAGTCGGCCCATCCAACCCATATAGAAACCCTTCGCGATATTGACCTGGCAACCCAGCACGATCTCTCCCCAGCAATCGGTCTCGGCCTTGGTCTGCACCGCCGTACCGATACGGATACCGACGAGCAGCGCGTGGGGCGACTCCGGATGTTTCTTGAGCGGATTGATGTCGCAACCGATGCGTGCAAAACCACCATGCCCGTTGTACTGTACCGAGTCGTTATGGGTCTTACCGCCGGCGTAACCCAACTCAAGAGTAGGGTAGAACCGATGCTTCAACTGGACGTTTGCGGCTAACTCATAATGCTGCATCTGCCAGTTGTTCAAACCCGGCGTCAGAATCGGCGAGAGGATATCGAACTTGATCTGCGTACCTTCGTAGATCTGCTTCTTCTCCTTCTTCGGCGTCTCCACCGCAATCGAGTCCTCCGCGTATGCCGCCACACTCAGCAGCAAAGCCAGCACGATATTACATAAGCTCTTTCGCCTCACGTTTCAGTTCCTCTAATGCTTTATCGCTCGGGGTCAAACCGTTGCTGTTGAAGGCCGTGACAAGGGTCGTGGCGTACAGTTGTGCGGTTGCATCCTTAGGCAGTTGTGCCGACATCGCAATGATGAACGTCGCCAACTGGTCGCGCGCGTTGACGATCAGGTCCCAAACCTCGTCCGAGACATACACCTGCTGACTCTGGTTGTGGTCAAACTCCGACCGGATGGTCTGCAGCAGGTACTGTTGCACTTGCAGGATCGTCCAGGTCTCTAATGCCTCCGGTTCGTTCTGTCTCAGTTCCAGCAGCATGTGTTCGGGTTTGGTACGCTCCAACAGGATGGCCAGGCGCTCGTAGGCCCGCAGACGAATCGGCGAGATACTCTTCTGACTCTCCCGTTTCAACTCCCATTCCCGCTTCTTCTGCTCGTTGCGGAAACCCGAGTACTGAATCAACCAGAATCCGAAAATCAGTACCGCGATGGTTAATAAAATAGCTATAATCGTTGTTGTCATAGTGTCTGTCCAAGGGTGTTGTATATCTTGTCCTCACACTCGATGAGGATCTGACCGTCGCGCCAGATCTTTTGTGCTTTCTTCGCGGGTTCAAACTGTGTTTGCTTGACTGCATCATCTTCCGGGATAGGTACAACGGCGTCCGGCGGAGTAAGGTAAATGGAGTCCCCCTTTATCTTCATTTGGCATCGCCATTCACCAACCCCCTTACAGTAGATCGGAAAGACCTGGGTATCATATCCCGTAGCGCGTGCGGCAATCACGATTTCATAGTTTCCCTCTGTATAGGTTGAACGGTTGCTGAGATCGGTTCCGTAAGTAAACGGATAATAAGCAGACCCCGGCTTTAAGGCGGGACTCATATCCGCCGATGATTTACGTTTTTTGTACAGTTCCCCGTCCTTATAAATGAGGATATAGAGGTTGCCGCTCCAATCGGTAAAACCTTGATTGCGGAGCGTATCAAGACGGAACACCACCAATGAATCGCGGTGGAATGCCGGTTTTTCGATATGGATAGTGTCGCATATAAAGGTATAGAAATAGTCATTATTGGCATTGGGACGGATTTGGGTAAAGATCTTTACATTGCGGGTATAATTCTTTTTCTCCGGAACGCTACCTGTTTCCGGATCAATGGGAGCGGTGGCTGACAAACGGAAATAACCGTTGGATTTACCGCCCCAACCCCAGTTGATGTGCAGCAGTCCGTCGGCATCGATTCCGTCGCATACGAAGGCATGACCGTTGCCTTGGGGCGACTTGGCACTAATGTACACCGGACGACCCGCTTTCAAATCGGCATAAATAGCTTCCATGATAATAGAGTCCTGGACATAACCTCGCTTGTAGGAGCGCATCCCCTTGTCGTACCGGAAATGATCAATCAGCATCCGTACCATATAATGGGAGTTACCGCCTGTAGCACTGGGACCGTATGTCAGGTTAGCCGCTACACCGGCTTGGTAAATAAGAGTCGAGACGGCATCAATTTGTGCATCCGTCGGATTACCGTCATAACTATCCAGCATGTCTGCCCAATGGTAGGTCGTACTACCGAAATCGGCACTCAGCGTCACCGAGTCGCCGTTCTCGTTCGCCCATTTATACGAAGCACTGCCGATGCCTTGCGCAGGATAATTGTGTTTCTTCATGATCTGCGAAGCGGCGATGGCGGTACAACCGGTAAGACAACGCTTGCTTTGCCAGGTAGGGCAGAGATTGTTATACGGTGCTTTTTGGTTCCAGATAGTGGAACAGAGCGGGTCCACCGGACTGTAGCTCTTCGTCTGCTGCGGCGCGTAGGCGTCGGACAGTTCGCTCATCTCCTCCGTGAACATCGCTAACCATTCCTGCAGGTTCTCCGGCAGATCTTTTTCGTCCCAATGCCCCCGGTCGGTATAACCCAACACCGTGAACGCACGGTCGTCGGCGGAGATAATCTGATAACCCCCTTCGTTCGGACGGTCAAACACATAAAAAGCAGGTTGTCCGTCGGATAGCATCGCCGTATGCACATGCCGCATTCCCGGCGCTGCCTTACGCGCTTGTTGAAGACTACGCGGTGCCGCTCCAAGCGACATGCACATCATCGCAATCAACGCAAATAGTATACTTTTTTTCATATTCATGATTTTTCAGTTTTAAACTCGTCAAAAATATATGCAGGACTTTGGAAATATAAACCTGTTTCCGGATTAGAGAGCGCGTCGAACGTACGAGAACTGCAGAATGCGTCCATGGCTTCACGCATAGACAAACCTCTTTCTTCCATCAAAAGGGCTACCACGTCGCGTGTCAGCGACTCGATCATAAACGTTTCCTTGCTCATTGTCTCTCCAATATAGTTAGTGCGCGCTCCGTTCCAAAGAAATATTGCATCGTCACTTGGTGATACATGATCTCTTGCAAGAACTGCGCTTTGGTTATAATTCCTTCTGTATATCGGCGAATTTGGAAACCGACCGTGTCATTGGCAATCGGACCAATGACTACGTCATACTCATGCAACGAACGATGTTCCTTGTTCTGCCGATTTAAGAGAATAAAGTCTGCCCATTCTTCCGTATAGGAATCGAAACGGAGTACTTTCAAACCGTCTAATTTCTTCTCGTCTAGATGATAGCTCTGCACGATTTTAGATCCGGTACCGTATTGAAGCAACTTGCGCTCAGCTTGGCGCGTGGCAACTTGCTTGTCTGTAGTCAGATAGAATCCGAAACCAAAGTCCTTGCCGACACGACTCATATCGAGATGTATCTGCTGGAAGTCTGTATTTGTTCCGTGATAGAGTATCATGCGATTGCTCCTCCCATTCTTTGGCAGTACATAGTTACGTCCTCAACGGCTTGGTCGAAGGACAGAGTATGCTCTACATCGTAGAACTCATCGGCAAAGTCAAGACCTTTGTACCGTTGGAGATACAAATATGCCTGCTGCAGCGACAGATGGTGTGCGGCAGCAAATTCTGATACCAATGCGATCAGGTAATCTAAGCGATCTTTTAGCGATTTGCTCATATCTTTGCAACTTTCGGCTGCAAAGGTACTGCTTTTTTTTGACATATGCAAATATTTGTATATTTTTATACAAAAAAAGAGAGCCCGAAGGCCCTCTTTCGTTGCAGCTTACTGACGCGGGTGCTCCTGATCGTAGGCTTGACCGCAGACTTTCCTCGCGGGCAAACCCCTCGTACATGTACCAAAACCATGTTTTAGTAGGAAGTACTCGGGGCAGCTCCGCTCTCCCCAAAAATTGAATCAATTGTTTGGGGACCCCATGGTCAGTTTTTGGGGTGTTCGGCGTCGTAAGCTTGACCGCAGACTTTCCTCGCGGGCAAACCCCTCGTACATGTACCAAAACCATGTTTTAGTAGGAAGTACTCGGGGCAGCTCCGCTCTCCCCAAAAATTGAATCAATTATTTGGGGACCCCATGGTCAGTTTTTGGGGTGTTCTGCGTCATACGCAGCACCACAAACTGACCATAAGTACGCGTTGAAGGTTTTCTTACCTCCTACCGTGTTCTTCTGGGCCTCGAAGGCTTGCTGGTCGGCACCGATCGTGGTGAGGTTAATCGCACGATCTGCGACGGCTGCCTTCACCGCTGCGAAGCGGGTACGTGCCGCGATCTCCTTGGTGGACAACGCACTGGTACGCTTGTAGGTTTCACCCTTACGGATGTACAGACGCGTGCAGTCCGGATTCTCGGTCGCTGCTACGCGGTGGGTACCGATGAGGTAATCACCGTGGTTGTGACCATCCACTTTCTTGGGTTTTGCCAGGGAGCCCTGAACATACTGGATACCCGGCGAATAAGATACTTTTCCCATAGTGAGTAAGATTTTGTGGGTTAGACGATTGTCGGATAATATCCGACCTAATGGACAAAGCTTTCTTTTAATAGGCGCGTCCTTTACCTATTGTGAGGGGGCGGTAGCTCGAGACGGTCCCGATTGAGTACATACTCTACCGAGAGAGGGGAGAGAGAGTTACTTGTTCCGGTGCTTCTCGATGTGATAGAAGCCTAAGGTGAGGATCTTGATAAGGATCTCAAACAGGACTTTGGTCCAATCGTGTTCAGGCTTGGCTGATGGTGATTGTTGCTGATTCGTTTTCATCGTTGTATTCATTTTTTTGCTCAATAATGTTAAATAGCACTTGGAGGTAGGACATTCCTCCCATGTCGGTAAGGATGCATCCGTGCGAATGTTCGGGGAGTTTTCCGCGGTGGATGCGGATGCCTTCGCGGTCCGGTACGTTTTGGATGAGCGGCAGGAGTTTCTTAAATCTGGGCGACCAAGTCCGCTCGACGGGGTACGTACCTTCAGGGATGACAAAATCGGCATTCTCGAGCGTCGGGAAGGAGTACTGTTTGCCGTCAAGCTCGAAGGTTAGGGTACCGGTCACCGCTTTGCCGTTGGTCTGTTGTCGGATCAGGGTTATGGTTCTCATTGCGGTTTTTGTATTTGGATTTGTAATGATAATCGATTCCGATGATGGAGCCTGCAAAAGTAGCTGCTTCTCCGAACGCGATCAGTACCGTTTCGTGGATCTCTCCGGCAGGGTCTATGTACTCCCCGCAAAAGAGGAGCACCAGACCACCGAGGGAAATTATGGCAGCAATAAGCAACTGTATCAATCTTTCTTTCATAGGTTGTTTTAAAAATAAAACAAAAGGGCGCAATACTTTTTGGTTGTTTTTCAAATCCGGTGCAAAGGTACAACAAAAAAACGAAGCCACCAAATTATGGGGCTCCGCTTGATAATAAATATTACTTTTAGGATAAACCTATGTACTTTCTGAGGCTTCTCGCATCTTTTTGAGTAATCCAACCGCGCTTCCACATGACGGAAAAGTAAGGACCCAGTCTGCCGTGTCGAATGCCTTTTTGTCTCCAACCATGATAGAGGACTTCGAACGCCGAATTGCGTTTCTCGCGTGATTCGTATTGGTACTGCGCCTGCAATTCACGGCGTATAGCGGCAAGGTATATACGGTTTTCTTTTTTCATAAGCCGAAAGTCGTTTTGATGTTAAGGATGTCTCGGGCATCGTACCAGACTTTGTTTTTGTCTGTGTAGTTACGCCGGACTTTTTCGGACGCGACAAAGTATGTTGCCAAATAGAGGGCGCCTTGCAGTTCCTCCCACCCTATACGGATGTCTCCGATATGCAGTTTGGCTTGTGCGAGTTGGGCGCAGGCGAGGATGAAGCGCCAATGTCCTTCGGGCGGTACATCATGTTTAGAACGTTGCCCGAAAAATCGTCCTTTCTTAGTGGAGCGGATATAATACCCGAATCCTCGTCCGAGCGTTCCCGTGAGGGATTTACATGTTGGTGCTAAGAATATTTCCATATTGATTTAAAATTAAAAGTGTATACACGATAAGTACTCGATAAGTACTCGAAAAGTACTCGATAATTAGTCATTAGATTCTTGTTCGGCGTACCAACGAGCCACGATATACCCTCGAAGAGTTTTGTACTCTTTGCCGTTGAATTTGTACTTAGCGGCTTTCATCTCGCGAGCATACTGAAGTTTGGTATCTTCGGGTAAGGACTCGAAGAATAAAGCTGCTTGTGCAAAGCGTTGGCGAGCCTTAATTTCTTTGTCGGAGAGGGGAGTTTTGCGCTTGTAGCCGCCTTTGGGACCGAAATAGGCACGTGTTTCGGTTTTACCGTCAGGACGGCGATAGGTTTTAAAGATCATGTCTCTGCCGTAGGGGCTTTTTGATTTCAATTTTCCGGACATACTTGCGATGCCGGGCATAAGATCTACTTTCATAAGGATTTTAAATTTTATGGTTTTTATTTATTTTAATTATTAGTTCCAATCGCGAACAAACTCAAGTCCGAAGAGCTCCATAGTGTCTCGGTAGCAGAGTTTATAGGCTCCATTATAGCGGACTTGCACGACATCGCCGGGCTCGTCTCCACGAAGGAAGGTTGGTTGCGGCTCTGGGAAGTCCACCACGAAGAAGTATGGGTTTGATTGATCTCCGGGGTGTCCGGGCGCGCCCTCTTGTGCAGCTTCAACCATCGCCTTTTGAGCAACCTCTGAACGCTGCTCGAATGCAATCTTTGTTGCTCCCCATCGGTTGTGATATTCGGCAGGCATACTCTTGGAAAAATATTCCATAAACTTTTCAAACATGCTGCCTTGCTGCTCATTGCCATCTTGCGCGCATAGCGCACGTGGCTGCTCTCTTTCTTTTTCGTTCATATTATTATTATTTATAGGGGGGTTATTAGGGGGGAGCACAATTTGTGCATTGTTTGTCACATTTTGTGCCAACTCTGTCACATTTTGTGCATCGTCTGTCACAATTTGTGTCACGGCAAATAACTTTTCCTCTCTCCTCTCTATAAGCCCCAAGTTTAACAATTTCTGCACGGCTCTGCGTGCGGTTTCATGCGACATGACGAAAGGCATAGCGGCTGCGAGTTCGCGATAATTGCCGTACCAACCGCGTCCTGCACGGGTGCATTTGAGGATAGCGGCAAAGATGCACGCCTCGTTGGCATTGAGGTCGTAACCGCGAGTAGCCTTATCGTCGAGAAGGAGCTTCATTTACTCGGACAGTTTACGGACACGTTCGTAGGACCAGATGGTGTCGATACGCATTGAGCGCCAGCCCTTATGGCCGATGTCGTAAAAGGCGACAGTGGTGCGTTGGTAAGCCTCTTGTTGTTCTGGAGTACGCTTGCCCTTGGGTGCGTCGTCGGTCGGGATGAGATCGGGGCATGTCGTGCCGCGTGCGTAGCGGGTAGAGCCGTCTTTCTTAATGAACTGAAAGAGCACGATACCCTCGTTGAGGGCTTGACGTAAATCGGGGATATTCATAAATCTGTAGATGTTTTAAAGTTCGGGAAAGTCGTCAACGATACCGGGCCGGACGATAGTGAATTGGGGACCGACGAGGAGACGCATAAGGTCGTCGCGGGTGAGACGTTCGTACGCATAAGTTGTGTGGGTTTCTTTGAAGACCGCCATGCGTTCGTAGTACCCGAGAAGGACGCCGGAGAAAAGTTCCGGACGAATACCTTTGTTGCGCAGCTTACGCATAAAACCGCCGTCACGATAGTTGATAGCAGGCGTTACGGCACGGAGGTTACGGATGTCGTTGTTGAGCGGGTTTCCGTCGATGTGGTCGATGGTAAAGCCTTCGGGAATTTCGCCTTTAAAGGTGAGGTACTTAAGTCGGGCAAGGTAAATACTACCATACTGACGTGATAGCGCTAAATACCGCGGCGTTTTTTGTTTGAACTTTTCGTACGGTAATGCCCTTAACGGGATTTTTTGTCCGTACTGATTGAGTACGTCGTTCGTTTCGGGGTGCAACCAGACGACTTTGCCTTTTACGTGTGCGGGATCAGCTTTTGTGTAGCCGATAAATGTTTGGTTTGTCATAAGCATCGGATCTTTAGTGCAGCGACGTTGCTACAGCTCAAATCCGGTGCAAAGGTACGGCTAAAGTGAGCGTTGAATCCTTACTATTTTGGTAAGGGTTTTTCCATGGTATGGATAATTTTCCATAGTGCCGGTTCATCATACTGGCTTCCAAAGAGTTCTCGGAAGTCCTTATTTCTCAGTATGCGAGGGATATAGCCGTAACGGCGTTCCGGCTCGTGTTCTAAGATGAATGAATAGATGTTGTAGTACCGGTCTAATGTGGAGAGTTTGGCTGCTAATGGAAGAACAGCCTGTTCCCAAACGCCCATACGTTTAAGAAGCGAGATAGATTCAAATGCATTTTTCATGATCTTTGCGGTAAAAATGAGTGCAAAGATACTGCTAAAATGCAAGATGGCAAAGAAGAGAAACAGGCACAAAAAATGCAGCCATCAACTGATGGCTGCAAATTGTAAAAAACATTTATTTTTTAACTTTATACTTTTTCAAACCGTCGCGGTGCAAATTAACGGTGATTGTCTCACGAATGTACACCTTATCTTTTTTAGTAGGAGTACAGCGGATTTCTGCGGCATCCATCGTCTTGATGAATTCAGCCAAGGCTACTTTAATGTTATGACAATAACCGTTAACATATGCTGTAAGACTATAGTTGTCTTTAAACGTTGTTGTGGAGAGAGTCTTGACCTTTTGTCCGCCTTCGTTTTCTTCGATCATCTCGCGGCCGTTAATCATCTTGTAATGACAAGATATTTCTTCTTTTAGCGCAATGGGATGAATAAGTCCTGTGGAGTCGACCGTTATTCGTAACGGAATCGTAATATCCAAAGCGTATATGTCGTTCAAACCGCTTTTGATCGGCTCATACTCGAAATGCTTGTTCAGGTAATCCTGCAGCACTTTTTCGGCATTCGTGTGTTTTACTTTTGATTCGTCATTGGTTAAAGCAAAATTAATCGGCACATGATATCGTACTCGAACGACTTTGCCGTCTTTCTCTCCGGGCTTCCAATTAGGCATGGAATGAACAACTCGAATAGCTTCCCGATCCAACCAGTGATCTCCACTGGAACGCTCTATTTGAATATCCGTAATGGTGCCGTCCTTATCGATGACGAATTCAACGAGAGCTTTCCCTTGAACGCCTTTTTTCTGTGCTTCGGAAGGATATTTTACGTTCTCGCTTAAGAACTGAAATAGAGCCTCTTTTCCGCCCGGGAACTCCGGCCATTTGTCCATCATTACTGTTTCTTCATAACTTACTTGATCATAGACAATATTAGAAGGAGGGGGCGGTGGCGCTTGTATTTTAAAGGTAACCGGTAGAAAATAACGCGTACGAACGGGCTGGCCTCCTATCGTCCCGGCTTTCCAATGGGGCATCGAACTGATCACTCGGACTGCCTCTTTGTCCAGCCATTCGTTTTGAGCAGATCGGACGACTTTGAAATTACTAAGACTTCCGTCTTTTTCTACTACAAATTCGCAATATACTTTGCCCTGTGCACCTTGCACAATTGCTGAATCGGGATACACCACATGCTCTGCGATATAATTGAACATGTCGGCTTCTCCCTCTCCGAATGTCGGTGCCACCTCGGCCATTTTATAGATGGAATCGTTCGTTTCAACATGCTCTTGTGCCTGTACATAGAGCATGCTGAACGGAAAGCACCATAAAACAAGAAGCAGTGTCCTTTTAATATTCATAATCATTATTTTACTAAGCGTACGGATACTATTCTACTTCCTCCAAGAGCACCTTTTGAGATTGTTGCTGTTGTTTCGGCTGTTGCTTGGGTTGTTGTTTGGATTTCTTGGGTTGTTGTTTTTGCTGTTGTGGTTGAGTCGCTTTTTGCTCCTTCTCTTGCTTTGGCTTTGACTGAGGTTGGGCTTGTTGAGACGACGAAGTGTTGCCTGATTTTTCCTGTATGGTCTGTTCTACCTCTTCGGTATTACAATACGTATTAAAATACTCAATTGCTTTTTTATATTGCTTGTATCCCTCTGTTAAACACGGAACATAGAGAGGAAGAACCGACATGGCGGTACAACCTCCAAGAACCCAACCTGCTATTTTAAGTTGTTTAGCCTTCTTGAGCTTTACATAAGTTTCCGGACTCTTCTCGTACAAGAACGAGAAAAGTTCATCCTCAGACATTTCCCTATTACCGTAAGAAAATTCTTTTCTGTTGTAGGTTTTCCGTATTTCCCGAGGATTATGAATCAGTTTAGGGCGTTTGTCCGCATTGATATTGGCAAAAAGTTGTGTGGTTAAAGCCCTTATCCCTTGCTGAATAGATTCAATTTTAGTGGAAGTGGTGGTATTTACCGCTGATTCCAACTGATTCGTAGCCACGTTATGTAATTTAGCCGTAACAAACAATTTTCTTGACTTGATTTTACTAACTTCGACTATCAGAATTTGCTGTACGGATGTTTTTTTACCTATTTTACTAATATCGTTAGAACTTATGAATCCCGTACGTTGAAACTCGTATTCGTCAATAATATCACTAATATCCAGATGGTCGTAGGCCTGGTAGCCAGGCGTATTGGTCACAGCTTCTGCGATATAGCTGCTGAGAATCAACTTGGTATTATATTCAATCTGACTATTTCGATCGACGATGTCCATGATGGCTACTTTAGTAGATTGCGCCGCTACAGCGCTTAAGGCCATAAACAGGGCAGCAACAAAAAAGATCTTTTTCATTGTTATTTGCGTTTGTTTTGAGACTTTGTTTCCTTTGCCGGTTCTTGTTTTGGAGCCGGTTCGGCTTTGGTGCCTTTGCTCTTTGCAGGTTGACCGTTCTCGTGATATATATTAATGACATCACTCGAGGCGTTCATGTATTTCAGAACCGAAGGGTTATGAAGAATAAGATATTTCTCGATATCTTCGCGGCTGAACTGCTTCATTTGTTGAATGTCTTCATAAACGGTTCTCTGATTGGAGTAGTAGCCCGAGAAGCCGGTCAGCGTGACCTGATACTTGTTCCTGATCTTCCATTTTCTATATTGAATTTTCATGATCGGATCAACAACGACATCAATTTTTTTGCTGACGATGGCGATGTACTGGCATTCGTTGATGGCATCTTCTTTGGAGGAATGCCAATTGGAAACGACCTCCACGCGCTTTGAGTAATCGGCAGTGACGTCCACCACCGTCGGCATGGCGGTAATATCAGGACGCTCAATATTGGTCTGCCGTGCCGAATATTGGTAGGTCGTACAACTGCTCAAAAGCAGAGAGATAAGAACTATCCCCGTTGAAAATAGTTTTTTCATAATTCAATCATTTGTTTTTCTTGGGTTTAGCAAAGATGTTAAGCCACTCTGTCTTTTTGTCTTTTCCTTCCGTGTTGAAGTAATAAGTATCCCCATCCGCACCATGGCTGTAATAGAACCGAGCGAAATTAGGATCATAGAGCAGCTTATATTTCTCTATCTGCTCCAAGGTGTACCCTTTAGCCGTCTCCAGGCGTGTCGGCGCACTTTCATACGTACCGGCAAAACCGATGATGGTCGCTTTGAAGCGTCTTCTTATTTTCCACGGATTATATTCGATTTTGAGAATCGGATCAACGACTACATCGATCTTGTAACTCTGGATGCAAATGAATTCCGCTTCTGCAATAGCGTCTTCTTTTCTAGCCTGATAAGACGAGGTAGCAGAAACTTGCTTGGAATAATTAGCAACCACTTTTGCCATTTGTTCATTGGTGTCAATGTATCTGCGGTTAACAGAGACTTGACGTGCAGAGTACTGATAAGTAGTACAGCCGGCAAACAGCAAAGCCAGCATAGAGAGGGAGAGGAGATAAATCTTTTTCATGTTGTTTTTTGTTTTTTGATTATTTTATAACCTTTGTCAAGGATGAATTTCAATGTGACTTTACTGGTGCGCCGATCGTATTCCTTTTCCAATTCCGGAAGTTCGTCATAGGGTACAAGGCACGGATGCATCTTGAACGAATTATTTTACCTCAGCGCCGCTGACGTTATAGAGCTTGCCGTTTCGCTCGATGAGCAACTGACCGTCGCGGATGGTCTTTATCGGCCGTATCAGTGCATCGATGTCCTTCAGACCTTCGTGCGAGGGTTCGGGATCCACCTCCTCACGGTTCAGAATCTCATAGGTGCTACCCTGTACATATTCGACATAATAGTCGTTATATCTCATCAGCGAGCCGGTAATGCGCACCTTGTCTCCCACCTGTACTGCATGCGAGGCTTTAGGGCATGCAGCTCGGAATGCCAGTACATCTCTATATGTATCGTTTGCCTTGTCCGAAAGCCAGAATGACATGTTATGGAACTTGTCTTGGTAGGCCTCTTTGATTTCCTTTACATATCCTTCCAGCGTGTAAATCTTCCCATTGTTATACACCGCATTCTCATCCTCTTGCCCTACAAACAAAGCAGCCTCGAAGAAATTGGTCGGATCCGGTGCCTGCGGCAGATGTTCGATCTTGATACATCCGCGGCACCAACCGTCACCGCCGTCCCTGTTCGGACGGAAATAGATATTATGCCAACCGGCCTCTTCGATATAACAATACTGATTGGGTGCGGGGTAGTATGTCAATTCGTAGCACCCCGGCAAGGCCTCGGTACAACCAAATACATCTTCCGGATTGCCGATATGTACCAAGACCCCATAATCCGCTGTGAACTTACGCGGATAGATCAACATCCACTCTCCGTACACCTCCGGGTTACGGACGAAAGAACCGTACTTGGAAATAGCGGAACCGAGATAGGCTTCTATGTTTACCGAAGGATCTATGCCCGAAGGAACATCCCCGCTTGTGTCCAGATGATACGTGATGGCCATCGTTTTAATACGCCGGTGACCACCGTTGGTGCCGTTACTTTTCGCACCGATCGTGAATTTGACTCTGCTTGTATTACCTGTCCATGTCGTCCCGTCGAACTGGCCGATAGAAGGAGTAAGCGGGTTGTCGTTTCCGTTAGCTCCATCTCCGCTACCAAAGCCGAAGACGATTTTTGTCACCTTATATGTGCCATTGTCATTACTGTTGTCGAATTCGACTTGAATGGCACCGCCGCCTGCATAGACACGAACCGCTTGGCCGTTCTCGTAGTAGTAGGCAGGCTTACCCGGTGAATCAGGATTTAACGAAATAAAAACAGGGAAGCTTTCATAACCGTCAACCTCCTCCTGGTCCTTATAATTTTGTTGAGAAAAATCAACGGATAGCGTTTCTGCCATCATGCTTCCTGCCACCAGCAGGGCGATGAGTAAAGAGTAGATTTTTTTCATAAGAGTGGTATTTTTGTGAATTCCGCTGCAAAATTACAAAAAAAATCGCAAACATGCAAATATTTTTGCGATTTTTCAGTTTTAAGTTTAGAGTTTTAAGTTTAGAGAAACAAAAAACGCCCCGAAGGGCGTTTCCTGTTAGCGGATCATATCGTCACCGAAATACGGTTGCAATGCCTTCGGGATACGGATTCCTTCTTCGCATTGGTTGTTCTCCAGCAGCGCTGCCACGATACGCGGCAGAGCCAAAGCCGAACCGTTCAGTGTGTGGCAGAGTTGTACTTTCTTATCCTCGGCACGACGGTAACGACATTTGAGGCGATTTGCCTGGTAGGTGTCGAAGTTCGACGTGGAGGAAACCTCGAGCCAACGGTGTTGTGCTTCGGAGTACACCTCAAAGTCATAGCAGAGTGCTGCCGTAAACGACATATCACCACCGCTCAGACGCAGGATACGGTAGGGCAGTTCCAGTTTCTGGAGCAGACCCTCTACGTGGTCCAACATCTCTTTGTGACTTGCGTCCGAATGTTCGGGCGTGTCGATACGTACGATCTCGATCTTCGAGAACTCATGCAGACGGTTCAGACCGCGTACATCCTTGCCGTACGAACCTGCCTCGCGACGGAAACACTCCGTGTAAGCGCAGTTCTTGATCGGTAACTTATCCTCGTCAATGATCACGTCGCGGTAGAGGTTCGTCACCGGCACTTCGGCTGTCGGAATGAGGTAGAGGTCGTCCACTTCGCAGTGGTACATCTGACCTTCCTTATCGGGCAGCTGACCCGTTCCGTAACCTGAAGCAGCGTTCACCACCGTCGGCGGCATGATCTCCGTATAACCGGCTTTGTTGGCTTCCGCGAGGAAGAAATTGATGAGGGCACGTTGCAGACGCGCACCCTGGCCGATATACACGGGGAAACCTGCACCGCTGATCTTGACACCGAGGTCAAAATCAATAAGGTTGTACTTCTTCGCCAGTTCCCAGTGCGGCAGTTTGGCTTCGTCGTTGTTGACCTCACCTACCCAGGTACCGACGGTGTCACCACCGTGGTGGGGTACGTTGGATTTAACGACGAGGTTATCCTCTGCAGCTGCGCCTTCGGGCACGATGTCATAGGGTACATTCGGGATGGTAAGCAGCAGTTTGGTTTGCGCCTCTTCCGCTGCCGCCATCTTCTCGTCGTACTCGGCGATCTGTGCTTTGAGGGCACCGGTCTGCGCTTTGGCAGCCTCTGCCTCGTCGCGTTTCCCTTGCGCCATGAGTGCACCGATGGACTTACTGATCTGGTTCATCTGCGCTGCTGCCGCATCTTTGAGCTGCTGCGCCGACTTACGCTCTCCATCAAGACGAAGCACTTCGTCGATTGCCTCTGCGGCGCCTGAGAAGTGCTTCTTGTTGAGACCGGCAATGACTTTCGCCTTGTCGTCGTAAATTTGTTTAAGAGTTAACATATTTACGCCTCTACCGGTTGAATACTTACGTACGATTTGTTGTCGCGTTTCTTGCGGAAGGTTACGATTCCGTCGCAGAGAGCGAACAGCGTGTGGTCAGAACCCATACCCATGTTTTCACCCGGGTTGTGAACCGTACCACGTTGACGTACGATGATGTTACCTGCCTTTGCGAATTGACCACCAAAGATCTTCACGCCAAGACGTTTGCTTTCTGATTCACGGCCGTTCTTAGAACTACCGACACCTTTCTTGTGAGCCATACTGGTTGTCCTTTCTTTTTAAGCAATAACAATTTCTTTAACAATTACATTCGTGAGGTCCTGACGGTGACCGTTCATTTTGCGATAGCCTTTGCGACGTTTCTTGTGGAAAACAAGAACTTTGTCACCGCGGCACTCGTTGTCGAGTACTTCGCAAACAACTTTTGCACCCTTTACATAAGGAGCACCCACTTTTACTTTACCCTCGTTGTCCAGGAGCAGCACGTTCTCAAACTCAACGGTTGCACCCTTCTCGAGCTCGTTCATACGATTGATGAACAGTTTTTTGCCAGCTTCTACTCTAAATTGCTGGCCTTTCATTTCTACAATTGCGTACATTTATACGTTTGTTAAATGGTTGTGGCGGTGCGGCGGTCGTTATACGAAACGACACTTACTCGAGCCTATTCCGCAAAAAAAGCGTGCAAAATTACACTTTTTTTTTGATATGTGCAAATATTTTTGTAATTTTGCAGCGTTTTTTTGAAAAATGACTACTACAATGAGCAAACAGAAACGTTTTTTGTTGGAAGAAAAAGACCTTCCGCGTCAATGGTACAATATCCAGGCAGAGATGGTGAACAAACCCATGCCGCTGTTAAATCCCCAGACCAAGGAGCCGCTGAACGCCGCCGATCTGAGTGGTATCTTTGCATCCGAGTGCGCCAAACAGGAATTGGATCAGGAGCACGCATGGATCGATATACCGGAGGAGGTTTTTGAGCGGTACAAGTACTACCGTTCGACCCCGCTCGTGCGTGCATACGCGTTAGAAGAGGCTTTGGGTACACCCGCGCATATTTATTTTAAGAACGAGAGTGTAAATCCTTTAGGTTCGCACAAGCTGAACTCCGCTATCCCGCAGTGCTATTACTGCAAGCAGGAAGGCGTGACGAACGTGACGACCGAGACCGGTGCCGGTCAGTGGGGCGCTGCGCTCAGTTATGCCGCCAAGACCTTCGGACTCGAGTGCGCCGTATATCAGGTCAAGATCTCGATGCAACAGAAACCGTACCGCAGTTCGATCATGCGTACCTTCGGTGCCACCGTAACCGGTTCACCGTCCATGAGTACGCGTGCCGGAAAAGATATCATCACCGCCGACCCGAATCATCCGGGTTCGTTAGGCACCGCTATCTCCGAGGCAGTCGAGTTGGCCACCACTACCCCCAACTGCAAGTACACCCTCGGCTCGGTCATGAGTCACGTGACGCTCCATCAGACGATCATCGGTCTGGAAGCAGAGAAACAGATGGAGATGGCGGGCGAATATCCCGATGCCGTGATCGCATGCTTCGGTGGCGGCAGTAACTTCGGTGGTCTGGCGTTCCCCTTCATGCGCCACCAGCTGCGCGGGGACAAGAAGATCGACTTTATCGCCGCCGAACCTGCCAGTTGTCCGAAGTTGACGAAGGGTAAGTTTGAGTATGATTTCGGTGACTCTGCCGGTTATACACCGCTCTTACCGATGTACACCTTGGGACATGATTTCAAACCCGCCAATATCCATGCCGGTGGTCTGCGTTACCACGGTGCAGGCGTGATCGTCAGTCAGTTGCTCAAAGACGGATACATGCGAGGTGTCGATATCCCGCAGTTGGAGTCTTTTGATGCCGGTCTGCTCTTTGCCCGTACGGAAGGTATCATCCCCGCACCGGAGAGTTGTCATGCGATTGCAGCGACGATCCGTGAGGCACAGAAATGCAAAGAGACAGGAGAAGCCAAAGTGTTGCTCTTCTGTCTCAGTGGTCACGGTCTGATCGATATGACCGCGTATGACAGTTACCTCAACGGAGACTTGATTAATTACGTGCCAGCTTGATCACTTCTTCCGCGATTCGTTTAGCAGAGTCGGTTTGGGCTAACTTCAATACATTCGTATGAAGTTGCTCAAGCCGATTCTTGTCGTTGATCAGCTCCAATGCCGTAGGTACGAGTTGGTCCGCCGCATCGGCATCTTTGACAAGTACCGCAGCGTTCTTGTTGACCAGCGCCATGGCGTTATGGGTCTGATGGTCCTCGGCTACGTTGGGTGAAGGCACAAGGATAGCCGGCTTACCCAACAGGCATAGTTCACTGATGGACGATGCACCGGCACGGCTGATGACCAAATCCGCATTCGCGTACCGATCCGGCATGTCGGAGAGGAAATCCAGACACTCGATATTCTTCGGACTACCGGCGGCTACCCATGCTTCCTTGCATTTCTCGTAATACACCTTACCGGTCTGCCAAACGACATGCAGGTCGGACTTCGCCAGTTGCGGTAAAGCCGCTTTGATGGCTTCGTTGATCGTGCGGGCTCCCAAAGATCCTCCGATAATGAGTAAAGTCTTCACTCCTGACTCCTGATTCCTGACTCCGGAGGTAAGATTCTGCCGCACGGGGTTACCGGTGAGGATGATCTTGTCCTTTGGAAAGAAACGTTCCATGCCTTCGTAGGCGACACAGATCTTGGCGGCTTTGTCCTTGAGGATCTTATTCGTTACCCCGGCAAAACCGTTTTGCTCCTGCAGCAGGATAGGGATACCCATTTGAGCGGCTGCCCACATAGCAGCTCCGGAGGCGTAACCACCGACACCGACACCGACATTGGGCTTAAAATCACGGATGATACGGCGTACCCGGTGAATCGATTTGACCAGATCCACGAGTACGGATACGTTCTTCCACGGCTGGGCACGATTGAAACCACGAACCGGCAGTCCGACGATCTCGTAACCGGCCTGCGGAACACGCTCCATCTCCATACGACCTAACGCACCCACAAACAAAATCTGTGCCTCCGGATCCAGTTCCTTCAAGGCATTCGCTATGCTGACGGCAGGAAAAATATGTCCACCGGTCCCACCTCCGGAAATTAAATATCTCATATTATTCTAATGTTACAATCGGTACATCTTCTTCGCTTTCTATCTTGGTCTCGTTGACGCGTTCGCGCAGTTCGAGTTGTTCGCGGCTAACCGCCATCATGATGCCGAAATAGATGGAAGTAATAAGCACGGACGTACCGCCCCGGCTGATGAGCGGTAGGGGTTGTCCAGTGACCGGTCCGAGTCCTACCGCCACGAGCATGGAGATAAGCGCCTGGCAGGTAATCATCAGTGCCAGACCCATCGTCATCAGCATCGCCGGCATGTCGTTGAACCGGCTGGAGACGTAGCAGGCGCGGAAGAGCACCGCCATGTACAAGAAGATAAAGACAAAGGCACCGATGATACCCGATTCTTCGACAATGATGGCAAAGATATAATCGGCGAAGGCGAGAGGCAGGTAGTCGCGTTCTTTGCTGTTACCCGGACCTACACCCAACGGCGTCTTACCACCGCGGGCAATCGCTACAGACGAATAAACCTCCTGGATATTCTCATCGGTCAGGACGTACTTGGAACCGTCGTCCTGCTCAAAATGGCGGTCAATACGACTAACCCAGGTGGTGGCACGTTTGAACGGACCGTGCATCTGTCTGCCCGGACGTACGAAGCCGAACTCAACGATGGCGTATCCCAGACCGAGTACCAAAATCGCAATGCCGACTACGGACAGCGTATATTTCCACGGGATACGTGCCAGGATCCAGAGACAGAAGATGATGAGACCGATCAGTACCGCCGTGGAGAGGTTGGACGCCATGATAGGTAACATCACGATGGCAGAGATGATCAGCGTTCGGTAGAAATACTTGGTCTTATCCGCCTCGGTCTTGATACGGGCTAACTGGTCCGCGATGACGATGATGAGGGACAGTTTGGCCAACTCCGATGGTTGGAACGTGATACCGGCGAGACGTATCCAGCGGGATGCACCGTTGATGGTGACCACCAGCGGGTTACCGGGGATCATGGTCGAATAGACGAGTAGGGTACTGAGTCCCAATAACGCGTACCCGCCTAACCGAACCCAGTACGAAGGGATGTACTGAATAACAAATGCCGCCAGGATACCCAAGAGCAGGAAGAACATCTGCGAACCGATCGGACCGAGCACCGAACCACGTGAGTACACCAGCGTCGAGGACGCGGAGAACAACGCGATGACGGCCAGTACGATCAGGGTCAGAAAGATCGCCCAGAAGGTCTTGTCGATATTTTTGAGATTGAGTTTCAAGTTTCAAATTTCAAATTTATAGTTTTCTTACCGCTGCCATGAATTGGTCACCACGGTCTTCGTAGGATTTAAACAGGTCAAAAGAGGCGCAACACGGACTCAGTAACACGGTGTCGCCTTCATGGGCCGCCTTGTAGGCTGCTTGAACGGCATCGTGCAGATTGTCGGTGTCTATAATGGTTAATGGATGAATGGATGAATGGGTGAATGGGTCGAAGTGCTCGTGCAGTTTCTCATTATGCAGGCCCATGAAGATAAGCGTGTGGCATTTCTCGCGTACCAAATCATCAATCTCGCTATAGTCGTTGCCTTTGTCTTTACCTCCTAAAATGAGCACAGTAGGCGTCGTCATACTCTCCAGTGCGTACCAGCAGGAGTTGACGTTGGTGGCCTTGGAGTCATTGATATAGCGAACCCCTTTGACGGTAGCGACATACTGCAGACGATGCTCCACGCCCTGGAAGGTCTTGAGGCTCTCGCGGATGACCTCGTTCTTGATATTGAGCACATTAGCGGCAATCGTAGCGGCCATCGAGTTAAGCACATTATGCCGTCCTTTGAGTGCCAGTTCGTCTTCACCGACAGGCAGCGGATTCGGCACACTGAAACCGTACGGATAGAGGGTCGCACCCAATTGGATCTTCTTCATCTCGCGATCGATAACCGGATCTTCCGCCCAGTAGATGAACGAGTCCTCTTTGGTCTGGTTGCGGGTGATACGGAACTTGGCATCGATATAGTTCTGGAACTTGAAATCGTACCGATCCAAGTGGTCCGGCGTGATATTCAGTAAGATGGCAACGTCCGCCTTGAAATCGTACATATTGTCCAATTGGAAAGAACTCAACTCAATCACGTAGTAGTCATGGTCTTCGTGTGCCACTTGCAGTGCCAGTGAGTTACCGATGTTACCGGCAAGCCCGACATTCAGTCCGGCGTTACGCAGGATATAGTAGATGAGCGAAGTGGTGGTTGTCTTACCGTTTGAACCGGTGATACAGATCATCTTCGCATGCGTATAACGCGCCGCAAACTCAATCTCGGAGATGATAGGCGTGCCTTGCGCCTGCAGTTTCTGAATCAGCGGTGCAGTCAGAGGGATACCCGGTGACTTGATGACCTCGTCGGCATTCAAGATCAGCTCCTCACTATGCTGCCCGTCTTCCCACTTTACGCCGTTCTGGTCCAACAACGCACGATACGGTTCGCTGATCGTACCGCAGTCGGATACAAAGACCTCAAAACCTTTCTCTTTGGCAAGGATAGCAGCTCCGCTACCGGACTCGCCTGCACCTAAAACAACAATTCTTTTGCTCATGATTAACGTATTTTAAGGGTTAGGATAGTGATGGCAGCCAGGATCAGAGTGACGATGCAGAAACGCAACACGATCTTCGATTCATGGTGCAGATTACCGCTGCCTTTGAACTTAATGATACAAGTCGGATCGTTCTTGAGCACCTGCTCTACGGACGTACGGAAATGATCATGCAGCGGTGCACGTTTCCATACGCGTACGTGTTGCCCGCGTTTCTTATAGAATTTATACACCTGCGTCTGCAGGATGACACTCACACTCTCCATAAGGAAGATACCGCAGAGAACAGGTACGAGCAGCTCCTTGTGGATGATCATGGCGCATACACCGATGATACCACCTACGGTCAGACTGCCGGTGTCCCCTAAGAAGACCTGTGCGGGGAAGCCGTTGAACCAGAGATATCCTACCAACGCACCCACGAAGGACGCCAGGAAGACCACCAGTTCTTCCGATCCCGGGATGTACATGACGTCGAAATACTCCGCCCACACGACGCTACCGGAGGTGTAGGCGAGGATGAGTAGGGCAATCGCCATGATGGCCGAGTTGCCGGCACACATGCCGTCCATGCCGTCGTTGAGGTTGGCACCGTTGCTGACTGCTGCGACCACAAAGACCGTCAGCAGCACGAAGAAGATCCAACCGAAGCGGTATTTATTGTTCTCTCCGGTCCACGTAAAGAGGTCGGCATAGTTGAAGTTATGATGCTTGACGAACGGGATCGTGGTCTGCGTGGACTTGATCTCCGGACTTTTCTCCACCACCACGACATTGTTCTCGATATGACTGGTCACTACCTCATTCATGCTGACCGCAGGACAGAAACGCAGCGTTAGACCGACGATGAGACCGAGGGTGATCTGACCGGCAATCTTGACCCAGCCGTTGAGGCCTTCTTTGTTCTTTTTGAAGGTCTTGATATAGTCATCGGCAAAACCTAACGCACCCATCAACAGCGTCGTCACGATCATCAGGATCATATAGACGTTCGTCAACTTACCCACCAGTAAACACGGCAACAGGATAGCCGCGATGACGATCAGACCACCCATAGTCGGTACTCCTTTCTTACCCACATTGAAGGGATCGGTTTTCTCGTCGCGTTGTGTCTCGGTAATGTTACGGCGTTTCATGAAATCGATGAACCAGTTACCGAAACAGATGCTGGTAACAAGCGCAATAATCCCCGCTACGATAGCGCGGAAAGAGATGTAGGTGAACAGGCGCGCACCGAGTACATCACTGAAATAAGTAAAAAGCGAATATAGCATACTTAACAATATTTACGTACTTGCTCATGATCGTCAAAATGGTGCTTTACACCCTTGATGATCTGGTAATCTTCGTGTCCCTTGCCGGCGATGAGGATGACGTCATCTTTCTGTGCGAGGGTGCATGCGGTCTGGATGGCTGCAGCGCGGTCTTCGATGACCAGCGTGGCACGCAACTCCTCGGCATTGAGACCGTCGGTCATGTCCTTGAGGATGTCCCTTGGTTCCTCGTCACGTGGGTTGTCAGAAGTCAAAATCAACTGCTCGCTACCGCGTTTTGCAATCTGCGCCATCATCGGTCGTTTGCCTTTGTCGCGGTTACCTCCGCAGCCGACTACGGTGATTAGTTTGGAACCTTCTTTCTTGATCTCCCGAATGGTCTGAATGACGTTATCCACCGCATCCGGCGTGTGGGCGTAATCGACGATAGCGGTCCAACCTTTGGGACTGTGAATGGTCTCAAAACGACCGTTGACCGGCTTGAGTGTCGAGAGCACACGCAGCACGTCCAGTTCATCAAAACCCAGGTTCAGCGCCGCACCGTAGATGCAGAGCAGATTGCTCACGTTGAAACGTCCTACGAGGGGTACAAAGACCTCTTTGCCGTTGATATTGAGCAGCATGCCGTCGAAGCCTTCCTCCAGGATCTGTGCCTTGTAATCGGCTAACGATCGGGTGGAGTAGGTTTTTACCTCTGCCTTGCAGTTCTGCGTCATCACCAGACCGTTCTTGTCATCTTTGTTGGTGACTGCAAAAGCCTCTTTCTTCAGTCCGTCGAAGAGCCGTTTCTTGGTGTCGCGGTAGTTATCAAACGTCTTGTGGTAGTCAATATGATCCCTCGTCAGATTCGTAAACAGCGCCCCGTCGAAATCCAAACCTGCCACACGTTCTTGTGCAATCGCATGAGACGAAACTTCCATGAACGCATACTCACAACCTGCATCGACCATGCGACGCAGCAGACCATTCAACTCAATCGCATCCGGAGTCGTATGGGTCGCAGGAACCGCTTCGTCTTCGATATAATTGACCACCGTCGAGAGCAGTCCGGCTTTGTGTCCCAACGCCCGCACGAGCTTATATAGCAGCGTAGCAATCGTGGTCTTTCCGTTCGTGCCGGTGACGCCGACTAGTGTCAGCGCTTTGGACGGTTCTCCAAACCATTTGGACGCTAACAGACCGAGGGCACGGTCGGTGTTGTCCACGAGGATATAGGTTATGGGTGAAGGGTTACCGGTTACGGGGATATATTCTCTCTTTGAAAGAACGACCGCTGTAGCACCCTTGGCGACACAACCATCAATGAATGTATGTCCATCTACTGCTGTGCCTACCTGGGCTACAAACAAGTCATCTTGACCCACCTTGCGGCTGTCAAAATGTATATCTTTAATCTCGATGTCCGTGCGACCGATGACCTCTATCGGCTCAATCGCGTTTAATAAGTCTCTTAGTACCATTTTCGTATATATAACATCCGGTGTATGCCATTGTTTTTTCTGCTATCACGCGTACCGTCGAACCGCAGTCCTGGCCGGCATCGTACGGAAATTGCGGGTCCTCTATCATGCAGATACAGGTGTACTGCGGGTTCTCTTCGGGGAAGTACCCCACGAAAGTCATGCGGTGTCTCCGGCTGGAGTATCCGTGTCCGGGAATGTACAACTGAGCGGTTCCTGTCTTGCCGGCGATCGATACCAGGTTGGACTGCGCCTTGCGGCTCCAGAGTCGGGCGGCAGCGGTACCTAAATGGTTGTCCCATACGACATCGTGCAACGCACCGCGGATATCCTGCAACGTGCTGTTGGAGCAGATCGAAGACTTGACCGTCTCTGTTTTGAACCGCTTAGTGTCCTCTCCGTCCTGTTGGATGGACGTGACTAACATCGGTCTTACCATCCGGCCGTTATTCGCTATCGCGTTGTAGAACATCAGGATCTGCATCGGACTTAACTCAACGGAATAACCGTAACTCATCTTACTGAGCGTGACGGTGTCTTTGGGGATATCGATTCGCACTTTGTCTGCACCCGGAATCTCACAATACACACTGTCCATCAGACCCATTTTTTCTATCCGGCGTACGAATTTCTTGGCGGAACCTTCGTAACTGCGGGTAATCAACTTGGCCAACGCGATATTACTCGATACGGCCAGCGCCGAACGTACAGTCAGGACAGTATCCATCTTGTGCGCGTCCGTATGTTGGACGGTGAAGTATTTCCAGGGCTTGCTGGTGACCGTAACCGTATCATCGATATCAATCTTTCCGTCATCGAGGGCAGCCACCAAGGCAATGGTCTTGAACGTCGAACCCGGTTCTACACGTTGCACGGCATGGTTCTGCGCCTCGTAATACGCCTCCTCATCGTCCTTGCTGCGGTCCAAATTCGCAATCGCCCGTATATATCCCGTCTTGGTCTCCATCAGAATGGCGCAACCCCATTTGGCGTGACGCTCTTTGGTCTTGGCGAGCAAGGCGTTCTCCACGATATCCTGGAGGTTGGCATCGATGGTCGTCACGACATCCAGACCGTCTTTGGCTTCCTCCACCGTAACGGACTCGTTGCGTCCGCCGATACGTTGGATCGAACTCATGCCGTCTTCGCCGCGCAGCTCTTTGTCAAAACGTTTCTCGAGTCCTGAGTTACCTCCACCACCGTCTCCGTAGATGCTACCGATTGTACGGCTGGCGAGGACACCGTAAGGCTTGATACGCCGGTGCTGGTCCTCAAAGAATATACCGCTTTTGTACTTGCCTTTTTTGATCAGTTTGTTCTGCTCCAGCGCCTGCCGCTGCAGATAGTTGATCCGGTGGTCGCATACGCGAAACCGTTTCTCGTGATTGCGGTAGGCCTGACAGATGCGTGCTTTGTACTCCGCCTGCGAATGGTCACCTACGATCGTCGCCAGATCCAACGCCAGCGTGTCGATATGACGGGCAAAGAGGGCACCTTCTTTCTCGCGCAACGCGGGCACGCGTGTATCCATATAAATATAATACTGCGGCATACTGGACGCCAGCAGTTGCCCGTTGCAGTCGAGAATATTGCCACGCGTAGCATGGATAGGACGGTTGGTGGGCACTTGTTTCTCCGCCACCTTCAACCACTCGTCGCGTTCGACTGTCTGCACGTAGATGATCTTACCTAACACGGCTACGAACCCCGCCAAGATCACGATGAAGATCATCGCGAACCGCCATATTGTATTTCGTTGCTCGTCACTCATCGTTTGGTGATTTTAGTCGGTGGTACGTTGTTTTCTTTGAGTGCACTTCCGTTTTCCTGAAGCGCCTCGATGATCTGACTCTGACGGGTCGTATTAGTCAGTTGGGCACTGATGGTCATGTACCGGAACTTGGCATCCAGCATCTCTTTCTTGGTGTCGGTCAGGCGATGTTGCTGCTTGGCCGCCTGGTAACCGGTCAGGATATACAAAAAGACCAGCCCGACAATCAATCCGATCAGGGGATACTGCTCCCTGATTTTTTGGCTGCGGAGCATGTCTCCGTTTAACCAGGATTGTATGTCGTGACTGTTGGCCATTGAATGATTAGCAATTAGTGATTAGCGTTTAGCGGCGACGCGTAATTTGGCACTGCGTGCTCTTGGGTTTTGTTCCACTTCTTCGGGGGAAGCCTCACGTCCTTTCTCGATCAACTCGAAAGGCGTCAATATGTTTCCGTAAAAATCTTTTTCAATCGTTCCTTCCAGGTTTCCGCTGCGAAGGAAATTCTTCACCAACCGGTCTTCGAGCGAATGGTAGGTGAGGATGGCAATGCGTCCTCCGGGTTTGAGTAGGTCTCTTGCTGCCACCAGCATTTCTCGCAACGCACCCATCTCATCGTTCACTTCGATCCGCAGAGCTTGGAACAAACGGGCTAATTCCTTACTCATCTCCGCCGGAATGCGGGAAGCGACTACCAGATCTTCAGTACGTTCAATCCGTTTCTGGGCCCGTGAACGGCAGATGTTTTTGGCTATACCGCGACTGTTTTTCATCTCCCCGTAGAGGTACAGCACCTTGGCTAACTCCTCCTCACTGTAACTGTTCACGATATCTGCCGCCGTGCGCTTGGCGGTCTGGTTCATTCGCATGTCAAGCGGGGCACTGAAACGAAAACTGAATCCGCGTTCAGGGCAGTCAAAGTGGTGAAAACTGACTCCTAAATCCGCTAACAGACCGTCGATTGCTTCGATGCCGTAGTAGTCCATCCAGTTGCGTAAGTACCGGAAATTACTATGAACAAACGTCCACTTTCCACTTCCCACCTTCCACTCTCCACTTTCTACTGCATTCTCGAATGCCTCAATGTCCTGATCGAACGAGAAGAGTTTGCCGCCATCGTTTAATCCCTTCATAATAGCGCGACTGTGCCCTCCTCCTCCGAAAGTGACATCCACATAGATCCCGTCGGGCTGAATATGCAGTCCCTCGATGGTCTCTTGCAGCATCGCCGGTATGTGGTAGACGGTGTCCATTTTAGATTTCAAATTTTAGATTTTTGATTTGGACATTTTTGCACGCAGACGTGCCGCCAATTCCGTTTGACTCAGACGTTTGTTGGCGAAGGTTTCCGGTGCCCAGAGTGCAAAACGGTTCAACATGCCGACAAACAACACGTCCTGTTGTGCACCGATGGTCTCGAGGTTTTTCTTCTGCAGCAGAATACGTCCCTGTGCATCTAACTCCAGATACTCGGCATCGGCCATGAACTGCATCAGGATCAGCTGATCTTCCGGATCCCACTCATCAAGTGTCAAGCGCATCTGCTCCACTTTTTCGTTCCAAACCTGCTCGGGGTAGAACATCAGACACTCGTTGTCCGTATCACGGCGCATGACCATGAACTTGGCGTTCTGCTCAGCCAGGATCTTACGGTACGCCGCCGGAACGAAAATACGTCCCTTCTCGTCCAACCGTGCTTCTATATTTCCTACAAATGTACCCATTTCACCACTTTGTTTTGAAATCGGGTGCAAATATACAAAAAATATTTGATATTCCCCACATTTACCCACAAAAAAATTTTTCAATTGTTTTATCAACAGGTTTTCAACAAGTGTAAATATATAATAACCCGCGTAAATTCAGAGACTTACGCGGGTTATTAACAATTTAACGAAAATGTGGGGTAAAATGGGGTATTTTTATTGGAACATAAATTTAACCCATTTTTGCTTGCGTTTGAGCTTACCGGTTACAGCATGTTGGATCATATAAATCTCGCCTTTGCGATAGTTGTCTTTCTCCAGCGGGTACGAGTACGTATTTGCTTTGACGGAGGTACTTTGTACCAAATTACCGTTATAGTTATAGAAGTACAAATAATCTCCTTCTTGTGGATTGGTCAGATAAACCGTATACAGCGCGGGGTTATAGTTTATGCTGTCCAAAGCAAACGTCAACTGTTTGTCATCTGACGGTTTGCCACTCAAGGTGCGTATGCCGGAAGGATCGGATAACTCGGTAACATGTTCTTCACAACCCTTTCCTGAATCAGTAGTCTGAACTTGGTAGTAATAAACACTATCGGGTTGCAGACCACCAAAAGTATAGAACGCTTCTTCGCCATAACTATAGGACTGAATAGCAATTTCCTTACCCTTTTTGAGATACGTTATTTTTTCTGACAAGGTGGTTGTAAAGGCATCGAGGGCGATTCCTGCACCGCCATTATCTATCCAAGTCATACGGAATGCACGATAGTTTGATTCGGCCTCTATCGGATAGTTGGCAGTTACTCGCTTGGATTTATTGGTCATTAGCAAATTATCCATGACAATCCATTCTTTGCCGTCGTACGCCTCTATGGTCAGCACGCCTATGGTATCCAGTGAAGAAGTGAACGCGTTATACCAAAATGATAAGTTGGTTACGGCTGCCGGATAGGTCTCTGAGGTTACCTGGTCTCCGTGCGTTTTCAGGTACAGCGCACATGTGCCTTCTGACTTGGCAGAGGTAGTAATGAGGTTGGTGCTACTCTGCCATCCTTCTTCACGTATTTTTACAAAGTCACTGAAATTCTCAAATCCTTGTACAAAATCCGTTGTGCCTTCTTCTGCCTTATATAAGGTGAGGTAATATAATTCAGCATCTTCCTGGTTCTTCCAGTGTGCCGTGAAAGAGTAGGGAGTTATGTCGCTTGACGGCAAGGTTTCCGGCTGTGTTACGTATGTCGGACGCGGGGCATAACCTATTAAGGAAACCGCACTGCTTGCCATCTCCGAGGTAATAGAAATAACTCCTGTCGTCTCTTCGCAATCACGTTTGGTTGGACGGAAATTTACCCAAATCTTTTGTTCCAATGTAGAATCATTGGATGCTTTGAGAGAAACCGATCTGCTCCATTGTTTGTTAGTGCGATTCGGGGCTTCTTCTCCGGCGAACAGAGTGAATAAATTGTTATTGGAGGAAAGAACGATATTCTTTTCCGGATCAAGACCTGTACCTAGAATCGTAAATTCTTGAGGATCCCAGTCTTTGATTTTTTTATCATCGTCCACCGTGGTAACTAATTCAATAATATCTTTATCTGCACGCAATGAAGATACACCGTCTCCAATATAGGTGAAAGTGATTACGCTTCCGACCTCTTTAATGTTGAAGACAGGTTGGTTCAATTGGGTGTTATTGTGAAGAGCCGGAGAAAAAGATGTGACATTATTGGTTCCGGGATACGGGTCGGATGAGCGACCTTTCTCACGGTTGGCGCGTTTCTGCCACGTCACGCCGTTCGCTTCTTCCAAGTGCATACGCATCAGCGTTGGACCGTTGTTGGGGGTGTTACTCGTCCATGCAGATGCTGAGTAGTCAATATGCCAAACTAACATTCCGTTTCCCGGAAGATATTTGTCCCAGCCGTTATCTCCACTGCGGTTGTCCAATAAGAAGAACTCACTTGGGTTCGGATTTGTGCCTGATAAATTATGCGTAGAAGCGGCAATAAGGTACGCCTCTTTATGGAACGGAATATCCGATAAAGAGTATTGTCCGGGCAACAGCAATTGCTTCGGAGTCAGCCAGCCTTCGTACATACGCTCGTAGGCCGAGAAAGTAGGCGGGGTATTTCCGTCATTGTTGTAACTTCCGTCGCACATGACATCCCAGTTACCGACGGAGTAGTAATTGTAATCGGTATCGTAGAAGTCGGGTTGACCGATTACGTGACCGAACTCATGGCAGAACGTACCGATACCGCAGCGCACACTACCATTACTTCCTTTATATTCGGACGTACATGCGTAGGAGGCAACCAACACGCCGTCTAACCTAACACCCATGGACGAGATGTTACTCTGGTGCGGCCAGATAGAAGCGGCAGGACCACCTTCGGCTTCGTTATGACCGGCGTAGAAGATAAACACATTATCCAACAAACCGTCGTTGTTGGTGTCGTAGTTCTTGAAGTTCACGCCGGCATTGTGCGCCATCTGGCAGGCTTCGGCAACCATTTCGTGTGCGTTCTGACTGTTGGAACTACCTGAGTTGCCACCGTAGTATTCCATGCTTTTGGGCATTTTGTACGGACCAAAGCAGTCGAACTCCGGCAAGAAAATACTATCCGACGAAGCAATATAGAAATCGCGGCATGAGCCGGTAGCTCCGTTATAGTTATAACCGGATTTGTTAAGCAAGTCTTTGAAATTCTGCAGACTCTCGCCCATGTCGAGATCGGAAAAACTAACGAGCAGCACCAAACTGTGAGGAGATCCCTTTGTGGGAAAAGACATATCTCCTGCTCCTTGGTGCGCACGGCGAATACGGCGTATTTGTGCCGCCTCTTCCAAAGCCTCTTCATCACGGCTACCATACAATAACTCACCGTCCAAAGACTCGATGTAGGAATGGAATTCGTCGCCATATACACGCGCCATTACCTTGGTCCCATCGGGCTTGGTGTACTCAAACGGGACAGGGGACGCAACGACTGCCCACGCACTTGCGCTACATACCAGCGCGGCTACTAAACAAAATAAGTATCGTCTCATAAGCGTATAATTTACCAATTTAGGCCGCAAAGTTACTACTTTTTTTTTGAATATGCAAATTTTGAAGAAAAAAAATCAGGCCTTCTTACAAAAGAGGCCTGATTCTCAAATTGTTGATGCTACTGATTACTTCTTCTCGTAGAAACGATTGGTCAGCATAGAGCTCTTGCTAATCTTGACGTCACCTTGAATGTGCTTCGGAGCAACTTTAAGCTCACGTACCTCTTCCTCCTCGTCAGAGCCAAGGAACTCGTAGTACTTTTCGATGATCTCGTCCCAAGCATAGGGTTCTGCCCAATCTCTTTTCTCCAGATCAGGAGCTAAGCCCATGTAGCCGTAGTCTCCGTACTCAAACCAAGAAATATTGGCTTTGTATAAAGCTTCACGTTCATCACCGTCAAAGATGCTCTTGCCTATCATGCCGACAATGTAAGCTGCGTCTTGTGCATCATAATCAATGTATACAATCTTCGTTTTTAATGCATTGGTGATAGCCGGTTCTGCAGTACCAGTGGTGTCATTTAACCAAGTATGATGTTGCTCTGCCGTACCAACAATTTTATTGATGCCTGCGCAGTATGCATAGGCCGTATCGTTCATACTATAGTTCGGATCATCGATGAACGACAACGAACCACCTAAGTAGTAGTAGTTAGGGCCTTTGCCTTCAATGTCGTCGGTAATCAAATAAATTGGGGCCTCTGCGATGATAACGTGACCTGCACCGGATACCGTACCGCCTTCTGCTGTTTCGGTGAAGGTAATACCGTTATCCCAAGCATGGAACTCACCAGGAATAAGGACGCAATGTACTTGTTGACCTGATTTTAATGTGAAAATAGCTGTATCATTACTTAAGATAGTGGACTTATCCAGATTCCAAAGTGTGAAACCAGACCATGTGAGAATATCTCTCCAATCTTTTACGACTACCTTACAAGTGTCAGCCTTTGCTCCTTCTGCGGAAACAATAATGTTTGCTTCGCCGGAAGACAAAGCGGTTACGATGCCGGCTTCAGATACAGATGCAACGTCAGAGTTGGAAGAAGTGTAAACCAACTTAAGTTCAGTACCAGAAGGTGTAATCTGGATGTTGAGTTTTTTCTCGTCACCTACTGCGAGTTCCATCGTTTTCGGGGTGACAATAATAGCTACTTCGCTGCCATCTCCGGACGGCGCATTTTGTTGCTCTTTCTTGCAACTTGATAAAGCAATGATTGCTATGGCACTAATTGCCAAAAATACATACTTTTTCATAATCTTCATTTTTTTAAAAGTTTAAATAAACTGTTACTATGTAGACTAATACGTCTGTTCTTATTGTTGGCGCATAATTTGCGTTTCTCCGGTTGCGGCTTCGCGGATGTACGGGTTGTATTCCAACTCGCTGGTCGGCAACTCGAAGGTAAATATACGAATGGTGGTCGGAGTTATGTTCTTCTCGCTACGTAAGTGGTTATTACCCAGTTTGACACTCTCTCCGTAACGTCTGAAGGTTTGCAAACCATAACCCTCACCCCACATTTCCACGCGCCAATTGTGCTTGATGGCAGCCAATACTGTTGTCAGATCCGTCAGAGTGCTTTCCCATGCAGTGTATTCGGTGTCTTTACCATCCAATACGCGCAATTTTGTAATTTCTGTCAGATATTTTACTGCATCGGTCAGGTTGTTGTCCCGTGCAGCTGCTTCGGCTGCAATCAGATAGGCTAACTCCCAACGCATAAAGATATTGTCACTCAACCAGTCGCGGTCGCCTTGCAGCGTTTTGCTCTTAGCGGAGTAGAACTTGCCGTCCGGAGCGTACTTGTAGTTAGAGGCATTCTTCTTGGAGGACGAACCGTAGTTGTTCCACCAGTTTTTACGAATATCCCAGTCTTTGATTTCGTTGTACAGGTTCTCGTCAATACCCTTTACATCACCTGCAGACGCATAGCTGTATGAGTAGATGTCGCATTGACCAAAGAAAGATGCCAAAGAGGTAGTCGTTTCAACCGTTACGTCCTGGCCCCAGATCCAGTTCTGGTTTTCCACATTGTTGAAACCGGTTGTCAGCACTTCTGCCTTAGGCAGCAGGTGAGGTTTGCCGCTATCGATAGCCTGCGTAGCATATTTGAATGCGTTTGCATACTCGCCTTTATTCAAGTAGGAATAGGCCAGAATAATACGAGCCATATCGATGTTCGCCTCAATCTTGCTTGCGCGAGGAACTTTCTTGTATGCGTCAAAGAACTGAATGGCGGTTTGCAGATCCTCTTCGATACGCAGATAGACATCTGCCGAAGTAGCACGCGGACGTCCCAACAGGGTGTCAATAGCTGCATCTTCCTCGGTATAAATAGGTACTGCCAACTCGCTTCCTACTGCGCCTACTTCCATAAACGTACGGCTTAAACCAGCATAGGCCCAACCACGCATGGTCAGCAACTGTGCATAGTAGTTTCCTCTCAACAATTCTTCGTCAGTAGCCTTGGCTTCATCAAAAGTGAGCGTCGGTAATTGGGTCTTGCTCAACGACAAGATACCGATATTGGCCGAACGAATAAAGTCATAATAGTATGCCCAATAATATCCGCGGCGTCCGTACGTCTGCATCAATTCGTCCGTCGAGAACCAACCGTAGTTACGGGTCTTTAACGCCATGTCACCGCACAGTAAATCACCGTACATATCGATGGAACGTTGGCCGAATACATCGTGCTCTCCGCCGTACGAATAGAGCATGGTGTACATTCCCTTCACCGTTCCTTCAACGATGTTGTCCATGCGCAGATATTGCTCTTTGGTAATCGTACTACCTCCGGGCTCCTGCGTCAAATAACCTTCCGAGCAACTTGCTGCGAACAAGCCCACAAGTGCTAATACCAAAAGATATTGTATTTTTTTCATAATCGTTTTCCTTTCTATAGTTTTGGTTTAGAATGTGAACTTAACACCACCCATAATCGTGGACAGCGGCGAATAAGCGTGCGTGTCGGACGAACCAATGAACGAAGTCATCGGATTGTAACCCTTACGTGCGGATGCAATCGCCAAGTTGCTTGCGTTAACGTAGATATTCAACTTTTGCAGTTTAATCTTCTCAATCAACTTCTTCGGGAAGCTGTATCCCAGCTGAATGTTATTCAAACTGAAGAACGAGTTGCTTGTCAAGAAACGGGTTGAACCGAGGGTAGCATATGAGTCATATTGACCTGCACCGTTAGAGAAGCGCGGAATATCCGTATTCTTGTTGTTCTCGGTCCATGCGTTACGAGCATCTACGTGCCAGTTGTGGTTACCTACCTGGTCGTTGGCCATTAACGAGATATATGTGTTGTCGTAGCCATAGCCGCCGAGTTGATAAGAACAAGTAACGGAAAGCGTAACACCATATACTTCCAAGTCAACCCCCAGGCCACCCGAGAGAGTTGGCAGATAGGATTTACCAACATATTGGCTAGCTGCTACCGATGCGTCAGGAACAATTGTATCACGCAAGTATTGCTCCGGATTATCTACACCTTTGTCTTTCTGCTCGAGGATCCACTGGTGCAAGGAAGAAATGTAGTTGTACGAACCATCCCCCTTGTCAGCCATGAAACCGCCATCAATACGGTTATCGTAGTATGCCTGGAACAGCGACTCTCCGTTCTCCGGATCAACACCCATGTACTTAATTGTGTAGTGATCGTAGAGCGAGTGGCCTTCAGACATAGCGCCGTTCATCAACATACGATGTTCTTTGCCATTCTTGTCCACATAGTCCACTGGCATCTGGGTCATATAGTTCTTATAGTGCGCACCGTTGATCATGAAGTCCAATTTTACATTACGCAGATCTACGGCATGTACCTTGAAACCGAACTCAATACCCTGGTTCACCATCTTGGCATCGTTCGTAGGAATCGAACTGTAACCGATGGACGGAGCCACCGCACGCGGGAAAATCATGTTGTCAGTCAGCTTGTGGTAGAAATCAAATTCAAAGTCCAGATATTTGTTCAGACTTAACTCCAGACCTAAGTCGATCTGGTTAGAACGCTCCCAAGTGATAGCCGGGTTACCTTTGCTGGCTTCCAGATATACAATCTGGTCGTTCAGGTTTTCAATATAATAGGTGTCGGTATAGGCATAGAGCGAGTTAATCTGGTTACCTAGCACGCCCCAGCTCAAACGCAGTTTACCGTCTTTGAGCCAATCTTTAGCACCCGAATTGGCGATGAAGTCTTCGTTGGTGAAGGTCCATGCTGCACCTACGGAACCGAAGTGACCCCAGCGGTGCCCTTTGGCGTAGCGCGAGCTACCGTCAGCACGGTAGTTACCGGAAATGGTGTAACGCTCTTTGTAGGTGTACATAGCGGTAGCGAAGTAGGCATCCATTGCGTAACGCGTGGTGTTACCGGCAACGCCGTCCATCTTCACACCGTCGCTGAGGTCCAAACTGTTACCACTAGCCAAATAGGATTTGGATCCTGTTAGGTATCTCGCCTGATACAAGTAGTTCTCGTGACCAGCCATGATACGCATAGTGTGATCGCCGAACGTACCATTGTATTCCAACATCTCCTGTGCGGAAACGGTAAACAAGTTATAAGACTGCTGGTTGATACGACCGATACCTTCTGCATCACCGTAATACTTGTTGGTAACATCCGTGTAAAGGTTGTTGTAATAGTGCATGCCGGCATTGATGACAAATTTCAAACCTTTGTACAGCTTGAACTCCAACGAAGTTTTGGCATCCACCTCGTGTTGCACCTGGTTCTCCTTATCCAGTTTCAATGCACCGGCAGGGTTGATACCCATACCGAAGGAACGGCCTAAATCGTTACCGAAGTCGTATGTCGGCAGACCGGTACGCGGATCGGTAGGAATATTACCGTTCTCATCACGCATATATACCGGATAAATCGGAGGAATAGCGTTGACATAATAGAAACCGTTATTCATCGCGCCGTCGCCGTTCTGGTCCGGACTGTTCATTACCGAATAGGTATACGCCAGGTTGATGTTACCTTTTAACCATTTCTTCGGTTCGAAATCCACATTAGAACGTGCCGTAAAACGGTTGTAGTCAGAAGATTGATAGTAACCTTCGTCCATCAAATAACCGAAGGAAGTGAAATATTTGACTTTCTCCGAACCACCGTGAATCTTCACGTTGGCATCCACTTTCTGACCGACACGGAAAATGGCATCTTTCCAAGATTCCAGATTCTCGTATCCTACGCGACGGGGGATGTCCGTGTTGAATGCGATATTATTAACACCCGTAATGTTGTAGTTCTCATCGAAGGTAAAATCGTATTTCATTAAGTTTTTACCTTTTGCTTGCCACAAGTTATAACCTACAGGGATACCGTTTCCACTAAAAAGGACATTGTCTGCATTCTCGGCAGCTTTGTCCGGAGTTAAAGCGGTAGCTGCTGCATAGCGGTTGGCGTTGTAGATGGCCTGCCACGAGAGAGCAACATACTCTTCCGGGCTCGTGATAACATCGTATAACGGCAACAGACGCATGTTCGCACCGTACTTAACATCTACATCGATATGACCATCGTCACCGGACGTACCTTTCTTGGTGGTGATCACGATTACACCGTTGGCACCGCGCGCACCGTACAGCGAAGTAGCGGTTGCGTCCTTCAGAATGGTGGTGCTGGCGATATCACCCGGGTCGATAGACGAGATGTCACCGTCGTAGGTCACACCATCGACAACATAGAGCGGAGCAGAACTACCGTTCAACGAACCGACACCACGGATACGAATCGTTGCGTTTGTACCCGGCTGACCGCTTCCGTTGATGACTTGTACACCGGCTATCTCACCGGCCAAAGCCTTCGATAACTCAGACGGACTCTTCTTCTCGATGTCTTCTGCTTTAACTGCTTGTGCTGAACCGGTATACGAGCCCTTGCTGACGTTACCGAAACCGGTTACAACGACTTCTTGAATGACCTCGCTGTTTTCCATCATCGTGATCTTCAAGTTTTTGCCGGCTGCAACTTCCTGCGTCGCCATGCCGACGAAACTAACTACCAGAGTCTTCACAGATTCCGGTACTTCCATCTCGAACTTACCGTCGTAATCCGAGATCGTACCCTGTGTGGTTCCTTGTGCCTGGATACTTGCGCCGATCACAGGCTCACCCTTGGCATCCACTACCACACCGCTTACTTGCTTCTCCGCAAAGAGACAGATGCTCCAAACGGCAAGAAACAAAAGTGTAAAAATCTTCTTCATTGTTTGTTATTATATATTTATTAATAATGATTATGCGTACGCGTAAATACGAAAAATCGTGCAAAGGTACGACTTTTTTTTTAATTGACCAAATTTTTAGGGAGAAAAATGCAAAAAAAACACTTTTTGTGTCAATTATATGTCAAAATGTAACAATTTTGGTCACAAAATAGTTCATTTGCTACATCTTGAAGCGTTTGAGTTGACGTTTGGGCAATTTTGGCAAACGTATCCTGCCACTCCGGGGCATAACCGTGGTACAACATTGATTTGGCCATCGCTAACGCAGAGTTCTCTTGATTCTGCGCGGAGATGGCTAATTGACCGCGTAACTGTTCGATGGCATGCTTCAATCCGCTTTCGGTCAGAGGTGTTGTACGTAGTTTCAGCAACTCATGCCGGACTAATCCTAGACTATACCCGTAGTCTTCCGGGTCGCAAGCCCAATACACACACCAATAACCGGTGTCGCTCAGTGGCGTATAGGTCGATTCAACGGTATAAACGAGACCTTTTGCTTCACGCAAACTCAAATTCAGACGACTATTGAGACTGCCTCCACCGAGAATATTATTGAGTAAAAACATCGCCAATTGCTTCTCGTGGCCCAATTCGTAAGCCCTTCCGCCCAACATTGCATGGATTTGATGGGTATGCCGTTTGTAGGTTGCTTCCCGTACTGTGGGTATAGTGACCTTAGCATTGACTGTCGGTTGACCGTCGGTTGACTGTCGGTTCACTGTCGGTTCACTAAGGGAGCGGGTGGTTCGTGGGAGGGCTCCGAATTCTCGTTCGGCGAGGCGGAAGATTTTATCGGGTTTGACGTTGCCCTGACAGAAAACGACCATCCGGTCGGGGGTGTAGTGTGCGTGGAGCCAGTTTTTGGCGTAATCGGGTTTGGAAGAGAGGTGCTTGAGGGTCTTTTTTGTACCTAAGATGGGTAGCGCGAGGCTGGATCCGGCAAAAACGAGGCTCTCGAAATCATCGTAGATGAGTTCGGACGGGCTGTCGTTGTAACTCTCTATCTCGTCCATGATTACCATGCGTTCTTTGTCTGTTTCCTCTTTTTTGAATGCCGGTTCCAAAATCATCTCGGCGATGAGATGAAGGGTCAGCTGGACGTGTTCCGCCAGGATGGCGGCATAGAAAGTGGTTTCCTCTTTGGTGGTGTAGGCGTTTATCTCACCGCCGATACCTTCGATGGCATGGATGATCTGGCGCGCGGAGTGGTGGTTGGTTCCCTTGAAGAGGCAATGCTCGATATAGTGCGCCATGCCGTTCTCTTCGGGCAACTCGTCCCGCGTACCGGCACCAACCATTACACCGACGTATGCAACAGGTGAGGGTGTCCAACGATGGACAATTTTGACGCCATTTGGCAAAATATGGTAAAAAGTTTGCGAATTCTCTTGCATATTCCAAAAAAAAGCAGTAATTTTGCAGCCGAATTCCTCTCCGCGACAACGGAGGGAATTCTGAATCTCTGCGAGATTCTCGATTTCCGCGGCATTGGCGGAATTGGTAGACGCGCCAGACTTAGGATCTGGTTCCGAGAGGAGTGAAAGTTCGAGTCTTTTATGCCGCACGTTCGAGCGCTTTGGCTTCCTGCCAGAGCGCTTCCATTTCATCCAGACTCATGTCTTTGAGATCTTTACCTTGCTCTTTGGCTTTGGTCTCCACGTAATTGAACCGACGAATAAATTTCAGATTGGTCTGTTCCAATGCATTGTCCGGTTTAAGTTTATAGAGCCGTGCGGCATTGATGAGTGCAAAAAGGATGTCTCCCAATTCGGCTTCTGAAGGGTCGGCTTCAAACTCGGCAATCTCCTCTTTGACTTTCGCCCATACATCTTCGCGCTTCTCCCAATCAAAGCCTACATTTGCTACTTTGTCCTGAATGCGATATGCCTTCACCAAACTGGGCAAACTGTCCGGGATACCACCCAACACGGTTTTGTTCCCACCTTTCTCTTTGAGTTTCACCTGTTCCCAGAGTTTGGAAACCTCTTCGGCGTTTGCAGCCGCCGCTTCGCCATAGACATGAGGATGACGGAAGATGAGTTTGTCGGAGATACGATTGCATACATCTGCGATATCGAAGTCGCCTGTCTCGGAGCCCATTTTGGCATAGAAAACAACGTGCAAGAGCACATCTCCGAGTTCTTTGCTGATCTCGTTCATGTCGTGCCGCGAGATGGCAGTCGCTAACTCGTACGTCTCCTCAATCGTGTTCTGGCGCAGACTGTCAAATGTTTGTTTTCGGTCCCACGGACATTTCTCGCGCAAGTCGTCCATGATATCCAACAAACGCTCAAACGCTTTCAGTTGTTCCGCTCTTTGGTTCATACGTATGCATGGTTAAACGACCGTGGTGGTCGAGTTTGGCATAAGTCCACTGCTGGAAGGTATCACCGAGAATGATGACGCGTGAACCGCCTTCCAGTTGCAGATCCAATTCGATATGGCGATGTCCGAAAATATAGTAATCGCGGTGGTTGTTCTGTTTTTCCTGATCCTTGGCAAAGAGTACCAGCTCCTCTTTGTTCTCGCCTTTGTACGGACAAGGATTTGCCAACTCTTTGAGCCGGCTTTTTTTCGCCCAGTTGTAACCGAAATAGTTACCTACTTTAGGCGGTAAGCAACGATAGAGGAATTGCAGGAACGGATTTTGGAACACCTTCCGCAAGAATATGAAATGTTGGATTTTTTTGCGGACCCGACTCGGGTAGTGTTCCTGCCAGTTTCTGGGCAATAGCCCGTCTCCGTGCGCCAGATAGAGCGATTTGCCGTATCGGGTGATGGTGCATGGATCGTAATGAATCTCAGCACCGGTCAGTTTCTGCAGACCCCCAAAAGTCCACAAGTCGTGGTTGCCCGTGAAGAAATGGATGTGTATTCCTCTCTTCGTCATCCTACGCAACTGTTTGCAGAACGGATGGTACTGGCGTTTCGCTTTGTCGTGCACAAAATACTCCATCCAGAAATCAAACATGTCGCCCAGCATGTAAATCGAGACGGCATCTTTGCTCATCTCTTCTAACATGTCTATCAGTTTTTTCTGGTGCGCCCAGCCTTTCTCAATAGCCAGACTGCCCAGATGGGCATCGCTTAAAAAATATATCATAAGAATCCTAATTCCAATTTTGCTTCTTCACTCATCATATCTTTGCTCCACTCGGGTTCAAAGACAATCGTGACGTTGACATCCTTGATGCCATCGATGGATCCGACTTTCTGCCGGATATCTTCTACGATAAAATCGCCGGCGGGACACGAAGGCGCCGTCAGCGTCATCGTGATATCGCATACCCCGTCGTCTTTAATTTCTATGCCGTAGATGAGCCCCAGATCGTACACGTTGACCGGAATCTCGGGGTCAAAAACGGTCTTGAGCATTTTCAATATCGCTTCTTCTTTTTCTAAAAACTCGTTCATATCGCCGTAAAAACGGCGACAAAGGTACTGCTTTTTTTTGACATATGCAAATATATTCTGTATTTTCTGCTATTTTGGCATCAAAAATCAGAAATGCGCAGAAATGCCGAGGAGGGAATAGAAGCGATTGTCCGGAGTCTGCACGTAGATTGTTCCTTCGCGCATAACAAGTCGACCGCGTGAGGTGGAATGAACAGGCGTTGTGGCAACCGTTGTGTGAGGAACCAGCCATAATCCTTCGTGACAGGTGTATGTGTCGCCTGCCTCTGCATTCAAGGTATAGACGTAAGTGCTGTCCGCATTGCGTAACGCAGCCGTAATGGCTGTTTGCTGAGCGTACCAGTAGTCCTCAAAGGAGCCTGCCAACTGGTAAATATCCCCGTTTCCAGATGCCCCGTTAACGAATGTTATCTGTCCCTCCACACTGTCGCATCCCAAGATATCGGCTCCGCTTTCGGTTGTGTACAAGGCCCCTTCGACCGTTATGCCTCCTCCTACCACGATGCGGGCGGAAACGAGATTGGTGTCTCTGGGACAGGTATTCCAACTCGGCGAATAGGTAACAGTGAGGTAGTCTTTGTGGTTGAAAGAACCCCATTGTTCCCGGTCGTAAACATACAACTTAATGCCATCTGGAATACGGAGCTCTGCTTGGGGCAGCACTTCCATGATGCACCCCGGTAGCAGGGCCATGTCATGCGGTACGAGCAGTGTACCGGAAAGTGCCCGGATCGTCGTATTGGTTCCGACGGGCAGCACGTAGTTGGTGGAGATCAGGCTGAAGTTGCTGACCAACGGATTGCTTATCCGGATACTCAGCTGGTCTATGGATACATCTCCGTACGCGGACCAGATAATTCGGTCGGTCAGCGGATCGTACTCTTTACGGACATACGTGTTCTCATCGGCTTCGTCCGCTATCACAAAGAGTGCTTCCCTGTTGTCAATAAGCCGGATGTCGTCGTGTGTGACGGCAAGCGAGCTGATCATCATAAAACTGGAACCGTACGCCCTGCAACCTTTGTGGTAAACAATAGGACATTCGATATTTTGGTAGAAGAAATGGGTAATCGGGAAGACGTGTTGTGTGTTGTTGAGCATGTCATGCGTGATCGCTCCCCCTTTCCAATCTCCTATCTGCAGAAACTCCCGGACAAGGGAACCGGACAGCGCCTCGATCGTTCCCTTTCCGGTGATATATCCCCAGGCCTGCAGTTTCGCGCCGCTCTCCATAGTGATAGAAGCAGAGGAAGCGAGATGCAGATGTCCGAAACCCGTTGTTCCGGATACCGTGCCGACGGCATCATTCTCGTCTTGCTGCATCGCGCTTACCTCCAGCACTCCTTCTACGATCAATGAGGCGTTATCCAACATCTCTACACGCGCAAACTCTTTCCGATTGCGATCGGCGGTAGAGGAACGGGCAGCCGTTGTGCCGATAGCAGATGATTGCCCCTCTTGATGCGCGATTACCAAGGTGGCATAGTCGGGAATATAGTACGTACCCGCACCTAATTGGCAACTGCCTTCCACCACCGTTGTGTATGCCCCCTCATTGAACTGCATGTACTCCAAAGCATCCGACAGACGGTTGTACGTATTCACCAATTGACCGTTCCGGTACAACTTGGCTACCGGTACACCGGGATTGGCAATCGGACGAATGACGTAATTATATCCTGCTGCATACTCCGGTCCGGACGAGATCCGGTATATACTGTATCCTTCCGTCAGGAAGTAGGGAAGGTACTCCTTCTCGGAGTAGTAACCGCCGTAGAAAAACATCCTTCCGTACGCCTTGGTGTTATTATTGATCACAAAAGCTTTGTCCTGTGCCTGTGCTTTGAGATAACAATCGCGCACCCGAACGGTGTCGCTGTCTTCTTTGGGAGCCTGCGTGTTGATGCAGTACGCCGTGTTGCCGGCGGAACGCACGTCGATGTGACAACGCGTTACGTCCAATTGACAGCCGTTATTTATACCGTACGTGTTCTCTGCTCCTTGTGCAGTAATGAAGCAGTCTTCTATCCTCAACCGGGCGGATGCATTGCCGGTGATGCCGCTAACATCCCGAGCCGCCGACGGGTTTGTGCCTTGCGCCTGAATCGTACAACGTCGAAGCGTTGCCATACCATTAGCGCTGATTGCAACACCGCGCGCCGAACAATCCGTCATTTTGATTTGTGCTGTGTCTTGGCGTGCCTTACAAATGAATGAACAATCGTTCGCCTCCAGGTAACCTCGTGCCATATTGGCTCCGTAGGCGGAGATAAAACCCGCTTCGGCACTAAACAGACAGTGCGTCGCATGTTGCCACGTCGTGTCCCGCGCGGCATAAAAAGCAGTCGCCCGCTCTTTTTCTACCCGGCAGATCACCGTGTCGCGAATCAAGTCCACCGGTGCATTCGAAAAAACAGGATACGCACCGTTCCGGGCGGTACAGGTGACATGCGTATTTTCTATCACGGCGCGGGCATCTGCTTGTGTGGTGGAATCACGGTAATTATTAATGAAAATGCCGTACGTCGGACTGTTCTTGCAGTCCACCTGCACACGGCAATTACGGATCTGCATCTGGCTGCCGTTCGTGAGACCATATACATATTCCGCGCCTTCGGTGAACAACTCGCAATCTTCTACTTGTAGCACGGAAGAGGTGTTGCCGGAGATGGCATGGATACTCTTGGCCAGCAACGGACGAAGGCCCCTGGAGCTTAGTACACAACGCTGCAGAGAGGTCGTATATCCGGCGCCGGCACCGATCGCACGCGTACTGCTACCTGTCACAACTGTCGCCGTGTCCATGCGACAGGAGGCGTCAAATACACAGTCCTCCGCGTAGAGATCGCCTAACTGCGAGAAAGCACCGCAGGCCGTGATAGAGCCTGCTTGCGCAGTAAACGAACAACGTGACATGTGGCAGTTGGCAGTCGCCCCGTAGGCGTGATAGCCGTAACAGGTATTGAACGTCGTCTGTACACTCACCGTGTCATCTTCCATTTCCAGAAGTCCTTTGTTCAACACACCGGTGACTTGCTGGCGGCCTGTGACCTGTATCCGCGTGCGTACGACCCTCGACAGAGGGAGCGTATCCGGAGCATTCATGCCTACCCCATAAGCCCCACCGCTACTCTGCACCCGAATTGCGCAGTCTTGCATCTGCAACGAAGCGAGAGTACCTATGTTCACGGCTGTCACAGCCGCACTCGGCATCATTGAATCGCATAGGTTCTCTGCCTCAATATAGATCGAATCAATCCTCACTTGCCCCCTGTTGGCCGATACGGCATAAATACGTCCGTTGTAGTTCGGGCGAGTAACCCAAAGGCGACCGCCCGGACGAGAAGAAGTGATATGCAAGCCAAGCGTGTCATTACCCAAAGAGAGCAGGCTGGTGTTTAATAGGGTGTCACCGAACGAATAACCGTTCAGATCCAAAAACAGATTCGTCTTAAGCGTCTGCGTCTTGGCGCCTCCGGCAAAACGAACGTCACCCAATAAAACCATCTTCGCTTGCGGACTTTTGTTGGCTTTCGTCAATGCCGTCGGAAAATCCGTGTACTCCGTAGTGTCCGCAGGTGTGTACAAACGAATCAGCGAAAGCTCATCCGCAAAACACCATTGTGTAAAGAAACACAAAAGAAGGACTATGTGTAAATATGTGTTTCTCATTTTGCGGCAAAGGTACAACTTTTTTTTGAGATATGCAAAAAAATCTGCATTTTCTGCCAAAATGGCAGTATTTTGTACATGGCACGGAAATTGAGAATAGTGAAATGGTGACGCGGCAGAGCCGCTTAATGGTGAAATTTTTAAACACAAGATAAGATATGAGTAAAGGTAATATTGGGGTAACATCAGATAATATCTTCCCCGTGATTAAGAAATTTTTGTATTCGGACCATGAGATCTTCTTGCGTGAGTTGATCTCCAATGCCGTTGATGCAACGCAAAAACTCAAAACCCTCTCTTCCGTAGGTGAGGTCAAAGGAGACTTGGGCGACACGCGCGTACGCGTAAGTATAAATAAGGAAAAGAAGACGCTGACGGTGAGTGACCACGGAATCGGAATGACAGCCGAAGAGGTGGATAAGTACATCAACCAGATCGCGTTCTCCGGTGCCGAGGAGTTCTTGAATAAGTACAAAGATAAGGCTGAGGCTATTATCGGACATTTCGGTCTGGGTTTCTACTCTGCCTTTATGGTCAGCAAGAAAGTGGAGATTTTCTCGCAGTCTTACAAGGAAGATGCGAAGGCCGTTCACTGGAGCTGCGAAGGCTCACCCGAATACACGATGGAGGACACCATCAAAGCTGAACGCGGAACGGACATCGTGCTGCATATAGACGATGAGTTTAGTCAGTACCTGGAGGACGCAACGATCGAGGGTCTGCTGAAGAAATACTGCAAGTTCCTGCCGGTTGAGATCGCATTCGGTAAGAAGAAAGAATGGAAAGACGGCAAGGAGGTGGAGCTCGACGAGGAGAATATCATCAATGATATCAACCCTGCGTGGACCCGCAAGCCTGCCGACCTCAAAGATGAGGATTACGACAAGTTCTACCACGAACTGTACCCCATGCAGATGGACGAGCCGCTTTTCCATATTCACCTCAACGTGGACTATCCGTTCAACCTCACGGGTATTCTGTATTTCCCGAAGATCAAGTCCAATCTCGATGTGCACCGTAACAAGATCCAACTCTATTGCAACCAGGTCTATGTGACGGACGAGGTGGAGAATATCGTGCCGGAATACCTGACGTTGCTGCACGGCGTGATTGATTCGCCGGATATCCCGTTGAACGTCAGCCGTTCGTATCTGCAGAGCGATAATAACGTCAAGAAAATCAGCGGTTACATCACCAAAAAGGTTGCTGACAAACTCACCGAGCTGTACAAAGCCGACAAGGACGAGTTCGCCAAGAAATGGGACGACATCAAGATGTTCATCCAGTTCGGAATGCTGACCGATGAGAAGTTCTACGAGAAAGCGAAAGATTTCGCGCTCTACAAGAACCTCGACGGCAAGTACGCTACCTTAGAGGAATACAAGGCGCAGGTGAAGGACGCGCAGACCGACAAGGACGGTAACCTCGTGCTGCTCTACACCAACGACCCCGACGCGCACTATACCTATATAGAGCGCGCGAAAGCGAAGGGCTATGACGTACTGCTGATGGACGGTGAGTTGGATGTACACTGTATGTCGCAGGCCGAGCAGAAACATGAGAAACTGCGTTTCGTGCGTATCGACTCCGACACCATCGAGAACCTCATCAAGAAGGAAGAAACCGCCAAAGATACCTATACCGACGAGCAGAAAGAAGGTTTGCGGAAGGCGTTTGAAGGATTGCTGCCGAGTGATGCCGACAAACTGCGTTACAATGTAACCTGCGAAGCAGCTGCAGCTGACGCATTGCCTGTCTTCCTGACGCAGAACGAGTTCATGCGCCGTATGAAAGAGATGTCTGCGCACCAGCAAGGAATGGCTTTCTATGGTCAGATGCCTGATAGCTACAACCTTGTGGTGAATACGAACCATCCGCTCATTCAGGAACTCGTCGCGAAGGAGACGAGCGAGCAGGTAGAGGAAGAGGTCGAGAAGAAAGCAGAGAAAGAAGGCGAGGAGCCTAAAAAAGAGACCGTCATCAAGACGGTCTGCAAGTTAGAGGGTGAGGATGAGCGCATCAAACAACTCATCGACATCGCGTTGCTTGCCAGCGGTCAGCTCAAAGGCGAAGCCCTTGCGAAATTCGTCAACCGAAGTGTGGAACTGTTATAAAGAGAAAACGGAGCTTTCGGGCTCCGTTTTTCCTATAACCTATAACCTCTCACCTATAACCTTTATTGGATAATCGTATCGAGGAAACCCATCTGGATAGCTTCGTCCGCTTTCATCCATTTATCGCGATCACAGAGCGCTTCAATCTGTTCCATGGACTGACCACTGTTCTCTGCCAGCACTTTGTACAAGTCCTGCTTCAGACTCTCCATCTCTTTGAGATGGATGGCCTGATCTTTGAAGGTCGAGTAACCGATACCTGAACTCGGTTGATGGATCATAAAACGCGAGTAGGGAAGCGCTGCACGGTGACCTTTTTCACCACTCGAGGCAATCACCGCACCCATCGATGCCGCCAAACCCAGCACAGTCGTGTACACCGGAGACTTGATAAATTTCATCACCGAAATCAACTCAAGACCCGAATACACCTCACCGCCTTGGGAGTTGATGTACAGATGAATCGGATCGTGGTTGAGGGAGTCCAAAAACAGCAACTGAGCTACCAGCGTGTCCATGTTATCTCCTACCACCTCTCCGCTCAGGAAGAGGATGCGGTCCATCATCAAGCGGCTGAACACGTCTAATTGCGTAATGTTCAGTTGCCGCTCTTCAATAATATACGGGTTAAACAACCGCCCGTCAATCTTTTCTTCTTTTTTCATATAGAATTTTTTTCGTTATGTCGTTATTACGTCATGACGTCATGACGATTTAGATTTCCAAAGCCGCGCACTTATACGCCAAGTATTTCTTCTCCTCGTCATTAAGCAACGGCGACACCTCTTTATAAACACGTACGTGGTACGCATTGAGCCAATCGATCTCGTCCTCTGTCATGAGCGACATCTCAATGAGCGAAGTGTCGTAGAAGCACAGCGTCAGCGTCTCGAACGTCAACCACTCGTCTTCGGTGGTCGTGGCTTTGGTCTGCTTAGCGGGAACGACAGCAATCAGGTTCTCCGTTCGGATACCCCACATGTCGGTGCGGTAGATACCCGGCTCGTCGGAGATGATATGACCAACTTCCAGTGCTGTCGGGTTATTGTCCGTACGTACATTCTGCGGACCTTCGTGGCAGCCTAAGAAATGCCCCACACCGTGACCCGTTCCGTGACCAAACGTGATACCGGCTTCCCACATATATTGCTTAGCCAAAGCATCCAACTGGTTACCTCTGGTGCCTCTCGGGAAACGTGCCCGTTGCAACGCGATATGTCCTTTTAGGACATACGTATAGTCCAACTTAGCCTGCTGCGGGATACGCCCTCCGAGCCAAACGGTTCTTGTAATATCCGTCGTCCCGTCCAGATATTGACCACCGCTGTCCAACAGCAACATACCCTCCGGTTTGACCTCTGCACAGTTATCTTCGGTTGCCGCATAATGGACAATCGCACCATTACCTTTGTAACCGGCAATCGTTCCGAAACTCTCCTCCACGAAGTTCTCACCCATCATGCGGAACTCGTGCAGTTTTTCCATCAGCGACCATTCGGTCTGCGTCTGTCCGTTTGCAAAAGCCTCCTCGTCTAACCACTTGAAGAACCGCGTCAACGCCACGCAATCCTGCCGCATGGCGATCCGTTCGCCTTCCAACTCAACTGCATTCTTCTTTGCCTTGTCAATCAGGATAGGAGACTTGGCGTTGATCTTTTTGCGGTTTTCCGGAATGGCTTCGAACAGCGCTTCGTTGACGCGTGCCCCATCGTACAAAACGGTACCGCTGAGGCGCTTGATATAGTCGAAAACTGCCTCGTAGGGTTGCACATCAATATTGTTGAAATCCAGGTAGTTCTGTGCCGGCGAATCAATCTTCGCAGCGTCCACAAACAGGGTACATTTGTCTGCCTCCAGTACTACGTACGAGATCACGACCGGATTGTACTCCACGTCATTGCCGCGGATATTGAGCAACCACGCAATCTCATCCAACGCACTAATAATCATCGCGTCCGCTTTTTTCTTCGCGAGTTGTTCGCGCATACGGGCGAGCTTTGATTCTACGCTTTCGCCTGCGAAATCTTCGCTATAGGAATAGAGTTTGTCTTGCGGGATAGCAGGTCTTCCTTCAGTCCAAAGCGGCTTGATCAAATCCACACTCTTCAGTTCCACCTTCTCGCTCCATTCCGCAAAATCATTGACGCTGAACATCTCGGGATTGACACCAACAAACCCCTGCACTTTGTCTGCAAGCCAATCCACAATCTTTGGACAATCGATATCGCTTTCGCGCATCAACTCAATCGTCGTATCCTTCAACTCGATACCTGCTTGCAGGTAATAGCGGCTGTCGGTCCAGAGAAGCGCTTGGTCCATGGTTACCACCATCGTACCGCTTTCGCCGTTGAAGCCACTCAACCACTGCATCTCGCACCAGTGAGACGCCATGTATTCACTCGCGTGCGGGTCATTTCCCGGCACCACATATGCAGCTAATCCGTGCTCTTTCATCAATCCGCGTAACGCGGCTAAACGTTCACGTACATTCATATTTTTACGAAATTTGCCGCAAAATTACTAAATTATTTTGATATATCAAAATTTTTTTGTACCTTTGCACGATTTTTTGATACTATGGAGGAAAACGGGCTTATATTTCGGTGTTTTGCGAGCGGAAGTAGCGGAAACTGCTACTACCTCGGTACGCGTCGTCAGGGTATACTGATTGATGCCGGTATATCTGCCCGTCAGATTCAGAAATGCTTGCGTGAGATGAATCTGGATTTCCATAATATCATGGGCGTGCTGGTTACCCACGATCACGCGGATCATATCCGTGCGGTTGGTACACTTGGCGAGCGTGTCAAGTTGCCTATTTACACCACCGCAGAGATTCACGACGGTATTGACCGCAACTACGGTGTGCGCGAGAAACTGCGTACTAGTCGGCGATATTTTGAACGCGGTGTAGAGTGGGAACTGTTCGGTATGCGGATCAATACCTTCCATATCGAGCACGACTCGACCGATTGTTTGGGTTATTGCATTGATTACCTCGGTCAGCGTTTTGTGTTGATGACCGACTGCGGTTCGGTTAATCCGGAGATGGAGGAGTATATCCGTACAGCCAACCACCTCGTTATCGAAGCTAACCACGACGAGCACATGCTCCTCAATGGTCCGTATCCTACCTACCTCAAGGAGCGTATCCTCTCCCCGCGCGGACACCAGAGTAATGACACTTGCGGGGAATTGCTGGAACGCAACTGGCATCCGGAATTGCGAAACGTATGGCTGTGTCACCTCTCGCAGGAGAACAACGACCCCGAAGTGGCATACGATACCGTCGCTTCCTATCTCGCAGAGATAGATATTATCCCCGGACAGGAGATTTTCCTCAAAGCCCTTGACCGTACGACACCGAGTCCGGTGTATGAATTGAATGATAAAATGATTACGGAGTAATATGGAAAGACTGGTTATCATCCCTACTTACAACGAAAAAGAAAATATTGAGGCGATCATCACCGCGGTGATGGAACTGCCTTTGGAGTTTCATGTGCTGATCATCGATGACGGTTCACCTGACGGAACAGCGGCTATTGTCAAGTCCCTTATGGCGGGCAAATACAAAGACCGTGTCTTCCTCGTGGAGCGTTCCGGTAAGCAAGGACTGGGTACCGCCTATATCTGTGGTTTCAAGTGGGCCATCGAGCACAAAGCCGACTATATCTTTGAGATGGATGCGGACTTTAGCCACAACCCCCAAGATCTGCTCAAGCTCTACGATGCGTGTGCTAACCAGGGTGCTGACCTGGCGATCGGTAGCCGGTACGTCACCGGTGTCAATGTCGTTAACTGGCCTATGGGACGTGTGCTCATGTCCTATTTTGCATCCAAGTATGTGCGTACTGTGCTTGGCGTCAATATTCATGACACCACCGCCGGCTTCGTATGTTACAAACGTCACCTGCTCGAGACCATCGAACTGGAAAAGATCCGTTTCAAAGGCTATGCCTTCCAGATTGAGATGAAGTTTACCGCTTCCAAGTGCGGTGCGAAGATCATCGAAGTGCCGATTGTCTTTGTCAACCGTGTCCTCGGTACGTCCAAGATGTCCGGTGGTATCTTCTCCGAAGCACTCCTCGGTGTCATTCGTCTCAAAATAAGTAGCTGGTTCAGAAAATATCCTAAATTATGAGTTTAGAACAACATATACAGGTATTAGTCAAAGACGCCGTCAAGGCGCTTTATGGCGTGGAGGCTACGGACGCCCAGATTCAATTGCAAAAAACCCGTCCGGAGTTCGAAGGAAACATCACTCTCGTGGTTTTCCCCTTCGTCAAACTCGCCCGCAAAGCCCCGGCACAAGTGGCGGCAGAGATAGGTGAGGAACTTGCCAAGAGTGAGCTCGTAGCCAAATACAACGCGGTGCAAGGTTTCCTCAATCTTGTTATCGACGATGCCTTCTGGGTAAAACAACTTGAAGCCATCGATGCCGATGCCCATTACGGACAGCAACCCGATCGCCATCAACTGATGATGGTCGAATATAGTTCCCCGAATACCAACAAACCCCTTCACCTTGGTCACGTACGTAATAACCTGCTCGGTTATTCGATCGCCAAGATCCAAGAGGCGAACGGATGGAAGGTCGTCAAAACGAACATCGTCAACGACCGTGGTATTCATATCTGCAAATCCATGCTCGCATGGCTTAAGTTCGGTAACGGTGAGACACCGGAATCGTCCGGCAAGAAAGGTGACCACCTGATTGGTGACTACTATGTGCGTTTTGACAAAGAGTACAAGGCACAGATAGCCGAACTCATGGCAAAAGGGCTTGATGAAGAGACTGCGAAACGCGAAGCGCCCTTGATGCTCGAGGCACAAGAGATGCTCCGCAAATGGGAGGCCAACGACCCCGAAGTGCGTGGTCTATGGGCTCGAATGAACGAGTGGGTTTATGCCGGTTTTGACGAGACCTACAAACGTCTCGGTGTCTCCTTCGATAAGATCTACTACGAGTCCAATACCTACCTCGAGGGTAAGTCCGAAGTGGAGAAAGGTCTGGCTGCCGGTCAGTTCTACCGCCGCGAGGACGGTTCCGTTTGGGCGGATCTGACCAAAGACGGACTCGACGAGAAACTGCTCCTGCGTTCTGACGGTACTTCCGTCTATATGACGCAGGATATCGGTACCGCCAAACTGCGTTTCCAGGACTATCCCATCGATAAGATGGTCTATGTGGTGGGTAACGAACAGGAGTATCACTTCAAAGTGCTCTCCATCCTCCTCGACCGACTCGGTTTCCCCTTCGGTAAGGAACTCGTCCATTTCTCGTACGGCATGGTCGAGCTGCCGAACGGTAAGATGAAATCGCGCGAAGGCACCGTAGTGGATGCCGACGATCTGATGGATAAGATGGTGGAAGATGCACGTGAGATGAACGAAGATCCCGAAGTAGCACGTATGGTGGGTCTCGGCGCACTCAAGTACTTCATCCTTAAGGTCGATCCGCGCAAGAACATGCTCTTCAACCCCGCAGAGTCCATCGACTTCAACGGCAATACCGGACCCTTCATCCAGTACACTTACGCGCGTATTCAGTCCGTGCTCCGTAAAGCGGAGAAACTAGTCGACCTAGGAATCCTAGGCAACCTAGGCGGCCTAGATCCAAAAGAGCTTGCGCTCATTCAGCGTCTTACGGAGTTCCCGCAAACGGTACGTGTGGCCGGCGATAACTTCTCTCCGGCAGTCATCTGTAACTATGCCTACGATCTAGCGTGCGACTTCAACTCGTTCTACCATGATCTGAGCATCCTCAACGAAAAAGACGAAGCCAAACGTGCGCTCCGTCTCTTGCTCGCCAAGAATGTAGCGAAAGTGCTGAACTCCGCCATGTCGCTCCTCGGTATCGAGATGCCCGAGCGCATGTAATCAGTCCAAACGCTTACCGTTCGCGTCGTACACACGACCGTCGTACAGCAGATATACTTGACCCGCGTGCAGCACCTTGCGCGCGGATTTTTGTTGCGCTGCACTCAACTGCTCCACCTCAGTCGGCGTCGGTTTACCGGCTTCGATCGTGAAGACCGTCATCATCACCGTCGTCGGCAGGTAGTTCTCGTTACCCGGATGATACGCCACTACTGTTACTTCACCCTCGTTCTCCGGTGTAATAACACCGTTCTCAATCGACAGCAGACACTCCGTGAAAGCGTATGTGATCTCCATTCCCGAACTCAATACAGCCGTTGCAGGAACCGGTTCACCAACCGTCAACTCCGTCTGCTGCTCGTCCCAAACGATGGTCTGCGGCGCTTTGTCCACATGCAGCGCAACGGGTAGGGTACGGGTGTTATAGACGCAACTGTTATCCGGGGTAAAGAGCACCGACAATGTATAATCGCCGGCATTCAGAATCGAGCTCGGATCGATATCGACCCAACTGAATACACCTTCAACTTTACCTAATTGCTCTTTGATAACCGCCTCACTCAAAGCCTGACCGTACGTGATATTTTCTACCGTCACACCAATCATAGGATCGGCTTTCACGATCGTCAGCGTCTTCTCTATCGGCTCTGCAGCATTGAACTTATAGTTACCCGGTTGGGTTGCTTTCAGCGTCACTTCGCCCGCACAGGCAAACACCACTTCGCCCTCAGATACGTACGCTATGCTTTCGTCCGAACTCTCATATGCGACCTCCAGCGACGATGAACTGAAGGCGTTCAGAGCCATACGGTTACCGGCAGTGCATGCATCAAAACTCTGAATCCAAGTCAAACTCTGGTCGTATTTATTCGTTTCACCGCTTACGGCAATCCGCACTTCTTTTCCTTCGCCGCTAATCACTATCTCACCGCTATGCGCACCGGCTTCTGCGTGCGAATAACGGATGGTTAACTGCGTGGTTTGGTCAATCAAATTCTTCTGACCGATCGTCGTCAACGAAACTGAGAAATGCGGATCGGTCGAACTGACCTCCGTCACGATATTCGTCCAGGTAATCGTTACGTTCTTCACACCGTCTGCATCATCCACCATTCCGCTACCAAAAGGCCACTCGTCCGTGCTCGCGCTCAAACTCTTCAACTCTGTTACCTTAATCTTACGGAACGCAACAGCTGTGTGGGCACTTGCCGCGAACTTCAGATATCGAGTCGTCGTAGCCAATACCACTTCTTCGTCGGTGTCCAACGAAACAGTATTGCCTTCTTTAGTCAGTACCAAGGACCAGTTGTTGTGGTCTGCCGATTGATAGACACTGAACGAACCGTTACTACCGCCTTGCCAGGAGAAACTCAGTTTCTCCGCAATTCCCGTCTGCGACAAAGCAATCACGCATTCGTCTTCGTATACGCTGAAAACAGAGATTTTACCGATACTCAAACCACCTCCTACACCTAACACAGGATTCGAGAAGCTCACATTATCCGTCTTTGAGATAACGGTCTGGGCATTCTCAAAATCGTCCTTCGTCATTTCCGTGTCCCATGCTAATTGGGCGGACATCGTCATTGCCAGCATCAGGCAGGCTGCTATAGAAATTATCTTTTTCATATGCGCAAATTTTGCGCAAAATTACAAAAATAATTCCATTAAGCCAAACGAACAGGCCTTTTTCTTAATAATCGGCAATCAAATGGTAAAGAATGAGTCGCAGCAGAAATGCATCTCTTCTTTGGTGATCGGGTGCACAAAACATATCTCCGCGGCATGCAGCATCAAACGTTCACCGGCTGTGCCATATAAACGATCTCCAAGAATAGGAGCGTTGAGACCATCAAGGTGCGCAGCATGTACGCGCAACTGATGGGTCCTTCCGGTCAACGGATAGAAATCCACCAGTACCGTCCCGTCCGGACGTCTATCTCGTATCACGTACTTCGTGATCGCTACTTTCCCATGCTCCTTATCCACCATCTGCCGCGGCCGGTCATACGGATTCGGCAACAACGGAAGTTCTATCATTCCATCATTAAGGCGTAGCCGGCTCATTTCATCATTCGGGCGAAGCACCGCTTCGTACCGTTTGAGTATATCCCTTCTTTGAAAATACGCCTGCAACTCTTTATACACCTCTGCGGTCTTCGCTAACACCAGCAACCCACTCGTATCCTGATCCAATCGATGAACCGGCTTCGCTCCCATTAGACTTTCCACGGACGGCTCCTCTCCCTTACCTGGTACTGACAACAATCCCGCCGGTTTATTGACGACCATCAAATAATCGTCTTCGAAGATTATTTCCGGCTTCTTCCAATTTTCAATCTCCAATCTCCAATCTTCAATGTCCAATCCTTGAAGAACATGCTTCAAGATTGGCCCGCATTTCCCCGAACAAGGTGCATAGAAAGCCCCTTCTTGCCGAATTTCTGTCTTGGACGGTGCTCCTACCCAAAACTCCGCCAGACTTACCGGCTCCAGTCCATGCGTCAACGCATATTGTAGTAATTTCGGCGCACAGCATTCACCGGCACCTGCCGGAGGCATTCTTAAATCGTAATTTTTAATTTTTAATTTGGAAGAAAACCATTCCTCTGCAGGGATGATTGGTTTTTCTTCTTTGAATATTTCAAGAAGGTTCTTACTTTCGCCTTTTCCGTTCACGAAGTTATAGTTCGCAAATAGTAATCGTTGCAGTCTCCTCGATTCCTCTTTGCTGGTGCCGTTCGGTTCTAGAGTCATCTCATAGACCGGTGGAACAAAACCATCGTGGTGATACGAGCCATCCAGTTTGGCAGAAAACGCAGCCAGATAACCGCCTTCATATAGCAGCACGCCGAACATTTTGCCGCAACGATGTAACTCGCTCTCCGGGTGCATGTTCATATAGGCATGTACCTTCTCGATCACCTCCTTAGCGGCCTCTTGCGCTGATTTACTTGGCGGTATGATATACGGATTGACCATCAGAAAAGACGTAATTGGCGGTCCTGGAAAATTTGATAACCTACCTCGCAGTTGATGCACTCGTGGTGCTGGCAATAGTTCTGATACAGATGCAGCAGCGCTTGGGTGTCGGCGGCATTGTGGATGGTCTGTCCTAATACCCTCCATTGACGCACAATCGCATTATTCTCCGGTGCAATCTGCTCCATGAGGGCTGCGGCTTCCGAAGCCCTGCGCGGGTTGTTGTGCAGCATCGCGTACGCGTATTTATAAGGAATAACGGTGTTGATCAACAGAATATCAATGCTGCTGCGCCCCATCTTATCGACTTCAAACAGCGGCACCAGTTCCTTCACATTGTCGGTATCCAGGATCTTACTCAGCATCGATTCCGATTGATAGAGCAATTGTGCAAACTGGCGAATCCGCAACTCCGGACTGTTCTGCGGTCGTAAGCGTGCATGCTTCCAAATCGACCCGTCCATAGGCGTGAGGCTGAATTTCGTCCGTAAGAACTCGTACTCTTTCGCGAGAGCCGCATCGTCTCCAATAAGTCCGGCCTGGCCCAGTAACAATGCCGTTAACTGAAACAGACTATTGCGGTGTTTCTGCAAATAGGATAGGGGTGTGTTGATGGCCAGTTGCTCGAACGGCAGACTATTCGTATGAAAACCGAAGTTCCTTGCTAACGATATATACAACGCGTGTTCCCAACTGCCTTTCGTGATCTCCAAAAGCCTTTCAATCGAAGCCCGTTTGCATTCTAAACGCTTGTGCAGCAGACTCTTCCGCCAACCTTCGGTCAGCAGCAACGGGTCCCTTACCAACTGCTCCGCACAACCGATCCGACTGATGGCGCTATCCATCTGTTGCGCAGCAGCAAACAAGTCCGTCAGATAGTCCTTGTCGCTCGGGTATTGCAACTCACATTGCGGCACCAACGCCCCCTTCGAGTTATAAATCGGTTTGTCGGCCGTGCGCACGACGTGCAGGATAACATTATCGTACGCGCAGTCCAGATGGTGACGATGTTTGATCCAATCGCTGGAGCATACATGGATCTCGATGTTACCCACCCACTCCTTACCGTCAATCTTCACCCGCGCATGGCTGTAATCGGGACCCGCATCGCGGTTGTGCTCTCCCACGGAGAGAATCTCCACACTCCGTCCGTCTGTTGTCTGTTGGTCAAATCCCGCCCACAGGCAATGTTCCCATATATAATGCAAAACTATTTCAGGCATACGTCACGAATGAGAAAGGTGTCTGTTCAAGGAGGGGAAAATCACGGTGATAACGACAGTCAGTGCGAGTAGAGCGGGGTAGAAGAGCCATGGAACAATAGACATGGCAGAGATACCTGCCAGACCGGAGGCCATGAGCAGTTGAGCGCCGTAGGGTAGGATGCCCTGAATGCAACAACTGGTCGTGTCCAAAAGGGACGCAGAGCGACGTGGATCGATATCAAACTGTTCCGCTACCCGTTTGGCTATATCGCCGACGGAGAGGATGGCGATGGTGTTGTTAGCGGCACAGATATTGGCAAACGCCACGAGTCCGCAGATACTCCATTCGGCTCCTGCGCGGGTCTTGACACGCCGGATGATCAGATCAATCATAAACTCTAATCCGCCGTTATAACGAATCAGCGCAAAGATCCCTCCGGCCAGCATGGAGATCAGGATTAGTTCACTCATCCCCATCACACCGGTAAGGGCGGCATTCGTCCATCCCATCAGGTCATAACTGCCATCTGCCCATCCGGTGACCAGCGTGAGCAGGCTGCCTAAGGACAGCACCATCAGTACGTTCATTCCGAAGGCCGCGCAGGCGAGAACGGCGAGGTAGGGCAGCACTTTGGTAAAGGTTATTGGAGAGAGGTTCGTGGTGAGAGGTTCGCTGGCTTCTGCGCCGAGGAAGACGTAGAGCACGATGCCGACAATCGCGGCGGGGAGCACCATCTTGATATTAAACCGGAATTTGTCGGACAGTTTGCAGCCTTGCGTCTGCGTCGAGACGATGGTTGTGTCGCTGATAAAGGACAGGTTGTCGCCAAAGAAAGCACCGCCCACGACGGCCGCTGCAACCAAGGGAAGGGTCATCGATGTCTTATCCGCAAAACCGGCTGCAATCGGCATCAGCGCCACGATCGTACCGACGCTCGTTCCCATACAGAGGGAGGTCAGACAGGCAGCAAGGAAAAGGCCTGCCAAGGCGAACTTAGCCGGCAAAAATCGCAGGGTGACATTGACCATTGCTTCGGCCGCTCCCATCTCCTTGGCGGTGGCAGCAAAAGCACCGGCTAACATGAAGATCCAGACCATGAGCAGCAGGTTTTCACTACCGGCACCACGGGAAAAAATCGCAATTCGTTCAGAGAACGACACACCGCGCGTAAGGGCCATACTTACCATGGCGGACACCACAAAAATAAATAATAACGGCGCGTTACTCACACCTCCATAGATGACAGCATTCACCATGAGCAACACGACCATCGCAAAGATGGGCGACAATGCCAACAGACCTTTTTTTATACCTATTTTCATTTCGGCTGCAAAATTACAAAAAAAATCCCACATACACAAGATTTTTGCAAAAATAATCGTGCCCTTGCGGCTAAAAAGTATGCAGGACTTTTTTTACCAAAAGTAGGGTGGAGTCATCATTTCTTTGGGGATTTAATGATGAGAGGCGACTCGTTTGAGCGCATCTGTTTTATTTCCTTGATCTCTCCCAGGAAGAAACTTGCTGTGTCCTTATCCCTGCGGGAACGATTATTTCTTATCTTATTGCATTTGAACGATTGTTTCTTATCCTTCGGAACGATTATTTCGGACGAAACAGACGAAGAAAGAACCTGCCTGCTCGGTGGTGGAGCAGGCAGGAGTTCCGATAGATCGGTTTTTCGGGTTATCGATAGATCGAAAGGGGTTATTTTACCTCTTGACCTTGGAGAGTGTAGGTTTTGTCTCCACGGAGAATGAGGAGCTGACCGTCCTCAAGAATCTTGACATTCTTCACATTGCCTTGTACATTCTCAACGCCTTGAGATTCTAATGCAGCCAGAGCTTCTTCTGCAGCGGTCAGTTTGGCTAAGTCTTCGGGAGTAACCAGTGCTTTCTGCTCATCGGTCAGAGCGTCGTATGCAGCGCGGGCAGCCTCGATAGCGGCTTTGTCCTCCAAGGTGATGTCAGCAGGCAGGGCGTCGAACAGAGCCACTACTGCGTCTGCTGCTACTTGGTCGGCAGCGGCTTTCTCAGCAGCAGCCAGTGCTGCTTCAGCGGCGGTCAGTTTGGCTAAGTCTTCGGGAGTAACCAGTGCTTTCTGCTCATCGGTCAGTGCCTCGTATGCAGCGCGGGCAGCCTCGATAGCGGCTTTGTCTTCCAACGTGATGTCAGCAGGCAGCGCGTCGAACAGAGCCAGTACTGCATCTGCAGCCTCTTGGTCAGGGTCAGTAACCGTAATAGTGCAGGTAGCGGTTTTGTCATCGGCGGTGTCGTCGGTGCCGTTGGTGGCGGTGGCGGTGATGGTAGCGGTGCCGGCTGCTACGGCGGTCACTACGCCGTCAGCTACGGTAGCTACAGAGGGGTCGCTTGATGTCCATACCACGGTCTTGTCCGTTGCGTTGTCGGGGGCGACGGTAGCGGTCAGCGTCAGCGTCTCGCCGCCTACGGTCATCGAGGCTGTGGTCTCAGAGAGGGTCACGCCGGTGACGGCGACGGTCGGCGGCTCAATGGTAAATACAATTTGTGAGACATTTTTAAAATACATACCAAATGTAGTTTCGTTGGCATCACCTGTCCACACAGCACCCGGGCTTGTTTGCGTCCAACCGCTTCCACCAAGCCTACGAATGGTTGCAGTGATTTCAATCCTCGTGAAGTTTCCTAAAGAAGTCGAGAACTTAAATGAGGCATCATTAGAATTCCCCATCCAACTTCCGTCCATCCCATCAATCACTCCATTCAATGACGTCAACGTGACACCATCTTTAGAGAATGATTCACCATCGTGCATGTAAGTACTTGATAAGGTGCTGTTGTTCCACGTTACGGTGGTTGCCCAACTGAAGCCGAAGCCCGCTACGAGGGCGAAAAGAATAGTAAAGATTTTTTTCTTCATAATGTCTTGTTGTTTTTAATTGTTAATACTATGTGGCATGCGCCACGTTAATTGGTTGTTTTATTGTTTTGTTTTATAGATAGCTTTTACTTAAATCTTAACGAGAGTACATAAGAAAAGCGTGCGCTTTCGCTGCTTTCATTTGATTTTCTGAGGTCCTAGACTTACCTTATTAGTTCAAATAAATGCACGGAAAACTCACGCTGATACGTGAGCGTGCATAAACCATGCTTGAACTAATAATGATTTCTTAAACTTGTCTAGGGTTTCAGAAAATCAAGTTTGGCTTATTACGCTATTATTTATGTATGTTGTTTGTCTGTTGTTTTATGCCATAAGCGGTAATATTGTTTTTGTTTAGTTTTGTTTTGATCGGTCAAGATTGGCCGATAGATTGCTCCGGGTTTAACGTCGCGGAGAGGGGACGGTTATTTATTTCTTGTAGCCGAATTCTAATAATAGTTCATCGGCGAGATATTCGTCACTAAAACAATGCATGTCCGCAACTCCGTTGCTGATGAGGTCATACGTCGTGGAGTCGTAGAACTTGCCCAATGCCTCTTCGTAGGAAAGTCCCGCCTGCTCGGCAAATAACTTCACGATACGTGCATATTTACGTTGTAATATAGCAGGGTTAGCTTGCATAGTTGAGTCTCTGTGAAGATTTGAAATGAAGATATTTATCCAATACAACTTGCGAGGTAATACAAATCTGATGATTCGGCTTTTTCTCACGCAATTCGCCTAAAGCTTGCTCTCGCGTATAAATGCCTGTGAAATAGAGATCTATCGTGTCGAACACCTGATCGTCGGCAATACCTCCTTCAATAATATCATACTGCTCGTGCGGCAGACCTTTTCGGCAAGCGGTTATATAATCCAGCCACTCACCATCATAGGCAGAAAAGACTTTGCGGGTACATCCCGGGCATTCCTCAAACTCATAGATATTCATAATAGCCTTCTGTCCGCGTCTGATAAAACGCTCGCCATAGCGCTCTGCCTGCGCACGCAAAGGAGTAAGGTAAAAGCCCACTCCGAAATCGAGACGAGGACGAGAATGTAGCAAGTCCGGGTGAGGAATTTCCGTGTATGATGTATGATAAAGAATCATAGTTTGACTCCTTTCTGCTGCATGAGGGATACTAAATCATCCACTATATATTCCTTGGAAAAACTATGCAGTACATCGTAGCAAGGCACAATATAACCGTCTATCATACCTGCATTCTGCATAGCGTGATAAACGTCTTTTGCACTCTTGTTCAAAAACGATGCTACGTTATTGACGCAAAAGATAGTGAAATTCAGTATTTTAAAGTCCATATAACTAACTCTTTGCAACTTCTGGCTGCAAAGGTACTGCTTTTTTGCGATATATGCAAGAGAAAAATGCATTTTTATGCGAAAATAGGTAGAAAAAAAAGAGGAGCAGTTCCGAAGAACTACTCCTCCAATTTAAATCCCCAAGGAATGATTACTCAGCGTCTTTCTTAGCGGCTTTTTTTGCCGGGGCTTTCTTAGCCGGCTTCTCTGCTTCGGCTTCGAGGGAAGCCTTCAGTTCTGCGAGAGCGGAGAGATCACCGAGGGTGGTCTTCTCTACCTTCGGCAGGTCGAGAGCGGGTTCTTCAGCCTTAGCGGCTTTCTTAGCTGCCTTCGGAGCTGCCTCCTTGCGCTCCTCCCAAGTGCGGAGGTGCGAAACGAGGATACGCTTAGCGTCACGGTTGAACTCAATCACCTTGAAGCTGAGGGTGTCACCCACAGCTACCGGCGACTTGTCTTCCTTCTGGAGGTGGCGGGTAGTGCAGAAGCCCTCAACGCCTTCCTCGAGCGAAACGACAGCGCCCTTGTCGGTCAGTTCAACAACCTTACCATCCACGATGGTATCTACGCCGAACTTAGCCTCGAGTTCTTCCCACGGGTTCTCCTCGAGTTGCTTGTGACCGAGGGAGAGACGGCGGTTAGCTACGTCGATGTCGAGAACGACAACTTCGATCTGTGCGCCGATCTGGGTGAACTCATTCGGGTGTTTGATCTTCTTGGTCCAGCTGAGGTCGCTGATGTGGATCAGGCCGTCAACGCCTTCCTCGATCTCTACGAAGACACCGAAGTTGGTGAAGTTACGAACCTTAGCCCAGTGGCGAGTGCCAACAGCGTACTTGGTCTCCACGTTAGCCCACGGGTCAGCCTTGAGTTGCTTGATACCGAGGGACATCTTACGCTCAGCGCGGTCGAGCGTCAGGATAACAGCATCTACCTCGTCGCCAACCTTCAAGAAGTCGTTAGCGGAACGGAGGTGCTGGCTCCAGCTCATCTCGGATACGTGAACGAGGCCTTCTACGCCTTCTGCGATCTCCACGAATGCGCCGTAATCAGCCATAACGACTACCTTACCGTGAACCTTGTCGCCTACTTTGAGGTTCGGATCAAGTGCATCCCACGGGTGCGGAGTCAACTGCTTGAGACCGAGAGCGATACGCTTCTTCTCCTCATCGAAGTCGAGGATAACCACGTTGATCTTCTGGTCGAGTTGCAGGAGCTCGTGCGGGTCATTAACGCGTCCCCAGCTGAGGTCGGTGATGTGGATAAGACCGTCAACACCACCCAGGTCGATGAAGACACCGTAGTTGGTGATGTTCTTAACCGTACCTTCGAGTACCTGACCCTTCTCGAGTTTGCCGACAATCTCAGCCTTTTGAGCCTCGAGTTCAGCCTCGATAAGTGCTTTGTGGGAAACAACGACGTTGCGGAATTCCGGATTGAGTTTGACGATCTTGAACTCCATCGTCTTGCCGACGAGGATGTCGTAATCGCGAACCGGCTTCACATCAATCTGGCTACCCGGGAGGAATGCTTCCATGCCGAGTACGTCCACGATCATGCCGCCTTTCGAACGCCATTTGATGTAACCGGTAACGATCTCACCTGCGTTGTAAGCCTCGTTAACGCGATCCCAAGCGCGAGCGGTGCGTGCCTCTTTGTGGGAGAGCACGAGTTGGCCCTTCTTGTCCTCCTGGCTCTGGATGTAGACTTCTACTTTGTCGCCTACTTTCAGCTCGGGGTTGTAACGGAACTCAGATGCCGGAACGATACCGTCCGACTTGTAGCCTACGTTAACAACGACTTCGCGTTTGTTGATACTGATGACGGTACCCTCAACGACTTCGTTGTCCTTGATGGCGCTCAGGGTGTCATTATACTTTTGGATTTCTTCTTCGTTTTGTTTGCCTTGCTTTTGTGCTTCATAGGCATCCCAGTCGAAGTTCTGGAGAGAAAGATTTTCTGCCATAAACGGTAGATAAACAGTGGGAATCAATTTTTTCGTGATCTCGAGATCACGTGATCACGTGGTCACGACAAAACCAAAATCCCGTTAAAAGTTAAACATGTTAGCCTTTTTCATACGAAAAAGCGTGCAAAGGTACGATTTTTTTTGGATATATGCAAATTTTTTTGTAATTTTGTGCCGAATTTGTGAAAATTGTTAAATTGAGATACTATGGCTAAGTACAATTGGAGTTTTGCGAATGTGGGTGGTGTGACCCGCGTACGTATTCAATCGGCGGAGGATATCCGTCATTTGGGAGAGCTGGATAAGAAGATGTGGACTGTCTTGTCGTGTCCGGTGAACGGTCTGGAGATCAGCAGCGATTCGCTGAGTCTGATGGACACGGACGGCGACGGTAAGTTGCGTGTGAAGGAGGTGATCGCAACGGCAGATTACCTGTGTGCGACGCTGAAAGATGCGAAGAGTCTGTTCGAGCAGAAAGACGAGTTGGAACTCGATAATATCGCAGACGAATCGATAAAGGTGATCGGTGAACGGTTAGCGGTTAGCGGAAAGATTTCTTTGGCGGCAGTACAGGCAGCGATTGATGCGGTGAGCATCGAGGAGCAACCGATTCCGGCAGCACCGCTGGAGGCAGATGTGATCGCGGCTTATAAGGAGAAGAGCGCGGAGTATGCCGCTTATTTCGAGCAGGAGAAACTGCAGAAACTGGGTCTGGCCGTTATTCCGGAGGACGCTCCAAAGCCGGGAATGACGGAGAAGAAGTTTGCTGAAATGGGTAAGCAGATTGCCGACTGGGAGGCAGCGAAGGCTGCGGCGGAAGGAGCGAATGCGGCGGCTTTGGAGGCAGCGAAGGCGGAGTTTATGCCGCTGCGTAAGTTGCTGTTGATTCACCGCGATTTCTATCGGCTGTTGCGTAACTTCGTGACGCTGGAGGACTTCTATGACCGGGATAGCGATACGATTGCATCGTTTGAGGCCGGTACACTCATTATTGATCAACGTGCGTGCAAGCTCTGTATGCGTGTGAACGATCCGGCGAAGCACGACAGTCAGGCACCGCTGAGCGGGATGTATTTGATTTACTGCAACTGCGTGAATCAGAAGACGGGTAAGAGTCTGCAGATCGTGGCGGCAATGACGCAGGGTGAGGTGAATAACCTCAGTATCGGTAAGAATGCCGTGTTCTATGATAATGACGGTCTCGATTACGACGCAACGGTGACGAAGATCATCGACAACCCGATTTCGATTCGTCAGGCTTTCTGGACCCCGTACCGCAAGTTCTCGAAGTGGATCGAGGAGAAGATTAATAAGTCGGCAGCGGAGAAAGATGCGAAAGCGTTTGGTGACTTGACGGCGAAGGCAGACGCGGCAGTCGCTGACCCGAAAGCCGAGCAGAAACCGGCGTTCGATATTGCTAAGTTTGCCGGTATCTTTGCTGCGATCGGTATGGCTCTTGGTATGATCGGTACAGCTTTGGCAGCTGTTGCTACAGGTATGAAGGGCTTTGCATGGTGGCAATATCTGGTGGTGCTGGCATGTATTCTGCTGGTGATCAGCGGTCCGAGTATGGTGATGGCGTACCTGAAGTTACGTCGTCGTAACCTGGCGCCGGTGCTGAACGCGAACGGTTGGGCGATCAACGCGGATGCGATCATCTCTGTGCCGTTTGGTCGGACGCTGACCGAGCAGGTGGCTTTCCCGCTGGTGAAAGCACCGAAAGTAGGTGGTATGAAAAAATGGGCTAAGTGGCTCTTGGCTCTTTGTATAATCTTTGTTGTTTTGAGTATTTTATGCGCAATATTGTTTCTTTGTGGATTCTGCTGGCACTGTCTGTGCTTCCATTAAAAGCAGATACTATCTTTAGTGAGGACCTGGGACTGAATCCGCCGATTGACTCGACGGCCGTGGATAGCGGCGATGAGTTGGAGGAGTTGGACGATATCGACGTGCGTGCTTCGCAGTTGCCGGAGTGTCTGGCGGGACTGTTCTCGCACGATACGCTGGTGTTAGGTTGCGAGTTGGACCTGCTGCCGCAGAAGATTGTGGTCAAGACCAAGGACGGCGACGTGGTGTATAAGATTGCGCCGCAGTTCATGTTGGACACCAACCTGATCAACCATCACCCTGCGGACAGTATCTATCATTTCCTCTGGACGGACGAGCGCGTGAACCCGTATGGGACGATGTTCGACAGTCTGAAGGACGATGTACGTATCCCGATGGAGGGCTTTGTGCTGCCGGCTCCGGGTTATGTGACCAGTCCGTACGGTTGGCGTAGAAACAGGATGCACAAGGGTACGGATATCAAGGTGCAGGTGGGTGACAGTATTCGCAGCGCATGGCCGGGTCAGGTACGTATAGTAGGCTGGGATCCGAGAGGATACGGTTATTTCGTTGTGGTGAGACACGACAACGGTCTGGAGACGGTCTATGGGCACTTGAGTCGTCCAATGGTGGACGAGTACGAGCCGGTGAAAGCAGGTTATGTACTGGGTCTGGGTGGTAACACCGGTCGTTCGACGGGTAGTCACTTGCACTGGGAGATTCGTTACTTGGGTGAAGCAATGAACCCGGCGAATGTAGTGGATTTCACGACGGGTCAGCTGAAGAACAAAGACGAGTACGTGATTGGTATCAAGGCCATGAAACAGGCGCGTGCGGAGGCTGCGGCGCGTAAGTACCATACGGTACGCAGCGGTGACACCTTGAGCGGTATCGCCAAGAAATACGGTACGACGGTTAAGAAACTCTGTGCCCTGAACGGCATCAAAGAGACCAAGATCCTGCAAATAGGTATGAAGATCCGCGTGCGGTAAATGAGAGTGACTCTGCTCATAGTAGGTAAGACGACGGACGCGCACCTGGAGGCGCTCATCAATGAGTACGTCAAGCGTCTGGGACATTATATCCCGTTTGCGATCCAGGTAATCCCGGAGTTGAAGCAGACCAAACATCTGACGACGGACCAGCAGAAGACGCAGGAAGGGGAGTTGATCCTGAAGGCGGTGGGTGCAAGTGCGGACCTTATTCTGCTGGACGAGCGAGGACAGGAGTACACCAGTATGGCTTTTGCGGCCTACATGCAGAAACGCATGTCGTCGGGTAAGGATGTGGTGTTTGTGATCGGTGGTCCGTACGGTTTCTCGCAGGCGGTGTACGACCGTGCAGCAGGGATGGTGAGTCTGAGTAAGATGACCTTCTCGCACCAGATGGTGAGGCTCTTTATGGTGGAGCAACTGTACCGCGCGATGACCATCCTGAACGGGGAACCGTATCACCACGAATAAGTAACATTTAAATAGATACAGATATGGACAAACAAGAACTTCGCAAGTTGATTGCAATTTGGTTTGAAGAGGATATCCGCGACGGTGACCACACCTCGCTCAGTTGTATTCCGCCGACCCAGATGGGTTGCCAGCAGTTGATCATCAAGGACACGGGGGTGCTGGCCGGTGTGGAAGTAGCGAAAGAGATCATCAATTATTTCGATCCCGAATGTAAGTTCGAGCAGTTTTTGCACGACGGTGACCATGTGAAACCTGGAGACGTGGCGTTCAAGGTGTACGGTAAGGAGTTGAGTCTGCTGCAGATCGAGCGCACGATGCTCAATATTATGCAGCGCATGTCGGGTGTGGCAACGACCGCACATAAGTACCAGAGCCTGATTGAGGACACGGGTTGTCATGTACTGGATACCCGTAAGACCACGCCGGGACTGCGGTATCTGGAGAAAGAAGCTGTGGTCTTAGGCGGCGGTATGAACCACCGTATCGGTCTCTTCGATATGATTCTCTTGAAGGACAACCATGTGGACTTCGCCGGCGGTATCACCAACGCGCTCACGCGTGCACGCGATTATTGTAAGGAGAAATGCAAGAACCTGAAGATTGAGATCGAGGTGCGCAATTTCGATGAGATCAACGAGGCACTGGCGACCAATATCCCGGATCGTATTATGTTAGATAACTTCAGTCCCGCGAAGACGAAAGAGGCGGTCGATCTGATTCGTGCCTGGGAAAAGCAAGCCGGTCGTCACATGGAGATCGAATCTTCCGGAGGTATCACGATCGATACGTTGCGCGATTACGCGATCCAGGGTGTGGACTTTGTTTCGGTAGGAGCCCTGACGCACAGTTACAAGAGTCTCGATATGAGTTTCAAAGCAGTCAAATAAAAAAAACAGCGCTCGGTTGAGCGCTATTTTTTTATTTTTTCTTGAAGATACCCATCAGGCTATCGAGCAGACCTTTGGGTTGCTCTTCTTCTGCCTCTGCTTCGTCACCGGTGAACGGAACGAGCTTGGTGTCCGCTACCTCATTGGGTTGGAGTGCGTGGAAGTTAGCATACACAGCCGGGGTTCCGCAGATGGTCACGTGGGTGATCACTTTGTCCTGGTAGTCAAAGTAGAACGTCTCATTGAGCAGGAACTCTGCGTTGTATTTCTTGAGCGCAGCAGCACGTGCGGTCTCCTTGAGTTCAGCCTGGGTCGCTTCTGCACCACCGGTACCGAACTTCAGTTGGCAACGCGGAGCAACGGTCTGGATATCAGCCGCGATAGTCTGATAGTACACAGCGGGTTTGGAACTCGGGTGGAGTGCCAGCATCTCATTCTGGGTAGCTTTGCGATAGCTTGCGTACTTACCCGGGAAAGCAGTGAGGGTGAAAGCGGTTACGATACCGTTCTCCACGTTGATGCTGTATTGCTCGTGGAAGAGGACGTCCATCTTCTCCTGACGCAACATTTTCTCGCGGGCGAACTTGAGCGCCGAAGCCTCGTTCTTACCTGCCAACTCCTCCGGAGTGAGGGAGATCGATTTCTTTGCGCTGTACTCCATCTCAGCTACGGTCAGGGTGTTGAGCGCGATACGGCTGTTAGCACCTTCCTGTTTGAACTCTGCACCGGCTGCTACAGGCATATCCGAAGCCTTCATGGGACGGAAGGACTTGATGGAAGCCGGGTAACCGGAAACGGTGATGGAGGTCATTTTCTTGTCCTCACCTTTGGCGATGTTGAAGATCGGAGCCAGGAGCACGTCTCCGTTAACAGTTGCGAGTGCTTTCGCTACAACAGCTTGTCTCTGCTCTTCTGCATTGAGGGACTCGAGCTCGTTGGCATAAGCGGTGGCACTAATGCGGGTCGATTGAACGTCCAGAGTGGCGAGGGTAGGAAGACAACGAACACTCTTAGCCAGTTCAACGCGTTCAGAAGTGGCTTTGGACATACGGGAACTACCGCCACAAGCGGTGAACACCAGAGCAACAGCGGCGATTGCTACGCCGAAAATCAAATGTTTTCTCATAATCTGTTTCATGTATTAAAGGGTTGATAGTAAGATTTATCTTTTCTTGGTCGGGGTAGCGAGGTGGATCTGTAGCGACAGATAGACACCTTGCGGTACGATCGCGGTGTTACCCTTCACCGGATGACGGTACTCGGCCTTGAGCTCCATCGGTACATACGGCGTCGGGGTGAACATCAGACCGAGACCTCCGAAACCGGAGAGGAAGAAGTTCTGCGCCGGGATGAGGGAGTTAACCGGGTAGTAACTCTGGTTGATTTTGGACCAAACCGCACAGAGGTCCACTTCCATACCGCCGTACAGTTCGACTGCCATCCATTTGGTGCAGGGGATATAGAACTTAATCGCGGGTTTGTACGCAAACCACATGGTCTTGGCGTCTGCCGGTTGGATATCATTGACGATCGATTGGGTCTTGGGATCGGCATTCGCACCACCGTAGAGCGGACCATTGAAGTATTGGTCGGTGTTCAGACCCATCTCGAAGTTAAAGAGCTGCATACCGAAACATTTCGCACGCCACTCGAAGGCTTCGAAGCTGAGCATATGACGTTTGAAGACCATGTCGGCTGAGTTGCGAGCCAGGTTACCATCCAGCACAAAGAGGGTGGAGTAACCGAAGCTCAGGAACGACAGCATGTTCTGTCCGTTATGCTTGTAGTAACGGGTGAAGACGGTCTCTTTCTTCTTCTTATCCTTGGGCTCTTCGTTAGCTTGAACTTGTGCTTCGTTGAAACGACGCTCCTCTTCCAGTTGCGCACGACGCTCTGCCTCTGCTTTGGCTTTCGCACGAGCCTCGGCCTCTTGACGCGCACGCTCCATCAGCGCAGCATCTTCGCGGTCACGCTCGGTCTGAACGGCCTGTTTCTGTTCCTGCAGACGACGCAACTGCTCTTCCTGCTCACGCTGTACACGGAGTACGGAATCCAACTTAGCCTGCATCTCAGCGGCTTTGAGTGCCTCGCTGGATTGCGGTGCGGCTTGTTGTTCTTCTTCTACCAGCACCGGAGCTACCACCGGAACGACCACAGCTGCTTTGGCAGCCTCTTCCGCCGCCAGACGCTCTGCTTCTGCTTTAGCAGCTTCCTCAGCTGCCAGACGTTCTGCCTCCTGACGTGCCGCTTCTGCTGCAGCCGCTTCCTCGGCAGCTTTACGTTCCGCCTCGAGTCGTGCAGCCTCTGCAGCTGCTGCGGCTTCAGCCGCCTTGCGCTCTGCTTCGAGTCGTGCAGCCTCCTCAGCTGCCTTACGCTCTGCCTCGAGTCGTGCAGCCTCCTCAGCTGCCTTGCGTTCTGCCTCGGCTTTGGCAGCCTCTTCAGCAGCCTTGCGCTCGGCCTCTACGCGTGCCGCTTCCTCAGCTGCTTTACGCTCGGCTTCGGCTTTCGCTTTTGCAGCCGCTTCGTCCTCTTCTTCCTCCATCACCAAGCCTTGTTGCTTCTTCGGCTGTTGTGCGGGTTCCGCCTTGGGTGCTTTCTCAGCTTTCTGTTTGGGAGCTTTCTCTGCTTTGGGCTTGGGCTCGGCTTTCGCTTTACTCTTAGCCGGTTGAGCCTGCTGCTTGGGAGCAAAGAGGTTCTCTTCCTCCTCGGCTACGATTTGCTGTTGCTGCGGAGCAGGAGCCGGCGCCGGTGTCGATTGCACTTGCGGAGTAACCGCCTGCTGAACCGTTTCTACGACACCACTCTCATCTTCTTCCAATAAAATCAACTGGGCATGCGCGCACACGCTGATAAAGCACATCAGCATCGCGAGTAAAAAGAATCTTTTTGTGTTCATACGTATGATGTTTTTGTTGTTTTCGGACCTTTGCGGTGCAAAGGTACAACATTTTTTTGGAATACGCAACAATTTGCGTTATTTTTTTGGAAAAAAATGTCACTTTTTACCCTTTTACCATTTTTTAGGGTCAATTGGGGTTCCATCCGGTAAGACAGGTCGGGTCAACACCCGCACCCATTCCGGTCGACCGACGGATTGGTCTTGCGACTTATATTCGTAGCTGTTGGGACAAGCTTGACCTTTTGTCAAACCCGTATGCCAGGCCTCAGGCACCAGGACGTTCTCATCCCATGTGGTGTACGCCCAGACCGTCTCACCCCACCAACGCCAGGGACGGGCTAACCAAACCCGTTGCGGCACAGGCGATTGGATATGGCAATGCCAGAAAAGCATGCCGCGTGCGATGCTGTCGGCACTACCACTTCTGCCGGCGGAGATGTAACAGTTATCGTGCTTCTCTTCCGTCACATTGGCGATGATCGTCGCATGGTCCACCACCAGTTTCATGGCACCGAAAATAAAATCCACCGCACCGGAGAGTGTACCGCCTTTCCAGTAGATACTTGCACCCTGATCGCCGTACAGCACGTCTTGTTTACCAATCGCACTGCAGTTTTTGAGATAGGCGTTGTTGGCTGTCTCCGTAAACGAAATCGCCGCGGCGCGTTCACGATAAGCACGTTTGGCTACTTCGGTAGAACCGATTTCTTTGGGTCGTACCGGCATCACTTTTTTCGGCCGTTCTTTCTCGGTCCAAGGCAGGTCGGATTGCGATATATCGACCAGACTGTCCTGCGCTTCTTTCTCGCTTACGTAGAGGTTAAAACTGTTCTCAAAAACAATGTTCTCCGCATAAAAATCCGGTGCTGTCACCAGCACCGACGCGTTCCACCGACGGGTACGACTTCCACCGTAATTAGGCACCTCACCCATCGAGCGGTACTGGTATCCGTGTCCGTAGTACCAGGTGATCTTCGCGGTTTGCTTCTTGGACCGATTGATGAGTTTGAGTCCCGGCACATCGATGGTCAACTCCTCCTGATACGTACCCGGTGCGATATAGATCGTCGTGCGTTCAGCTTTGGCGGCATACACGGCACGTGCGGAGTCAAGGGCCGCGTTGATGGATTCGCCTACGGCTACATGGAGGATAAGGGAGAAGATAAGGGCTAACATTCGTCTACGGTCATTTGGCAGGTTTTACAATCAAAATGGAGCGCGAGCACTTTCCCTGTACGCAGACGCAGGTAACGCGGCTCCTTATCTGCGGGATACGGATTGAGCTTGCGACAGTGCCCGAGTTCAAACAACAGGCAGTACCGGCAGGTCATCAGATGATCGTAGTGCGTCTCCATTCGTTTAAAACACTAATAGGTATAAAATACGGTGCGGTCTCCACGCGCACGTCGCGCGCTATATAAGGAGTGTCACCCAGTTTGGTCAACTGCGTACGAATCGTCTCCAATGCTTTCTCGGCATTGCGAGCCGGCTCTTTCTGATAACTGAATACTGAATGCTGATAACTGACATCCGAGCAATAGCTCAGTTCAAATCCCTCTTCCGTTTCGCGGAACAGAATATCAACGGGGATGCGGCGTTCGGAATGCAGATTCTTCGTAAATTCGACGTCGAGATTTCGGAATAACGAGATCACGTGATCACGAGATATCGAAAGGGCTTTATTAATCTTCACCAGATTGCCCTCCACGCCATTGACTGAGAATCCTTCGCTACCGATGGTGAGACCATCTCCGTTATGGAGTACGATGCCGGGTTTGAGTTGCACACGCAACGTGTTACCGCGTGCCTCGAGTACCTGACCGATATACTCACCGGTGGACTTGGGTGTGGACCAATTGGCCATAGGCCGTGTCCGACCGTGCAGAAAATAATCCGTTGCTCCACGATGGAAGGTCTTGGTCGGGTCTGGTACAAAAGTTCTTTTGTACACAGCCCCATTTGAAATTTGAAATTTGAAATTTGAAATTTGATTTAGTTTCTCCCGATAATACGCCACGATATTGGTGACGTAGTCGGCGTCTTTTAGGCGACCTTCGATTTTAAAAGTCGTTACACCGGCATCGATCAGTTCTTGTAAGTTGGCACTGCGGTCCAGATCCTGCAGACTCAGCAGATAGCGTTGATGAATCGGTTGACCTTGTTCATCCAGCACCTCATTATAGCTGCTGTCCAACAGGTCATACGCCATGCGGCAGAACTGTGCACACGCCCCGCGGTTGGCAGAACGATTGGCGAGCACCTCCGAAATATAACAGCGTCCGGAATAGGACACACATAGGGCACCATGTACGAAAGCCTCGAGTTCGATATCCGGCACGGCTTCGTGAATCGCCCGTATCTCATCGATGGATAGTTCGCGTGCCAAGACCGCCCGTTTGAAACCCAGATCCCGCAGATGCGCCACGTGCTCCGGTGTACGGTTGTCACATTGCGTGGAGGCATGTAAGCGGATAGGTGGGAGATCGAAATCCAACAGATGCAGATCCTGAATAATGAGTGCATCAACCCCGATTCGGTACAAGTCGTGTATCATCTGAACGGCCTGCGGGTACTCGTGTTCATGGAGTAAGGTGTTGACCGTCACCAGTACCTGCACCCCATAGGTGTGGGCGTACTGCACCACTTCGGTCAGATCCTCGATGCTGTTTCCTGCCGCCTGACGCGCACCGAAAGCAGGCGCACCGATATAGATAGCGTCTGCACCCGCCTGAATCGCCGCTTGGGCTACGCTCTTGTCGCGTGCCGGAGCGAGCAGGCTAAGCGGTAGAGCACGATGCCCGCCGTCACACTGACGTTCATCGAGTGCTTCGTTCCATATTGAGGAATCTCTATGCATTGCGTACACTGATCGACTACTTCTTGTTGAACCCCAAAAACCTCGTGGCCCAAAATTACAGCAATTTTGGGACAGCTGACGGCTGATAGCTGACGGCTGATTTCTTCCAACGTCACCGAATCGTGTGCCTGTTCGACGGCATAGACCGTATAACCCTGTGCCTGCAGGTCACGTACTGCCTCCAGTGTCTCTTTGTAATACGACCACTCGACCGAGTCTTCTGCACCTAACGCGGTCTTGTGGATCTCTGCATTCGGAGGGCAACAGCATATACCGCAGAGCACCACGCGTTCAATCCGCATCGCGTCCGCGGTACGAAAAACCGCACCTACGTTATGCTGACTCCGCACATTATCCAGCACCACCACAAGCGGCAGTTTGTCTGCCTCGCGGTACTGGTCGACATTCATACGACCCATCTCTGCGGTTGTTAGTTTCTGACTCATAGTGCAAAAGGTAAATGGACGTGCAGCTCGTGCGCGTCTTCGTCTATCTCAACAATAAAATCTTCGTGTAGCGGCACCATACGACCGTCTTCCAGTTCTGCAAAAATATTCATCGTGCTGTCATCGACCCGCACGATCTTGCCGAGAGTTTCATCCCCATCGATCAGTGTCCAACCTTCAAAATCCACCCACGCCATCTCGTCTTCCTCGACCTCTATGGCACTCTTGGGCAGATAAATCTCTTCGCCCATCAACGAGGCGATATCTACTGAACGGAAGGGCACAAACAAACCGTCGCGCTGCACGAACACGAACTGAGGCAGATCGCGGTTGTGGGTACGTTTGAGTACCCCGATTGATATCAGGTCTTCTTTGCGTATCATTGGCTGACTGTAATCGTGTTGGAGGAACTCATCATACTCAGTCGTTTGAGCGTCTCTTTGCTGATTTTTTTCTGCGGCATGGCGGTTCCGGACGCCAAGTCATACTGTTCTCCGCAATGCGGACAAACGGCATAGATACCATCGATGGTGCAGGTCTGACAGGTACCTTTACCGGCGCAATAGGGACAGGCCAGGTCGTAGGCATCGTACCCATTGACACTCACGTACACCAGCACCCCACCGTACCCGTATGCATTGTCCCCCAGCGGGTAGATCCATTTGCCGTTGTACGAGAAACCGTCCTTATGCACCTCGATATAGTCGCCTTGCACCTGATTGCGGAAATGCACAAACTCACCCAGATCCATGTTGATCTTGACCCGCACGGGATAAACCGGCACACTGGACTTGAACGTCGTGCCTTCACACGCGCACAACAGCAGACAGGCCGCAAAAAATATTAATTGCCCGAAACGCTGCATATATGGATATCGTAAATGAGGGTTGAGTAGGGCGGAATATAACTGTGCGTACCTTCGGTACCCTCGTTGCCGACGGCATTGTACTCATCGTTCTCGTCCACTTTGGTCTTGTCGTACCCCAGGTAATAGGGGATGAACAGACGGATGTCACCGTTGTTATGTACCAGGCAACAACCCTCGGCAAAGCCGCTGATGACCGAACTCAACGCAAACGTATAATGACCGCTCTCCAGCACATTGCCGTTGATGAGCTTGAGCGTATAATCGCAGGTCACATTGCTGGCAGAACTGGGCTTGGCGTCCAGCGGCGTGGGGTCGGCAATGATCTTGTACTGCAGACCACTCTTCGTCACTTTTACCGTACTGTCGCTCGCGATGTTCTGCGCCAACCATACCTCGTTCTGCGTCTTCCAATCCACCCAGTTGTTCTGCTTGCAACCGACCAGAAGAAGAGTTATCGCTATGAAAATAAGCGGGTGTCGAGCCGCTCGACTTATCTTGCTATCCATAATTCAGGGTTTTGAATGTCTCTATCTTTATATACTTGGAAATACAATTCCGTTTTTTGATCTTGTTCGGGGTCGGTGAAGATCGTACCGACGGTCTGTTTGGTCTCCACCATATCGCCTTGTTTGACGTTCAGTTGACTGAGGTTGGAGTACACCGTGCGGTAGTTACCGTGTTGTACGATCACGGCATACGTCCCGCCGACCATGAAACAACTGGTTACCTCCCCCTTATACACTGCTCTCGCTTTTGCACCGGCTACGGTCTGCAGGTAGATACCTTTGTTATCCATGATTACCTGTGCGTACACGGGGTGTTGTTGTTTACCGAAATGCCCGGATATCATTCCTTTCTCCACCGGCCAGGGTAACCGTCCTTTGTTGGCCTCAAAACCACCGGCAATCAGTTGTTGCTCCTTCGTCAGCGTGGTCTTGGACGCTTTCTCCGCCTGCTTGCGGATCATCTCATCGATCTTCTTGTTCAGCTCATTCACTTTCTTCTGTTTCTGGTTGATCTGCTTGGTCAGATTTTTCTCCTTGCTCTTGAGCTGATTGAGCATGTTCTGCTGCTTGCGTTCGTCGCGTTTGAGGTTCTCCTGCTCACGCTTACGCGAACTAAGCGCAGTCTGTTTGTCATCCTTGTTGGCCTGCAGCAGGTCGTTCTGGATATCGATCTCCGCCTGTGTGTTCTCGATGCGCTTTACCTGCTGTTGACGGTAATGGGCAAACTCCTGCAAGTACCTCGCACGACGGGCTAACTGCTGAAAACTGTCGCTACTCAATAGGAACAACAACGGCGACTGCTGTACGCGTGCAAAATGACTCTGCCTAACCATCGTCGCGTAATCGTTCTTGTAACCCTCCAATATCTTCTGCAGTGAGTCGCGGGTCATACTCAACTCGTTCATCTGCTCGTTGAGTGCCACGATCTCATTGTCCAGCGTGCGAATCAGTTGTTTCTGGTTTTGTATGTTCTTTCCCAATAACTGCAACTTGTTCAGCGTCGCTTTCTCGTCCTTCTTGGTCTGATTGAGCATCTTGTTGGTCTGCTCAATCTCCTGCTGCAGTTTCTTCTGCTTGTTCTGCAACTCCTTCACGCTCTCGCCGTAAACGGGCAACAACGCGAGTGCCGCAACGATCAATATGAGTATGTTTCGTTTTATAGCCATTGAGATATATCTACTTCTGTATATTTCTTAAGCGGTTGGTTGGTCACCCGCACCGGCCCATCCAACTGCCGTTTGCCGTAATCAATCACCAGTTCAATCGTCTGTTCACCAAACGCATATTGCAATCGTGCTTTCTCGTTGCCGGTCGGTAACTCCGCACTGCACAACTGCTGCAACACATCCCAGTTCAAGTCCGGCGTCAACTTGCGGTTGAGGTCCGCGTAACTTGCCTTGGCGTACCGACCGTGGATTTTATCGATGGCGGTCAACTCTAACGGTGTCGCTTCCAGACGGATCATCTCCATGCCCAACATCGGCATCACACTGATCACCAGCATCGAGTCCCGCACGGCTTGCATCATTATCGCCGCACTCATCTTGTCCTCATCCGTGATCACCGTCGCCTGTCCCTGTGTCAGACACGTATGCCACGTCGGAATACTGACTGCTGAAGGCTGATTACTGACAGCTTTCTTCTTCGTTCCGCACCCCACAAGCACCAGTGCCAGCAAGATCAATACTATGTTACTTAATCGCTTCAAGATGTTTCTCTATTTCTTCTTTGTTTCCCGTCTTTTGGGCATTCCACAGTGCTTTATTCAGATAGAACTTCGCCAACTCATCTTGTCCTTTCAGGTGCAAGATCCAACCGTACGTATCCAGATACACCGCGTTATCCGGTTGTTCACGAATCGTGATGGCACTCATTCGTTCGGCTTTGGTCAAATCCCCTCCGTGTGTCGCCAGATGGTAGGCGTAGTTATTGAGCACCATCAGGTTGTACGGATCCAACTCCAGCACCCGCTCGTACTGCGCGTACAGCACTTTCTTCTTGGCCTTCGTCCGCTCCAGACACTCCAATCGCAGTAAATGAAACCGCAAATCATCCGGGTCGGTCTTCAGGTAATCCTCCAAGGCTTTGATGGCTTGCTTCGTCTTGTCCTGCATGGCGTAGATACGATACCGCGTCAGCGCACTCATCGCATCGTAACCGTTCTTCGCATCCATCACATCCCGTATCTCAATTGCTTTCTTCCACTGCTCTTCGTGGACATAGATGCTCAGCAACTGATCCAATAGTTCTTCTGACGCTCCTGTTTTGTCCGCTTCGTACGCGCGCTCAAAAGAAGCCTTCGCTTCATCCTCGTGCCGCAACGCACTCTGCATCACACCTAAGTAATACAGCGTCTGCGCATCGTCGGGCTTCAACTCATTGCAGAACTGCAACAGCGTGTACGCCTCGGGGTACCGATTATTATCGATCGCCTCCCTCGCCGCGTACCAGTAGTACATGAACTGCGAGAGAAGGGCCACTAATATGATTTTACTTGCGACCACTATGCCCGAATCCTCCTTCGCCTCGTTCCGTTTCGCTCAGTTCCGTTACTTCCACCACCTCCGGCGTCTCGTGCCGCGCAATCACCATCTGGCATATCCGCTCTCCCGGCTCAATCGTCTGCGGCTCTCCACTCAGGTTGATCAGGATCACCCCTACCTCACCGCGGTAATCGGCATCGATCGTACCCGGGGTGTTCAGTACGGTCAGACCACGCTTGAGTGCCAAACCGCTCCGCGGTCTGATCTGCGCTTCGTAACCGGCAGGTAACTCAATAAACAACCCCGTCGGAATCAACCTCCGCTCCATAGGCTGCAACGTCACCGCCTCCGATATATTACACCGTATATCCATCCCTGCCGCCTGTGCACTCTCGTACTTCGGCAGAGCATTATTGCTCTTATTAATTATTTTTAATACCATTGTCGTTATACCGTTATACCGTTATACCGTTATACCGAAAATTTAGAATCGTTTCTCTACGAGAACGCGCAGTCCGTCGGGAACGATTTTAATGTGTATATCTTTCTCCATCTCCACCGGATCACCGTCGATATGGAACGGCGCCGCCTCTTCGCGCTCCAGCGTTACTTCTTTCGCCCGAATCGTATCCATGAAATGACTGTCATCGATGCTACCGGCAAACAGACGCAACGCCAGACTCGCGCTACCGAGCAACGCGTGACTCGACATCAGCATAATATCCATCTTACCGTCCTGAACACTCGCCTTCGGTGCAATCATCGCCTCGTAACCCCACTGGTTCGCATTCGCAAACGTGATCAGGAACGCCTTGTGCGTTACATCCAAACCGTCACCTACGATATGGTACGTCTGTGGATGATAGGAGAACACATCCTTGATGATATTCTGGAAATACGTTGCAAAACCGCGCTTGTTGCTTCCGGCAAAATGATCCGCTATCAGCGCATCAAAACCCGTGCCACAAGTGCTGACGAACAACTTGCCATTCGCCAAACCGTAATCGACGCTGATCGGCTCACTGTGGTTAATCATCTCCAGCGCCTTCTGCGGTCGAATAGGAATATTCAGATGCCGTGCAAATCCGTTCCCGCTTCCCATCGGAATAATACCCAATGCGGTCTGACGGCTGATGGCTGATGGCTGATAGCTCTTCGCCAATCCCCTCGCCACTTCATTCACCGTTCCGTCACCGCCCACAGCGACCACCGCATCAAAACCCATCCGGGCAAACTGATACGCCAATTCCGTGGCGTGACCCGCACGCTCCGTGAACACGATGTTCGGCAACCACTGCTCCGCATCCAGCGTCTGCATAATCAGTTTCGGCAACTTACGCTTGGCGTTCTGCGTCTCCTTACTTCCCGATACCGGGTTGATGATAAAAGCTATATTTTTCATAAGCACATATTCATGCAATCTAAATCGGGCACAAAATTACAACTTTTTTTTGACATACGCAAGTATCGATCGCTTTTTTGCAAATAAATTTGCATATGTCGATTTTTTTTTGTACCTTTGCAGCCGATTTTAATTTGGCTAATTATAGACTTATGATCACGATAGAACAATTAAAGGACGTACAACAGCGGGCGGATAAGCTGAAGGCTTATTTGCAGATCGACGAAAAACGTATCCAACTGGAGGAGGAAGAACTGCATACGCAGGCACCGGGATTCTGGGACGATGCGAAGGCCGCGGAAGCTCAGATGCGCAAGGTGAAGGGTATCAAGCGCTGGATTGAAGGCTACGAGGGTGTCCGTGCGGCGGTGGAAGAGTTGGCGCTGGCTTTTGACTACTACAAAGAGGAGTTGGTAACCGAAGAAGAGGTGGATGCCGCTTATGCGAAAGCGCTGGGTGAGGTCGAGGATCTGGAGATGAAGAACATGTTGTCTCACGAGGAAGACCAGATGCCGGCAGTGCTCAAGATCGTGTCCGGTGCCGGTGGTACCGAGGCGCAGGACTGGGCGGAACAGTTGATGCGTATGTACATGCGGTACTGCGAGAAGCACGATTACAAGGTGACGATCGAGAACCTGCAGGAAGGCGACGAAGCCGGTATCAAGACTGTGACTTTCAATATCGAAGGTGACATGGCGTACGGCTACTTGAAATCCGAAAACGGTGTACACCGTTTGGTGCGCGTGAGTCCGTACAACGCACAGGGCAAACGTATGACGAGTTTTGCGTCGGTGTTCGTGGTGCCGTTGATCGACGATACGATTGAGGTGGAAGTCAACCCCGCAGGTATCAGTTGGGATACTTTCCGCAGCTCGGGTGCCGGTGGTCAGAACGTCAACAAGGTCGAGTCCGGTGTGCGTCTGCACTATAAGTTCGTCAACCCCTTAACGGGTCAACCGGATGAGATCGTGATCGAGAACACCGAGACGCGTGACCAGCCGAAGAACCGCGAGAATGCCTTGAGGCATTTGCGGAGTCAACTCTACGAGTTAGAGTTAGAGAAAAGACGTCAGGCGCAAGCGAAAGTGGAAGCCGGTAAGAAGAAGATCGAGTGGGGTAGCCAGATACGGAGTTACGTCTTCGACGACCGCCGCGTGAAGGATCACCGCACGAACTACCAGACGAGTAACGTCAATGCGGTCATGGACGGCGATATCGATGCGTTCATCAAAGCATACTTGATGGAATTTCCGGATTAATGGCAGCAGAAGGCATCTATAAGGACAGAGGAAGCAAGTTCTTGGGTTTCGCGGAGCCGATCAAGGACGAAGACGAAGCCAAGGCACGCGTAGCGTGGTACAAGAAGAAATACCACGACGCGCGACATGTGTGCTACGCCTATCGTCTGGGACCGAACTTATGGCGGACCAAGGATGACGGTGAGCCGCACGGTACAGCCGGTGCACCTATCCTTCGTTCGATCGATGCACGCAATCTGGACAATATACTGGTGGTGGTGGTTCGTTATTTCGGCGGCACACTGCTCGGCACCGGTGGACTGATGGTCGCCTATCGCGAAGCGTCTAAAGCAGCTTTAGAAAACTATGGATAAGTTTAAGGACATACGGGCATATCGGGTAGGAGCGATTCTCCCTGTCTTTGATTTCTTGTTTGTTTTTCCGTTCTTGTGGTTTCTTGCCAAACGGACTACCAAGGGCATCAAACTCGACTACCTGGGTGACCGCAAGCAGATCGAGAAAGACATCCAACACGGTGCGTTCTTCATGACCAACCACCGCGATATTGTGATGGACTCGGCCTGGCTGACGTTCCTGCTGCGTTGCCGCTATTTCATTCGTCCGTACATCGGCATCGGTAATAATCTGTTTGCATACAAATGGATTGAGATCTTCGTTCGTTTCAACCGCTGTTTCGTGGTCAAGCGTGGAGCAGGTGCGCATGCGCAGTTGGAGAACTCGAAGCAGTTGAGTGCCTATATCCGCATGCTGCGTGAGTGCGGTAAATCCATCTGGTTAGCCCAGCGCGAAGGTCGTGCGAAGGACAGCAATGACCTGACTCAACCGGCGGTGCTGCACATGCTGACGATTGATTTTGAACAGCAGAACCGACCCGTGGAGGAGTTTTTTGACTATGTCAAAGAGCTCAATATTTGTCCGGTCAGTATCACGTACGAGTTTGACCCGTGCGACTATCTGAAGGCCAAAGAGATGCAACTCAAACGGGACAATCCCAAATGGCGCAAGCGGGCCAAGGACGATGTCGAATCCATGCGCACGGGTATCGAGGGACAGAAAGGACATGTCGTTTATCGGCTCACCCCGAGTATCAACCACGATATAGACCGGATGTTGGAAAAATTCCCCTACTACAAGGGGCTGCCCGTCAAAGATCAGATTGACCATCTGTGCTTTATCATCGACCAACATATCTTCCGCGGCTATGAGATATTCGAGCGTGGCACGGATTTTGATGCCTATATCGAGAGTCGGTTGGCGAAGATTGACATCCCGAACAAGGATGAGAAATTTTTAAGAGAAAAACTGTACGAGATGTACAACAATCCTGTGATTAATTACCAAAAAAGTTTAAAGTATGAAAAGAGCAATATTCCCGGGCTCGTTTGACCCGTTTACCGTAGGCCATTACGACATTGTGATGCGTGGCTTGGAATTATTTGATGAGATTGTGATCGGTATCGGTCGTAACAGTACCAAACGGGAGACTTTCCCGATTCGTGAACGCGAAGAGGCGATTGGTAAGATCTTTGCCAACGAGCCGCGTGTGAAAGTAGCTATCTACGACTGTCTGACGGTAGATTTCGCGAAAGAGCAGGACGCACAGTTTATCCTGCGCGGCATGCGTTGTATCGGTGACTTCGAGTACGAACGCAACATGGCGGAAGCCAACAAGCAGATAAGCGGCATCGAGACCGTCATCCTCTATACCCGTCCCGAGTACGCACATATATCGTCCACGTTAGTTCGTGATTTATATGCTTATGGAAAAGACGTTAGTGCATTTGTTCCTAATACTCTGCGTTAGTCTTTCGGTCCACGCCCAGCAGCCGACGACCCGTGTAGCACAGAGTCTGGATATCTTCAACGATGTCTTCCGTCAGGTGGACGTCAACTATGTCGATACGCTCAACTACGAGATGCTGACCGAAGAGGCGATCCGTGCGATGTTGCGTAAGATCGACCCGTACACGGTCTATTACTCCAAGAAACAGGACAAGGACCTGCGTATGTTGACGCAAGGTAAGTACGGCGGTATCGGCTCTATCATTCAGCAACGCGACAGTGTTACCTACGCCGTTAACCCGTACGAAGGCAAACCGGCACAGGTGGCAGGTGTTCAGGCAGGCGATAAAATACTGAGTGTGGACGGCAAACCGACCAAAGGTCTGACCGTCAGCGAGGTCAGTAACAACCTGCGCGGTGAACCGGGTACGACGGTGGTGCTGGAGATCGAACGCGAAGGGGTGGAGCAGCCTTTTACGGTGTCCATCGTGCGTGAGGATATTCACCTGGAGCCCGTGAGTTATGCAACGGTCCTGACGGCAGATACACTTCCTTATCCGATCGGCTATATTGCATTCTCGGAGTTCACCGAAGGTTCGGCACAGGCGTTCACCAACACGCTGGACGAGTTGTACTACACCAAGGGAGCCCGTGCGCTTGTCATGGATCTGCGCGGTAACGGTGGAGGGTTGGTGGATGAAGCCATACAAATAATGAGTCTCTTCGTAGAACAGGACACGAAGATCGTGGAGACCCGCGGTAAGATTCAACGGAGCAATTATGTGTATAAAACCCGGAACAAACCCCGTTACAAAGATCTGCCGTTGGTGGTGCTCGTCGATAAGAACTCTGCGTCCGCGAGTGAGATCGTTTCGGGTGCATTGAAGGACCTGAACCGCGCCAAGTTAGTGGGACAGAAGACCTTCGGTAAGGGACTGGTGCAGAACGTACGTCCTATCGCGCACGGCGGACATATCAAGGTGACGACCAGCAAGTACTACCTGCCCTCTGACAGTTGTATCCAGGGCGTCGGCATTATGCCGGACGTGGTGATGGACGACAGCGCGAAGGTGGATATCTGCTATTCGCTTTACATCAACCATTATTTCTTTGATTATGCGACGCGTTTTCATAGGCTGAACGACAGTATCGCCCGACCGGAGATTTTTGAGTTGAGCGATGAGCAGATTGAGGATTTTTGTCAGTACCTCGACGAAAGACATTTTACCTACGAGACGGAGACGAGCAAGTACTTCGCGGACATGATCAAGATGGCGAAACACGAAGATATCGACTCGACGACGATTGCGCAGTTAGAGGCACTCAAGCCCATCCTCCAGCCTGATTTCCGGAAAGCGATTGCGCGGAACAAAGAGGAAGTAAAAAAACTGCTTGGCGCCGAGATAGTGTTGCGTTATTACTACCAACGAGGCCAAGCAGCGTATTCGATTCGCTATGACGATGAGATCAAGCGCGCATTAAAAGAGATCCATTAGATCTTGCGCCCGAGCAGATCGTAATAATCTTCTCCGCGACGGATAAATACTTGTCCGTTGCGGATTATTTTTTGCGTGGCGGTAGGTACAGCCTTGGTGTTGTCCAGTCCTTGTAACTGCGGTTGGATGGGCTCAATCGGTCCAATCGGTTCATTCGGATCTACCGGGTCAATAATGATCGGGTCCACAGGATCCTCCGGATCAATCGGGTCAACCGGATCGATAGGATCAACCGGATCGACGGGATCGGGATCTACCGGATCCGGGTCAACAGGATCCGGCTCCACCGGTTTCTCTTGTACAGAGAGCGAGAGGACATAGACGGAGTCACAGCCATGCACGGAGGTGTAGGTGACGGTAAGCGTCGTATCGCCGACGGGGAAGGTGCTCAGGTCGATCTGCTGCCAGCTCTCCTGATCGCCCTCATAGATAGACAGCGAGGCGGTCATCTTCATCTTCGGGAAGACATAAACCACGAGCTCGACGATCGAGTCGCCACCGAACCGGTTCTTGGTGCTCAAGAGCACCGAGTCCACGGTCGGGCGTTTGTAGGTCGTGCCGTCATAGACGGCAGTCTCACCCGCACAAAGGTAGATCGTATCATTGCCGTAGGTCGTAGGCCGCGGCAGGATGGTCAGATGGAGCGTATAGACGGAGTCGCAACCGAAGACGGTCTGATAGGCCGCTACGAGCGTGGTGTCGGCAACCGGCAAGAGGCTCAGATCCCGGTTCTGCCAAGTATGGGCATCCCCTACTTGCATGGAGAGGCTGTCTTCGAAGGCATAGACGGGGTTCACGGCGAGCGTGAGGGTGATGACCGAGTCACCGCCTGCGATGTTCATGATCGTATCGCGATAGATGCCGGCCTCGGTGAGGTCACCGAAATACGCATCCGGATAGGTCTCTCCTTCACAGATAGCTGCCTCGTAGGAATAATCCGTCTGCGGGGCTTTGTAACCGGTACCTGAAACGGCGATCTTCGCCGTGGAGACACCATCCGTCAGGGTGATGACTGCCGCATATTGTTTCGGCTCTTTGGGGGTGAAATGGATGGTGAAGGCATAGTTGTCGATCTTACCGAGCGTACCACCTGCAGCCGCGGCATTGCCGTTCTTGGAAGCACAGGCATTCGCGCCTACTGCATAGACCAGCGGCGCATTGCTGTTCGCTGCACCGACGTGGAAGATAGACGGTTCGGAACTCGAGATGGTAATGTCTCCTGCAGAGAGGAACGAACGCAGGTTGACCTGATACGAAGCGGTATCGATGATGTTCACCACGGCGAAATCGTGCAGTCCGGTGGTTGTACCGTACTCACCCGAAGCCAAGAGGATATGCTGCGCCAAGCGGATGTCCTGGTGATAGATGATCACTTTGTGGGTTGGCAGCCCTTGGCGGTTGTACTTGATCCAGTTGATATCGCGGCTGACGGAGATAGACTCGTTAGTCTTCGAGTTGTTGTCCGTGTTCTCCGCGAAGGCACCTACCTGATTGGTGCTGCTGCCGCCGTTAGCCGACTCCAGCACCTGTGTGTCGATCTTGCGGAACGCGCCCAACCAGTCCAGCCACTCGTACCGCCAGCTGACGTTGAGCGTACCGGCTGTAGGAGCAAAGACGTTCATCTCCTTGTCACCCTGCGTGTTCATCGTGTACTCGGTATCGTCGTACAGCGCATACCACACGCTGTTGCGGTAAGTCTGGGCAGAGAGCCCACACACACCGAGCAACGCGATGATAATAAACAGTCTTCTTTTCATATTAACGAATTCTTGCACCATTCATGTTATACCATACATCGCCGCGACGGATGTATATCTGTCCGTTCAGCAGCACTTTCTCGAAACGCTCGGTACGACCTTGCACTTTCTCTACGCCTTCTTCAGGGAAGAAAGGAGTGAGGTCATCCGTTTGGCTGTCTGCAAAATCAATACGGTAGAGGCTGTATTGCTTGCTCTGCGAATAATCTTCCGCGATGACATAGACATAGATACATTTATGGATGGCATCGCAGCCGATAAAGGTCTGCGCCGTCTTACCGTATCCCTGTGCCGCATAAGCCGCACAGCTGTCGCAGTAGTTCGATCCGATGGTGGCCACTCCTTTGGTGAAACGGATCGCCTGGTCATTGACCGTGAACTTACTCATCGCACGGCTGTAGATCAGTTGTACATCATCCAGATAGAGGGTATCGAGATAATAGGTCTTGTCAAACTTACCACCTTCGTAGTAGGACGAGCCGCCACCCGGGGTCATGTTGGTCGTGAAGGTCACGAGGATATACGCCGGATCCTTGCTTTGTGCTTGGGCGTTGTACTCAAATGGTACAGAAAAGCGCTGCCAACCCATCGAAGCGTTTGCGGCATAGTTGACCGTTGCCTCCGCGATCTTCACTTGCGAATAATCGCCGTCTGCCTCGGGATCCTGGTAGCGGGCATTGGTGGTGATGACAGTATGCATACGCGCTTTGTTGACCGCATTACCGGGGTTCTTGTCCGCCGGGATATACTGCGCCCAGAAAACGATCGAGTCCGGATGACCCTGGAAGGGGGTGTTGTAACCGGTGTTGGTCGGATCGGAGAAATTGAAGTTATTGGCCGGATCGTCCGCGGTGGAAGAACCGGCATTGATCTGACCGTTGGTGCAGTTACCGTTCGCCTTGGCGCTCAACGCAAACTTAGACGACAGAAAAGCACTGTACGAACCTTTGGAGCCCGGACGCTTGTTGGTCGATTGCATGAACTGGTCGTTGGCTTTGATAAAATCAATCATCATACCGGTTGCCGTCCAGAACGAATGCCATCCTTTGGGCTCGTAGTTGGTCCAGGAACCTTCGAAACCACCGTTGGTCAAGGCGTAGTTCTTACCGGCCGCCGTATTGCCGTTGAAGAGCACGAAGATCGGCTCCGGCAGGGACGGTGCCGCTATAGAGAGCAGCACCTGGGCTTGGGTAGCGGAGAGGATGGAGTTATACACGACCCCACCTTCCTCCAGACCGTTCACCACGTTGATCGTAGCACGCTCATCGATCGCATCCAGATAGAGCGTCGCGCCCTCCAAGGTCAGCTTACCGTTCGCATCCATCGGGATATTGGTCAATACGATATCCCCTAAGTTGCCTGCATTGTACGTAAAATCCGGCAGCACGAAGGTCACCGTGTTTTGTACCGTACCCGGCAAAAGGCAGATGGTCTTGTTCGGATAATTGGTACCGCCAATGTTCAGATTGCCGTTATACTGTCCGCAGACTTCTGCCACCGAAACGGCCATCACTTGTGCCGACACCATGAGGCCGGCGAAAAGGGTAAAAAAGATTTTTTTCATTGTTGTGTTATTGAATTTTATTTCCTAAGATATCATATATTGTTTCATCCTCTTTGCGGATGATGTATATTCGTCCATTGAACAAGCTTTTGTACACCGCGTGCTCTACGTGGGTCGGCAGTGGATTAAGTCCGGTAGTAACCGGTTGAGGGCTCACCGTGAGATGCAGCACCACGATCGAGTCGCAGTCGTCGATCGAGTAATACCACGCATTCAGTTCGGCCTGTCCGACCGGCATGGTGCTTAAGTTCCAGCCCTCCCAAGTAGCCTGTTTGCCCTGGGTGATGGTCATATGGGTATCGACCGAATAATTGGGAGCCACACGTACCGTCAGATGCACGATCGAGTCACCGCCGTAGATATTGGGTTGGCTCACATGCACATCGCCTTCGAACGCTTCGCTGTAGGTCACGCCCTCGAACGACACCGATTCACCTTCGCATATCTTCGCCTCATACGCGCCGTAAGTAACAGGCAGATCGGACACATAGAGCTTGAGCACATAGACCGAGTCGCAACCGTTGGATGCGGTCAGACTGTCGTAGCAGAGATACGGCTCGGAGGCTTGCGGCAGGTCCTTGATGGTCTTGCCGTGCCAAACCATATCGACCGTCTTGAAGTACAAGGTCTCCTCCATGCGGTAGGTCGGCAGCAGAAGCAGAGTGAGGGTGACGATCGAATCACCGCCTTGTGCATTCGGAATCGTATCCGTGTAAGTACCTTCCTTCGTCAGGTTACTGAAGAGGTCGTCCGAATAAGGTTCGTTCTCGCAGGTAGATGCCTCATAGGCATAGGTGGTCGTGGGGATGATGATCTGCGGCGCGGTCATCTGAATCGTATAAACCGAGCAGGTCTTTGCCTGCGCATAGTTATCCGGCACCACATAGACATAGACCCGACTGTTGGGCGCGTCGTAACCGATAAAAGCCTTTGCGGCCTTGCCGTCCGTCGTGGCAACGAACGTATAAGCGCTCTCGCTGTAATCGTGGTTCACCTCCGCACGGCGGTTGGTGAAGCTCACTTTCTGTCCGTTCATCGTCAGGGATTTCAAGCCGTGGTTATAGATCATCTCTACATCGTCCAGATAGACATTATCCAGATGATAGGTCTTGTCAAACAAACCACCTTCGGAGTAGGACGAGCCGCCTCCGGGTTCGTAGTTAGAGGTAAAGGTAATGAGCATGTACGCCGCCAAAGACGGATCGACGCTGTAGTACGTGAACGGCACAGAGATGCGCTGCCAACCCATCGAGGTGGTAGCGGCATAGTTGACCGCGGCGTCGGCTATCTTGACCGAGGCATAGCTCGTTGCCTCGGGATCCTGGTAGCGGGCGTTCGTGGTAATCACCGCGTGCGCGCGCGCTTTATTTATAGGATTAGAGGGGTTCTTATCTGCAGGAATGTACTTTACCCAAAACACCAGCGAGTCCGGATTTCCCACAAAAGGAGTATTATATCCGTTATTTGAGGGGGCGGAGAAATTATAGTTTCCCGATGCATCGGTGGCCGTCATGGAACCGGCATTGATCTGACCGTTCGTACAGTTACCGTTCGCTTTGGCACCCATCACAATCTTCGTCTGGATCAAGGCGCTCTGCGTACCGGTGGAGCCGGGACGCTTGTCCGTAGAGCGGGTGAACTGGTCGGTGTTCTGCACAAAAGAGACGTAGTCACCGGTAGCAGTATTGAACGAGTGCCATCCTTGCGGCTCTCCGTTAGACCATGTTCCTTCAAACCCGCCGTTGGTGATGGCATAGTTGGCGTTGACCGGCTGCGCCGAGAGCACAATCGAGGAGGCCGGTATATTGACCAGTACCTGCTCCCCTACCACACAGGTCAAACTGTTCGCATCCGCACCGGGCAAGACATAGATCCGCTCCGCGCTGTAGGACGTACCGTTGACGGTCAGCGAACCGCTATATACGCCCAACTCCACACTCATTGCCTGCATCGCGCAGACCAAACAAAAGATGGTAAGTAGCTTCTTCATGCGCATCAGAAATTGAGATTTAACCTGCAAACGAACGTACGGGGAGCCGCCAAAGCCATTGGACGGTAGCTATACTCCGCATTCAGGAGATTATTGACCATGAACTGCATCTCCACATGCTCCTTGAAACGTATGGACGCACGCAGATCCATCGTGAAGACACCCGTGTTATGCGTCATCCAGTAATCGTGCAACGACAGACCGTCTTCATAACCGAAGATGAACTTACGGGCATAATCCATGAGGTCCTGTTGCGCTTTGTCGCGCTCATCGACCATCAGGTAATCGACTGCCAGCATCTTACTGCGGTACGAGAGGTTCGTGCCGATTGAGAACCACTTGTAGGTATAATCGATCGTAGCCTTGAACGTATGTTTATTGCGGTACTTGAGGTACTTGGAGTCATTGGACTTGTTCTTCATCTGCAGCGGGTCCACATAGTTCTTCTCCTGCTCGATACGCGCTGCGTTATCCATGTCTTCGGGTTCGGTGAAGGTATAACCGAGCATATAGCGCAGCTCCATATCTTTCTTGATATCCACTTTTCCGACCGTGCTCACCTCTGCGCCGTATATACGGGCATGGCTGACGTTGACGAACTGCGCACCGATACCGATGCCGGCACCGCTCATGGACTTGGTCTGCTTGATACCGTCGATCATGTTCTGCAACTCGTCGATCACGTCATAGATCGAGTTGATCATCGTGAAATCCGAGTTACGGAACAAACCGAATTGGTACTCGATCATGTTGCGGTACTCGGTGTAGAAAGCAGCTACGTCCAGCGAACCGCTCACCGGACCGAACTTATAGAGCTGCTTGTAACCGATCTCGGCGTTATAACCGGACTCCGGCAGGATGTTGTGGTTCGGATAAACACCGACCCCGCCGATATCCTTGCGGGCGAACTTCTCCGTGATGGAGGGATTACGATAGCCCTGACCGAAGCTGGCCCGCAGGAAGCCGGCCTTGTAGATCTCCCAGTTCAAACCGGCACGGAGCACAGGACGCACCGGGCAGAGCCATTTGCCGATTTGTATGTTCGCTTCCTTGTACTGATCGTCCATGCGGTAGTACTCAAAACGTACGCCGGCGCTGAGCGAGAGACGGTTCGCGATACGGTGGTCGTATTGCAAATAAGCCGCCAAGTTATCGGTATGGTGCGTGCCGGTGATGTTCGCCGTGTTGGTGATATGGCTCCAATTGACACCGGTCGTCAGACGCACACCGTTATGCCAGGACTTGGCGAATTGATAGTCGATATAGCCGTTATAGGTCAACTCCGGACGGGTCGGTGTATGGTCCGTCACCAGGTTCATCGCGTATGCTACCGCATCCTGCAGTTCTGCGACCGTACCGGTATAACCCATACCGTTCTGAACGAGGTCGATACCGTTCACGATTGCATCCAACCACTGCTCGTTCTTGATCGGCACCGCCACGTCTTTGAAGGTCACCAGCAACGCATCCTGCAGCGATACACCTGCGTTCGTAAAGCCGGTGATCTTATCGTAATAGCCCTTGAGCTTCTCCAAATCGAAACTCGTGACCCCCCACTTGATCAACTCCTCCGTACTGATGGTCGGCGAAGGAGTGGTCAGGTTGTCGGCCGTCATGTAGAAACGCGTACGCAGCTTATGCGAGATACCCCGCTCCGTATCATCGTAATTGAAGAAAGGATCGATATTGAAGTTATGCTCCTTACGTCCCATATTCGTCAGAGGCGAAGGATGAATCGGGTCTTTGGGACTGCGCCAGATAAAGAAATCGCCGTACCGGTTCGCTACATAGTTGACGTTCATTCCCGCGTTCATGTACTTGTTCTCCGGCATGGGCGCATGATACGTCATGTTACCACCCAGACGCACGCGGTCGTTGAAACTCTGCTCGCGGAAGCCTTCATCCTTGAAGCCGCTGATCGAACCCGACACGTCGAAATTCCCCACTCGACGGGCATGTGATGCCTCCGCACCGTAGTACAACGGCAGACGGGCACCGGTATAAGCATAGTTCTTATAGTTGTCATAGATACCCACGTACCCCGACACTTTCGTCTGCGGCGTCAAGCCCGGACGCTGGGTACGCACGTTGATCACACCGTTCAGCGCCGACGAACCGTACAGCACCGAAGAGGCACCTTTCACCACCTCTACCTGCGCTACGTTCTCCAGCGGCACGTTATTCCAGTTGATCTCACCCGTCTTGGGGTTGAGGATCGTCATCTCGTCCATCAGCACCTGGCAGCGCGAACCGACGCTATACGTCCATCCGCCGCCACCGCGGATACTCGGCTGCTTGTCGATGATCTCCACACCGGGGAGCGTCTGCAAGGTGGCAGAAAGGTCGGTAGGAGCCTGAGAACGAATCACTTGCGGCTTGACCACCTCCATACTCACCGTCACATCCGTCATGCGCTGCTCAAAACGACCGGCGGTCACCACCACTTCGTCCAGCACCTCATTATCCGCCTGCAGCACCAGATCGTACTTGGCAGGAATGGTCTTAAGCACCTTATCCTCTGTCTGATAGCCCACATACGAGAACTGCAGGTGAGCCGGCAAGGTGGTGATCAACAACTCATAGTGACCATCCAGATCGGTCACTGTACCGGTACCGTTATCCGTATTGAGAATAGACACGCCGATAAGGGGCTCACGCGTAAATGCATCCGTGATCACACCCGACAATTTCTGCGCATACACCGATGCGGTTACCACACATAAAAAGACTAATACGTAAATTTTCTTCATAAGCTTACTCAAAAAACGGTGCAAAGGTACTGCTTTTTTTTGAGATAGGCGATACCCCTATATAAGAAAAAGTGCACAATTATTAAGAATCATAATAATCATGCACTTTTTAGTAAAAAAATTGCGCTATTTTTTTGCTTATTTCATAAATTTTGATAGTTTTTTCTGCGCGAGGAAGAGTATCCAATCCGGTGTATGACGAAGCAGCGGAGTACACAACCAGTTGATGAAACCGGGGGTGTCTTCCTGCTTACCCTTGAAGAGTTTCTTGAGGGCACGTTTGACCAGTTTCTCCGGCGGGATGGAAACGGTCAGGTTGACGGCGAGTTTCCGTAAGTTCGGTGCCAATCCGAACAAGCCTGTATCTACCGCTCCGGGCGCCATAACTGTGATATGTACGTTATAGGGCTTGAGTTCGTACCACAGGGACTTGGAGAAATTATAGATGAAGGCCTTGGAGGCATTGTAGGTCTGAATACCCGGCATCGCCATCCATGCCGACATGCTACTCATATTTAATATGTACCCGCGTCTGCGCGCGCACATGTCTGCAGCAAAGAGTCGCGTCAGTTTGGCAACTGTCATGACGTGCAGTTGGAGCATCAACTCGATACGTTTGATATCCGTCTCGCAGTATTTATTAAAGAAGAAGACTCCGGCATTGTTAATCAGCACATCGACCTCGTGTCCCTCTTGCTTGCACCAATCGTATAAGTTCTCCGCCGCATCGTTCAGACTGAGGTCCGCAAAATGCGCTACGGTCTTGACCTTGTATCTCTCCGCAAGGTCCTTCGCTACCTCATCCAACTCCTTCTGCTGATTAGACACCAGCAGCAGGTCCGATTGATAGTCCCGCGCCAGTTGGGTCGCGTACTGCAAGCCGATACCGCTACTTGCGCCCGTTACTAATGCTAGCATCGTGTTCTAATTTGGCAATTTCACGTTGAATAGACGGTTGGATCGTTTCTCCGTCGCGCTCTACGCACTCGTGGCATTTCATATCCTTACTGTACATACGTCCCACGCAGTAGTTGGAGCGTTTGCAACCTGCATGGTAATGCGGGTTAGCCTCTACATGTTTGACGAAATCCGGATCTTTGATGAGTACGTGTGCTATTTGGAAGAGCTCAAAGCCTTCGTCCATGATCTGCTGACAGTTGTCACCGCTCTGAACTCCACCGACGTAAATCAGCGGGATATCGATGTCCTTGAGTTGCTCCTGGAAGTATTTGGCTTTGTCCATGAAGTAGAGCTCCTTGAACGGTACGGTCGGGGTCATAATTGCTCCTACGTACGGGATATGTAGGGCCGCTTTGAGCCACCACAACTCTTTCATCGGCATGTAATGCGCCAGGGTCTTGATGGGCATGGCCCCACCGAGGATAGTCATAGGCGAACGACTCACTGTACCGCCGGACAGCACAATGCCGTGTACTTTGTGCTTGGCAATCTCGCGGGCTACCTGAATACCTTCTTCGATCGATACACCTTTCCAGCAGTCGTCCCACATATTGGTCTTGACGATAACGGCCATGTCATCTTTGGCATGCAGCATCACTTCGTCCAGCACTTCGTTCATGAAGCGTACACGGTTCTCAAACGATCCGCCGTACTGGTCGTGACGATGGTTGGTACGCGGCGCGATGAACTGCGAGAGCAAGTACGCGTGACCCGCATGGATCTCCACGCAGTCGAACCCGCACTCACGGGCCCAATCGACCGCCTCACCGAATTTCTTAACGAGATGCTTGATCTCGTCCACTTTGAGACGACGGTGAATGGTCGGACTGTAGAGGTTAAACCACGTGTCAGCACTGACAGGGATACAATGACAGGTCTTATAATGCGTCATATTTCCGCAGTGACCGAGTTGGATAGAAGCTTTCGCTCCTTCCGCATGGATGGCGTCCGTCATCTTCTTCATATCGGGGATGATCTCCGGACGAACATAGAGCTGACCGTCAAAAGAAACACCACTCAGATCGACTGCACAATAGGCTACGGTGGTCATTCCGACACCTCCGTGCGCTACGGACACGTGGTAGTCCTGCAACTCTTTGGTAGGCGCATTCGCACGCGCCATATTCTCAAAAGCAGCGCTGCGGATAATACGGTTCCGCAGCGTGATAGGTCCCAGTTTATAGGGGGTAAATAATTTATTCATTAATAAATAAAAGGAATTATTCGTTTCAATTTCTTGCGGTCGAACTCATCAGGAAACTCCTGCTCATACTTGAGGTAGATCGAGTTCGCACGCGGTACGAGGTTGCAGCAACTGAACCAGAAGAACAGCAGACCTGCCAGCGACCATGTAAGGATAGCAAAACCCAACCACTCGGTGATCTCACCTAAATAATTGGCACTCGTTACGTACTTGTACATTCCTTTCTTGGGCAGGTAATGCTTCGTATCGCCCGGTTGACGCAAGTGACGAATCACATGATCTGAGTGCATGTTGATGATCCAGCCGGTGAAGAAAATAATCGTACCGATGATGAACTGCGGACTCGTTACCCACGCGCTGGTGTACAGCTCCGGATAGTACTGCGGCGCCAGATGGAAGAGCCAGTAACCCTGGATATAACCGTTGATCAAGTTCCATACAACGGACAGCATCATGATCACTACCGGCATCTTGCCGTTGCCCTTCAAGAGGAACGGGAACACGAACGAACGCTGGAAATAATGGAACTCAAAGAAGAGGAAGAACAGCCAGTAGGGAGCTCTCATGGTCACGCCGTCGTAGAGCGGGAAGGACTTAAAATAGAGGAACAGCATCACGAAGAACACCGGACACTCCATCAGCAGCCAGCCTACTTTGTTGTTCAACGACGGTCCCCATTTCTCCGAACGCATTTTTCCATAACCTGCGTCCACAAAATACAGGGAGACAAATACGACAAAGCCCACCAAAAACATGATGTACAGCAAGTCGTAAAAGAAATCAATCGAGTAGATATTTTCTATCGGCATAGTTGTTTGTTATTTACTTAATCACGAAAAAGCGTACAAAGGTACAAATAATAATTTGTATGTGCAAATAAATCTTAAAATTTGGAAACTTTTTCTTGTTTTTGGCACACAAATAGACCAAAAATGATTAATCCGATACCTATCCACTTGGCGGAAGGCAGATGCTCGCCGAAGAAAGTTAACATGATGAGTGCCGTAAAAACAGGACGGATATTATTGAATGCATTGGCCTGCGTAACCCCAACTTTGCGTAACGCAAAACAGAAGAGAATGAAGGCGATTACACTCGCAAAAACGGTGAGGTAGGCTACGCAACCGAGCGCGATTTGCATCTCGGATTGGTAAATGGTAATTGGTAATTGGTAAATGGTTTGAGGGCCTTCTTTGATGAGCCAGATGGGGATAAAGAAACAGAGACTAATCAGTTGGGCATAGAAAATGAACGAGAGCGACGTGTAGCGTGCCGGCACTTTGCGCATCATAATCGAGTCCACGACTGCCGCCGACACCGCGGCGAATGCCAAGAGGATACCCCAGTAGTTACCGATTGCAAAATTGGTACTGCCGGCAAGGGTCAGCGCAAAGACGCCGAGGGTGGAGATGATAATTCCCACAATGTTGTATTTCGTCACGCGTTCCCGCAGTAGGATAGCGGCAAAAATCGGACTTAACAGAGGACTCGTAGAAAGCAAAGTCTCGGCAATCGTCGGGCTGTTGAGCGCATCGTAGGTGAAGGTCTCCAACAGGTAATACAAGAACGGCTGACAAAAACCCGCTATCAGAAACAACGGCAGGTCCTTTATGTCCATTTTCTGCAATCCGAACAGCGGATTCTTACGGCAGATCAATCCGATACAGAGCATCAGCAGCACCGAAGGTACAAACCGCATCACGATCATCGTGAACGGAGGGAGTACGGCTAAAGCGTGCTTGATGGCGATACCGCTCACCGACCAGATGAGCATGGAGCCGATCAGCGCTGCGACGGCCACGTATTGTGTTCTATTCCCGCTAATCGACATATCGTTGCATGTGTCTCGTTCAACAATCGTTCGGTCTCCGCTGCTCTGGGCTTACTCGTATCCGGATAGATCGGCTTTCCGATGACCACCTGCGTCAGAGGCTCGTCTTTGGGGCCGAACAAACGCCAAAGACCCTTTCGCTCCCGATAACTTACTGCACAAGGGATAATGGGTTTGTCGTACTTGTACGACATCGTGAAAGCCCCTTTCTGGAAAGGTCTCAGAGGCTTGTACCAATCCCAACGTTTGGCCTCAGGGAAGATATGAAACCAGTACCCTTTTTCGTTATACGCATCGAAAGCGGCATTGAAGGCCTTCATGGCACTCAGCCCTGCTTCGGGTTCCGGAATAGGAATACCACCAACCATCAACAAGAAGGGTTGATCTTTGGTGCGGAAGTTGGGTGCAAACATCGGAATACGTGTGCGGTGGTCGGCATGGATGGCAGTCAGCACCGACGCGCAGTCGTGACGGTAACAGTGATTGGCGACTGTGATCGCACCGTGACTCAAATCAAACTGCTTTAACCACCGGCGCACCGGTCCCGAACAGCGGTGCCATTTCTGCTCCCCCTCGATCTGCCAGCGAAGACCGTATTTGATACGCAAAATAAGTCCCAACGTACGCAGTACGATGTGGTATCCTCTGCGAATGAACCGCAACGTCTTCGGCGATTCGTCGAAATACGGATAACTCGCATCGACTGCCGGAAAATCCCGGTCATAAACAGGCTTGTACAATCCTACGTACGGATCTTCTTCCGGATAATTTATGTTTACCGGGGGCACGTACGTCCCCGGCGTGACCTTCAGGTCTTGATATCTTTTATTCGTCATATCGTCATTACGTCATTACGACACCAATAAAAACCTCGCCCCTACGCTTTTGGCAGACGCGCCGTCTTTCTCTTCCCGATCCCCGACGAAGAGTGTTGTCTCGGGTCGGGCACCCAGCATCTCCATCACACGTCTGGCGCAGGGCTCGGAGGGTTTGAGAGCACCCAATTCCGGTGCCGACACCATCAACTCAAACGGCGCGGGATCGATACCGAGCGCTTCGAGTTTCTCGACCACACAACCGTAATCGGAGTAGATGGCTAACTGCAGGCCTTTTGCTCTCGCCTCTTCCACCAGCGCCATCACTTCCGGTCGCGGATGGTGGTACTTGCGAATGAGTCGTATCATGGTCGGCATATAAACCGTGTGGTACCAGGTAGCTGCCATGTTTCTTGTCCACCAGTGTCCGCGACTCATGTAGGCAAAGAAAGCACCGAAAAACTCCTCTTCCGACGCATACTGCACATAGTGCATGTTCCGCCGCGCCAGCCGTTCGGCAGCTAACAGCGGTAGGCACCACCACAACCGGCGCACCATGCGGCGCGCCAGACCCTTCTTGTCGTACAATGTGCCGTCAAGATCGAGCACGACGCTGCGCACGCCGTTTAGCGCGTTCTTTCTGTCTGTCATCAATCTTATTGGCTCGGTTAATAACGTTTTCACTGAACTGATCGAAGCGTGACTCGAGACGTTGCAGCATGTTGAACTTCGTCCGACGCTTCTCGTCCTGCATCAGCAGGTTGAACTTGAACTGTCCGTCCCGGAAACCGTCCTTCAGACACGCCGCCTTGAAACGCGCGTACGCGTTAGATAAAAGGATATGTGCCTCGGGCTCGTGCAGACGGAACGACTGCCGTTTGGATTCGTACTCGAGGTTGATATGCTGCAGTTTCTCGTCCACCACTTTGGTGAACTCTTCGGCCTGTTCCTGCTTGATCTTCTCGTCCGCAAACTCGTAGTAGAAATGGTACTTGGACTCTTCTACATCTGCAAAACCGACGAAGAACTTGGTCTTGATGCCGGTCTCGTCCTCGGCCTGGTGCACCGCATCCATGAACTGCGGCTCGTACAGTTTCTCACCGGTCATTGAGACGATACCGTTGACTTTGCTGACCATGTGTACGGTCGGGGTCTCTTTGTACTTGCCGCCTACCTCCACGAGGTCGTTCATGTTATACCGGAACAAGCCCGAATAGGTCGTCACGTAGGCGCAGTACCGCTTACCGATCTCCAACTCGTCGATCTGCCGGAAATGCTTGTGCGGGCTGTCCAACTCGCTCTCCTCCACGAACTCATAGTAATGGAATTGCGGGAAGAGCACGGACTCGTTCGTGTCGTCCAACGAGAAACCGAAACGGCATTCGGTGGCGATGTAACCCAACTCCTGGTAGAAGGTCTTGTCCCAATCAAACTGGTCCATGTACTTGTCCATGTAGATCTTTGTGTTACCGCATTTCCAGGTACTGAGGTACTGCAACCACGGCCAGAAATCCCGCGGGTACAGATGGCCTTTCTCGGCAAGTATCTTGCGCAACTCGGCGGCGCGTTCGGGTTTGGGTGAGATGTAGGCATCCAGCTCGGAGCGGATCTCAAACGGTATATCGAAATCTTCGCAGATTGTACCTAATTCGATATCGCGGATCATCTCCTCGGTGTTCTCGTTCATCACACGCAGCAACTCTAAGATCGTCGAAGGATTCGCTGTTGCCCAGAGCGTCACATCGCGGTGCTGCAGGGCCAGACGCATCAGTACGTAGTTGCGTGCACCGTAATCGGGTATCGACATAACAGCCGCCGGACCCGTGTAATGTTTCTTGATGATGGGCGGTATATCGCGCACCAGCACACCGCTCACGGCACCGAACAAAGTCCCGTCGGGCGCGTAGCCTTCGCATTCCTTACCTACGGTGGTGAAGATATGTCCGCCGAAGATACGACTGCGGTGCTTGACGAAGTTCCAAGTCCAGATATGACTCATCTTGCCGTACACGTCCTTGAGGTACTTATGGGTCATCGGAATCCATTTGGGCTCCGAGGTCGTACCCGAAGTGGTCGCGTACATATCCGGTTTGCCGGGGAAAAGCACATCTTCCTCACCGTGCTTATGCCGCTCCACGTACGGACGCAGGGTTTCAAACGAGTTATTCACCGGCACGTACAGACGGTACAAACGGAAGAGGTCCTCGGCATTCGTCGCCGACAGAATACGATCAAAATGGTGCTCTTTTCCATACACCGTGTCACGGGAGATAGCGAGAATATCACGGAGCGTCTTTTCGGCAATATGCCGCGGTTTGCGACTCCAGAAGCGAAGACGGATAGTCTGCGACCCGCCCACAATCATCAACATCAGATTGATCAACCACGGGTACGGCAACGCCCTGCCTTCCTGATCCAAATAGGGTTTTACTTTCTTTGCCATATTTCAAAAAAAACCTTTGCCGCCGCAAAGGTACAACTTTTTTCTGAATTATGCAAACTCGTGCACGTTTTTCTTAATTTTTTATAAAAAATCCTCCTCCCTCTTGCATATGTCAAATATTTGTTGTACCTTTGCACCCGCAAAGGTTTGGTGTATGGAAAATAACAAGAACATATCAACCCTCGAAGAAGTCCTGTCGAAATTCTTTGATTGCATCACAAAGAATGATCAAGCAACAGTTCAGACCCCATACTTACGGGCTATGACTTCCGTGTTCCGTTGCCAAACAGCAGATGGAATTGTGTCCTTTGCATTGGATGATGAGTCAACGTCTAATGTGATCAATCAATTGAAAGAGCAGTTGTCGGAGTCTTGCCCAGAATTACTGAAATTACTCAACATGCCGCTGACATACTTGTTTGACGAACTGATTTGTAACATTCAGCAGCATGCGCAGACAGATAAAGGTTATGCGTACTTAAGATATAATAAGGATACTGACGCAATCGAAATTCTTATTGCTGATTTTGGAATTACCATATATGGTAGTTATGTGGCAGCGCAGAAACATCTGGATAAGTTGGGAGATAGTGATGCTGAGGCTCTTAATCTCGCGCAGAACGGCTATTCTGTAAAGAACCTGCCGGAAACAGAGAATCGAGGTTATGGGATCTCGTCTAATATCAAAATGGTAGTTGGTGGCTTACACGGTGAGTTTGCTGCGCTTTCGGGAAATGCACTATTGTTGCACGTACAAAATAATCGTAAAATTTTGGCTTTACCACAAGAAATCGATTTTAAAGGTACGATGATTATGGTACGAATTCCGGCGCAAGTGCCAAATGGTTTTAACATTTATGATTACATGAGTTGAGTATGAAACAGATTATCAATATACAAGAGCAATATGGCGCGGAATTGCACACGCGCCAAATGATGGAGCGGTTGGCTGCTTCTTTGGATTCCAATAATGAATATTTGTTGGATATGAGCGGTGTAGAGCAAATCTCTCGTTCGGCAGCGGATGAACTCTACAATCTCACGCATAGCGATATGCATGTGGACTTGATTAATTTGGAGCCGTTTGTAGAGAAAATGCTTTCTGCGGTCACTAAAGGTCGTTTTTTGCCTCGCCGTCACTTGGCTGGTGATATGCCGATTATCCATTGTGCAACAATTGGTAGTGTACAGCGCCAATTGATGGCTAAATAACCCTTCGTCGCTTCCCGACGTTAAACAGAAGGACATATTGAAAATATCGAAGCGTTTGCTTTATTTGAGGATACGTTCATTTCTCGACAACTTGAATCATGGATTCCTTGATATAGCGAAACGCTCACGCATCCGCGTGGGCTTTCTGCATATATTGGATCCATGGGAGTCGAGACCCGAACGTACCAATAGCAGTTTGCTCACGTTTTTTTATGTTAATATAAACTACATAACCAAAATTTTTATATTATGAAGAGAATAATTTTAAGCGTGTTTGCTACGGTTGTGGCACTCGCAGTTAACGCTCAAGGCGTTCAAAGATTACAATTAAACGAAAAAACAAACAAAGTCACATTTTCACAAGTAGTGGAGAATCTAGAAAAAGATAAGGTGACATTGTTCTCAGATGTACAATCATGGATTGCTCTTTCTTTCAAATCAGGAGAAGCTGTGACTGATTTGGCAGATCAGAATGCAGGAAAGTTTATTCTAAAACCGATCGCAATACTCCCCATGAATTCCACAGTAAGTCTTGAGTGCAAATATTTGTTAACAATAACCATAAAAGATGGGAAAGCGCGTATCGTTATTGACAATATTCACTGCGACAATTCTCTCATAAATGGTGTTCCAAATTCATCAGCAGGTTGGGGCACGCCGGAAGAATGGCTTGAAGGAAAAGCAAATGGATACAAACAGAAACCAGCGAAGCTAGATAACGTTGCTAATTTGGTTGCTGACAATATGGAGCTTCTTCTGCGATCCTTTGAAAATGCTATTAAACAAAAAATAGAGGATGAAGACTGGTAAGTCCGGCGCAGAAGAAAATCAAACGTTCGTCCATTTCAGAGCAATACTATTGCCCGCTCATCCATCCGAGACGCCCTCCCATAAACGCCTCGGATTTTCTTTTTGCCCTCCCCTGCACAACATCTCTGTCTTATACTGAAAAAAGTTGTCACATAAAACTGGAGAAAAATGTACTATTATTAAGATTTTAGTTTTATGTCAAGAACGAAAAACAGTTATTCCGAATCGTTTAAGAAACAGTGTCTTATACTGAAAAAAGTTGTCACATAAAACTGGAGAAAAATGTACTATTATTAAGATTTTAGTTTTATGTCAAGAACGAAAAACAGTTATTCCGAATCGTTTAAGAAACAGATTTTGGAGGATTATTTTCGCAATGGTGGTTCCAAGGATTCCTGTGCTAAACGCTGGGGTATACCGACAACTTCTTTGCGAAATTGGCTAACTATTTGCAAGAATGAAGAAAAAAGTGTATCTTTGCAGCCGAAAATGAAAGAAATGGATGCAAAAGATCAAGTGATTGACGATCTCCGTGCGGAAAATGAGCGTCTTAAGAAGGAGAACGAGTGGCATCGTCTGCGCGTTGCTGCCTATGAGCGTTTGTTGGAGATAGTCAAAAAAGAAGACGGCATCGATCTGCTAAAAAAAGGTGGTGCCAAGCAGTAGACAGCCTGGGTGAAGAGTTTCGCCATGTACCGATGGCGACTCTTTGCTCTCTGTTTGGCAGGAAACGACAGGCTTATTACAAACACAATCGTCAGCGTATCAGCGAGAAGGAAATCGAACAGGAAGTATTGAGTATAGCCGCTACCTATCGTTCGATGATGCCTATGTTGGGAGGTTTGAAACTGTATCACATGACCCGGGACATTCTCGGCGACTCGCTGTGTATGGGCAGGGACAAGTATCTCCGGTTCCTGCGTAAGAACCACTTGATTCTGATGCCCCGCAAGCCGCGCCATACAACCAATTCCAACCACCTCTATTTTAAGTATCCGAACAAAGCGAAAGGATTGCAGATAGAGCATGTCAATCAGTTGTGGGTGAGCGACATAACGTATATCTATACGTCAGAGGACGGCTTCTGCTACCTGCATATGATCACGGACGCTTTCTCCCGCTATATCTTGGGATATGTAGTGTCTCCGACCTTGGCTGCCTGTTATACGATAGAAGCTCTGAATCAGGCGATTGCATTGGCCGGAGGAGGTAACTTGTGCGGCACTATCCACCATTCGGACAGAGGGATACAATACTGCTGCGATGATTACATCACACGCCTAAAGGAACATAGTATACTCATCAGCATGACGGAAGACAGCAATCCTACGGACAACGGTCTTGCGGAACGGGTGAACGGCATCATCAAAAACGAGTTTCTTGAACCGCTTCAAACGCCGAGAAACCTACAGGAAGTCATTCCTCTGGTGGACAATGCGATACACCTTTATAATAATGTCCGTCCGCACATGAGTTTGCACATGCAAACACCTGCTTCGGTCTATGAAAACAAATAATTTTATAGATTAAGGAATAGGTTTAATGGAATATACGATACCAATACAAAATGATTTATCATGTGTGCAAAATTTGCACATATCAAAAAGTTTTTGTACCTTTGCACCGATTTTTGAGAATGTCTCCGATTTAGGTTATCGCGACAACCGATACAGTAAAAAAGTTAACCTTTTTAGTATAACTGACAACCAATTTAGGATACGTGTCAAAAATATACGATTATTAATATCCACTTCCAGTAATAGTGTCAACCTTTTTCAGGAGTAGTCACTCCCATTCCCTCACACTATCTCGCGTTATATTATAGTATGCGATTAGTAGGAAATTAGTAGGTGATTAGTAGGTTATTAGTAGGTTATTATCGGGACCATCACGGGACCACGTCCTGTTGTGTACCCTGTTTTTTGAACACAATAATTACCTTATTATGTGGAAGAAAGTGCCTTTAGAGGTCAAAATGGAAGCGTTAAAATTGCTTCAATCTGGAGAGTCATTCCAATCTGTGAGTAAACGTTTGCGCATTGTAAGCGGCGAGTTAAAAACATGGAGTCTAATTTACGAGAAAGAAGGCGATCAAGGATTAGCTGCTCATCCTAAAAATGTATGCACAAGTGACATAAAAAGCAAAATTATTTGCACATATCGCA